>Ga0187818_10000989_pt1 | contig 11074 bp, 9 predicted proteins | sample NC_wetland_sal_i_14_FD_130581 | JGI IMG/M metagenome (GOLD analysis project Ga0187818, IMG submission 130581) | Wetland sediment microbial communities from Neuse River Estuary, North Carolina, USA - SO4_3 | ecosystem: Environmental > Aquatic > Freshwater > Wetlands > Sediment | place: USA: North...
CTGCCTGCCTTCCCGGGCCTGGAAGCGCAGGAGCAGGCTTTTGCCTATGGGGTGAAAGTCTCGGGCTGCACCGTGCATTTTGTGGATGAGGAACTCGATCACGGCGCAATCATCGTGCAGAAGGCCGTTCCCGTGCTCGATGCGGACGACGAGCACACGCTGGCGGCACGCATTCTGGAGCAGGAGCACATCGCGTACAGCGAGGCGATCAACATCGTGCTCCGGGGGCGGTTCACAGTCACGGGACGGCGGCTAGTCGAACATAGGGAGCAGGGCGCATCATCGTTATAATCAAGACGCATGCCCAACTTCGCACCCGTCGACGAACAACTTACGTATCTGAAGAAGGGCGCGGCGGAAATCATCCGCGAAGCCGAACTGCGCGCCAAGCTCGAAAAGTCGCGCGCCACGGGCAGGCCTCTGCGCGTGAAGCTGGGCATGGACCAGACCGCCCCCGACCTGCACTTGGGACACACCGTCGTATTGCGTAAGCTGAAGCATTTTCAGGATCTCGGCCACACCGCCATTTTCATGATCGGCGACTTCACGGGCATGATCGGCGATCCCACTGGAAGGTCGGTTACGCGCCCGCCGCTGAGCCGCGAGCAAATCGAGCAGAATGCGGAGACTTATAAGGCGCAGGTCTTCAAGATTCTTGATCCCGAGAAAACGGTGATTGATTTCAACCGGCGCTGGATGGGACAGTTCACCGCCGACGATTTCGTGCGCCTGCTGGCAAAGTACACGGTCTCGCAATTGCTCGAGCGCGAGGACTTCCACAAGCGCTTTCAGGAAGAGAAGCCAATTTCAGTGCACGAACTGCTGTATCCGCTGGTGCAGGGTTATGACTCGGTTGCGCTGGAAGCCGACGTGGAACTCGGCGGCACGGACCAGAAGTTCAATCTGCTGGTGGGACGCGAACTGCAGCGCGCTTATGGTCAGGAATCGCAGGTAGTGCTGACGACCCCGATTCTGGAAGGCCTCGACGGCGTACAGAAAATGTCCAAGTCGCTCGGCAACGCGATCGGCATTCACGAGCCGCCGCTGGAAATGTACGGCAAGGTGATGAGCATCTCCGACGAAATGATGTGGCGCTACTACGAGCTGCTGACGGACGTGCAGGTCGCGGAGATCGAGAAGATGAAGCGCGAGGCACACCCGATGCAGGCGAAGAAGGATCTCGCGCGGAGGATTGTGGCGGATTTTCATGGGGTCGGACTAGCATCCAGAGCTGAAGAAGATTGGGCAAAGCAGTTTCAGAAGGATGAGGTGCCGAAGGATGTGGAAGAGGTCGAAGTCGCCCTTGCCGAGATCGGAGGGTATGTTTCTAAAGGTGACCACGGCCCCGAGGCAACGATGAGGGCAGATCGCCTTCTGGTTCGTTGCGGATTGGCGTCTTCTACAACTGATGCGGGTAGAAAACTAAAACAGGGTTCCGTCAGAAAAAGCGACTCAATACAGATCGGCGATCACATACAAACCGAACCTTTTATCTCCTATTCAGGACCACCACCGGCGAGATTGACATTGCGGGTTGGCAGACAATTAAAGATCGCGGTCGTCCATTGGTGAGCAACACTGCCCATGGAGGGGCAGCCGCCCTCGGCTGTCCGGGCGAGCGCAGCTCGCCGGGCTTCTCTGCTGGCACGATTCCCAAGCTGGAATTGCCACTCACCAGCAACACCGAAAAAGCTGCGCACGGGAAGCAGCCTGCTCTAGCATAAAGGCAGCGGAGCTTCGCTCCGCCGGACAGGCGAGGGCGGCTGTCCCCACATGAGCAAATTCTGCTAACCTCATCCCGCACATGCGCGCGGTGGCCATCCTCGGGCTGGGATGTTCTGCGAAAGACCTGAAGCCCTTTCAGGCGAGCAACGCGGAGGCCGCCAGGAGCATCGACTGGCGGATGGGCATGCCGGCGGTGCACGATCAGGCCGATGTGATCCTGGTGTTCGGCGGCGATGGGACCATTCATCGCCATCTTGGGCAACTGGTCAGGCTTGGTCTGCCGGTGCTGGTGGTGCCGGCGGGCAGCGGAAACGATTTTGCGCGGGCGCTTGGACTGCGGCGAGTGCGTCATGCGCTCGCGGCCTGGCAGACGTTCTGCGGCGGCGGGGGCAACGTTCGCACTATCGATCTCGGAGTCATCTCTTCCCCCGCAAACGTAGGCGAGTCGCCCGCTCCATACGGCTCTCGGTACTTCTGCTGTGTTGCGGGCCTTGGCCTTGACGGCGAAGTCTCGCGGCGTGCGAACCGTCTACCGCGTTGGCTGCGCGGGCACGGGGGATATGCAGCGACCGTGATTCCGACGATTTTTAGTTTTGCGCCCCTGCCGATGAAAATTCTTATTGCTTCCGAAGACTCGAACGAAGGCAAAGCTCCGCACCAGGCCTGGTCTGCGCGCAGCGATCAGCCCACCCTGCTGGCGGCATTCGCGAATGCTCCGGTGTATGGCGGCGGAATGAAGATTGCTCCGCAGGCGAAAATGGACGACGGCCTGCTCGACGTCTGCATCGTCGGCGGGGTGGATCCGTTCAAACTCTTCTGCATGTTTCCGACCGTCTACGCCGGCCGTCATCTGACCATCAAAGAAGTCGAATATTTTCAAACCCAGCGCGTGCGGATCGAAACCGAGCAACCGCTCGACGTTTATGCGGACGGGGAGTATGTTTGCCGCACTCCGGTTGAAATAGCGGTGCAACACGCGGCTCTGAGAGTAGTGACGCCCGAGTGACCGTCGAGTTTCGCTCGACCGGACGGGCGAGGGCGCCGTCCGCACACGATCCCACCAGTTCGCTGCCGCGCTGCCGGCCTCAATCCCACTTGCAGCTTCACTTGGTGCTAAACTTTCCCCATGGCTGACGGACGCTCGCGCACACTGCTCTGGGTTCTGATTGGGGGGGGAGCTTTCTTCCTCTTCGTGCTGGCCGTGTTTTCGATCGTGTATCTTACGCTGCACGCGGGAGGCGGCGAAAGCGGCGGGATCACCGGCTTCGGCGACCGCATCGGCGTGGTGGATCTCGATGGCGTGATTCTTTCGCCACAGCCGGTGGTGGGCCAGCTGAAGAAATTCGGCGATGACTCTTCGATCAAGGCCATCATTCTGCACGTGAATTCGCCGGGCGGGGGCGTGGCCGCGTCAGAGGAGATTTATCGCGAAGTCAAGCGGGTCCGCACCGAGAAGAAGAAGAAAATCGTGGTTTCCATCGAAAGCGTGGGGGCCAGCGGCGCTTATTACGTGGCCTCGGCTTCCGACAAGATTTATGCCGACCAGGGCAGCATCGTGGGCTCGATTGGCGTGATCGCGCAGTGGGTAAACTACGGCGACCTGCTGAAGTGGGCCAAGATGAAAGATATCGTGATCAAGACGGGTGAATTCAAAGACACCGGCAACCCCGCCCGCGACCTCACTCCGGCCGAGCAGGCCTACATGCAGTCGCTGATTGACAACATGTTCGGGCAGTTCATAAAAGCGGTGGCCGACGGGCGCGGGTTGAAATACGACGATGTGAAGTCGTTTGCCAACGGCAAGGTCTGGACGGGCGAACAGGCCATGTCGATGAAGCTGGTTGACAGCATGGGCGACTTCGAGACGGCGGTGGCGGAGACGGCGAAGTCCGTAGGGATTAAGGGCGAACCGACGCTGGTGCGTCCGGAGAAAGAGCGCAAGACTCTGCTGGACCTGCTGCGCGGTGATGTTTCGCAATATTTGCCCACCCGGGAGAAAATGCTGGAGCAGCAAGTGGGGTTCTACTACCTCTGGAAGTGAGCCCGGCGGCCCCAGCGTTCACAGAATGGGTGTGGGGTAGCCTGGCGACCGGGTCCCAAGAACGTAACTTGCATTAAACCCCTGAAATTTGAGAAGGTTATGGAAGGTGGAAGGCAGGATTCCGGTTGCCGGGCGCATCCGGGCACGCGGAACCTCGCAGGGAATTCTGGAGTTCGCGTTCCAAGCCTGAGCAAGAGAGGGGCGTTATGACCAAAGCCGATCTGATTGACGAAGTCTCGCGTTTAGCAGAACTTACGCGGAAAGATAGTGAAGTGATCGTGGAGACGATTTTCGACAGCGTGGTGCGCTCGCTGCGCGCCGGCGACAAGATCGAAATCCGCGGCTTTGGCAGTTTCCGCACCCGCCAGCGCAAACCGCGCGTCGGCCGCAATCCCAAGACCGGCGAGCGGGTGGAAGTGCCTGCCAAGAAAATTCCCTTCTTCAAGCCCAGCAAGGAACTGAAAGACCTGGTCAACGAAAACACTCCTGTTGCTGCGCCAACTCCAGCGCCGCCAACAAGTTCTGCGCCTCCGGCGGTGTAAACCGTCAGTTCAAGTTAATGTTGTGGCGCGGCCGCGCGGGTTCCCAGATATAGGTCGACGACCTTCAGCGCGAGTTCTTCAGGATTCACGTCGGTGCGGTTAGCCAGCACGATCACGGTGAGTTTGTCTTCGGGAAAGCGCTGGATGGTAGTGCGGAAGCCAATTGTCTCGCCATCGTGCGACATGCGCTTGTGGCCCCGATACGGATCAAGAAACCAGCCAAAGCCATAGCTGACCGTGCCTCCGTCAGGAAACTTCGCTGGACCCTCGGTGGGCTGCACGGGTGTCAGCGCGGGCTGCATTTCGGCTTCACTGAGCAGCGTATGCTCGCGCAGGGCGCGATCCCACTTGGCCAGATCGTCGAGCGAAGAGTAGATGCCGCCGTCGCCCAACACGGCTGACGTCGGGCTCTGATCCGTCTCATGGAAGCCGTCTTTTTCCTTCGTGTGTCCAAAGGCGCGGTGCGGCACTTCGTTTTTGCCCTTCTCGTAGGCCAGCGTGTTGGTCATCTTCAGTGGAGCGAAAATTCTCTCGTGAAGAAACTGGCCGAAGCTTTTGCCTGAGACTTTTTCCACGATCATCGCCAGTACAGCATAGCCGGAGTTGCTGTATTCCCATTTCGTTCCGGGGGCGAATTGGCCGGCGGTCTGTTGTTCGAGCAACTTCAGCACGCCGGCGTCGAGAATCTGCGGAATTTTTTCAGGGGGCGTGTCGGGATACTGCTTCATCAGAATCTCTCCGTAATCGGGCAAGCCGGAGATGTGATTGAGCAGGTTGCGAACTGTAATCGGCTTGCCATATGCAGGAAATTCGGGGAAGAAGTCGGTCAGGTGGTCGTCGTAGTGCAGCTTGTCGTCGCGAGCCAGGAGCATGATGCAGGCGGCCGTGAATTGCTTGGTGAACGAGGCCAGCCGGAAATTCGTTTTCGCGTCAATGGGGTGAAGAGTGCGTAGATCGGTCACGCCGTATCCGCGGCGAAAGACGGGCCGTCCGTTGCGGACCACAAGCACCGCGGCGCCGGGAGCGTTGGGGGATTTCAGCGAGGCGAAGATTGGGTCAATCTGGCTGGAGGAAACCTGGGCGGAAGCCGAAACTGCCGACCATGCCAGTGCAAACGACAAAGCAGATGCTAGTTTCGTCTTCACAGGAGAGTCTCTGGACAACTGGGACGTTCGGACCTTCGATACCATAGCAGATGCAAGGAAAGTTGGCGCTTGCGGTGAGTCAAGCCGCGACCGTAAGTGCAGTGGTAGTTACTTTTCCCTGGGTCCGGGTGGTTGGCAAAGGTCGGTCAGTTCCACAGGATGTCTCTTGTGCCAGACGTAAAGCAAGGCCGCCACACCAACTCCGACAAAAAGACTTGCCAACAAGAACCAACGACTGGCAGGTACACCAAGAAGAAAAATGAGTGAAGTTCCCACCGCAAATAAGGCGCCCATGACACCGCCGCCTACGGCGATGCGGTGCATCGTAATTCCAGGGTGGCGTTGCGAGTCCTTCACGTCAACATCTTATGCTTAGTTATCTGCCAAACCTAACGCAAAGGGCTAGTGCCCATCTTCACCTTCACTTCCGGATTCCTGCCACTCCCATCATCCGCCCGGTCTTGCCCTTTTCGCCGCGGTACGAGAACAGCAAGTCTGTATGGCAGTTCGTGCACAGCGGCGACGTTTCGATGTTCCTCTTCGGCACGCCCGCGGCCAGCAACTGCCGGCGGTTCGCTTCCACCAGGTTGAGGAAAATCTTCTTGGGCAGGATGCCGTGTCCGGGAGCGCGGGCCGTCATAAACAGCAGCGGATATTTTTCCCGCACCGGGTCGGACTCTTTGATTTCACGAAACAGACTGGCCGCGTAAGCAAACTGCGATTCGAACTTGGTGCGCACCTCTTCGCCGACTTCATAGCAGCAGCCCTGAATTCCGGGACCAATCGCGGCCTCCAGATCGCGGGGGCGGCTGCCAAAGCAGCGAAACATTTCGCCCACACCTTTCTCGACGATGCGCTTCACCGTACCGCGCCATCCGGCGTGAAACATGCCTACGGCGCGGCGTTTGGTGTCCACCAGGATCACCGGCAGGCAGTCGGCCGTCTGGATCGCGAGCAGCAGGCCGGGAGTTGTGGTGAGCAGGCCATCGCCGAAGAGCGGCTCTTTGCTTGCCAAATCAGGAACTGAATCCACGCAGTGAATGATGTCGGAATGAATCTGGCGCAGTGTGATCAGGGGCCAGAGTGCGGTGCTATCGCGCTGCGCTCGACCGGACGGACGAATGCGTCCGTCCCTGCATGTGGCTCCGAGCGCCCGCAGGAACGCTGCGCGGTTGCGCTCGACAGTGGCGTGGGCGTCATCTTTGGTGAAGCCGAGATTCAGGTCGTCTTTGCCGTAGATGTGGGAGAATCCGCCGGCGCGCGTGGAAAAACCATGCAGCAGCCAAGGCAATGCGGTCAGATGGCGTGCGCGAAGGATGTTCAGTTTGCTGATTTTCTTGCGGGGAGCCGGAGTCGCCACGATTTAATGTTACAGGAATGCGTGCTATGCAGGCCGGCGTTGCTCGCTGCGAGTCGCGGCAGCGATCTAGCGAGGCCATCGAGCTTTGCTCGACCGGACAGCCGAGGGCGGCTGTCCCCACATGAGCTTCCCTATTCAGGCTGACACGTTTGCCCGCCCAGCGTCGGCTCCGCTATAGTTTTAGTCATGTTTGAGAACTTCACTGCCACCGATCGCTGGACCAGAAAACAGGTCCATTGCGTCTATCAGGCCATGATCGTGGCCATCGCCACGCGCCACGCGGATGCCGTCGACTTCAGGTTTCTGGTGGACGGACGCAGAGTCTGGGTGGCGCTGCCGCATACCGCCTGGGTGGAGTACAAGAAGCGCACCGGCAAGGCCATCACCGATTCGCTGGCGGTGGAAATTGCCGGACATTATCTGAAGACGGCGCTGGAGTCGGGCGAAGGCGTCGGACGCGAAATGCATTCCCTGACCGTCGAAGAAACGCTCGCCCATTTGGAAGCGGCGGTTGCCGAGATGCAGACCCAGCCGGCATAGAAGTGTGGCGCGGGCACTCCTGCCCGCGAAATGCGTATGGCGCGCCTGTTTTGGCCAAGCACTGCGACCCGCGGCGGCTTAAGCCGTCCCTGATTCGGTGGTTTCTACCGCGACGATAAGCCGCGCCCTTTCAAAACAGGGTCAAGTGCGAGCCTCACCAGTCCGCTAAATCACCACCGCTTCTTTGTATTCTCCAAACACGCGCCGCATCGAGTCGGAAATCTCGCCTACAGTGGCGGAGGCCTCGACCGCAGCAAGAATGCGCGGCATGACGTTCGCACCCGACCGGGCGGCGTCTTCCACAGCCTGTAGCGCGGCCTTCCACGGGCCAGGGTCGCGCTTCGCCCGCAGCGCCCGTAAGCGTTCGACCTGCTTCGGTTCGAGCGCGGGATCAATCCGCTGAATCGGGATCGGCTTCTCTTCCTCCACTTCGAAACGATTCACGCCCACGACAATGGCTTCCTGGTGGTCCACTTGCCGCTGGTATTCATAAGCAGCGTTTTGAATCTCCTGTTGCACGAAACCGCGCTCGATCGCCTTGAGCATGCCTCCGAGAACTTCAATCTTCCCGAGATACTCAGCCGCGCGCTTTTCAATCTCGTTGGTCAGGGTCTCGACGTAGTACGACCCGGCCAGCGGATCAATCGTCTGAGGAGCACCTGACTCGTAGGCGACGATCTGCTGGGTGCGCAGCGCGATGCGCGCGGCCTGCTCGGTGGGCAAGGCCAGAGCCTCGTCATAGGAGTTCGTGTGCAGCGACTGGGTTCCGCCGAGCACGGCGGCCAGCGCCTGAATGGCTGTCCGCACAATGTTGTTTTCCGGTTGCTGCGCGGTCAGCGTCGAGCCGGCCGTTTGGGCGTGGAAGCGCAGCATCCAGGACCGCGGATTCTTCGCCTTGAAGTGCTCCCGCATGATGCGGGCCCACATCCGCCGTGCGGCGCGGAACTTGGCCACTTCCTCCAGAAAATTGCTGTGCGCATTGAAGAAAAACGACAGGCGGGGTGCAAATTGATCCACATCCAGCCCGGCCTTGGTTGCGGCTTCGACGTAGGCCATGCCGTTGCCCAGCGTGAATGCCACCTCCTGCACCGCGGTCGATCCCGCTTCGCGCATGTGATAGCCCGAGATCGAAATCGTGTTCCAGTCAGGCACGTTCTCATTGGCCCAGGCAAACATGTCGGTGATGACGTGCATGGCCTGTTGCGGCGGATAAATGTAAGTCCCGCGCGCGATGTACTCCTTGAGCACATCGTTCTGCACCGTACCGGAAAGTTTGCGAATGTCCGCGCCCTGCCGCCGCGCCACGGCCACATAGAGCGCGAGCAGAATGGACGCCGTCGCATTGATGGTCATCGAGGTGGAAATCTTTGTCAGTTCGATGCCGTCGAACAGCCGCTGCATGTCTTCGATGGAGTCGATGGCAACGCCGACTTTGCCCACTTCGCCCGCGGCCAGAGGGTGATCCGAATCCAGCCCGATTTGCGTGGGCAAATCAAACGCGACCGACAACCCGGTCGTTCCATTCGCCAGCAGATATTTGTAGCGTTTGTTGGATTCTTCAGCGTCGCCCATGCCCGCGTACTGGCGCATGGTCCAAAGGCGCCCGCGATACATGGTGGCCTGCACGCCGCGGGTGAAGGGATACTCTCCCGGATAGCCGACCTCGCTCTCGTAGTCGGCGCCTTTGAGGTCGGCGGGCGTATAGAGCGGATTCACCGGAACGTGCGAGGAAGTCTCAATCTCTGCGGGCGTGCCTGCGCCGGTCTTCATCTTTAGCTTTAGCTTTAGCTTTAGCTTTTCCGTCATCGGATTCCTTCAGGACAGACAGCGGATCTGCACGCAAAGCCAGAGAGGAAGAAAGTCATGGGCGTGGGCTCTTCCGCCTTGTTCTCCAAAACGAGCTCAGTCCGAACCAGGCAAACACCAGGGTAAAGCAAGTTGCAATGGCGACCCGTGCGGCGGTCGCGTGGCCAGATTCGTACTTCGTGTATTCGCGGACGAGCGCGACAGCGCCGAAGGCCGCAATCACCAGAAACATTGTGCCCGTGACCTCGAGCCAAAGCTGGTGCAGCGCGCGGCTGAACGAGCGGACCGTGGTGCGCACTCCGCTCATAACAGCGTTGAGCGTGCGGCTGCGCCGGGCCTGCTGGCCGGCAACCCGCGCCACCACTCCCAGCTTCTGCCAAGTCGAAACTTTGCTCACGGCCTCGATTTTAACAGCCTCCAGAGCTACAATGACGCCACGGCTGGAAGCGGTGAACCGTTCCACCGATGAAGGCATCCAAACTAGTCAGGACGGCAAGAAGGATCAGGGGGACCCAGTGGATCCGCAACTGAAGCAGCTCATGAAAGAGCTCGGCGACGCCATCAACGAATCTCTCTCCGACTCGGAGCAAATTTCCGAGGTGGTTGCCCGCATCAAGGAAGGCGGATATGACATATTCCTGGTCCTCGAAGCCACGATCGGCGTCAGCAAACAGGGAGAGAAGCCGACGGATAAGACTTCGCTCGTCACCACATTGTCCACGAATCCCGAATTCAAGGTGAGCGACCAGGATCTCAAGTTCCTGAAGTCGCTGCGCATCAAGATCGACGAAGAAAGAAAGGACAAGGACAACGACAAGTAAGCCCCAGCCCGCGACCCTTGTCCTGCTCTGAGCGGAACGCACCTGTCCTGGCCGCCCCCCGATTCTGCAATATCCCGATTGCGATCTTGCGAACGACCGGAGGTCCTCCGGCGACTGTGCTACCATCTAATGTTTTCTTTTCGCATCTGCTGTGCGTGGGAAGATTCCGCGAAACATTTTGACGGTAACGAACGGAATCTGAGGGGCAGTAATGAAAGACACTCTTGGGGTTCTTCTGGCAGGCGGCGTCGGCGAGCGCCTCTACCCACTCACCCGCGACCGGGCCAAGCCCGCGGTCACTTTCGGCGGCATCTATCGCATCGTTGACGTCACGCTCTCGAACTGCCTGAACTCCGACCTGCGCCGAGTCTACATCCTCACGCAATACAAGGCGCTATCGCTCAACCGACACATCCGCGAAGGCTGGAGCATTCTGGGGCGCGAGGTGGGCGAGTTCATCGAAGTGCTGCCCCCGATGAGGCGGGTCAGCGACCAGTGGTATCAGGGGACAGCCGATGCCGTATATCAGAACATCTATTCCATCGGGTCCGAGCAGCCCAAGCACGTGCTGATTCTTCAGGGCGACCAGATCTACAAAATGGACTACGGCAAGATGCTGAAGCAGCACCAGGACTCGGCCGCCGACATCACGCTCGCCACTATTCAGGTTGATCCCGAACAAAGTCGTCACTTTGGCGTGGCGGACGTAGACAAGGACGGCCGCATCAACGGGTTTGAGGAGAAGCCGAAGATCACCACCCTGCGTTCGCCGCTGAATCCCGATAAGGTTGCGGCTTCGATGGGCATTTATCTGTTCAACGCCGACGTGCTCATCCCGGTGCTGCTGAAGGACGCGGAGAACGCGCAATCCAGTCATGACTTCGGCAAAGACATTCTGCCCAAGATGGTGGACGATTACCGCGTCTTCGCCTACGACTTCGTGGACGAGAACAAGAAGGAGGCTCTGTACTGGCGCGATGTGGGAACACTCGAGGCCTACTACGAAGCCAACATGGACATCGTCTCGGTTTCGCCGATCTTCAATCTGTATGACGAAGAGTGGCCGATCCGCACCCACCAGCGGCAGTATCCGC
>Ga0187818_10000991_pt1 | contig 11068 bp, 10 predicted proteins | sample NC_wetland_sal_i_14_FD_130581 | JGI IMG/M metagenome (GOLD analysis project Ga0187818, IMG submission 130581) | Wetland sediment microbial communities from Neuse River Estuary, North Carolina, USA - SO4_3 | ecosystem: Environmental > Aquatic > Freshwater > Wetlands > Sediment | place: USA...
CTAGGAGGATCACGGAACTTCAAATTCTCTCCGGCATTTGCGGTCAGTATGCCGACTGAAGGCAATGTACCGGGCGATGCAACCATCACTTCGTGCTCGATACCGTCTACCTTCGTCCCCGGCGTCACGACAACCATAGGCTGTACCAGCACCGTGACCGACGGTACTGCCAACCAGTTGGGATACGGCGAACGGCAGGGTTCTGATTCGAACAATTTGGAATATACAGCCCGGGCGGTTCTGCAATTCCAACTTGATCCGGCTCCTGCTGTCGCTCCGGCTTATATAGTCGCCAGCGGTTTTGAAACTCATCGTGCTGCGATTGTGTTGCACTCAGCGATTGCGGCACCAGCCGGCTCCGATGCCGCTGAGATTGCCGCGTACGATGCCGTGAAGGCCGCTTTCCCAACCGGTGCTGAAGATCGCAGCGAGGGCTACGGTGGTCAGGTTGGGGTCTCGCTACCAACCCGTTGGGCTACGGTGGTGGCCAGTGCCTATCGCGGTGGAGACCTGCGGTTCATGTTCGGCGGCCAAACTCTTTCCTACTTCAGCGATGCCGGCGGCCTGACCGGGGTGGTCACTGCTCCCACGATCGATCGCTCGGGGACGGGGACGATAGCGTTCGGTACGAATGCCGCTGGACAAATTGTGGTTGCTCCGCAGCGCGCCATTCGCGGCTACGGCGGCTTCATCCAACTGGGCCTGCCACTCTCGCGTTGGTTTAACGCGGATCCGAAAGGCCACAACGCAGGCTGGCAACTCTACTTCGATCATGGCTTGGATGCGGTGGTGCACTCCGACTTTGCCCACGCCAAGGACATCGGAGCGGACGGCGCCGGTCCATACAGGAGCACACTCAACGCGGTGTCTCTGTTCTACCGGCTGAACCCCTGGGTGCAGTTTGCGTTTGAACAGTCGCTCTACAGCAGTTACTCGCTGACGAATAACGCGGGAGTCTACACGCCGAACACCTCGGTGGCGGGCGTTCCCGGCCGCACGTGGAGAGATCTGCGTTCGGAGTTCGGGCCGATCTTTACTTTCTAGCGGAAAGAACGGCTCGTGTTTTGTAAGTGACGGTAACGTGGGACTGAAGAGGTCCGGGGACAGAGGTGTCTCTTCCAGGGGAATGACTTTGTCCCCCGGACTTGGCGTAAAATCACGGATAGCCCGGAGACTGGACGTTAGATTCTCGTCGAGAGGGTACAGTTTCATTGGGGGAGTGGAGAGCCTTGTGGCCGAGGGGCTGCCGGAGGCGAAAGAATAACGTGGGGTTGAATATGAGATGTAACGCCAGGCTGGTCGCGGCGTTTTTTCTGCTCACTGCCGTAGTGTCCATTGCCGCAACCAAGAACATTCGTTTTCGCATTACAGTGTTGGATGCGCAGTCGAAAACTCTCAACACCGATCCTGATACGGCGCCGAGAGATTGCGACCAAGTCAATTACTCGGGCTATTGCCACGAGAGTAAGTTCGCTCCTGTGCGAAATACCATGCGCGTGCAAGAAGGGAGCGGCAAGCCGTTCGACATCACGTGTGTCTGGGATAATCACTGGTCCAAATGCGTTGCATTGCCGATTGGGCAGACATTTGACGCGCGCCAGGATAAGCACGGGATCACAATTTTCTACGAGGATGCGAAGGGTGGGGCAAGCAAGCAGCTATACACGGTAGTTGCAGCGGCTCAAACACCTCAGCCAGCGGTGTCCGCTGGTTCAACCCAGAGCCGTTCAACCCAAAGTTCAACCCAGAGTTCAACCACGCCGGCAACGAATGCGGTGAGTCCCGTGCAAGCTACATCCCCCGCCGCGGCCGAAGTTAATCGCGAGAAAATCAAATGTAATTTCAGTTCAACGCCTCCGGGCGCTGAAATCACGCTGGACGGCAGGTACGTGGGCAACACGCCTTCCACCGTTGGCGTCAGCACTGGCACTCATGTCGTTGTTCTTTTTATGCCAGGTTTTGCGCAGTGGAAGCGGGAACTTACAGTGTCAAGCGGATCGGATTTGAACGTAAACGCCGCTCTGCAGAAGGCGTCGGAGTAAGGCAAAGGGAATCGCTACTTGAGCACGTGCGGGTTTGCGTCTTGATCTGCCGCAATCTTCCCTCTTCGTGGAGAATTGCTCACCGAAGTCGCGGTCCATACCCCAGGCGCTGGAAGGAAGGTGGTCTTAAGTATGAACCGGTACACGACTATCCTTCCGGCGGTTCTTTTGATCGGCGCGGTTTGGGCGAACGCTGCATCGAAGAGCGGCGAACTGCTGACCATTAAGGTAATGAGCGCGAATACGGAATCCATTCCGCTCAACTCCGACAACAACGGCGCTCCCAAGGATTGCAACCTTATGGACTTTTCCGCCTATTGCCACCATAGCCGGAGCGCCATAATTCGCCATACGATGGTGGTGCAGGACAGCGCCGGAAAATCCTTCTCCATTTCGTGTACGGTCGATTCAATATGGTCGAAGTGCACCCCTCTGCCGCCGGGAGTGACTTTCAGTGCGCAATCGGCTAAGCACGGGATCGCGGTTTGGTATCCGAATGCAAAGGGCAGACAAGTGAAACAATTGTATGCCGTGATTCCAGCGGCAGACGAGCCTTCAGTCGCATCAAGTTCGCAACAGAACTCCTCGGTTGCTAATTTGGCGAACAGCGCTGGTACTGGGGCTGCGGCAGTTTCCGAAGCCAATCGAGACACGGTGAAGTGCAATTTCACTTCGACTCCTTCGGGAGCTGAGATCATGCTTGACGGCAGCTATGTTGGCAACACGCCGTCTACCATCGCGGTTGGCGCTGGGAGGCATCTCGTGGTGCTGGCTACGCCCGGATTTGCCAAGTGGAAGCGTGAGCTGTTGGTGTCGGCGGGATCGGACGTTGACGTAAGCGCTACCTTGCAGAAGACACGTCATTGAGCGGCACAAGCCGAAGGCATGTGTCTTTGCAGGTTGACGCAGCGCGGGTTGGGCTTTTAAGGACGTGAGAAAAAGCATGCAGCAAAAAATATCGCTTTTCGTCCCTTGCTTCGTAGACCAACTACTGCCTCAGGTTGCGGTTGACACGGTCAAGGTGTTGCGCAGAATTGGGTACGAGGTCGAGTTTCCCGAAGATCAGACTTGCTGCGGCCAGCCTGCCTTTAACACAGGGTATTGGGACGAAGCGCGGCCGTGTGCCGAACATTTCGTGCGAGTTTTCAAGCATGCCGAAGTGATCGTCTGCCCTTCCGGTTCCTGCGTCACCATGGTGCGCACGTTTTACGCGGATCTGCTGGCTGGCAGTTCATTACGTGACGATGCCATCGCCGTCGCCAGCCGCACCTTTGAGCTTTCGGAATTTCTGGTAAAGGTCGCCGCAGTCACTCAGGTCGGCGCGACTTTCCCACACGCAGTAACTTACCATGCTTCCTGCCACGGGCTGCGGGAGCTCCATTTGCGCGACGAACCTCTGCAGCTTTTGCGACAGGTGAAAGGACTGAGCCTGATTGAAATGGCCCGCTCCGAGGAATGCTGTGGTTTCGGTGGAACCTTTGCTGCTAAGTTTGCCGACATCTCCGCCGCTATGGGAGATTCGAAGGCGGAGAGTGTTGCCGCGACTGGCGCTGAGTTCGTAACCGCGATCGATCCCAGCTGCCTGTTGCACCTGCAAGGAATCCTGGGCAAACGCCGGGCGCCGGCCCGGACCATTCATCTTGCCAGTATTTTGGCGCAGGACGGCTCGACGCAGGAGAGACCATGAGTGCAACCGCGGCACAGCGCTTCTTGCACGACGCTGCCGTGAAGTCGGCGGACCTAGTGCACCGCGAAATCATTCAACGCGGCATGGACAGTTACGATGCCGCACATCTGAAAGGCCGCGCGCGAATCAAGGATTGGGAAGCCGCTCGCCAAAAGTGCCAGGCGATTAAACGCGAAGCCATCAATCACCTGGATCGCTACCTTCTGCAGTTCGAAGAAAAAGTGATTTCGCGCGGCGGACATGTTTTCTGGGCGGCCAATGGAGAAGAGGCTTGCACCTATGTGAAGAACCTTGCCACACGGCTAGGTGTGCACACGATCGTGAAATCGAAATCGATGGTGACGGAAGAAATCCACCTCAGCCCGGCATTGGAGAAGGTTGGCATCAAGGTTTGGGAGACCGATTTTGGCGAGTATATCGTGCAACTGCGTGATGAACCGCCCTACCACATCGTTACGCCCGCGATGCATCTCAACCGTGGGCAAATCGCCAAGTTGTTTCGCGAGAAAGTCGACCCAGAAATCGACAGCGACGATCCTGCATATTTGATGGCCGCAGCACGCCGTAAACTGCGCCAAGCTTTCTTCTCCGCCGAAATGGGTATTTCGGGCGCGAACTTTCTGGTGGCCGATGCCGGCGTAATCGCGATCTCCACCAACGAAGGAAATGGGCGCTTGTGCACCAGCATTCCGCGCATTCACGTGGTGGTCACCGGCATTGAGAAAGTTATTCCGCGACTCGAGGACTTGGCGGCGCTATGGCCGGTGCTGGCTACATCCGGCACCGGGCAAGGGATCACGACCTACAGCACGCTGATCGGTGGTCCGCGCCGGCCGGGCGAAGTGGACGGACCCGAAGAATTTCATGTGGTGTTAGTGGATAACGGACGCAGCCAGTTGCTGGCCGACCCAGAGCAGCGCGAGGTGCTGCATTGCATTCGCTGTGGCGCCTGCTTGAATATTTGTCCTGTCTTTCGCCACGTTGGAGGACACACTTACGGTACGACCTATCCTGGACCGATCGGCAGCGTGCTTACGCCGCATCTGGGCGGGATCAAGGAGTTCAATCATCTCTCCTACGCGTCGTCGCTGTGCGGCGCTTGCAGCAGCGTTTGTCCGGTGAAAATTGATCTGCATCACCACCTGCTACAAAACCGTCGCAACGCCACCGAGGCCGGAGCCACAAAGTCGAGTGAGCGGCTGATGTTCCGGGCTTGGCGGCACGCTATGCTTCATCCTCGGATTTACGCGCTAGGTGGCTGGTCGATGCGCAATACTCTGCGCATGATTTACGGACTGGGACTCGCGGGAACGATCCTCGACCCGATGCGGGTGTGGAATCTTCACCGCTCGCCTGTGCCGCTGCCATCCGAATCATTTCGTGCGCGCTGGAGAAAAGGCCTTGGCGCAAACTGAAAATCCAAGCCGGGAGCGAATTCTGGAGCGGATTCGCACGGGATTGCGAACCGCAGTCGCAGAGCCTGCTGCGATAAAATCGGAGTGCGGAATCTTTGCGCCGATCAACAATCCTCTCGAACGATTCCAGCAGGAGTGCGTTGCCAACCTCATGGAGTGCGCACTGACTGCCGATTGTGCCGCCAGCGCGCAACAGCTTTCGAAAGTTCTCCAGTCGCTGCCCGAGGGAGAAACTTTCGTACAAGACGATCCATCGCTGCGGCGCCTCCTCCAACTGGCCGCGCCGGGACGGACGATTCACTGGTCAAGTCAAGGCCCGCCCGCCGAAGGTTCCCAAGCAACAGTCACGCTCGCCGAAGCTCTCATCGCGCAAACGGGATCAATTCTGGTGACTGCCTCCTGCGCTGGCCGGGGCGCCTCGGTGATTGCGCCCTGTCACATCGTTTACGCGACTGTGGCGCAGCTGGTTCCTGATCTCACAACTGCTTTGAGCCAGGTTTCACAAGAACAAAGCCTTGACCACAACTCCTTCGCTTGTGTGATCAGCGGTTCCAGCCGCACTGCCGACATCGAGAAGATTCTCGTGCAGGGCGCGCACGGGCCGCGACGGCTGGTGGTCATCCTGCAGATGTCAACCTATTGAGGTTCGCAGAACATAGCCGGAAACCACCGATATCCTGTCATTCCGAACGTAGTCGAAGAACCTGCTGTTTGGCATGCTGCGCTCGAGATGACACTGGGAAATTGGATAATCACCATATTTAGCAATGCTGAAAGTCGCCACTCTGGATTGGCTTCCAGAGCGGCGACGGGAATGCACGCTCACTCGGCGAGCTCAGTTCGCTGGGCTCATGTTGATGACAACAGCATCGCTTCCCGGGCTATTGCCTTGTGTCTGGCGAGACTGCGCAGCGCTGGCGGAACCAACTTTTGACTTCTGCTTCTGAACGTGTGCCGCATGGACCATCTGAGGCTGTTCAGACTCGGGTTCGCACTGGTACTCCGGATATGAAGTGCAGCGTTCGGCTTGGGCCATCGCACGATTGTTCTGCATCTGGGCGCAGTTGTGCAGCGCTTCCAAACTCTGCCAGCAGGCGCTGTCATTAGGATCGGGCAAGTTGTTTTGAGCGGATACGGTCGAGACCGCCAACAAAAGCAAAGCAGCAATTGACAAAAGTCTTAGAAGTTTCACAGCAATCCTCCAAATTAGTTCTGCATCATCAGATTGCGAGCAGGTCTTTTTCGGACGGACAAATACTGCTCAATTTCTGCCAATCTTTTCCTGTATCGCCGGGCAATCTCAGAGCATCTCCTTAAAGATGATGAATCAGCCGGGAACGCGAGCGGGGGCAAGGGTGCGTCGTGAGCAGGAATGGCCGACGCGCAGAATCTCCATCCTTACATTCCCGCGAGTGCACCTGATGAACCTGGCCAGCCCGCTCGACGTGTTCGCGCGCGCTTCGCAGGCATTGACTCGTGGCGGAAAGCGGAAGTCACCCGCTTACGAGATCGAGTTGCTTACGATGGACGATCTGCCGCTGACGACCGCGTCCGGTTTGGGTCTCGTGGGCGGACGGCAATGGACGCAGGCAGTCGAGCCTATCGACACGCTGCTGCTGGTCGCCGGAACGTCGGGGGTGGACTCTCCGATTGCGCCAGAACTTCTGGCGTGGCTGCGCGCATCAGCGGATCGCGTTCGCCGCATTGGCTCGGTTTGCTCAGGGGCATTCGCACTGGCCGCGGCGGGAATACTCGACGGACGTCGCGCCACGACGCACTGGAAGCTGGCGGATAAACTGGCGCAGCGTTATTCACAAGTTTCCGTGGATGCCGACAAGATTTTCGTTCAGGATGGAAATGTGTGGACGAGCGCGGGTGTGTCAACCGGGGCTGACCTGGCGCTGGCGATGGTGGAGGAGGATCATGGTCACGCGCTGGCACTCGAAATCGCCCGCCACATGGTCCTGTTTCTGCGACGTCCCGGAGGTCAGAGCCAGTTCAGTTCGCAACTTGCGGCCCAGGCCGCGGACCTGCAGCCCATCCGCGAATTGATCGCTTGGATTTCTGAACATCTCGACGCAAGTCTCTCAGTTCCTGTGCTGGCCAGACGTGCCGGAATGAGCGCGCGCAATTTCAGCCGGGTCTTTTCGCAGCAAGTGGGTACGACGCCGGCGCGCTTCGTGGGCCGCTTACGGCTGCAGGCAGCAAAAGCCAGACTCGAGGCGACGGCCGACAAAGTGGAGACCGTAGCTTCCCGGGCAGGCTTCGGTGATGGCGAAACATTGCGACGCCGGCTCCGCTTGGAGGTGGGCGTGACGCCTCGCCTGTACCGGGCTCGCGTCGGGCAAAGCGGCGCTGGGATGGCTTGAACCGCCTCAGTCATTTCAGCCCGCGCGCTCCACCGCAATCAAGGGCGTAGTCATGATCTGCGTGACCGGAAGATCGAGTGGTAATGCCCGCGCAACCAGCTTGCTGGCAAAGTCACGGTCCCGACCTGCGCGGCCAGTGCCTGCATCCACCGCTGTCAGATGAGATCAGAATGTCCGACGCACCGTCCGGGTCGAGCCGCAAACCGTCAGAGAGAAATAATCCTAGCCTTCCATGGTGGACACATCTCCCGCGTCAACCCCGGCTTCCTTGGCTTTCAGGAAGCGCCGCAGGATCTTCCCCGACCGCGTCTTGGGGAGGGCGGCTACGAACTCCAGGGCCGAGGGAGTGGCAATTGGGCCCAATTCTCTCCTTACGTGTTCGATCAGTGCAGCGGCGAGCGCATCCGACGGCGTGTGGCCGGCGCGAGTTTGCACAAAGCACTTAATGACCTCGCCCTTCAGTGGATCGGGAACGCCGATCGCCGCGGCCTCGGCGACTGCCGGGTGCGATACCAGCGCGCTCTCCACTTCCGCGGTCCCAATGCGGTGGCCAGCGACATTCAACACGTCGTCGCAGCGACCGAGAACCGTGATGTATCCATCTTTATCTTTTAACGCAACATCGCCGGTGACGTAACAACCGGGGATCTGCTGCCAATCGCGTTCGTATCGTGCCGCGTCTCCCCAGACCGTGCGCAGCATGCAGGGATATGGCCGCTTAAGCACCAATCGCCCGCCCACGCCCGGGGGCAGGGACTTGCCTTGTTCGTCCACCACGTCGGCTGCCGAGCCCTCCAAGGCGACGCCCACTTTGCCCGGTCGCACCGCCATGGTAGGAGGCGTTCCCAAGGCTGGGCCACCCAATTCGGTTTGCCACCAATTGTCGACCACATATCCCCATTTGCCGTCGCCCGCCAGGTATGTCTGCGCCCATCGCCACGCTTCCGGATTCAGAGGTTCACCGGCGCAGGCAATCACTCGCAAACTGGTAATGTCATATTTCGCGGGATACGCTTCCCCGTAGCGCATGAACATGCGCAGTGCAGTCGGAGCGGTGAACATCTTGCTCACACCGTAACGTTCCACGATCTCCCAGGCGATTCCTGGATTGGGATAATCAATTGCGCCTTCGCGAAACAACGTAGTCGCCCCCGCGCACAGGGGAGCATAGACGATATAAGAGTGGCCCACCACCCAGCCGATATCAGAGGTGCACCAGAAAATGTCCTGTTCGCCGACATCATAAAAATTTTCCAGGTAGTAAGTGGTGGCGACCATATAGCCGCCGTGGACGTGCAACACGCCCTTCGGTTTTCCGGTTGAGCCCGAGGTGTACAGCAGGAACAAAGGATCTTCCGCATCCATTTCTGCTGCTGGACACTCGGCGGGAAACTTCAACAGATCGTTGAAATCAACTTCGCGTTTACTGGCCAGTTCGGTGGCACGGCGCGCATAAACCACAACTTTTTCTACAAACTCGAGCGTGTCAATCGCCTCATCGACAATGGCCTTCAGTTCGACCGTTTTGCCCCGCCGGAATCCGACATCGCCGACGATGACGACTTTCGCTTGCGCATCCACAATGCGGTCACGCAGCGCGGTGTGGCCCAACCCGGCGTACACCACGGAGTGGATGGCCCCAATGCGAGCGCAGGCTAGCATGGCCACGGCGCCCTCGATGGTGAGCGGCATGTAAATGACGACGCGATCACCTTTTTTCACACCGAGCGATATCAGTCCGTTCGCGAAACGGCACACCAGGCGATACAGTTGGCCATAGGTCACGATCCGCTCCGTGCCGTCTTCACCCAGCCAGATGAAAGCCGCGCGATTGCGCCGCTCCGAGTTGGCATGACGGTCGAGGGCGTTGACAGTAATATTCGTCTTGCCGCCCACGAACCATTGATGGTGTACGCCATCCCAATCCAAGACTTTGTTCCAAGGCCGCGTCCAGACGAAGCGCTTGGCGTAGTCTCCCCAAAAACCCTCGGGATCGTTGACCGATCGCTGGTACTCGGCCGCAAAATCTTGCTGGCGGCAATTATTCGCCACGATTTGCGGCGCGGCATATTCCCCATCCATGGCCAGCAGGTTGGAGATTCCTTCGGCTACGGCAGCTGAGTTGCTCATGACGTTCTCCCGCGAGAAGAGATGTGCGATTCTATGTCTCCTCGCGAACAGCCTGCAGTGACGTGGATCACAGAGAGGTGTGAGGGTGGCGTTTGCCGCGACGGGAAACCCTTTCTTGACAGGGGTAATCAAATCACCGCATGATTCGACTCGCAGGAGGTCGGAATGGAATCTACTATCTCAACCAAAGAGCTAAAAGCTAAGCTAGACCGGAAAGAGCCGCTGCAAGTTGTCGAGACGCTTGCGCCTGAGCGTTACCGCGAAGCTCACCTTCCGGGAGCATTGAATATTCCCCCGGAGCAGATCAAAGAACTCGCCCCGAAATTGCTGCCCAACAAAAATGTCGAGATTGTCACCTACTGTACGAGCACTCATTGACATGCCAGCGAATACGCCGCCCGTGAATTGGCGGCCATGGGTTACACGCGCGTGGCGCACTATCCCGAGGGTAAGCAGGGTTGGATGGAAGCGGGATTTCCCGTAGAGCAAGACGCAGCGTAGAAGGATCTCTGCCCGAGTCTGCCCGATTTTTACTGCGGCGGGGTCAGCTTTGTTCCATTAAACGTTGATCGAGGTGCGCAAGCACCGCCGGCCACGCTTCCTCGTGCCGTTTTTTCGATTCTTCGTCTGGAAAACCCGCGTGCGTGAGTCGGAGTTGCGTTCCCCCACCTTCAGGCAAGAATTCGACGGCCACCACCGTCTCAGCTCCTTTTGTTGCTGCGGTGAGCCATGTCAATTCAACGAGCCGGTCGCGTTCAAGCCTGAGGAATCTCCCGTAGTGCGGATGTCGATTTCCTTCAAAATGCGTTTCGAAATAAAAAGCGGTGTTGGCTTCGCCTTTCATCAATACTGAACCGGGAACGGCAAACCAGCGATCGAACTGTTCCGTCCAGGCTCGGAACAGGGCGTCAGGCGATGCGCTCATCTTGCAGATCACCTTCAGCTGAAATGGTCTTGCCGAGAGATCAGGTGGGGCAACGACCATCGTCATGAGTCCTCCGTCCTCAGCGACGGTTTGTGGTGGGTTCAAGCATACGACAGAAACCGGGCGGTCGCATAACCCGCGCAAAAGGTAAATTCTTGGCAATGGGAAATGCGGATGTGGAGGCTCAAATAAATTCGAATCTGGTGCGCGAGGCCGAGGCAGGTTCGCATCGGCGGCTTGCGCAAAAATTGAGATGCCGGTTTAGCAGCTCGCAGACTGTCGTTAAGGCATTCTTCCCTGCATTCTAGGGAGGTGGCTGTACGACAGAAGAAAAGGCCACCTGGTTACTTCCCTGTGGCCTAAGATCGCGAACATTTACTGTGCCTGTGGGGGCTTGCTGTTATCCGGCGCAGGTGTGGTGCTCGGCGAGGTGGTGTCAGGAGGAGTCGTGCTTCCCGGAGTCGGCGAGCTTGGGCTCTGACCCTGAGGCTGCGATCCAG
>Ga0187818_10000992_pt1 | contig 11059 bp, 11 predicted proteins | sample NC_wetland_sal_i_14_FD_130581 | JGI IMG/M metagenome (GOLD analysis project Ga0187818, IMG submission 130581) | Wetland sediment microbial communities from Neuse River Estuary, North Carolina, USA - SO4_3 | ecosystem: Environmental > Aquatic > Freshwater > Wetlands > Sediment | place: USA...
AAGCGGCCTTCGCCTTTGCACTTCGGGCAGACATCGGTGATTACGCTGCCCGCGCCCTGGCAGGTTGGGCAGGTTCGAGCGATGCTGAAGAAGCCTTGCTGATACCGGACCTGGCCCCGTCCATTGCACGACCGGCAGCTGACCGGAGCCTTGCCGGGCGCCGCGCCGGTTCCGCGGCACGCGTCGCAGGTCTCATGGCGGCGGACATTCACTTGCTTTTCGACGCCGAAGACGGCCTCATCAAATTCGAGATGCAAGTCTTCGCGAAGGTCGGCGCCGCGCTGGGCGCGGCTGCGACGACGGCTGCCCTGGCCAAACATGTCGCCGAAACCGAAGATATCGCCGAAGATGTCGCCGAAATCCTGGAAGATGGCGGGATCGAATCCAGCCCCCGCTCCGGTGGCGCCGCCCACGCCGGCGTGCCCGAAGCGGTCATACAGAGATCGCTTCTCGCTATCGGCGAGAATTGCGTACGCCTCGGTGAGCTCCTTGAACTTCTCTTCCGCGTCAGGATTGTTGGGGTTGCGGTCGGGATGGTACGTCATCGCAAGCTTGCGGTAAGCGCTCTTGATTTCGACGTCGGTGGCCGCACGGGTGACACCGAGGACCTCGTAATAATCGCGTTTTGTGTTGGCGGCCAGAAACTCCTCCCACTCTTTCGTTGAGCAATTCAGTTAAGCAAATCAGCTAAGCAAATCCAAGCGACGTCAATAAACCGCTTTGGGAAGGGCACGGTTTCAGCCGCGCCGCCCCGAGTCAATAACGACCAGGGCTTTAGCCCCTGAGGGTCCCGTTACCCGCCGGGGTTCCGCGCGACCCGCACCATCGCGGGACGCAGCAGGCGGTCCTTGTACTTGTAGCCGCGCTGTAGTTCGTCGAGGACATGGTGATCCGGGACTTCGGCGGTATCCACCATTTCGACGGCTTCGTGAACCCGGGGATCGAAAGGCTGCCCCATCGCAAGAATCGGCTGCACTCCGATTTTCTGCAACGCATCCTGGAACTGACGGTAGATGAGCTCAATGCCGTTGCCGAAGTCGGTAGAGTGGGCGCCGGCTTTTAATGCGCGTTCGAAACTGTCGAGGGTCGGCAGAATGTTCTTGATGACATCGGCCGCGGCGAACTCGCGGAATTCCTGCTGATCGCGCACCGCGCGCTTGCGGGCATTGTCGAACTCCGCCTGCAAGCGAGCCAGACGGTCGAGGAGCGCGTCACGCTCGGCCTTGAGCTTTTCCGTTTCCGATGGCGCTGCTCCTGGTCCAAGTCCAGGTCCAGGTCCAGGTCCAACGGCCTCCGCTGCCTTGGCCGCGACCGAAGCAGGCGCAGATTCTTCTCCGCCCTCCGCGGCCGGAAGCTCGTGCTCCAGATCCTCGCTCTTCAGACCCTGGTTTTCCAGACGGAGGTTCCCGTCGGCTTTTCCGTTTCCTTTGCGCATACTGCTGAATTACTCCGATTCGTTCAAAAGTTTGTCGAACAGCCGCGCGATGTACGACACCGCCGACATGGTGTGTTGATAATCCAGCCGCGTCGGTCCAATCACAGCCAGCGACCCCATCACTTCGCCGCCGACGCGAGCAGGCGCGCCAATGAGCACGAAATTCTGCAAATTCGAAGCCGGCAGCGCCTCGTCGAGCCCGATCACCACGCGCACCGCTTCCTGCCGCGTGTCGAGATAAGCGCTGAGCAGCTTCACCACTTTCTCCTTTTCCTCAAGCGTCCGCAGCATGTCCTGCAGGTGCTGCCGATCTTCCTGCCCGGTCACTGGGTTCGTAACCAAGTTCGTAACCAGGTTCGCTGCTCCTTCCACGAACACCGCCTGCGTGTCTTCGTTCGAAGCCAGCGCGCCCTGCTGGTAGAGCTGCTCGATCGACTTCATCAGCCGGTCGTACTCGCTGCGTTCTTGTTCCAGGCGGCGGGCAAGCTCGGCTCGCATGTCGCCCATCGTCCACCCGCGAAAATTGTCATTGATGTAGCGCGCGGCCAGGTCGAGATCGGATTGCGGAATATCGAGGCGCAGCACGCGGTCGCGCACCACTCCCGAGCGCGTGACCACAACCGCCAACACCTTCTGATCGCCAAGGCGCGAAAAGTAAACATGCTCAAGCGCGTTCCGCGGTCCGCTGGTCGCCACGGTAACCCCAACGCTGTGCGAGATCAGGGAGAGCACATGCGAGGTGCGCTCCATGAACTCCTCCACGTCCGTAACCCCGGTCAAAGTGTCCTGGATGATGCTCTGATTCTCGTGCGAAAGATGCGTCTCGCCACTGAGTTGCTCGACATAATAACGATAAGCCTCGGCCGTAGGAACGCGCCCCGCCGAAGCATGAGGCTGCTCGAGAAATCCCGCATCGGCAAGATCGGCCATCACATTGCGGATCGTGGCCGCACTCAGCCCTTCCCGGCTGGAGCGCGCAAGCGTCCGCGACCCCACCGGCTCTCCGCTGGCGATGAATGTCTCGACAATGGCGGTCAGGATTTCGCGTTCCCGTCCACCGGCCGGTCCTGCTGGCATATCTACCCTAGTCCCGGGGCTGAATTGCCCCTCTAAATTCTTTAGATGCAGTGGCTTAGATTAAGACTCCACCACTCTCTAATGAAATTCTAGGGAGCGCTGGCGAGGGTGTCAAGGATCGGGTCTACCGGCACCAGCTTGGAAATGCGCGGTACTCATTGGGTATGTTGTAGAACCTTGATCGAATGGCGAAACCGTGAGTGGCGGGGTGTTGCTGTCGAACCGAGCGGCCGGTCCTTTAGCGCTCTACTGCCCAAAGGGTAGCATTTGGTTACAATCCTCAGCTGAAGATAATGATACAAATGGTCTGAAACCAACCATGAAGAAAAACACGATCAAGAGCTTGCATATACAGAACCTTCTGTCTTTTGGCCCGGACTCCCCGGAAATAAAGCTCGGCGATCTTAATGTGCTCATCGGTCCCAACGGCTCGGGCAAATCAAACCTCATGGGAATCATAGGGCTGCTGCGGAGCACGCCAAAAGATTTCGCCGACGAAATCGGGGCGAACGCGGGTATTTCAGAACTGTTGTGGAAAGGATGGTCGAAAGCAAAGACAACGATTGCCACTCTCCAAGTAGTTGTTAACCCGGCCGGAGTTAAGCGCGATCTTCGCTACCGGCTATCGTTCACCCGAGCTGGGGCACAGCTTAAAATTGTGGACGAGCGCATCGAGAATGAGAAGCCAGATGAAGGTCATACTAAGCCATATCTGTATTTTGACTACAATCGTGGTCACCCTGTGCTCAACGTAGCAGGGAAGGAGCGGTCCCTCCAGCACGAAGAAGTGAACCCACAGCAATCAATACTGTCGCAGCGTCAGGATCCTGACCAGTACCCAGAAGTGACATACCTGGGCAGGTTCTTCGGAAGCTTCCGACTGTTTCGGGACTGGGAATTCGGCCCAAATTCCGGAGTCCGCGATCTTTACGGCGCGGAACTCAAGACCGATTTTCTGGCTGAGGACATAAGCAATCTTGGTCTCATGCTGCACAATCTCCGTGAGGAACCAAGGGTGAAGGCGGAACTGCACAAATATCTGAAAATGTTCTACGAGGGATTCGAAGGCATCTCGACGCCAATCCGAGGCGGGCTCATCGATTTGCGGGTCGAAGAAGCGAATGATGTCTCCATCCCAGCCTCCCGCCTTTCAGACGGAACGCTGCGATGGCTTATGCTCCTGACCATTCTCCTACACCCGGATCCACCGCCGGTGGTGTGCATTGAAGAGCCAGAACTCGGCCTCCATCCAGATATCATTCGCCCACTGGCCAAGCTTCTCGCCAGCGCCTCGGAACGAATGCAACTAATCGTGACCACACACTCCGATGCCTTGGTGGACGAACTTTCGGGGACGCCCGAAGCAGTCATTGTCTGCGAAAAACACGATGGTTCGTCAACCCTCAAACAGCTAGACGCCGAGCAGCTTTCCGACTGGTTGAAACGGTACACTCTCGGCCAGCTTTGGCGCACTGGCGAAATTGGGGGAAATCGCTGGTGAACGTAAAGATTTATGTCGAGGGTGGTTTTCAAGGCAGCACAAAAAGCGACTGCCGCAAGGCGTTCCGGTCGTTTTTCGAGAAGGTCATTGCGCCGGGCTCATTCAAAGTCATCGCATCGGGAAGTCGAAGCGATGCGTACAAGGATTTTTGTGCGGCCCTGAAAACGAACCGAGGCGACTATATTATCCTGCTGGTGGATTCTGAAGCAGAGGTTACGGCAGGCGCTTGGCAGCACCTCAGCGACCGGGAGGATGACAAGTGGCACCGTCCGGCGGGCGCGCATGACGAACAAGCACACTTAATGGTTCAGGCCATGGAAGCTTGGTTTCTCGCCGACAGGGGGATCCTCGCTCTCTACTACGGTCAAGGGTTCCTCCCCGGTTCGCTGCCCGGTCAGCCCAATATCGAACTTGTTCCGAAGCAAGCTGTTTTCGATGCGCTCCGGCACGCAACAAGAAAGACCCAGAAGGGTGAATATCACAAGACGCGGCATGGTTTCGACCTGCTCGAGCAGATTGACCCCACCCGCGTTCGGACAGCCTCGCCTCATGCCAAGCGGCTGTTTACAGTGCTTGAGAGAGAGACGGCCCACTAAACAGCTCGGCGCTGCCAAGAGGGGCGAAGTCGCTGAGCCGTGAACAGGCTGCGCGTGGCTACGGCCGTTTGCTCGGCAACACCCGAAACTGACGTTTTCCTTCGATGCGGTAGGTTGCAAAGTCCGCTTGATCGACCGTGAGAATGACGGAAAGAGATTCGCGTTTCGCCAGATATACGAGTGTGGCGTCGGCGAAATCCATCGGCCGATCCCAATACCGCGACATCAAGCCGTGCAGGTGCGTCAGTTCCGCATCTTCGACTGTGCCGACAACGAGCGCTCCCGAGCGGACGAACTTCCAGGCGGCTTCCATCTCGGTGCGCGAGTCGCCAACCAGGTGGAAAACTTCCGTGAGCACCGCCTCGGAGGTCAGCAGCGGCAACCGCAGTTGACGGAATGCGTCCACGCAGGCGCCGTGCCAGCGATCGCTGCGGTCGAGCAGCGCGAGAATTGCGCCCGTGTCGATGAGCGCATTAGCAACGCGCGCATTAGCGGCCATTGCGCCGCCTCAGGCGCTTGCGAAGCACCTCGCGCGCCGTCTCGGCGCGGCGAGAGTTGCCGCTGGCGAAAACTCCGAAGCAGCCCGCGGCGGCGGTGTGAAGTCTGCGCTGCGCCTCGTCTTCCGGGACGTCCGCATCGCCCTTCTTCAGCCAATCGCGGACGGCCGTCTCCAGCACCGCTGAAACCGGCACCTTGCGGAGACGCGCTTCCCGCTCCAGGTCCGACTTCAGTTCGCCCGATAGACGCCAGCTGTAAACTTCGGTCCTCATGCACTACAGTGTAGTGCATTGCAGGCGGCTTTGCAACACAATGCGCGGAAGCTCAGGCGGGCCGTGCACCCGACCGGCCGTCCGCGACGACGAAAGAGGGATTTACCTAAGAGTGCGCGGAGAAAATTCCTGACCACAGGAGGCACAGAGGAACACAGGGGAAAGCCAGTCATAAGAACCTCGGCGAACTCTGCGTTCTCTGCGGTTCAGCGGTTTTTTGGCCCTACTGAATCTGAATCACGCCTTCCGAACTGCCGGCTTTGATCTCCTCGACTCGCGCCGCCACATTGCGGGCAAACGCGAACAGCGACTTCGCATGAGCCGAGTCCTCTCCCTGGAGAACGGACGGAACGCCGCTGTCGCCCGATTTGCGAATCTCCGCATCGAGCTCGACGCTTCCGAGGAAGGCGATGTCGAACTGTTTCGCCGTCTTTTCCGCGCCGCCGCGCGAGAATATGTCGATTTCGTGCTGGCAGTGCGGGCAGACGAAGTAGCTCATGTTTTCGACCATGCCGACGATGTCCACTTTCATCTGGCGGAACATCTCGATGGCCTTGCGCGCATCCTGCAGGGCAACGTCGGACGGTGTAGAAACCACAATGGCGCCGGTTAATGGAACGGTCTGAATCAGCGAGAGCGCAACGTCGCCGGTTCCCGGAGGAAGGTCAATGACGAGATAGTCGAGCAGTCCCCACTGCACCGATCCCAGGAACTGCTTGATGATCGAATGCAGCATGGGACCGCGCCAAATGAGCGGCTTGTCTCCAGGATTGAGGAAGCCGACCGAGATGACCTTGAGCCCATGCGAGTTGATGGGCGCGATCTGGTTTTCGGCCATCACTTTGGGTTGCTCGTTGGTGCCGAGCATGAGCGGGACGTTGGGACCGTAGACGTCGCCGTCGAGCAATCCTACTTTGTAGCCCATCTTCGTGAGGGCGATCGCCAGATTGACCGAGAGCGTGGTCTTGCCGACTCCGCCCTTGCCGGAACCGACGGCGATGATGGCGTTGACGCCAGGTAAAGGTTGCGCGGTGGGCTGTTGCTGGCCGGGATGATGGGAATGAGCGCTCATCGTTTGATTATACGGGAGGGAACGGGCTAGTTGGATTGCAGAGGTTAGAGGTCAGATTGCAGAGGTAAAACCCACCGAGGAGCGATTTTCACTTCTGCAATCTGACCTCTAACCTCTGACCTCAGTGCTACCTCTGACCTCGGCAATCGCTAGTAGTGCCCTTCTTCCAGTTGCACCTTGCCGCGAAACATGCGGTAGACGAACACAAAATAGCCCACCGCGAGCACCGCGCCCAACGTCCACCAAACCAGGCCGACGCTGAGACCGTGACTGCCGGCGGCGGCGGTGTAGATGGTGAGGTCGTATTGGTGGTTGCGGGCGGGCAGCACGACAGGGTAGAGCGCAAACGCCGCGCCCACCAGCATAGCGGTGATATACAGGCTGGAGGCAACGAACGCGAGTTTCTCTTTGCCCCTGGGATTGGCCCAGAGCATGATTGTCAGGCTGGCGGCAACGACGATCGGAACCAGTATTCCGATCTTATGCTTCCCGTAGTTCGCCATGATTTCGGGCCGGATGAAATAAGTCGCAACCATGCAACTGCAGGTCAGAAAAAACTGCAGAGGCCAGCACAGCAACGCGAAACCACGGGCGCGGCGACCGAGGTCCTCGTCGGTTTTGAGGGCGACGTAATAAGAACCGTGCGCGGCCAGGGTCACTAACGCCAGCACGCCAGTGAGCAGCGTGTACCAATCCAGAATCCCCGTCTGCGGGCCGAGCTTAAAGTTGGTCCAGAGCGGCTCAAAGAAATAGCCGGTTGAATCCAGCGGAACTCCGCGCACCACGTTGCCCAGCGCTGCCCCGAAAAACACAGCCAGCAGAATGCTGGAGACGCTGAAGATCACGTCGAAGAAGTCCTGCCAGACTGGGTTTTTGATGTGAGCGCGGAATTCAATGCCGATGGCGCGCAGAATGAGCAGCCACAGGACAATGGTCAGCGGAAGGTAGAACCCGCTGAAGCTCGACGCGTAGAGTCGAGGAAATGCAAAGTAGAGTGTACCGCCAGCCGCCAGCAACCAGACTTCGTTGCCATCCCAAACCGGGCCGATGGCGCGCAGCACCCGTCGTCGTTCTTCGTTGGTTTTGGCCGCAATCAGATAAATCGCACCCGCGCCAAGATCAAATCCGTCGAGCACGACATAGGTTGCGATCATCGCTGCGACAATCCAGAACCAAAGGCTCGCCATATTTACTTTGCCTCCGTTACCTTGCCTCCGTCGCCGGATGGAGATTAGAAACGGATTCATGTCCACCCAGTGGGCCGTGCTCAATCTCGCGCCGAATCAGGAACAGGCCCAGAATGCCCAGCACCATGTAAATGCCCATGAATCCCAAGAGAGTAAACATGGCGTTACCGGCCGAGACGACCTTGGAGTAGCCGTCTTCGGTGCGCATCAGCCCATAGACCAGCCAGGGCTGGCGGCCGAGCTCGGCGGTCATCCAGCCGGCGGTATTCGCGATATAGGGAAAAGGCGCGGAGAGCATTAGGATCCAGAGCATCCACCTGGCGTTAAAGAGTCTGCCGCGCCACAGCAGGAACAATGCCACGGCCATGACGGCGACGAAGAATGTCCCCAGGCCAACCATGATGTGGTAGCTGTAATAAAGCAATGGGATGTTGGCCGGCCAGTCTGGTTTGGGGAAGGCGTCGAGTCCGCGGACGTTGGCATTCCAGCGTTTGTAAGTCAGCATGCTCAACATTTTCGGAACTTCAATCGGGTTATCGATCGTGCCTTGCTGCTCGTTAGGCTGACCTACAATGACTAACGGTGCGCCGGGCTGGCTCTGAAACAATCCCTCCATCGCCGCCAGAGTCACGGGCTGCAGGTCGGCGACCATTTTGCCTTGACTGTCGCCGGTCGGAAAAATCTGCAGAACGCTGAACAGGCAGCCCGCGATCACGCCGGCCTTGACGAAGATGCGGGCGTGCGCCGTCCACTTGCGGGAGAGCAGATAGAACGCGCCCACCGACGTCATGATGAACGCGCCGGTGATCGCCGCTCCGCTCATGTTGTGCGCGTATTGCCATCCGGCCCAGGGATTCAGCACGAAATCCCAGAAGCTCGCGAGTTGCAGGCTCCCGTCTGGAGCCGTGAAATAGCCGACGGGATGCTGCATGAAAGCGTCCGTGGCGATGATGAAATAACCCGACAACCACGAACCCACAAAGACTGCGACGGCCGACAACCAGTGTGCTTTCGGGCTCAACCGCTTCTCTCCGTAGAGGAATAATCCGAGAAACGCCGATTCGAGAAAGAAGGCAAACATGCCTTCCATGGCGAGTGTCTGCCCGATGACGCCGCCCGCGAATTGCGAAAAGTGCGACCAGTTGGTGCCGAACTGGAATTCCATCGGAATGCCAGTCACAACACCGAGAACGAAATTGATGCCAAAAATCCTTCCCCAGAAGCGGGCTGCCTCGTGATACACGGGATCGTTACGCCGCAAGCCGATCGTCTTGAGCACGACAATCAGCAGGGCGAGCCCCATGGTGAGCTGCGGGAAGAGATAGTGAAACGTCGCGGTAAAGGCGAAGTGAAGGCGGTGAATAAGAAGTGCGCTGTCCATAAACCAGGTCTCAGGTCTCAGTTGCCAGGTCTCAGCTTTGAGCCCTCCAGCTTAGCAGCAATACAGCATTAAGTTCTCGGTTAGTTAGCAAGCAATAGTAACTAACTCCGAACCTCGTTTCTGCGCGCCGATTCCGCGCGGCGTATCTCCCGGCGCCTCTCGGCATCTGCGTAGCGACGCTTTTCCTCTTCCGTCTCGGGGACAACGGGCCGCACCGCCATTTTATTCCCCGCAGCATCGACGGCAACAAAAGTCAGATAGGCGGAGCTGACGTGATGGCTCTGTTCGGCGCGATAATTCTCCACCCACACTTTCACGCCCACTTCCATCGAAGTGTGGAAGACGCGATTGACCGAGGAACGCAGGATTACAAAATCTCCGACCCGAACGGGCACAAGAAAGTCCATGTGATCAATGGAAGCCGTCACCACATACGCGCGCGAGTGGCGGTGGGCGGCCATGGCGCCGGCGAGGTCGATCCAGTGCATGAGGCGTCCGCCCAGCAGCGCGTTCAGCGGATTGGCATCGTTGGGCAGAACGAGCTCGGCCATTTCTGAAATCGATTCGCGCACCGGCCGGGGGCGGGTTAATTCCGCTTTGTCATTCATAGAGTGTCGGGTCGTCGATTCGTCCGCTTGTCGATCATTAGTTCCAAGATCGGCCTTTCTAAGTCGTTAGACGAGAACAGCGCTCTGTCGGGCGCGATATGCATGGAGATAGCAGTTCGCGAGTGTAACCACACGCGGGTCCGGATGGGGGTTCAGCCAAACCTCGTTCGCCAAGTCGAAGGTCATTTTCCCATGTTCGACCGGAGTGTGCGCTAACTCGCAAACAAAACAGATCGTGACCTGCTCCCGCCCCACACGATCAACCGAAAAACGAACCGCATCCCAGTCACGGTGCCGGGGAAGATGCGGACAGGCGGTTGCGTAACCAAGGTTGCAGAATTCCCGTATGTGAGTGTCGGATACCGCTAGTTTCTGTCCGGAGGCGTGGCAGTCGCCAGTCCATCCCGCTCCTAATGGCAGACGCGAAGGATGCGGCCAGGACCCGTCGTTCACGATTTCCAGCGGCACAAAAAAGGGGCAAGCCAAATCGGTTTCTCGGAGAACAGCCATTGTAACGCTTGGCGTGATATGAATGGGAAGCAGCTTTTGGCTCTTAGCTTTTAGCCATTGGCTTCTCGCTGAGACCTGACGCCTGAGACCTGATCTATGGACCGTCTTGCCATGTTGAGGGAAATTCTGACCGCGAATCCCGAGGATTCGTTTGCGCGCTATGGACTGGCCATGGAGTACTCGAGGACCGGACAGATCGACCAGGCGCTGCAGGAGTTCAAAACGCTGATCGAGAAAAATCCGGATTACACGCCCGCCTACTTCATGGCCGCGCAGACTCTGGCCAGCGCAAGCCGCGTCGATGAGGCCAAGCGATGGCTGGTCGATGGCGTCTCCTGCGCACGGCGCACCGGCAACGCGCACGCCCAATCCGAGATGACGGCCATGCTGGAGGAACTGGGATAAGGCGATTGCAGAGGTGAGGCGATTGCAGAGGTCAGAGGTCAGATTGCAGAGGTGAGGCGATTGCAGAGGTGAGAGGTTAGATTGCAGAGGTAAAGAGCTCTGGGCTCACAGTACCGTTTGCGCTTGGGGTTGTTCACCTCTGCAATCTTACCTCTGACCTCTGACCTACGCTTTTACCTCTGCAATCTGACCTCTAACCTCTGACCTTGTCCGCGGTGCTACACTCTCCTGTTCCGCGGAGGCACGTCATGCGGCGTCTTGCTTTTCTTCTCGTTCTTCTCTTATCTCTTCCCGCCTTCTCTCAAACCAAGCACCCCTTTACTTTCGAAGACATGATGAAGCTAAAGCGCGTCGGCGAGCCCGTGCCTTCGCCCGACGGCAAGTGGGTGCTGTTCAGCGCGGTCGATGTGGATCTGGCCGCGAACAAGAAGACCTCCCACATCTGGGTTGTGCCACTGGCAGGCGGATCGGAGCGTGTGCTCATCGCCGATCAGGACGGCGACCGCCCGCGCTGGGC
>Ga0187818_10000997_pt1 | contig 11037 bp, 13 predicted proteins | sample NC_wetland_sal_i_14_FD_130581 | JGI IMG/M metagenome (GOLD analysis project Ga0187818, IMG submission 130581) | Wetland sediment microbial communities from Neuse River Estuary, North Carolina, USA - SO4_3 | ecosystem: Environmental > Aquatic > Freshwater > Wetlands > Sediment | place: USA...
ATTGCTCGGCGGAACGGCAGGAGAGGACGGGGTCAGCGGGGCTTGCGCCCAGACCGGTGCGGCAACCGCCATGACCGCAACGATCGCAACGCCACTCAACAGATTTTTCATGTTGGTACCTCCGCATCGGAATAGTTGGGACAACGCTGAGGTCATTCAATCGTCCCTGCGGCCTTTTCGCCCCAGACCGCCCTGGCATAGAGCGTTTCGGCGAAATCGGGGGCGACAGAGGCGGTGAGCCGGGCCTGGTGCAGATCGAGATCGGCGGGCTCGGCCATTTGGGTGCCTTTTCCTTTTTTTGTCATTGCGAGCGTAGCGAAGCAATCTCGTGCCGCTTATCCTCGTCCGGTCGAGATTGCGCCGGCGCCGCGCTCCTCGCAATGACGGAGCGAGGCAGCACTATCATGAGAGGATCGACCATGCCCGAGACGCGGACGGTCACGGTCTACATCGATTACAAGAGCCCCTACGCCTATCTGGCCAAGGACCTCGTCTACCAGCTCCAGCGCGAATGTGCGGTGCATATCGATTGGCTCCCCTACATTCTCGACATCCCGAGCTTTCTCGGCTCGGCGCGGCTTGATGACCAGGGCCGGGTCATCGAGGAGAGCCGCAACGCCCATCAGTGGCGGCGCGTCAAATATTCCTACATGGATTGCCGACGCCAAGCGAAGAAACAGGGCCTTGTCATTCGCGGTCCGCAGAAAATATGGGATTCGACGCTGGCCGCCTGCGGCCTCCTCTACGCCAAGCGCCACGGCGAGGCGGTGCTGCGGCAGTATCACGACTTCACCTTTGCGCGCTTCTGGAAACGCGAGCTCGACATCGAGGACCCTTCCGTCGTCGCCGGCGTGCTCGCCGAAGCCGGCGCCGAGACCGCAGGCTTCGCCGATTATGCCGCCGGCGAGGGGCCGCGCGAGGTCGCCCGGATATCCCGCGCAGCCGAGGAGATGGGGGTTTTCGGGGTGCCGACATTTGTCGTCGACGGCGAGCAGTTCTGGGGCCGCGAGCACCTGCCCGACATCCGCGAGATGCTCGGCGCCCGTCCATTGGAGAAAGCGTCATGAGCGATGAACTGCCGACCGCCGCCCGGGTGTCCGACCCCGGCCTCCGCGCGCTCTATCGCCAGGAAAACCGCTGGCAGGCCTGGCTCGATGTCGAGGCCGCTCTGGCCAAGGCGCAGGCCGAGCTCGGCATCATCCCCCAGGAGGCGGCCGCGGCGATTGCCGCCGCCGCGCGCTACGAGCTGCTGGATCGCGCCCGCATCGACGAGGGGTTTGCCCGCACCGGCCATACCATCGTGCCCTTGGTCTGGGAACTGAGCCGGATCGTCGGCGAACCCCATGGCGGCTGGGTGCATTGGGGCGCGACGACGCAGAACATCACCCAGACCGGCGATCTCCTGGTGCTGCGCCAGGCGCATCGCGTGTTCCTGCGCCTCATCGCCGACGCGCTCAGCGCCGCTGCCGATCTCGCCGAAAAGGGCGCCGACATGCCGATCGCCGGCCGCACCCACGGCCAGCACGCGGTGCCGGCGACCTTCGGCTATAAGGCGGCGGTGTGGATCGACGAGCTGATCCGCCATACCGAGCGGCTCCGGCAAGCGGCGCCGCGGATCTTTGTCGCGATGCTCGGCGGCGGCGCCGGCACCTATGCCTCGCTCGGCGAGATGGGGCCGAAGGTGCAGCAAGGCATCGCCCGCCAGCTCGGCTTCGGCTCGATGACCGTGCCGGCGCGCACGATCGGCGACCACCTCGCCGAAAACATCTGCCTCCTCGGCCTGTTGGCGGCGACCTGCGGCAAGATCGGCCGCGAGATCTATACGCTGATGAAGACCGAGTTCGGCGAGGTCGAGGAGCCGGTGCCGCCCGGCACGGTCGGCAGCTCGACGATGCCGCAAAAGCGCAACCCGAAACTCTGCCAGGACATCATCGCCGCGGCGGCCGAGATCCGCAGCACCGTGCCGCTCGCCTTGGAGGCGATGATGACCGAGCACGAGGCCGACCGCACCACCAGCGTGATGATGGACGCCGCCGAGGCGCGCGCCGCGATCGCCACCGGCGACATGCTGAGCCGGCTCGTCGAGGTGCTGCGCGGGCTTCGCCTCGACCCCAAGCGCATGCGCGCCAATCTCGATCTCGGCGGCGGCCTCATCATGGCCGAGGCGGTGATGCTCGACCTCGGCAAGACGATCGGCCGCCAGCACGCGCATGACGTCGTCTACGACGCGGCGATGGCGGCGGCGACCGAGGGCAAATCCTTTGCCGATCTCCTCGCCGCCGACCAGCGGGTGTCGGCGCATCTCGACACCAAAGCGATCGCCGCCCTCCTCGACCCGACCGCCTATACCGGGCTCTGCGCCGAGATGGCGCGCGATGGCGCCCGGCGCGCTCGCGGGACGGCAGCAGCGATCCGGTAAGCACCGACACAACCGGTTCGCACAGGATGTAGGGCGGAATAGCGTCACGTATTCCGCCAATATCCGGGCCTCGACGGCGGCGGAATGCGCTGCGCTTTTCCGCCCTACGCGCTACGGAGGATGGAATATCATGCAATTCGGCGCTTCGATCTTCTTCACCAAATATTCGATGGCGCCGGCCGAGCTGGCGGTGGCGTTGGAGGAGCGCGGGTTCGACTCAATCTGGGTCGCCGAGCATTCGCACATCCCGGTGACGCGCCGCTTCACATTGCCGGGCAGCATGGAGCTGACCCAGCAGTACTACGATGTGATGGACCCGTTCGTGACGCTGACGGAAGCCGCGGTGGCGACCAAGCGGCTCAAGCTCGCGACGGCGATCTGTCTGGTGATCCAGCGCGATACGATCCAAACCGCGAAGCTCGTCGCCTCGCTCGATCAGGTGTCGGGCGGGCGCTTTATTTTCGGCATCGGCGGCGGCTGGGACGCCGAGGAGATGGAAGACCACGGCACTGTCTATGCCACCCGCTTCCAGAAGATGCGCGAGCAGATCGAGGCGATGAAGGTGATCTGGACCCAGGATGTCGCGGAGTATCATGGCGAGATCATCGATTTTCCGCCGATGATCGCCCGCCCCAAGCCGGTGCAAAAGCCGCATCCGCCGGTGATCGTCGGCGGCGCCTTCCGCCACGCGGCACGCCGCGCGATCCGCTATGGCGATGGGCTCTTGCCGCAGGGCCCCGCCGCCGGGTCCGGCAGCCCGGAGGACTACATGGCGCGCTGGCGCCAGATGGCCGAAGAGGCCGGCCGCGACCCGCAATCGCTGCCGGTCACCTTCGGCGGAGCCCCGGAAGACCCGGAGCTTTTGAAGCGCTACCGCGACCTCGGTATCGCCCGCGTCACCGTGCGCCTGCCGGCGGCGAAGGCAGACGAGATCCTGCCGATCCTCGACCGCTGGGTGGGGCTGATGCAGCAGGTCGGCGGGTGACCGGCTGCGGACCGGTCAGGTTCGCATTTCGCCGCCGAACCGCTCCGCGAAGCGCTGGCCTTCCGCGTCGCTGTCGAATCTGAAGGAGATATTGCGCTTGTCCTTGTCCCCGGAAAACGTCGACACGGGAACGACGATGCCCTCTTCCGCCAACCACTTGGCCATGGCGTCGATTGTGCGGATGAAGTCTTGGCTCGGTACCGTAACGCGCACGAGCTGCATTTCGCCCGCCATTCAGTTTGTTACTATCGTTTCATTTTAGACCGACATGGTTGCGATTAAGTTAAAAACGAGCCGGCGGGGTTTTCGCTTTACCGGAACAGTCGCTCGCCCTGCTCGTCGATGATCTGCTTCGCTTTGGCGATCGAGAAGGCGATCGCGCCCTCGCGGCTCGGATGCAGTTCGGCGCGGATGAAGCGGTGCTCTTTGGTCTCCCCGGCGCCCGCTTTCTCGATGATGCCGCAAGTCTGGTACTGCCCCTGGCGCCGGTAGGGCGTCGGGCGGATGCGATAGCCCTCGTATTCGACAGCCTCGCCCTCGGCGGCTTCCGGACCGCCGCCGACGAGCCGGCTCCACAGCGCCTTGAGTATCGCGGCCATCGGCGGACCCCTACGCCAGATAGCCGCCGCCGTTGACGTGCATGCACTGGCCGGTGATGAAGCCGGCCGCGTCGGAAGCGAGAAACACCGCGGCGCGCGCGATCTCTTCCGGCTCGGCGATGCGCCCGAGCGGGATCGCGCGGCCGGCCGCGGCGATTTCCTCTTCGCTATTGCCGTAGCGCGGCTGGGCGGTGTCGGTGAGGCCGGGGGCGATCGCGTTGACCCGGATCCGGTGGGGCGCCAGCTCAAGCGCCATCTGGCGGGTCATCGACAGGACCCCGCCCTTGCTCGCGCAGTAATGCACCCCGCGCGGCGAGCCGCGAAAGGCCGCCCCCGAAGTCAGGTTGATGATCGAGCCGGAGCGCCCGGCCGCCACCAGCCTCTGCGCCACGGCCTGAGCGCAAAAGCACGAGCCCTTGAGGTTGACGTCGAGCACGGTGTCCCAATCGCGCTCGGCCATCTCGAGAAACGGCACGCGCGGGAAGATCCCGGCATTGTTGACGAGGACGTCGACCGGCCCCAGCCCCCGCTCGACCGCCGCGACCATCGCGGTGACATCAGCGAGCCGCCCGACATCCGCCTGGACCAGGAGCGCGCGGCGACCCGCGGTCCTCACCCCTTCGGCGACGCGCGTCGCGGCTTTTTCGTCATCGAGCCAGTTGATCGCAACGTCGGCCCCCGCGGCGGCGAATTCGAGCGCCATCGCGCGCCCGATCCCCTGCTGCGCCCCGGTCACCAGCACCACCTTGCCCGCAAATGACATCACCCACCCCTCCCCTTCCCCGCTATTCGGCCAGCGCGACGGCCGGCTCGGAGCGGGTGATCCGCAGCACCAACAGCGAGGCCAAGAGGCATGCCAGCCCGCTGGTCACGAAAGCGAGGAAATAATCCCCGGTCGCGCTGCGCATCGCGCCGGCACCAAAGGCGGCAAGCGCGCCGCCGACCTGATGCCCGGCAAAAATCCACGCGATGACGACCGGCGTGTCCTTGCGGCCGAAAACCTCGTTGGTCAGTGCGAAGGTCGCCGGGCCGGTTGCGACCCAGTCGAGGCCGTAGAAGATCGAGAACAGCGACAGGCTGACGGCGTCGAACTGGGTGAACGGCACCGCGATCAACGACAGCCCGCGCAACGAATAGTACCAGAACAGCAGCACGCGCGGGTTGTAGCGGTCGCAAAGCCAGCCCGATCCGGCGGAGCCGATCAGGCTGAATACGCCGACTGCCACGAGGACCCAGGCGCCATTCACCCCCGAGATGCCGCGATCGGAGCAATAGGCGATCAGGTGGGTGTTGATCAGCCCGTTGGTCGAAAAGCCGCACACCCCAAAGCTCAAGGTCAGCAGCCAGAAATCGGGTGAATGCGCGGCGCGGAGCAGCGCCGACAGGGCTATCGAAAACGGGTTGCCCGCGAGCGGCGACGCGCGCTGCACCGCGGCTGAGCCGTATGGGCCGATCCCGATTTGCGCCGGCGATTCCGGAAGCAACAGCGCAACCACCGGCACCACGGCGGCGATCGCCACGGTGACCGCGAACGCCGCCGCCTGCCAGCCAAAGCGCTCGGCCAACAGCGCCAGCACGGGCAGGAAGACGAGCTGCCCGGCGGCGGCGGCCGAGAACAGCAACCCCATTGCCAGACCAGTGCGCTCGACGAACCAGCGGTTCGCCACCGCTGCGGTGATCCCGACCGCGCCGGCGCCAGAGCCGACCCCGACCATCAGGCCCCAGGTAAGGAACAGCTGCCAGGGCTCGGTCATGAAGATCGACAGCCCGGTGCCGGCGGTCAGCAGCGTCAAGCAGAGAAGGATCGTGCGCTTCAGCCCGACCACCTCCATGAAGCCGGTCACGAACGGCCCGGTCACACCCATCAGGATGATGTTGATCGAGATCGCGGCGGAAATCGTGCTGACATCCCAGCCGAACGCGCGCTCCAGCGGCACGATCATCACGCCCGGCGCGGCGCGCACGCCGACCCCGGCCAGCGTCGCGGTGAACATCACGACGAGGACGATCCAGGCGTAATGCACCCGGCCCGAAGTCAACCTGGCGAGGGCGAGCGGCGTCATGCATGCCAGTCTAGAGCCAACCGCAGGGAAAACGCGGCAATTTCTGGCACCGGCGACATCGCCGCCCGGGCGACCAAATCGCGCAATGGGTCTATGCTGATCGCCGAGGCAATGCGGCCGAAAGGAGATGCGCGATGGGCATGCTGGTCAACGGCACCTGGTTCGACGACGACCCGCTGCCGGCGGACGGCACCGGCCGGTTCGTGCGGCCGGATTCGATGTTCCGCGATTGGGTGACGCGCGACGGTTCGTCCGGTTTCAAGGCCGAAGCCGGGCGCTATCAGCTGGTCACCGCGCCGTCCTGCCCGTGGGCGCACCGCACCGTCTTGATGCGCAAGCTGAAGGGGCTTGAGAGTGCGATCCCGCTCCTCGAATCCGACCTGCCGAAGGGCGAGGGCTGGGCCTATTCGCGCGGCTTCGACGATCTGGCACCAAAGGGCGGGGCCTTTCACGTGCACCAGGTCTACAGCGCCGCGCGGCCCGATTATACCGGCCGCGCCACCGTCCCCGTGCTGTGGGACCGCAGGACCCGGACGATCGTCAACAACGAATCCTCCGAGATCATCCGCATGCTGAACTCGGAATTCGACGCGTTGGGCGATGGGCGCCCCGACCTCTACCCGGCGGCGCTGCGCCCGGACATCGACGAGGTGAATTCATTCGTCTACGCCGCCATCAACAATGGCGTCTATCGCTGCGGGCTGGCCAAGAGCCAGGCGGCCTACGAGGAAAGCTTCGAGAAGCTGTTCGCCGCGCTCGACGAGCTGGAGGTGCGGCTCGGCCGGCAGCGCTGGCTGGTCGGGGACCGTTTCACGGAGGCCGATCTGCGGCTGTTTCCGACGCTTCTGCGGTTCGACACGGTCTATTACGTGCTGTTCAAATGCAATCGCCGGCGGCTGGTCGACTATCACAACCTGTGGAGCTACACGCGCGAGATCTACCAGATGCCGGGGGTCGCCGAGACCGTCGATTTCGCGCGGATCAAACAGGGCTATTACGGCGGCATGCGGCACCTCAACAACGGCATCCTGCCGCTCGGACCCGATCTCGATTTCGCCGCGCCGCACGACCGCGGCCGGTTTACTACTGCCAGGTGATGCAAGCTGCGTTTCGGTTCCGCGTCCTTCGAGACGGCGCTCCGCGCCTCCTCAGGATGAGGTAAGCCTATGATGGCATTATAAAAACTTCCTCATCCTGAGGAGCCCGCGCAGCGGGCGTCTCGAAGGACGCACCGCGCCTCGCCGTCCTCAGCTGCGCATGGCGACGCAGCTACCACCCGCCGACTGGATCCGGCTGCACAGCGCGCCGGCGACCTCGCGCGAGGCGGCCGGAAGCCGCACCTGATAAAAACGCCGCGTCCCGCGGCTGCGCAGCAGCCGGCCGATGATCATCGGGCGCCCCTCGCCGATAATTCCGGCATAGCGCTGGCGCCGGCGCTCGAAGGCGGCGAGCGCCAGGGCCTTCGAGAAATTGCCGGCGAGCTGCACCCCCCACGGCGCGAACGGCGCGAAGCCGAGATCGTCGCCGCGATCCCGGCGCAGCTCGCCGGCCAATTCGATGCAGGATTGTGCCTGGGTCGGTTCGGCCGCGGCAAGACTGTCGCCTGAACCCCTCCAGTCCTCGACGTCGCGTCCGCTGACGTAGCGAACGTAAGCCCGCGTCTCGGCCGGGAGCCCGCCCTGCCCGCGCAGCCAGAGGAGGACCCGCCCCGGCCCGGCATTGTACGCCGCGGCGGCAACGCCGAGATTGCCGAATTGCCGCCGCAGATCGGCGAGCAGGAGGGCGGCTTCGGGAATGGCGCGCTCCGGGTCGAACGGATCGGCGAGACCGCGCTCCTGCGCGGTCCGCGGTATGAACTGCGCGATGCCTTCAGCGCCGGCCGGGCTGACCGCCGCGGCGCGAAAGCTGCTCTCGCGCCAGATCAGCCGGGTGAAGAACTGGACCGGCAGCTGATTGCCGCGGGCCGAACTCTCGATCAGCCGACAGATCGCGCGGTCAAGCGGTTCCATCGCACCCTCGGGCTGCGCTGCCGCGCCGGCGAACCCAGTCGGGAGCAGGAAAAGCGACGCGCCAAGCGCCGCGGCAAAGCGGATTGCAATCATTACGCCGTCCGATTCATTGGGCAGCCCTGCTCCGTCGCGCGAGGTAAACGGTCCCGGCACCGATCGGGTCCACCGGGTTGCGCGCCCGATGCTGCGCTGTGCTACGCTTTGGACCTCGTAAACCCCCATCGGGAGAACAGATATGGCTGTCCGGCTCGTTGTCACGATCACCGCCGCACCAGGCAAAGGCGCCGAATTCGCGCGCGCCTTCAAGCCGCGCTGCGAAGAATCGAGAAAGGACCGCGGCTGCCAGCAATTCGAAATCTTCCAGAGCGTCTCCGATCCCGACAAGTTTGCGCTGCTCGAGTTGTGGGACAGCCAGGATGCGCTCGACGCCCACGCCATGCTACAGGCCGCGCGGCCGCCCCTGCCGGCCGGGCTGCGCGCCGGCGCCGGCGAGCGCGAGGATTACCAGTACAACCGGACACGATAGGCCTCGCGCAACCGAGCAGTCCCTCCCCATGGCTACTCGATCACCTCATCGGCGAGCGAGAGCAGGGTCGGCGACAGAGTGAGGCCGAGCGCGGCTGCGGCCTTCTGGTTGACGACGAATTCGAACTTGGTCGGCTGCTGCACCGGGAGATCGGCCGGGCTCGCCCCCTTGAGGATGCGATCGACGTACTCGGCCGACCGACGGAAGATGTCGGGCGTATCCGGGCCGTAGGACATCAGCCCGCCCTCGACAGTGAATTGCCGGTAGACCGAGATCGCCGGCAGCCGGTTTGCCGCGGCGAGCTGGGCGATCTTGGCTATATGGACGATCATGAACCCATCGGGCCCAATGATGAGGCTCGTGCCGGGGGTGCGGGCCAGCGCCACGATCATCGTTTGCAGCTCCTCGACCGTATCGGCTGCCGCCGGAACGACTTCCAGCGCCACCGATTGCGGAGCGGCCGCGAGGTCCCGCAGTAAATTTGGGTAGAACGGATTGATCTTGGGACTGTGCAATAGCGCGGCTCGTTTGACGCCCGGCGCGGCGTCCTTGAGCAGCGAGGTACATTTGCCGATCAGCTCGGGATTGACGAAGCTGAAGCCCGTTATGTTGCCGCCGGGGCGCGACAGGCTCTCGACCAGCCCCATCCCCACCGGATCAAAAACATTGGCAAAAACGATCGGGATGGAGCGGGTCAGCTGTTTCAGTTCCGCGACGACCGGCGTGCCATTGGCGACGATGATGTCGGGTGCGAGCGCGACCAGTTCCTGCGCGTACTGGCGAATGAGATCCGGCTGGCCGGCGCCCCAACGGTACTCGATCCGGATGTTCCGGCCGTCTTGCCAGCCAAGATCCTGCAGGCCCTGCCGAAACGCCGCGATGCGCCGCTTGCTGTCTGGCTCGTCTTCGGCGACGATCATCAAGACGCCGAGTTTGCGCATGGCCTGTTGCGCGCGCGCCGCGAGCGGGCCGCCGCGCCGCCGGCGAGGCCGATGAAATCGCGCCGCCGCATCGGCCGCTGCCGCGTCTTACCCGAGCCGCCGGCGATAGAGCGCGATCAGCCGCTCCCAATGGCGCTCGGCGGCCGGCTTGTCGTAGCACCAGCGCTGCGGGAAGGCGAAACCGTGATGGACGGCGGGGTAAAGCTCGATCTCGCCCTCGGTGCCGGCGCGCTGGAACAGGCCGCGCAGTTCCTCGACCATCGGCAACGGCGCCAACTCGTCGTGCTCGGCGCAGGCGATGTAGAGTTCGCCCCTGACCTTGTCGAGATTGCGGTGCGGGCTCTCCTCGGCGTCGTTGATCAGCCAGGTGCCGTAAAACGAGGCGGCGGCGGTGATGCGGTGCGAGTAGCGCGCGGCGGCGGCGAGCGCGTAGGGCCCGCTCATGCAATAGCCGTGGACGCCGACCGGCCCGTGCACCACGGCGGTCTGCTCGTCGATGAAGGCGAGCATCGCGGCGACATCGTCCATCACCGGCGGGATCGTCATCTTGGTGCGCACTGCGCGCATCCGGGCCTGCTCGGCGCTGCCTTTCACGAGCACATCCGGGCCGTAGATCGTGTCGCGGCCGGCACGGTAATACAGGTTGGGCAGCACGACGTAATAGCCGACCGTGCCGAGCCGGCGCGCCATGTCGCGCAATTCCTCGCGGATCCCGGGTGCGTCCATCAACAGGAAAACGGCGGGGAACGGGCCGCCGCGCTCGGGATGACAGATGAAGGTCTCCATCGCGCCGTCCTTGGTCGCGAGGTCAAGGGTCTCTTCGATCATCGCAATCCCTCGTCGGTTGACAGAGCCGGGGCCGATAAGGGCAACTATGCGCGGACCTTTCAAGGGCATTCTCCGGAGCACGGGCCGGCACCAGCACGAGGAGGGGCGGATGACGCGGATGACGGGTGGCGGGGCGTTGGTCGAGATGCTGTGCCGCCACGGGATCGACACGCTGTTCGCGCTGCCCGGGGTCCAGAACGATGCGCTGTTCGTCGCGCTCTACGATGCCGGCGAGAGGATCCGAGTGATCCACCCCCGCCATGAGCAGGCCGCCGCCTACATGGCCTTCGGCTACAGCCGGGCGAGCGGCAGGCCGGGCGCCTATGCGGTGGTGCCGGGGCCCGGCCTCCTCAACACCACCGCGGCGCTCGCCACCGCCTACGCGACCAATTCGCCGGTCCTCTGCATCTCGGGCCAGATCCCGTCCAACCTGATCGGCCGCGGCTTTGGCCTATTGCATGAGATTCCAGATCAACTTTCGATCCTTAAAGGTCTGACGAAATGGGCCTCCCGGATCAATCACCCGACCGAGACCGGCAAACTGGTCAACGAAGCCTTCCGCCAACTCGGCGACGGGAGGCCGCGCCCGGTCGCGCTCGAGATGCCGCTCGACATCATGGCGCTCGAAAGCGAGGTCGCCCTGCCCGCGATCGAGGCGCCGCCCCCG
>Ga0187818_10000999_pt1 | contig 11035 bp, 10 predicted proteins | sample NC_wetland_sal_i_14_FD_130581 | JGI IMG/M metagenome (GOLD analysis project Ga0187818, IMG submission 130581) | Wetland sediment microbial communities from Neuse River Estuary, North Carolina, USA - SO4_3 | ecosystem: Environmental > Aquatic > Freshwater > Wetlands > Sediment | place: USA...
CCAGCACGCCCGGTTTTGGCGTGATGGGGTGGGGGGCTTCAACCGCGCCGCTCCGACGCTGCAGGTGTTGCGGCTTTAGCCGCTGAGGGACAGCCTTGGAACCAGGCGAGAATTCATCATCAACATTCTGCCGATTTTTAACGAAGACAGATATTTCAGTCCAAAGGAATCTTATGACCGTAAGCGAGCCCACTCTTCGCACGCGCGACTTTATCGAACTTGAAAACCAGTACGGCGCTCACAACTATCATCCGCTCGATGTAGTCATCGAGCGCGCCGACGGTGTCTGGGTCTATGACATCGACGGCCGCCGCTACCTCGACTGCCTGGCCGCGTATTCGGCGGTTAACCAGGGCCACTGCCATCCCAGGATTCTGGAAACCCTGATGGAACAGGCGCAAAAAGTGACATTGACCTCGCGCGCCTTTCGCAACGAACAACTGGCGCTGCTTTATCAGGAGCTTCACGCGCTGACCGGTTTTGAGATGGCCCTGCCGATGAATTCCGGCGCCGAAGCGGTCGAGACCGCTCTGAAGACCGCGCGCAAGTGGGGCTACAAAATCAAAGGCATTCCTCGAGACCAGGCCGAGATCATCGTCTGCGCCAACAATTTTCACGGCCGCACGATTTCCATCGTCGGCTTCTCCACCGACGAGCAATATCGCGACGGTTTCGGCCCATTCACGCCCGGCTTTAAAGTGATTCCGTTCGGCGACGCGAATGCGCTGCGCGGGGCCATTACGCCGAATACTTGCGCGTTTCTGGTCGAGCCGATTCAAGGCGAAGCGGGAATCGTGATTCCTCCGGCGGGCTTCCTGAAACAAGCCGCCGAAATCTGCCGCCAGAACCGTGTGCTTTTGATGGCCGACGAAATTCAATCCGGCTTGGGGCGCACGGGCAAGCTGTTTGCCTACATGCATGAGGGCATCACGCCAGATGTGCTCATCATCGGCAAAGCGCTCGCCGGCGGCTACTATCCCGTCTCCGCGGTGCTAGCCTCGCGCGAGATTCTGGGAGTCTTCCAGCCTGGCGACCACGGCAGCACCTTCGGCGGCAACCCCCTAGGCTGCGCCATCGCCCGCGTCGCACTTAAAGTTCTGGTTGAAGAAAAGCTGGTCGAGCGCTCGGCCGAGCTGGGAGCGTACTTCCTAGGCCTGCTGCGCACGTTGCGTTCTCCCAATCTGAAAGAAGTGCGTGGGATCGGACTCTGGATCGGAATCGAACTGCACGGCCCGGCGCGTCCTTATTGCGAGGCGCTGAAGGAAGCCGGAATCCTCTGCAAAGAAACGCACGACCATGTGATTCGCGTAGCGCCGCCCCTGGTGATCACCCGGGAGGAAATTGACTGGGCGTTCCATCGCATCGAGCACGTGATCCAAGGCACAGCCCAAAACTAGTACCGTAACGCGCCTTTCTGACAACTCGCTGGACGGATCAGTTGCAGGCACCAGTAGGCACCTTTCAACCATGTAACGACGGCGAATTCTAGATTGGCACTCTCCCCAGGGCCACGATGAACTGGATGCCGTCAACGTGCCTGCCCTGGAGCCGTTCGTCATTGGTGACGAAAAGATCCACGTTCGCACTTGCGGCGCAAGCCAACTGGATGGCGTCGGGCGCCTTGAGTGACCTCTCCGATCGCAGACCCGCATAGATCTTGGCCGCTTTTACATCAAAGGCAATCATTGTCGCGGCGGTTGAAATTGCGCGTTCGTACTTTCTGCAAAGCTCCGTGTTGTTCCGCTCGGTGGGTTTTACCAGAATCTCACCCAGTGTGAGTGTGGAGGTCAGCAGCTGATCGCCGCGGTCGAGCATGTTGGAACGAAGCTGCCTGACCGCCTTTGAGTGCACACCATAGTCCTCGAACAGATAAATAAAGAGGTTGGTGTCCCAAAAAACGCGACTCATTCCCACCCCTTACGCAAGCGACGTACATAATCGTCTCCATGCTCATCCGCCCAAAGTTCCTTTCCAGAGCCACGAAGAGCGAGCAAGGGATCTTCTTCGACAGCTCGCTCGGCGGCGTTCGCACACCAGCCGCAATACCACGCGAGGAGTCCCCCGAACCAGTTTTCGGGCAGGTCCTCAGGTTTTGGCGAAATTTTCCCTCCCTCTCGTTGAGGATGATACGCGTCGCCATGCCGAAACAGACGGCGGCGGCCAGGGGATGTTTCAAAGAGCATTCTGTAACGCCCTGGGTTAGGAGGGCGATTGGCGACGCAATGCTGCACGACGTGGACATAGAACCCGGGCCGCAGTGGACCCATAAATCTGAGTTCTTTCGCAGATCTTGCAAATTCCACAATCTCCTCGATCGAAAAATCCGGGCGCTCCGCGTGCCGTTGGTGAAGCATGAGTGTCGCCAACCAAACCTCGTCGGCCAGTTTAAGGGTTGGCGCGACCGTGATCGGTTTCGCTGTTGCTGTCGTCATAAAGAACTCCCACAGGGCCGCGCGGATTGCTTTTCCAGCTTGCGTATGGCTTCGATGATCGCCGCCTGCTTTTCGGCTGGGCAAGGATATTTCCTGACGTTGGCATCGGCCCGATTGGAAGCCGACCGCGGTTTCTTGCCGAGAAGCTCGAGAACGTGGGCAATCCAGCAAGTTTTCGGAACAAAGCAAGAGGTGATTCTGACTTCGTGCTGTATCGCTTGATACGTGGGCATTCGCCACGTCCCTGTGGTCCATTACATTATTACTTGGTCGCTATATAATTGTCAACATTAATTGTTCTCATCGAGACTCGATTCAAGGCGGTAGTCCTCTGTAGCTCATTGATTTCGGAACATTTGATGACGCCGCCCTTGCATCCCTCGCCCTTCCTGCGAATCCAATGATGGTATCGTGGGAGGCGCATGAAAATTGGCATCACCTGTTATCCAACCTACGGCGGCAGCGGAGTGGTCGCCACCGAACTCGGACTCGAACTGGCACGCCGCGGCCATGAAATCCATTTCATTTCCTATTCGCAGCCGATTCGCCTCACCGGCCCCGAACCCAACATCCACTATCACGAGGTCGAGGTCACGCGTTATCCGCTCTTTGAATATCCGCCCTACGACTTAGCCCTGGCCACGCGTATGGCCGAGGTCTCGCAGCTCTACGAACTCGATCTCCTGCACGTTCACTACGCTATCCCGCACTCCGTGAGCGCCATGCTGGCCAAGCAGATGCTCGCGGCAACTCCTCCGCGCCGCAACCTGCCCTTTGTCACCACACTCCATGGCACCGACATTACGCTGGTCGGCCTCGACCGCTCTTATCTTCCCATCACCCGCTTTTCTATCGAGCAGAGCGATGGCGTGACCGCAATTTCTCAGTATTTGCGCACCCGCACCCTCAAGGTCTTCGACGTAAAAAACCACATCGAAGTCATCCCCAACTTTGTGAACTGCGACGACTACCTGCGCAAGCCGGAATGGCTGGAGAAGCGCGGCGAATATGCGTCAAAGGACGAACGGATCCTGGTCCACCTCTCCAACTTCCGCCCCGTGAAGCGGGTGTTGGACGTGATTGAAATCTTCGACCGCGTGCGCAAGAAGATTCCCGCCAAGCTGCTCCTCATCGGCGACGGCCCCGATCGTTCCCAGGCAGAATGGCTGGCCGTGCAGAAAGGCATCCATGAGCAGGTGATGTTTCTTGGAAAGCAGGACCAAATCCGTGAGAAGTTGGCCATCTCCGACGTAATGCTGATGCCGAGTGAACTGGAGACCTTCGGCCTGGCAGCCCTTGAAGCCATGGCGTGCGAAGTCGTCCCCATCGCCACCCGTGCTGGCGGAGTTCCCGAACTGATCGAGCACGGCGTAACCGGATTTCTAGCCGATGTCGGCGACGTCGAAACGATGTCCCGCTATGCCACCGAACTGCTCAACGACGAAGCCGCTCTGCGCGCCATGGGCACACGGGCACGTACCGTCGCGAATGAAAAATTCTGTTCTTCAAAAATTATTCCGCTTTACGAAAACTTTTACCAAAAGGTGCTGGCGAAAGCGTCGTAGCCGTCATCAACTCTTCGGCGTGCGGCAAAACGGGCAGGCGCAGGCGAATCAGCGTCCCCCCACCTTCGCGCCCATCGATCACCATCTTGGCAGCATCGCCATACAGCACTTTCAAGCGCTCGGCGACATTCGCCATCCCGATTCCCGCCCCGCCAACGCCGTCCTGCGCCACCAGTTGAGTTGACCCCATGCCGACGCCGTCGTCTTCCACCTCGAGCACCAGCCCCGATTCGATCAGCCGGCTTCGCAGGGTAATGCTGCCGCCCTCCACCTTGGGACTGAGCCCGTGCTTGATGCAGTTCTCCACCAGCGGCTGCAGGATCATGCTCGGAACCATGGCCCCGAGCGAAGCCGGATCCAGATCCTTGACCACCCTGAGCTTGTCCCGGCCAAAGCGAACGACCTCAATATCAAGGTAGTTGTCAATGAACTCCACCTCTTCCTGCAGGGGAACGAACGAATCGCTGCTGTGCAGGAAACGGCGCAAGATGGTCGCCAGCTTCAGAATCATTTCGCGCGCCATATCCGGGTCGAACCGCACCAGCGACGAAATCGAATTCAGAGTATTGAACAAAAAATGCGGGTTAATCTGATTCTGCAGCGCCGTCATTCGCGCCTGCAGCAGCAACCGCTCCTGCTCTTCCAGCTTCATCTCGATGCGCACGTTGTTGAAGATCTTCAACTCAGTGCCAACCGCGACGACCGCGGTCAGGTAGATGAGCCCCTCGACCCAAAGGCTGGGACTCTCCAGGCCGAAAATTATTGAGGATGACCGCAAGGCCCGCAGCTGCGTTTCGAGAAAACGCAGCCCCAGAATAGTGAAGAAGAAGGTAATCTGCCAGTCAAACACCCGCGGCCGGGGCAGGTTCCGCCGAATCCAGCGATAGATGCTCAGATCCACAAACGGCGAGAACGACCAGATGTCTTCCTGCCCGGGCGCAAACCGCCGCAACTGCCCCACGACGATCCCGGAAAAAACGTTGAAGGGCAGAGTAGCCCACTCGCCGTGCAAAACCGCGGGCAGCGCCATGAGCGAACCGCCAACGGCGCCGCATAGGCGCCCTCCGATCACCCCCAGAAGCACGGTGGATTCGAACGAAAGATCGGCGGCCAGAAAGCTGCGAACGCTGAAGCGAATCCAGACGCCTAGTGCGATCGGCAGCCCCATCCACAACGCCAGATAGATCTTGTGCCGGGTGCTCCGCCGCTCCTCGAAGAGCAGTTTCTTAAACTCCTTCGACCGCCCCAGCACGGTCGACACGGTCGCAGCCACGCCCAGCTTGATGAGCAGAGTAACGAGTATGAGCCGCTGGTCAGGCATCGAATGGGTTGTCCTTAATGGCCCGATCAGGCGATCTGAACATCAGATGACCCGATCACCCGATGGCCCGATTGTATCCGCTGCCTGCCGCAAAAGCTGCTCCACATCGCAGCCCGTCGGCACTCCGCCCTGGGCGAAATCGCGGCTGCCGCCGCCGCGGCCTCCAACCGACGCGAGCACCTGCTTGAGCAGCGCGCCCATGTCAGCCGTTCCACCCGGCGACTGCGCAAATACCAGCCCCGCAGGATTCATCGTGCTAGCGACCAGCGCGACCGCCGGCGCACCCGCCCGCGTAGCTTTCTGCGCAAACAATTTCGCGAAGCCGATGTCGCGGTCGGCAAAAGTGCGAACAATGATTTTCCGCTCAGCAGTCGCCGATCGGCCGATCTGAACATCCGATGACCCGATCGCCCGATCACCCGATGACCCGATCATTTCAGGTGGCCCGATGACCCGATCACCCGATGACCTGATTAACGACCCGATCGCCTCGGCAGCCATCGCTTCGGCCAGCTGTTCTACCGCGTCTTCCTTCTGCCTGCGCAACGTCTTCGACTCGTCGAACGTCTTGCGGATCATCTCCGGAACGTCGGCGAGTTGCGCGGAGAACAGGCCTGCCGCTTCCGTCAGCGTTGCAAAGTCTCGGCGTGCCACGCGCACGGCTCGCCCGCCGCAAACGAACTCGACTCTCATTCCCTGCCGCGTCTTCTCGATCTTCCGCAGCAGGATAGAGCCAATCTCCCCGGTTGCGCTCACATGCGTTCCGCCACATGCCGACAGGTCAAAGTCGGCCACCTCAATTAGCCGCAGCTCGTCGCGCTCCGCCGGCGGCAGCTTGCGGAGTCCCAGCTTCTCGGCTTCCTCCCGCCGCACATACCGAATCCGCACCGGACGATCCTCAAACACAATCTCGTTGGCGCGGCTCTCGGCCCTGGCAACCTGAGCCGGAGCCAGCGATTCGGTTGCCAAGTCAATCGAACAGTAATCTTCCCCCATGTGGAACGAAACGGTCGGGAACTGGTAAAGCTCGACGAAAGCCGCCGACAGCACATGCTGTCCAGTGTGCTGCTGCATGTGGTCGCGCCGCCGCTCAGCGTCAATAATCCCGTGCGCGGCCGCGCCCACGTAGGGACAGCCGCCCTCGCCCGTCCAGGCCGAGCGCAGCTCGGCAGGTGCTTCGAGATAGTGAACGATCTTTCCGTCCTCGGTCTCTACAACTTCGCTTACCCGCTGACGACCGGTTACGGGCTCGGTTCCTCCGAGCGCGATCCATCCCGTATCGTGAACTTGCCCGCCGCTGGTTGGATAAAACGCGGTCTCGCGAAGAATGATCGCAGGGCGCGAGGGTTGCGCCACAACTTGTTCCACCACGGAGTCGAACTCCAGCAAGTCAGGCCGGTCGTAGTAGAGGCGTTTAGTCATGAACCTGGCGCGAGGGGAATGCAGCCGAATCATCCCGATCGTTCGGATGACCCGATCACCCGATGAGCCGATCAGCGAAAAGCCAGGCATCGGCGACCACTGCACACGAAAGAGCCCGTTACCGTTGCTTCCTTCCGGACCTGGCGGGGTTGGCGGGAAAACGTCGCGCGGAACCGATGCCTGACTCTTCATATTAACAAGAAAAACCGCCCCCTACCTAGCGACAGCCGCCTCCGGCTCGTGTCCTGATTTGCACCCTTGTCGTCGACGTTAGAGCCAACGAGATCCTTGTTCCTTCTGTCCGCAGACGCACAGGGAATCCGCTTCCTGAGCCCATTGCGCTCTTAGGTAGAACGCTTCAGAAAGAACCGCGTGCGAACAAGCTGCTGAAGCTGGTAGAATCAGGCCACGTTTGCGGGGTGAACTCCGTCAGAGGCCAATCATGCACATAATCCGTCTGTGTGACCAAGAATCCGTCACTGTCCCTCCCGAATTTACTGCCGCCGAAGCCATCCGCCTCATGGTGGCACGCCGCGTGGGCTCGGTCGTGGTAGTGGAGGCCAACCGTGTCGTGGGCATCTTCACCGAGCGCGACGTGCTGAAGAAACTGGCGCTGAGCGGACGCGATCCCGCAAAAGTCCCGGTGGCCGAGCTGATGACCGCACCGGTCGAAACTGCCTCTCCGGAAACCAGCCCCGGAGAAGCTTTGGGTATGATGCTCGAACGTCATTTCCGCCACTTGCCGGTCGTGGATTCCTCGGGCAGGCTGCGGGGCGTCCTCTCCATCCGCAATCTCATGCACGCGCAGATGGAGCAACTCCGGCAGCAGCTTCATTCTCTGGAACACTACGTCGCCAGCGAGGAGCCGGGCGCGACCAAGGCCAGGGGCTGACAGCTCTCAGCTGGAGCTTCCAGAAAAGGCAGATTCGTCGTACCAGGTTCGGCGCTCGAAGCGACAATTCTTCCGCCGCCATCAGTGGCCCCCGTCAAAAACACGCCAGCTCCCTTGTCATTCCAACCTGAGCGGAGCTGAAGGGGAGGAATCCGCTTTTTTTCGACGTATCCAAGGCCTTTTGCCAGGTCTTGGCTGAGAACCAAGAGCTGAGACTTGTTTCTTGCCTCAGCGCACCACCAGCACTTCGCGGATGTTATCGCGGGCCAGAAAGAACTTGATCGAAGCAAAGTCGCGGAAGAGGTTTTCGATGTGGCGGTTGTTGAAGACTCGTTGCAGGCGCGGAGACTGTTTCTCCGACGCTGGGCGACCGGGCGGGGCGAACCTGACCTCCTGCATCTCCAGCATATCGGTGCCGGTCACGAGATAGCGATAGCAGGTGGAATCGGGGCCGGCGTCGCGGGTATGGAAAAAGGCGAGCAGCAGGCCGCCGGGCTTCATTACCGACCAGAGGCGGTCGATGGTCGGCTTGACCAGGCTTTCTTCCATGTAGTCGGGAAGATTCCAGCAGAGCACGATGTCGAACAGACCGTTGGCATAAACGAGGTTTTCGTCCAGAAATTTTTTCGTGTCTACGATTGAGTTGCCGGCCGCATCCTGAACGCGCAGGGCCGGGTCGAGCGAGGCCCGCAGCAGATCTTCGCTGTAGTTCTTGTGGCCCTGGTCGGTGAAGAAACGGATGTTGTTGGCGGAAGTCGAGCCCACGTCGAGAATGCGCAAGCCCTCCTGCGAATTGATGACGCGCGAAATCTCGCCGACGCCGCTGGAGCGGCGGGTCAGTTTCTGCGGAGGGGCAGCCGCAGGCTGGTTGGAAGTGCTGCGAAAGAATTTCATCAGGTTGTGTGAAACGGATGCCATGAAGCTGCCGCGTTCGGCAGCGCGAGCATCTCCATAAAACTGACTCTCGACACCAGTTCTATTTAGACGCGGCTCCCTTGCCCGCTTCCTTCTGCAGATCGATCTTGCCTTTCAGAAATGCGCCTTCTTCGATCGAGATTCGCTGCGTGGTCAAGTCGCCGGTCACGATCGCCGATTTACGCAGATCGAGACGGTCGGAGGCGGTCAGGCTCCCATCCACCTTGCCCTGAATCACGATCGCCTTGGCGCTGATATTGGCTTTTACGTCGCCGTTCGGGCCCACCGTCAGACTGGAGTTGTGCAAGTCGATTGAGCCCTCGACGTGACCATCAATGTATAGGTCTTCAGACCCAGACAGCTCTCCTTTCACGACCACCGATTTGCCGATGGTCGCGAGTTCTGTGACCTGCTGAGCATCCATGGACTAGCCTCACTTCCTCGCGTTATGCTGCGCCGCGAATTCACTGATTGTAAATCATTGCAGTTCAAGCTGAAGAACACGGAAGTCAGAAGTCATCGGTCCATAGCTCAGTATCTATGGCTCACTGTTCCGCCCAAGATTCGGCACGGGCCAGCGAATGGGGAAGGCAACGCGCGGTTTGTTACCATCGTGGAAGCGGAAAGATTGCGGAATAGGAATGAATGGACGAGGGCTCATGCAGACAAAAGCGGCCAGTTGGAGCGCGAGCATTCGGCGCGCGTCTGCCTGGCTTCTCCTTCCTGGTGTGGCAAGTCTCGCCGCCGTAAGCGCGGCCCAGTCGTCGGCTGTTTCGCCGTACGGCGATCCCGTGGAGCTGGTTCGGAGGGCTGTGCACAACGAGATCGACGCCTCGCATGATTCTGGCGCGCACTTCATGTTCCGCGGCACCAAGACAACACCCAAGGGATCTACCACGGAGATCTACGTCGAAACCAACGACGCTACGGCGGGTCTGATCGTGGCTTACGACGGGAAGCCCTTGTCCCCCGACCAACGACGAGCCGAACAGGCACGCGTGCAGCGGTTCGTAAGTAATCCTGAAGAGCTGCGGAAGAAGCGCGCGCAGGAACGCGAAAACGATGAGCGCACGTCGGGCATTGTGCGCGCACTGCCCGATGCGTTTCTTTATGAATATGCCGGAGAAGAAACCGGAGCCGCGGGAATTGGGCGCGTCGGCGACCCTCTGGTGAAGCTGAAGTTTCGGCCGAATCCTGGCTACAAGCCGCCTTCACGCGTGGAAGAAGTGTTGCGGGGAATGCAGGGGTACGTGCTGGTGGACGTCGTCCACCAGCGGATTGCCAGCATTGACGGCACGCTGTTCAAGGACGTTACCTTCGGCTGGGGGATTCTCGGGCGTTTGGACCATGGCGGGCATTTCGTCGTGCACCAAGAGGCGGTGGAAAATGACTTCTGGGAGATTTCGAGCATGCGTTTGCACTTCACGGGGAAGATCCTCTTGGTGAAGAGTATCTCCATTGAGTCAACCGAAGTGTTCGGCGGTTTCAAGCAGGTGCCGTCCGACTTGAGCTTCGCGCAGGGGCTCGAATTGCTGCGCAAGGAAGAAGCTGCCGAAGCCGTGGCCGGCAACCATGTTCGTAAGTGAGCTTTGCCCGGCGGCAGGCCCGCGGTAAAAGTCGAAGACTATTGGTCCCCTCTCCACCTCCCAAGTGTTGGCCTCCCGACAATTCTGGAGGGTTGTGGTTGCGTTGCTGGCGGACCGACTTTCACCACAGGCCGCTAGGCGCTTCCGGGGCGGAAGGTCTCTTCGCGGACGGTGAACTTCTGCACCAGGTCTTCGAGAACTCTGTAGCCTGTGCCGGGCGCGTCGCTGATGGCGATCATGCCATCGGGGCGGACTTCGACTTCCGGTTCGATGATGTCCTGCTCCCAATAGCGCTTCGACGCTGAAACATCGCCGGGGAGGCGAAAGCCTTCGAGGGTGGAGATCGCGATGTTGTGCGCTCGGCCTACGCCGGATTCGAGCATGCCGCCGCACCATACGGGAATGTTGTGGCGCTGGGCGACGTCGTGGACTTTCTTGGCTTCGGTGAATCCGCCGACGCGGCCGACCTTGATGTTGATGATGCGGCACGCGCCAGCTTCAAGAGCGAAGTTCGCATCGCGAGCGTGGTGGATGGATTCGTCGAGGCAAATGGCAGTTTGAATCGCCTTTTGCAGGCGAGCGTGCAAATAGATTTCGTCTTCCCAGAGGGGCTGCTCGATCATGAGCAACTTAAAGGCGTCGAACTTACGAAGGTGTTCGACTTCGTCGAGGGTGTAGGCAGAATTGGCGTCAACGCTGAGGAGGATATCGGACCAACGTGCGCGGACCTTTTCGAGGATATCCAGATCCCATCCGGGCTTCACCTTAATCTTGATGCGGCGATAGCCGGCGGCAAGTTCGGTTGCGATTTTGTCGAGTAGCTGCTCGGGTGAGTCCTGAATGCCGATGGAAACGCCACAGGCGATGTCGCGGCGCGAGCCGCCGAGAAGTTTCCAGAGCGG
>Ga0187818_10001000_pt1 | contig 11027 bp, 7 predicted proteins | sample NC_wetland_sal_i_14_FD_130581 | JGI IMG/M metagenome (GOLD analysis project Ga0187818, IMG submission 130581) | Wetland sediment microbial communities from Neuse River Estuary, North Carolina, USA - SO4_3 | ecosystem: Environmental > Aquatic > Freshwater > Wetlands > Sediment | place: USA: North...
CGGTATGGGATGCCGTCACCGTCGACATCGAGGTACCGGCCGAATTCCTTGCCGGCTTCGAGATCCTCGTAAGTGATCACCTTGCCGCGATCATACCGCCGCGCCGGGTCCCATTTGAGGGGCGGCACCAGCCAATCGTTCATCCCGATGTCGAGATCCATCATCACGAACACCGGGGTCTGCAGCCGGTCGGCGGCGTCAAGCGCGTCGGCGGCAAAGGTGAAAGCCTCGTTCGGATCCTGCGGGAACAACAGGACGTGCTTGGTGTCGCCGTGCGAGGCATAGGCGCAGGAGAGAATGTCGGCCTGCTGGGTGCGGGTCGGCATGCCCGTGGAGGGCCCGCCGCGCTGGATGTCGAAGATCACCGCGGGGATCTCCGCGAAGTAGGCGAGGCCGATGAACTCCTGCATCAGCGAGATGCCGGGGCCGGAGGTCGCGGTGAATGCGCGGGAGCCGTTCCAGGCGGCGCCGATCACCATGCCGATCGAGGCCAGCTCGTCCTCCGCCTGGATGATCGCATAGCGTCGCTTTTTCGTCTCGGGATCGCGACGCAGGCGGTTGCAGTGGGCCGAAAACGCCTCGGCGAGCGACGAGGAGGGGGTGATCGGGTACCAGGCGCAGACCGTCGCGCCGCCGTATACCGCGCCGAGCGCCGCCGCGTCGTTGCCGCTGACGAAGATCCGGTCGCCGACCTTGTCGCGATGCTCGAGCCTGATCCCGAGCGGGCATTGCAGCGTGCCCAGCGCCCACTCGCGGCCGAGACCGAGGGCGTGCAGGTTCGGCTTGATCAGCGCGTCCTTGCCGCGGAACTGCTCGCTGATCAGCTGCTCGATCGCCGGCACGTCCATGTCGAGGAGCGCCGACAGCACGCCGAGATAGATGATGTTCTTGAACAGCTGCCGCTGACGCATGTCATCGTAGGTGCGGTTACAGATCTCGGTTAAGGGCGCACCGATGACATTGATATCGTCACGGAATTTCGAAGCCGGCATCGGCTTTGTCGAATCGTAGAACAGGTATCCGCCGGGCTCGATTTCGGCGATATCCTCGTCCCAGGTTTCCGGGTTCATCGCCACCATCATGTCGACGCCGCCGCGCCGGGCCAGGTGGCCCTGCTCGCTGATCCTGACCTCGAACCAGGTCGGCAAGCCCTGGATGTTCGACGGAAAGATGTTGCGCGAACTCGCCGGAATTCCCATCCGCAGGATCGACTTGGCGAACAGCCCATTGGCGCTCGCCGAGCCCGATCCGTTGACGTTGGCGAATTTGACGACGAAGTCGTTGACGCTGGTTATCGGCTTCGGCATGCGGGCCCAGCCTGTGTCATGTCTAGAAGGAATTTACTCATGTCCCATGCGCCGGTCGGACACCGCTCGGCGCACAGGCCGCAATGCAGGCAGACATCCTCGTCCTTGACCATGATCCGTCCGGTCTTCAGCCAATTGCCAATGTAGAGATCCTGGCTGAGGTTGGTCGCCGGCGCGCTAAGCCGGCCGCGCAGCTCTTCCTCGGTGCCATTCTCGGTAAAGGTGATGCAGTCCATCGGGCAGATGTCGACGCAGGCGTCGCATTCGATGCAGAGCGGACCGGTGAAGACGGTCTGGATGTCGCAATTGAGGCAGCGCTCGGATTCGAGAAAGGCGAGCTCGTCGTCGTAGCCTAGCTCGACCTCGGTCTTGATGTCGTGGAGGGCCACCGAGAGGTCGCGCAATGGCACCCGATAGCGCAGATCGTTCGAGATGTCGTTGTCGTAGCTCCACTCGTGGATGCCCATCTTCTGGCTGGCCAGCGTGACGCCCGGCGCCGGCCGCTCGCCGACTTCCTCGCCGTGGCACAATTTGTCGATCGAGATTGCCGCGTCATGCCCGTGCGCGACGGCCCAGATGATGTTCTTCGGGCCGAACGCCGCATCGCCGCCGAAGAAGACGTTGGGCAGCGTCGATTGCATGGTCTTGGGGTCGACTTTGGGCATGTCCCAGCGGTCGAACTCGATGCCGATATCGCGCTCGATCCACGGGAACGCGTTTTCCTGGCCGATCGCGACGAGAACATCGTCGCACGGGATATGCACATGGGGCTCGCCGGTGGGCACGAGGTTGCGCCGCCCCTTCTCGTCGTATTCCGCCTTGACCTTCTCGAACAAAACGCCAGTGAGCTGACGGTCTTCATGGGTGAACTCGACGGGCACGAGAAAATTGAGGATCGGGATGCCCTCGTGCATCGCATCCTCTTTCTCCCAGGGCGAGGCCCTCATCTCCTCGAAGCCGGAGCGCACGACGACGGTGACCTCTTCGCCGCCGAGCCGGCGCGAGGAGCGGCAGCAATCCATCGCCGTGTTGCCGCCGCCGAGCACGATGACGCGGCGCCCGATCTTGTCGATATGACCGAACGAGACGCTCGACAGCCAGTCGATGCCGATATGGATATGGGCGGCGGCCTCCCGGCGCCCGGGGATCTCGATCTCGCGACCGCGCGGCGCGCCGGAGCCGACGAAGACGGCGTCCCAGCCCTCGTCGAGCAGCGCGCGCAGGCTGCCGATGTGATGACCGAACCGGGTCTCGACCCCCATGTCGAGGATCCGGTCGACCTCTTCATCGGTGACGCTCTCGGGCAGGCGAAAGCGCGGGATCTGGCTGCGCATCATGCCGCCGCCCTTGCTGTCGCCATCGAACATGATGCAGTGATAGCCGAGCGGCATCAAATCGCGCGCCACGGTCAAAGACGCGGGGCCGGCGCCGATCAGGGCAATCCGCTTGCCGTTCTTCTCCTTGGGAATTTTCGGGAGATAGCGGCTGACATCGCCTTTGTTGTCGGCGGCGACGCGCTTCAGCCGGCAGATCGCGACGGGTTCTTTCTCGACCCGGCCGCGACGGCAGGCCGGCTCGCAAGGCCGGTCACAGGTGCGCCCGAGGATCCCGGGGAAGACATTCGATTCCCAATTGACCGCCCAGGCATCGCCGAAGCGGCGAGCGGCGATCAGGCGGATATATTCCGGCACCGGCGTATGCGACGGGCAGGCCCATTGGCAGTCAACAACCTTATGGAAATAGTCAGGGTTACTGATGTCGGTGGGCTGCAATACGCTTCTCCTGCCGGTCGGCCGATGTCCAACCTGAACTCACTCGCGGCACAACCGGCGAGCCATCCCGGACCTCCCGTCCGGCCTTCGCTTCGACACACCCCGATGCGGCGCGCCTTATACCCGGACTCGCCGCTTCCGTCATCCCTCGCTGTTGCCCCACGTTGCAGGTCAGGATTGCGCCTGCGACAGCTTGCCTCATCCGCACCGGGGGTGCAACGGCGCGAACGGCCAGGGCCGGCGGGGAGGGGCGGCAAAGCGCGCCTTGACATTGATATGGGCACGGCGCATCTGCACCCCTAGAGCTTTTTGGCTCGTCTTGTGGAGCAGAGCTGCGCCGGCCTTCCGAGCGAGGGTCGCACGATCAGCAGCAAACCAAGCGGAAGCTGCTCCGCGATTGACCGACCTTCTCCGCGAACACAGCCGGTGCGCCCGTCCGATCAACCGGACGCGTGATCGCTCGACCGGCCTCCACCGCCAGAAAGAACGATAACAGTGATTTCATTTGAAGACCTGGCTCTCGTCGAGCCGATTCGGCGTGCGCTCAACGAGGAGGGCTACACCGTGCCAACGCCGATTCAGGCGCAGGCGATCCCGCAGCTCCTCGCCGGCCGCGACCTGCTCGGCATCGCTCAGACCGGTACCGGCAAGACCGCCGCCTTTGCGCTGCCGATCCTGCAGCGCCTGGCCGCAGAAAAACCCTCCGCCACCCGGCGCAAGACCGCGCGCGTGCTGGTGCTGACCCCGACCCGCGAACTCGCTCTCCAGATCGGCGAGCGTTTCCGCGCCTACGGCCGGCATCTCGGCATGCGCGGCAGCGTCATTTTCGGCGGGGTCGGCCAGCATCCGCAAGTCGCCGCGATGGCGCGCGGCGTCGACATCCTGGTCGCCACCCCGGGCCGCCTCCTCGATCTGATCAACCAGGGCCATGTCCAGCTCGACGGGGTCGAGACCGTGGTGCTCGACGAGGCTGACCGCATGCTCGACATGGGTTTTATCCATGACGTGAGGAAGCTCGTCTCGCTGGCGCGGGACCGGCGCCAGACCCTGTTGTTCTCGGCAACGATGCCGCCCGACATCGCCCGCCTCGCCGCCGGCATCCTGCGCGATCCCGTCCGGGTCGAGGCGACGCCGCCGGCCACGACCGTCGCGCTCGTCCAACAGCGCGTCGTCTTTGTCGAGCGCGGCGACAAGCGCGACGTGTTGTGCGCGATGCTGAAGGACCCGGCGCTGGCTCGCATCCTGGTCTTTACCCGGACCAAGCATTTGGCCAACCGGGTCGCCGAGCAGCTCGGCCGGTCCGGCTTTGCCGCCGACGCGATCCACGGCAACAAATCGCAGAATGCCCGGCAGCGCGCGCTCGAGGCGTTCCGCTCCGGCGCGGTCCGCGTTCTCGTCGCGACCGACATCGCCGCGCGCGGCATCGACATCGACGGGATCACCCATGTGGTGAATTACGAGTTGCCGAACGTCCCGGAAACCTATGTCCATCGCATCGGTCGCACCGCCCGCGCCGGAGCCGCAGGCGCCGCGATCTCGCTGTGCGACGGCGAGGAGCGGGCGTATCTGCGCGACATCGAGCGGTTGATCGGGCAGAAGGTGCCGGTGCTCGATCGCCGCGACCTGCGCCTGGCTCCCCCGCCGCGCCGCGCCGCCTAGGGCGGGAAAGCGCAGCGCATTTTCGCCGACCTGCGGCGAATGGAATCCTGTCCCACGCTGGCTCGCTGCAAGCTGATCGAGCCTCGATCCAGGGTCTGCGCGTCCTTCGAGACGCGCCCGTCGGGCGCTCCTCAGGATGAGGAAAATTTGTGCTGAACGCCAAAGGCTTGCCTCATCCTGAGGAGACCGCGAAGCGGTCGTCTCGAAGGACGCAGGACTCGGCCTCGGGTGCTCACACGATCTGATTGCGCAGCGTGGGATCGCCGCGCCACAGCCGATCGAGATTGTCCTCCAGGATATCGAGAACGTTGTCCTCGTAACGGCGCGTCTCCCCGGCGGTGTGCGGCGTGATCTGCGCGGTCTCGATGTCCCAGAGCGGCGAGGCGGGAGCCAGCGGCTCCTCCGCGGTGACGTCGAGCGCCGCGCCGGCGATCCTGCCCTGCGACAGGGCTTCGATCAGCGCCGCCTCGTCGACGCAGCGGCCGCGCGCCACATTGATGAGGAACGCCGAGCGCTTCATGGCGCCCAGCGCGGCGGCATCGATCAGGTTCTCGGTCTCCTTGACGAGCGGGCAGGTCAGGGCGACGAAATCGGCCTCCGGCAGGAGGGCGCACAATTCGCCCATGCGACGCACCGCGTCGGCTGCGCCCGTGCCGTTACTGGGATCCCGCCGCAGCCCGATCACTCGCATCTCGAAGGCCTTGGCGAGCCGCGCGAGCCGCCCGCCGATGTCGCCGAGGCCGACGATCAGCAACCTCTTGCCGCCGAGCTCGTCCTCGCGCGACGACAGATCGCCGATCATGCCGCGCCAGACGTGCCTCCTCTGGTTGTCGCGGGCTTCGGGCAGGCGGCGCGCGAGGGCCAGGATCAGCGCCATTGCGTGTTCCGCCACCGCTTGCGCGTTGACGCCCCGGGCGCTGGCGAGGCGGATGCCGCGTCCCTGCAGCGCCTCCCGCCCGAACTGGTCCGTCCCGGCCCCGATCGACTGGATGAAGCGCAGCTTCGGGGCGCGCTCGACGAGAGCGTCGCGCCACAACCCCGAGATCACCAGCACGTCAGCCTCGGCGATACGCCGGAGAAGCTCCTCGGGGCTGCGCACCTCAAAGCTCGCAACCCCCGTATTGCGCCCAACGAACCGCTCCTGAAGCTGATAGGCGACGTGTGCGAAGCAGATTGTCGTTTTGTCCCGGGATGGCAGCACGGTCATGTCCTCCCCTTGCGTCAGGGTTGCCGGCGCAGCGGGCAAAACTGCGTGACGGCTGAGCAGCGGGTGAATACTGTACCCGGCCGCGGGAGACTGCGCCCGCCAAGAGAGTAGATATGGGGGAGCACGCCATGCGCACGCGCCGCATTCTGCTTGAGGCCCTGGCGATCACGCTGATCGGGATCTGTTGCGGCATCGCCGCCCCGGCCAAGGCTCAGGCCCCGGCCGCCGGTCCGGTTCAGCCTTGGGGGCTGCCGCCCTTGCCGCAGGGGGTCGGACCGGTCGAAAAATTCGCTGATGTCAGCAATACGCCGCAGGGCAAGTTCCTCGAAGGCGGCGCGTTCGATACCCAGGGCAATATGTGGTTCGTCGGGATCGGCGGCGGCTGGACCTCGTACCTGACGCCCGACGGCAAACTGGTGCCGGGGTTCAACTGCAACCCGCCGGCCGAGATCGGCGAGACCTGTGAGCCCCAGGGCACCCGCTGGCACGACGGCAAGCTCTACCTGACCACCCGTCACCGCGGCATCCTCGTCTACGACCCGCAGACCAAAGAAGTGAAGACGCTCGTCTACACCTACCGCAATCAACTGTTCAAAGGCCCCAACGACCTCGATTTCGACGCCGAGGGCAATTTGTTCTTCACCGATCCGTGGGGTACCGGTCCCGGGCCCAACATGGCCGACCGCACCGGTGCGGTGTACCAGTATTCGAAGGACGGGGTGCTGCGCAAGGTGATGGACGGCGGCCTCTTCCCGAACGGGATCGCCGTCTCCCCGGACAACGGCACGGTGGCGATCGGCGACTGTCTGGGCGGGCGGATGTGGTGGGCCGCCTTCACCACCGGCCCGACGATGGGCATTCCGGGATCGACCCCGGACCCGCTGCATCTGACCTTCCAGGGCGTCAAGGCCGGCACCTATATGCCCGGCAACGGCTGCCCCGACGGCATCCACTACGATGTCAAAGGAAACCTATGGGTGGCGGCCGGCCGGCTCGGCGGCATGATCGAGGTCGATCCGCGCGGCGTCATCGTCGGCTTCGTGCCGATCCCCAACGGTGATCTGGCGACGACCAACTTCGCCTTTGGCGGCCCCGACAACCAATACATCTATTTCGAGGGCGCGATCAGCGGGACCTTCTGGCGCTTCAAGGCGCCCTATCCCGGCCTGATCGGTCCGGGCGGGGTGCGCCTGCCGGCACAGCCGTAGCCGCGCCGCTTTGCAGGGTACTCGACGGGACCGCGGGCGTCTTGCCCGCATGCGGCCGGGACGGCCGCGGTCCCGAGGCGAACCCTCTGCGATCCCCACCTCACCCCAACCCTCTCCGCCCAAGGGCGGAGAGGGAGTGAACTGGCACGATTACGCGGCGGTGCGCCCGGGCACGAGGTGCGCGACCTTGGGCATCACCTCTTTGGCCAGGAGCTCCATCGAATGATGCCAGGCCTGGGGGTTCTCGCTGTAGTCGAAGCAGAACAACAGGAGCTGGCCAAAACCGCCGACCTCGTCATACATCCGCTCGATCTTCTCGACCACGGTGGCGGGCGAGCCGATCAGCCAGTTCTGCCGGGCGCAATATTCCGGGGTGACGTCGCTGTCGGCGACCGCCTCGTCATGCTTCAGAAACTGGATGACCCCGACATTCTTTAAGAGCGGCAGGAAGTATTCGCGCATCATCCGGCCCATCTGCGCCCCAACCGAAAGCCGCCACGCCTCGGCATCGCTATCGGCGACGAAGATCTCGCGCACCAGGCGCCAATCGGCGCGGCTCGGGGTTCGCCCGACGCGCCGCGCGCCTTCCTCGACCGAGGCCCAGTGGCTCGCGACATAGCTCTGGTTGAGGTTGAGGCTCATCGGCAGGAAGCCGTGCTCGCCGGCGAGCTTCAAGGTGTCGGAGCCCGGGCTGACCCCCGCCACCCCGATCGGCGGATAGGGCTTCTGAAACGGCTTGATGTGCGGGATCAGGCTTTCGAGCATCCTCTCGGTACGGGTCACGTGCCAGTATTTGCCGACAAAGTCGAACGGTCCCTCGGCGGTCCACAGCTTCAGGATGATGTCGAGCGCCTCGCGCGTCATCTCGCGGTGCTGGCCGGCATTGCCGTCGACATTGAACATCGCCCAGTCGCTCGGCAGCCCGCTCGCGGCGACGCCGAAATTCAGCCGGCCTTGCGCCAGATGGTCGAGCATCGCGACTCGGTGGGCGAGCTCGGCCGGGTGGTGATAGGGCAACAGGAAGCCCCCCGGCGCGAGGCGGATCCGGCTCGTCTCCATCAGTGCCTGGGCGATCAGGAGATCGGGCGCCGGGTGCGGCTCCCAGGGCGCTGTGTGATGCTCGCCGATCCAGGCTTCGGAAAAGCCCAGCTCGTCGGCCCAGCGCAGCGTCTCCAGATCCCACCGATGGCCGTCGTAAAGGCCGCGCTCGGGAGGGTGCGAGGGCATCGTGAACAGGCCGTACTGCATCGCGGCGTGCCTCCGTTTTGCGTGTTCGCTGCCACTCTAGGCGAGTCGAGCCGAATCTTCTCGCGGAATCGGATGATTGCCGAAAGGCGGTCAAATGCTTTATGTGTACTGGCCAGAATGGGGCGCGGCGCATTGTCGCGCAAATCCGTGACGCCCTGTCGCGGCAACCCGCCGGGAGGAAACGATGAAGAAACTGCGCTCGTCCCGGCAGCTCATCAAAAATTGGCATCGGCGCGAAAAGGGGACGATCGGTCACCTCGTCCGGCCGGTCGGCGACGCAAAGAGCCCCGCCGCTACCGCGCATTCCGCCTTTACATCCTCGGGGCTCGCCGTCGAGGATCAGGTACGCAAGGCCTGCCTTCCGAGCCCGGTGGGTCTCCCGATCTTCTAACCGGCACCTTCCCAACCATCTGCCGGAACGATGGCGCGTCGCCGCGGCGCGGCGAACGGGATGCCGTGTCGCCGCATTGACCGCGGGCACGCCCGGCGCTAAGGCTCCGCGCTCCGAAGCGGGCCCACCTGCGGGCATCAGCTGAAAGGGAAGGGACGGGGCGATGAAGCCGACCCGGCGTCCGGTCAATCCGTGCTTTTCATCCGGGCCTTGCGCCAAGCGGCCGGGCTGGTCGCCCGCCGTGCTGAGGGATGCTCTGCTCGGCCGTTCGCATCGCTCGCGGGTAGGCCTGGCGCGCCTCGCCGAAATTATCGAGCGCTCGCGCGCCTTGTTGCAAATGCCCGCCGATTACCGTCTCGGGATCGTACCGGCCTCCGACACCGGCGCGGTCGAGATGGCGCTGTGGTCGCTGTTGGGAGCCCGCGGGGTCGATCTGTTGTGTTGGGAGAATTTCGGCGAAGGCTGGGTGACCGACGTGACCCGGCAATTGAAGCTGCCCGGTGTCCGGCTGTTGGCGGCGCCTTACGGGCGGCTTCCCGATCTCGCCGCGGTCGATCCCGAGCGCGACACGGTGTTCGTGTGGAATGGCACAACCGCGGGGGTTCGCGTCCCGAACGGCGATTGGATCGCCGGCGACCGAAGAGGGCTGACGATTTGCGATGCGACCTCGGCGGCGTTCGCGATGCGGCTGCCGTGGGACAAGCTCGATGTCGTCACTTGGTCGTGGCAGAAGGCGCTGGGCGGCGAGGCGGCGCACGGCATGCTGGCGTTGAGCCCACGCGCCGTCGAGCGGCTCGAAAGCTATACCCCGCCGTGGCCGCTGCCGAAGCTATTCCGGCTGACCCAGAACGGCAAGCTGATCGAGGGGATCTTCCGCGGCGAAACGATCAACACGCCCTCGATGCTGTGCGTCGAGGACGCGCTCGACTCGCTGCGCTGGGCCGAAGGCGTGGGCGGTCTCGAAGCGCTGATCGCCCGCGCCGAGGGCAATCTCGCCGCGGTCGCCGCCTGGGCCGAGCATTCCTCCTGGGCGCGCTTTCTGGCCGAAGATCCGGCGACCCGGTCATGCACCTCGATACAGCTGTCGATCGCCGACCCCTGGTTTGCCGGCCTCTCTCCCGACGGACGCTTCAAGGCGGTGCGGTCGATGACCGCGCGGCTCGAGACCGAAGGCGCCGGCTACGATCTCGCCAGCCATCGCGCCTCGCCGCCGGGCATCCGCATCTGGGCTGGCGCGACGGTCGAGCGCGGCGATGTCGAGGCGCTCCTCCCGTGGCTCGACTGGGCCTGGGAGCAGGAGCGCGACGCCTCCAAAGCCGCCTGAGTCCGAATCCGGATATTGTGTTAATTTGGGAATCGATTGATGCCGAAAGTATTGATTTCGGATGATTTGAGCTCGCGCGCGGTCGAGATATTCCGGGCGCGCGGGATCGAGGCCGATGTCGAGATCGGGCTCGGCGCGGCCGACTTGCGTCGCCGCATCGCCGGGTACGATGGGCTCGCGGTGCGCTCGGCGACCAAGGTCACCGCCGAGCTGATCGCCGCCGCCGATGCGCTCAAGGTGATCGGCCGGGCCGGGATCGGCATCGACAATATCGATGTCGCGGCCGCGACCGAGCGCGGCATCGTCGTCATGAACACGCCGTACGGCAATTCGATCACCGCCGCCGAGCACACGATCGCGATGATGTTCGCGCTGGCGCGCCAGATCCCCGCGGCCGACCGCTCGACCCAGGCCGGGAAATGGGAAAAGTCGCGCTTTATGGGGGTCGAGCTCTTCGGCAAGACGCTCGGTATCATCGGCTGCGGCAATATCGGCGCGATCGTCGCCGGGCGAGCCCTGGGCTTGGCGATGAAGGTGATCGCCTACGACCCGTTTCTGTCGCCCGAACGGGCGGTCGAGCTCGGGGTCGAGCGGGTATCGCTCGACGAACTGTTCGCCCGAGCTGATTTCATCACCCTGCACACGCCGCTGACCGAGGCAACCCGTAACCTGATCGACAAAGACGCGCTCGCGCGGATGAAACCGAGCGTCCGCATCATCAACTGCGCCCGCGGCGGGCTTATCGTCGAAGCTGACCTCGCCGCCGCGCTCGACGAGGGCCGGGTCGCCGGTGCGGCGATCGATGTCTTCGTCGAGGAGCCGGCGCGACAAAACCCGCTGTTCGGACGCCCCAATTTTGTCGCCACCCCGCATCTCGGCGCCGCGACCAGCGAGGCGCAGGAGAACGTCGC
>Ga0187818_10001001_pt1 | contig 11026 bp, 9 predicted proteins | sample NC_wetland_sal_i_14_FD_130581 | JGI IMG/M metagenome (GOLD analysis project Ga0187818, IMG submission 130581) | Wetland sediment microbial communities from Neuse River Estuary, North Carolina, USA - SO4_3 | ecosystem: Environmental > Aquatic > Freshwater > Wetlands > Sediment | place: USA: North...
AGCATCGCGTATTCGTCGGACTCGGGGGCAAGCGGCACCGTGACAGTGGCGCCGGGCTATACGCCTGGTAGCGCGATCACAGTTGCCGACGGGCTGACGCTGTCGTTGAGCGGGGGGACGCTCAATGCGGGCGACAAGTTTGCGACGGCAGCCTTCGTGCCGCAGGTCAGCGCGGCTCAAGACGCATTGCTTCAGGTTGGCAATCAGATCGTAACGTCCGCGAGCAACCAGGTCACCAACGCGGTACCGGGCCTGACGCTCGCGCTCGATAACGTCGGAGGGCCGGCGACGGTGGCGGTCGCGCCCGACCAGACGGCGCAAGGGAATCAGATTAGCGGGTTTGTCGCGGCCTATAACAACCTGGTCAACGACATCACGGCCAATACGCAGGCAGTCCCGAATCAGAGCGCGCCGCCGCTGGCAAACGACGGGGGTTTGCGCGAGACGCTGTTCAATCTCCAGTTCCAGATGGGCACGCTCGATCTGTCAAAACTCGGGATCACGGCCGATCAGCATAGCGGGCAGTTGAGTTTCAGCCAGAGCGCGTTCACCGCGGCGCAGGCGGCCGACCCGACTGGCGTCAGCCAGGCACTGAGCGGGCTTTACTCGGGATTGAATCCGGTGGTCAGCGACGCGCTTACGCCTAATACCGGGCTAATCGCGACCGAAACCAGCTCGGACCAAACACAAGTCACCGACCTCAATAAGCAGATTGCGGACCTGAACAAGCAATTGCAGCAGGAACAAGCTCAACTCGTCGCCGAATACGCACAAATTCAGGCAGCGGTCTCCGGCTATCAGAGTCTCGCCCAACTCTTCACCGGATCCAGCTCGAGTAACGGCTCGAGCGGCAGTTCGACTCCGCCTCCGGGCTCCAACCTGACGGTATCCGCCTAACTCAAAACGAGGGATTCAAGATGAGGACGCCAACGGCATACGCGCAGTATCAAAGCTTTACGCTGGATGGGGAGCGGGCCTTCGAGGAACTCTATACGCGGCTGGCGCGATGGACCCAGGAATTGGCGGAAAACCCGTCGAAAGGCGATTGGAGCGACAGTGAAGTAAAGCTCGACCGCTGCGTTTCGCTGCTAGGCTATATGGATCGGGTGATCGACCTCTCGCACAACTACGAGATCGCCTCGGCCATCCTGAGCCTTCATCGGTTCGCGATCGGCGCGTTGATCAGGGCCAAGGCCGAGGGCAATCCGGCGGCGATAGGCGGCCTGCCACAGGTGTTCGTTTCGCTCTCGGAGATTTTCGCAGCGATTAGCGCCAGCCGGACCCGCCAGATCGATCGGGCCGATTCCTGAGCAAGGCCGGATCCGGGGAAAAACTTATGCGACGGCGTCGCGGTCGGCACGGAGCTGGATCTTGCCGTTGCGCTCCATCTGGGCGGCAATGTCCAAAATCTCGTGGCGTGCGTCCCGCACATCGCGTTGCGACACTTTGCCGCTCTCCTCGATCTCCTGGAGAACGATCGCTTTAACCTGATCCGGCAGCGCATCCATTATCGCCTTGCGCTGGTCTTCGGCCGTACTCTTAAGCGCCAGTGCCAGCCGCTCGGGTTTGACTTCGGCCAGCACCGCCTGCAAGGTGCGGTTTTCGAGCTTCATGAAGTCTTCGAAGTGGAACATTTCCTGTTCGATGGCGGCGGCGCGCGTGGGGTCGTCGGCCCGGATTTTTTCCACGACGGCGGATGCGGCCTCTGAATCGAAGTGGTTGAGGATCGCGGCGGTCTGCCGCGCCCCCGCACCCTGGTCAGGCTGGCTACCGTCCGCACCGCTTAGATTCTGTTCGATCGCGCGCCGGATAGCCGTGAGCGCCGCCGCGGGTGCCGTGGCGCCGCGCGCCAGGTGGTCGACGGACGCGGTCCTCAACTCCTCGGGTAGAGCGGAAAGAACCTCGGCCGAGTAACGCGCCGGCAACTGTGAAAGCGTGATCGCGACGGTCTGCGGCCGCTCCTCACTCAGGAACGCCGCAAGCGCGGCGGGTTTGATACGCTCGGCGATCATCCGCCAATGCTCCTGGTCCATTATCGATTCGGCTCCGTCCGCGCCCAGAGCCAGCACCAGCGCGTCCTTGAAGTGACTGGTCGACTCGCTACCCTTGCTTTGCAGGAAAGTCTGCCAAACCGAAACGAGTTCCGTTTCCGGCAGGGGTCCGCTCTTGAGCAGATGCTCACATTTAGTCATCAAATGAGCGAGTTCCTCGGGACTCAGATGCTTCAGCACCTTTGCCAGCACGGGTTTTTCCAGGGTCATGACGAGCATGCCCGCCCGGTCCATTTTCGCTTCGCCGCTATCTTCCTTGGGTGCCATAATGCCGGGGCGCGAGAGCGCCTTTGCGCCCGCAGGCCGCAAACCAAGCAAAAGCGATACCACGAATGTGATGCTTCAGGCGCGCACCAATCCGCATGACTTAAAATACCAAGCGCTGGTGAAGTGGCAGCGGGTATTCCTGCTACTAAGACTTCACTCGAAATGACTCAACGATTACGCAAACCCTTCGTTATCCCGATCAAAGCGAAGGATATCACGCTCGTCTCTAGACTTTTTGTATAGTTGTGCAAAGCTCCCTCACGAGCGAGGGAGACTCCTCGGCGGGATTGAAAGATCGATCACCCTCACCTCCACCCGTTCGTCCGTCTGACCAAATGTGACTGAGATTGTCGTTGCATTTGTGAAACTTTTTGCTGCGAGATCGCAAAGGAGAGGGGGACGCCATGAGAGACGGGCAACTCACCGTCGCCTTAAAAGGATATCCATATCCGGGATGTGTTAGATGACGCGACGCGATTCAACACCCAGGTCGGTTGAGCAGCATGAAAGCGAGTCATGCGCCCGATTTCTCCCGGGCAATCGCAATTTCAACCCGGACCATGGTACGCACGCGGCTTATAGCGGAAGCGATTTACGTGCCCATCTGATTGTTCCGATCGCATTGGAGTGAGGCGGCTATGGCATACAACCTAAACCAAGAGATGCTGACGCTCGCCGCGATCATCTATCGCGGCTACTACCTGACACTGCCCAACCCTGCGAAACATGCCCTGATGTATCAGGCCATGACCGACGGTTTGCACGAGCTGGGACCGGTCAAAGATCAGTGGGAAATCGTGTGGGGACCCGCCAGCTTTAGCTCGACAGTTGGGGGATTTGACGACGCCGCAATGTATGTCGCCAGGAAGCGCGCGCAGCCGGCGACTTTCGTTGTCGCCGTCCGCGGCACCAACCCGCTATCGCCCTTTGATTGGATTTTCGGCGACTTGCTGGTCACCCATCAGTGGCCCTGGCCCTACGGCACTGCGGGCGCGGACGGCGCGAAAATTTCATTGAGCACCGCACTCGGTCTGCGGATTCTTCAGCATCTCCGCTCCCAAGCGCCGCAACCAGGGCTTCGTAAAGATACGAGCGGCATGGTCCAGAGAATCAGCCTCGTGGCCAGCGGTTGGCTTCAAAGCGCCACCGCCGAAGCCAGCCAGGGGCTGCGCACATTGGGAGCAACGCTTCATTCGGCCAGTCAACTTACTCGAATCTTGCAACCCCTTCCGCTGAAGGAAGCGATCGAACAGGTACGCCAGCGGCTGTCGACGGAATCAGTGTGCGGCGCACAACAGACCCTCCGGGAAACTTTGCAACGATTCCCGCGCCTGGACCCGCTTGATCTCATCACGGGCGATCTTGACCTGCAACAAGCGTTTGGATCGGGGACCGATCTGCAGAGCTTCCTGAGGGATTCGGTCGCACAATCGAACGATCCAACTTAAATTTATGTGACCGGGCATAGCAAGGGCGGCGCTCTGAGCACAACTCTCGCCCTATGGCTGGCGGACACCCAGGGCGGTGCACCCGTGCCAGAGGCTGACAGATGGGACCCGCTGCGCAAAGCCACCGTGGGTGCGTATTCATTCGCCGGACCAACTGCAGGCAACGAGGAATTCGCATCTCACTCGAATGCCGTCATCGGCCCGCGATGCTATCGAATCGTCAATCACCTCGACGTGGTGCCCCACGCGTGGGCCTCGAGCGATATGCAAGAGATTCCCGGCCTGTACGGACCGCCTGACGGCGATCGGGCAATGTTGAAAGGTCTGATCGACGAGGTGATCAAGACGATCGGACCCCTCAATTATCGTCATGTTGGTAACAACGTGACCCAACTGTCCGGAGTTTTAAAACCGGAAACACCATTCGTTCTTCAGTTGGTACATCAGCATCTCGATGGCTACCTGGAGCAGATGGGCCTCGGAAACGAGATGAATACGGCGACATTCTTCGCGCCTGTCGTCGGCCATCCTTAATCCAAGGTCGTTGACAGCCAGTTGAGGGCGCGCTAACAGGCGGCGCGGTATTAGCCCGGAAAAGATCAGCCAAGCAGGCAGGAATAGCCGTAAACGAGGCTCCAATATTAGCAAGATGGGCCTCTCCTAGCCCAATTTCTAAAAAAACAGCCAATGCACGTCGACATCAGGCTAATATAGTTGTCTATCGATTTATCATTCTCTAAGATGGTTAATAGCTGCATCACTTCTTGTTAGCTAGCTTAACAAAATTACTTGACTCTAAGTGAGCACAGACGCATAATTTGATTCGCGGGACCATAAAATAAACCCATCAGGAAACGCACGATAATGAATCGCATGGTCGAAGGGGAGCTTTTGGAGCAGGGGATGGCCGAGTCGGGACTCGGCAGCGAAGATGCCCAATGGGGTGGATTGTGCCCCGATGAGGCAAGTTGTGAACTCCCGATGTGGGCCGAGAGAGCGAACTCCTATCGCAGGGACGCGGAACTGCTGGTCGAAGCCCTGAGGCAGGTCACCGAGCATGAGCGAATCTCAGCCGTCCGCGTGCGCTTGCGCAATCGTGGTGCCTCCAACCGGTTGACGCTCAGCAAACTTGTCTTGCGAGCCGCCAGACAGGCGCAAGACATTCGGAGCGGATTGCGCAAGCTTGGCGCCCGGGACACGTTACCGCTCAACCGGCTTATCATCCGGGCCGCAAGGCACGGACAGAAAATCGACCACGCGAGCGGCGAGAAAAGAACGGCGGTTCCAACAGTTTGGATGCTGCGTGCGGCGCTAGTGCGCGGCCGCTCTGAACGTCCGGGCAAGAGCCGTTGGGTTCAGCGCGGAATGTTCCGCAAGTCCGAGGGCAAGGTCTGAGCAGGCAGAGTGAGGATAACGATGTCCACGAATGACCACAAGGAAAAGCCGCACGAGATGGCTGGCCAAGCTTTTTTCGTGCGCGAGCTTCGTTCCGGCGGCGGTCTCCCTGGAGAACAGGGCAACGCCTTTGGCCCAAATAACGACTGCCATGCGGACGCGCAAGCTTCGACGGCAACCCCGTGCAGACCGATGTTGCGGATAACCGCCGGGGGTGCGCGGTCACACCAGAGTGGCGCGGAGACTCCGCGCCGTACGCGAACCACCAGCAAAACCCTGGGGCAGGTGCTCAAACGTCGCCGTCACGAACTGGGGCTGACCCAGCGCGATTTGGCTGCCAAAATCGGCGTGAAGCCGGCGCATATCGCCTATCTTGAACTGGACCGGCGCCGCCCGTCGCTGACCCTGCTCGGGCGAATCGCGGACGTGCTCAAGCTCGAGCGCGAGTCGCTTTTCGCGCTGTCTCATCCCGAGGCCAAAACCTTCATCGGCGCGCAACGTAAAGCGCGTGCGGCCAGAAGCAAGGACCGAGTATGGCGGGATTTCAAGAACGATCGGCAGATGCTGACCGGTCATGATGTTAGCGGAGAGGAACTGAAGCTGCTCTCGCAGGTCAACCTGTTGGGCAAAATCACGGCGCCGCGCAACTTCCTCTTTATCCTCAACTCGATCCGCGAGGCTGCCGAGGAAGAGGAGTAGGAAATTCAGCGAGGCGGAAATTATCCTCCCGGCGGCGAAGGGCGGGAAGATTGACTCAGGACCGCGGCTGGATGATGCGGGAGAATGTCTTGCGCGCAATTAGCGGCGCGTCGCGCTCGATCGGGCACGGCGCGTCGCTGCTTTCCAGATCGGCCACGAATGGCTAAACCCCGAGTCGATTAACCGCCCCTATCGCTCCGCTCCCTTGTAGTAGAACCGGCACAGGTTAGCGCGGCCTTCGGTCCGTGCGCGCGGCGGATTTAATCGCTGATGGCGCCGTGCACAGCCGGATTGACCACTTCCCTGATCATGTTCAGCAAGGTCAGACGCTTGACCGGCTTGCTCACGTGCGCGTCGCACCCTGCCTCGAGACACCTGCTTACCTCTTCTTTGAGCGCCGAAGCGGTGAGTGCGATGATCGGAGTTCGAACCAGATTCCGCGCGAGTTCCCATTCGCGGATTGCGCGCGTTGCGGCGTAGCCATCCGCGATCGGCATGCGCATATCCATCAGAACCAGATCATACTTTCCGCTCTTGAACTTGTCCTGCACGACCTGGCCATTCTCGGCCTCATCGAGCTCGATCGGTGCGCCTTCGAAGTAGGCCCGCACCAGCAGCCGATTGACCGCGGAGTCGTCTGCGAGCAGGAGGCGCAGCGGGGGCAACCCAAGCTCGGCGTCTTCAGGGGAGGAAGCCGCGACCGCGGAGTCGGTCACGGCTTCCTCGCCCATCGCACGCGCGATCGCGTTCATCAGCTCGAAGCGGCGCACGGGCTTGACCAGATACGCGGTAAGACCGGCCTCGCGCAAACGCGCGAGCCTCTCGGCCAAATCATCCGAGGTAAGCATGACCACGGCCGGAATACGGTCCTGGCCACCTTCGTACCGCTGCTTCATCCGTTTGGCGACCTCGATTCCGTCCATACCAGGCATTCGGCAGTCGAGTAGTACAAGCTGGTAGGGTTGGCCGGTGGCTCTTGCACGCTCTAGTTCGGCGAGCGCCTGGCCGCCGTCTTCCGCCTCGCCGATTTTCGCACCCTCGCGTGCGAGTGTCTCGCGCATGATCAACCGGTTCGTCGACGTGTCATCGACCACGAGAACCCTGACCCCGGCAAGATTCACTGCCGGCTGGCGTTGTCGCCGGAGGCTCGAAGTCTCAACCCCAAAACTCGCGGTAAAGATGAAGCAGCTACCTTTGCCGGGCTCACTTTGGACCGAGATTTCACCGCCTTGGAGTTCAACCAGGCGCTTCACAATCGCCAGGCCAAGTCCGCTGCCCCCATACTTGCGCGTGGTTGAGGAGTCAGCCTGAGTGAAACTTGAAAAGATGGATGTGAGTTTGTCACTCGGGATACCGATGCCGGTGTCAGCCACCGCGAAACGCAGGAAGACTTCACCGCCGCGGCCGTCGGACTGAACCCGATGGCCGGGTGCGGGGGCGACCCGCTCGACCGTGAGGCAGATTTCACCCTTTTCCGTGAACTTGATCGCGTTGCCTAATAGGTTGATGAGTATTTGGCGAAGGCGCAGCGAATCACCGACCAGGGTGGAGGGCACGTCGGAGACCGTGCGCACAGCGAGTTCGAGACCTTTCTGGTGGGCGCGAATCGCCATCAGCTCGCCAACTTTGTCGAGCAGTTCTTCGAGATCGAAGCTGGTTGACTCGATCGTGAGCTGTCCACTCTCGATCTTCGCCAAATCGAGGATGTCATTGATCAGGTCGAGCAAGGCGTCGCCGTTAGTCCGCATCAGGTTGACGTATCGGCGTTGCTCCTCGGTCAGCGGGCTTCGCGCCAGCAGTTCGGCCATGCCCAACATGGCGTTCATGGGTGTGCGGATTTCATGCGACATGCTGGAGAGGAATTCGGATTTGGCCCGGCCGGCGTCGAGTGCAGCCTGGCGTGCGGCTTTCAGCTCATTTTGGGTGTTAACGATGTCGGTGATGTCGCGGCTGATCGCGATGACGCAGCGTTTTCCGCCGAGTTCCGTAAGTACCGCGGAGGAGAGGTAGGGGCATACGCGGCCGTCCTTATGCCTGATTTGCACCTCCTCGCTCCTGACGACCCCGTGAGTTTCGAGCTTCGCAAGAGTTTCCTTGAATTTCGCTTTGTCAGCCCATATTCCCGATTCCTGGGCGGATTTGCGTAGAGTCTCGTCGGCGCTAAAGCCGGTGGCTTCGAGAAACGCGCGGTTGACCGCAACGTAGCGGCCGTCGGGATAGCGATTGATCGTAATCGCGTCGGGGCTGGTCTCGATGATTTTTCTGAGCGTCGCCTCGCTCTCGCGGATTTTCCTTTCCGCTTCCTTGAGCTCGGAGATATCGCGGGTAAACGAGACGATGCAGGGAGTATCGCCGAGTTCGGTTACAACCGCGGACATGAGGGCCGGCAGAATCCGCCCGTTCCTGACCCTGAGGGACACTTCCATGCTCTTGACGCCGCCGTCGGTGCGCAACCTGCGCAAAAAGTCGAGGAATTGAGATTTATCCGCCCAGATTCCGAGCTGAAGCGGGGTCTTGTGCATCACCTCCTGGAGGGTGAAATCGTGAGCCTCGAAAAATGCGCTGTTGACGGCGATAAAGCGGCCGTCCACGAACCGGTTGATGGTGATGGCGTCAGGGCTGGCCTCGATGATTTTCCTGAGTGTCTCTTCACTCTCGCGGATTTTTTTTGCAGCCCGCTTGGCGATGCTGACCTTGGTAGCTGGCATAACGAGCCAGTGCGGAGCAAAACATATGCCCCGTTCGTTTTGAGCCGCCTGGCTGGATGCTTTTCATCCGGTATGGAAAGGCGGCAATAATCGCCGCCGGGATGCCGTTGCATCATAGTAACGCCATTTGCCCGTCAGTTGCGTCCTTGCAACTTACGGAGGCGGTTTGAAATCCAGAGCGCGGCTTCGCTCGCGGCACCGTTCTTGCTGCGAACATCTGCAGCGGTCCTATTTTGGCAGAATTGTGCAACGTTCATTTTTGCTGAAGTCTTGGCCGCGACACGCAAGAGGTGAGTCGCAACGTGAAAGAGTCCTTGCCCATCAGTAATCATGAGAGCATCAACCCTGCGACGCTGGAGGAGATCCGCGAACTTATGGTCTCGCCCGCGGGCGCGGAGCAGTTCGAGAAATTGATTGGCCTGTTTTTGAAGGAGCTCGACTCGGGGGTGGCTTCGATTCGGGCGGCCGCGGCCGAGCACAACGCGGAAAGGCTTGGGGAAATTGCCCATGGGCTCAAAGGCGCATGCGGAAGCATGGGCGCCAGCTATTTGGTCTCGCTTTGCATCGCACTGGAGGAAGCCTCGGCGAAAGCCCGCTTCGACCAGGTCGAGGCGCAGGTCGAGGAGATGACGAGCGAGATAGTAATCGTACGCAAGATTTTGGAGGAAGAGATATCGGAGCACAGCGGCCTGCAACGACCGTCACGCACCGGCGATTCGGTAGCGCGAAGTTAATTGGAGCCAAAGAGCTACAGAGGAGTATCGGGCCATGGCAGTGATGGCAACGATCGATCGCCGGGCCACGGGTAGTCCACTCAGAGTGGAGTTGGTAGGCGAAGCGGCGATGCGCGCCGAAGTCAAAGCCGCGCTGATGGACCTTAGCGACCCGCCACTGGAGATTATCGAAGTGGCGCGTGAGGCTGCTTCTGGAAGCAGTCCGGAGGAGCCGCCCGATGTGACGATGGCGATCCTCAATGGCGAGGAGAGCGGGACGCTGAAGTACCTGCGGTCGCATGCCGAACGCTCGCCGAGGCCGCTTCTGATCGCACTGTTGCACGAGCGATCAGCCGCCGCGATGCGCCGGGCGCTGCAGGCGGGAGCTGATGAACTGCTGTTCCTGCCACTGGATATGGAGCAGGTGGCACGCGCGCTGTTCAAACTGAATGAGGCGCGGCGCCGGACGGATCGGCGCAGTGGAGCGGTGGTCTGTTCATTCGCCAGCAACGTCGGTGGAGTCGGAGTCACGAGCCTGGCCGCGAACCTGGCGTTGATTCTGGTGAGCGCGCTCAAGAAGCGGGTGGCGCTGGTCGACCTCCATCTGCAGACGGGAGGACTGGCAGTCTACCTGGATCTTGAGGTTCGGCGCACGATCATGGAGCTGTGCGAGCCCGACAAGCCGGTCGACTCGATCGCGCTCGAGTCGGTTCTGATCAAGCATCCCTCGGGTCTCTACCTGCTGGCCGCCCCGAAGCAAATCGAGGACAGCGAACTGGTGCCGGAGCAAGTCATCGGCGACGTGTTGAACGTGATGCGGGAGTTGTTCGATTTCGTGGTGATCGATTGCGGCAGCTACATGGATGGGAAAGCGGTGGCGGCATGGGAGCGGTCGGACCATTTGTTCTACGTGCTCGATCAGTCGGTGGGGGCGGTGCGATGTGCCGGACGTTTCGTCGACCTGGTGCGACGGCTGGGACTTCCCCGCATCGAACCGGCTTTTATCGTCAACAAGTATCTGCCCGATCATGTGATTAGCGAAGAACAAATCACGGAGACGCTCGGCGGGCCGATCTACGCAAAGCTGCCGCGAGACGCCGAGGCGCTCGATCGCGCGCAGCTACGCTCCAAAGATCTGTGGCAGGTTGCACCGGGATCCCCGTTGACCCGGGCCATCCGGGAACTCGCCGGGAAGCTCGCGATGGAAGGTGAGTCGCCGGCGGCGCCGGTGGAATCGGCCAACGGCCTGGTATCCCGGCTATTGTCCGCAGTGAGGGTGCGCGCGTGAATCGGACTCGCTTTAAGACTGCCAATCCAGCTCACAAACATGGAGCGAAGCTTATGCTGGAATTCGAAGGAGTAGCGCAATGCCAGTGAGAGCATTGATAGTCGACGATCAGCCCGTGGTGCGAGGGAATCTGCGGCTACGGCTGGCGCGGCTGGGATGTGAGGTGGAGGAGGCCGAAAACGCACACCAGGGGCTGGAAATGTTCCAGAAGTTCAATCCGCATCTGGTGACGCTGGATGTGGTAATGCCGACGGTCGCGGGCTTGACCGCCCTGGATTTGCTGCGGCAGATTCGGGCAACCGGTAGCCATGCCGATGTCGTCGTGATCAGCTCGAAAGCCGAGAAGCGTGAGGAGTTTCTCAAGGAAGGTGCGATCGAGTTTATCGCGAAGCCGTTTGAGAATTTCGAAGGTCTGATCAGAAAGTTACAGCCGTTGATCGCGGCGCTGGATCCGGAG
>Ga0187818_10001002_pt1 | contig 11024 bp, 7 predicted proteins | sample NC_wetland_sal_i_14_FD_130581 | JGI IMG/M metagenome (GOLD analysis project Ga0187818, IMG submission 130581) | Wetland sediment microbial communities from Neuse River Estuary, North Carolina, USA - SO4_3 | ecosystem: Environmental > Aquatic > Freshwater > Wetlands > Sediment | place: USA: North...
ATCGCGGGCTTATTCTTTATCGTCTCCGCGTATTCGGAAGTGCTGGGTTTCCACGTGGCCGGACAAGATCTGGGAACGAGCCAAGCCCCGATGCACGTCCTGGCCGGAGTCGCTCGCGTGCCACCGCTGGGAATTCTTATTGACGTCGGCGCCGCGGTCAGTCTATTCGCAGGAACGCTGGGCTGCATCACGGCTGCAGCGCGCGTGCTGCTTCTAATGGCGCACAACGGCCTTGCCCATGGCACTTTTCGGACGACGCATGCCCGCAACGAGACACCCACCTTTGCCGTCCTCGCCACGGGACTTGCCGCGGTTCTGCCGGTCGCTGTGCTGGCCTATCGCGGTTCGAGCGGACTGGATGTCTATGGGTGGATGGGATCTCTTGCGACGTACGGATTTATTGTGACGTATGCCTTAGTCTGCGTAGCGCTGCCGCGATATTTGCGCGACCATGGCGCGTTCCGCCCCGGAGCACAAATTATTCCTTGGCTCGCTTTCATCGCCATGCTCTCCGCTCTGGTCGGGAATCTTTACCCCGTCCCGGAGGGACCCTATGGCAAGCTGCCTTACATCTACCTTGCGTATTTGAGCGCGGGTCTCTTGTGGTTTTTCTGGCAAGGACGAAAAGAGAACAAGGCCTGAAGGCTGGAGCAAAAGATTAACGATCCCGAAAAGCCGAAAGGTGGCCGTTCAAAGCGTGTTTTCTGAACCTTCCGAATTTGGAAAAGTTGTTCTAAACGTCTCGTAACGGGAAGGTTCGGTGCATGCAAAAACAGATACAAATATCTGATGGCGATGATTGAAAGATTATTCTTTTCATCCGGGCGGGAATGGCGTAAGTTCCTTCAAATTGTTGGAGTCCGAAAGTGGTAGCAAGAAGAGGGGAAGGAAATAATCCAAACAGCCCCCGAACCGTTTTTTTTGAAGGTCTAGATTTTTGACTATTGGAGAGGGGATTAAGAATGAAAAAGCGCATCGTGCTTTCCGCGTTGCTTCCAGTTGCATTTCTCGCCTTAGCGCTACTATTCATACCCAACGTTCATGCCCAGCAAACCCTGGGAGGGATTACGGGCACTGTAACGGATGCGTCTGGCGCTGTAATCTCGGGCGCGACAGTCACGCTGCTCGGCGATCAGACGAAGCTAAGCCGCACACAGACCACCAGCACCTCCGGTTCCTACACTTTTGTGAACCTGCCTATCGGGGCCTACACGCTTTCCTTCACGGCGTCGGGTTTCCAGTCGCAGAACATACCTGCTATCCAGGTGCAGGCAAACCGCACTGCGACGGTAAATGCCGAACTGAAAGTCGGCAACGTGAGTGAATCCATTACTGTCGAAGAGACGCCCCTGATCAACATGGTCGACACGACCAACGGCTACGTGATGGACAAGCTGGAGATCGATTCGGTTCCTCTACCCACGGAGTCCTTCACGGGGCTGACCATTCTTTCCCCGGGAGTGAATGCGGAGCTCTCCTCCGGAACCGGGGCCAACGCGGGCTTGGGCAACGCCCCGGTCTGGGCCAATGGCCAGCGCGACACGAGCAACTCCTATTTGTTGAACGGCGTTGACGCCAGAAATCTTTTCAACGGCAAAAGCACGAGCCAGGTGTCTTCAGCCCGCGTTGTGAATAACACGGGCGTCAGCGGCGCCTCCAGCCTCAGTTCCGTCCCGGTCCAGAGCAGCGCATCTGTTTACCTCGCCATCGGCGAGGCCATTCCTTCGCCTGCTCCTGAGTCCATCCAGGAAGTGCGCGTGAATACTTCGATGTATGATGCTCAGCAAGGCTCAACCAGCGGCGCGCATATCGACATGAGCACCGCCTCGGGCACGAACAACATTCACGGAAGTGCATATCTCCATCGCGGGACGAACTGGCTGAATGCCGACCCGTTTTTCTATAATGCCGATCCGAATATTCCTGCGAACGAAAAAAATCCATCCCTGCACAGGTACACTGCCGGAGGTGCAATCGGACTCCCAATTAAAAAGGACAAACTCTTCTTTTATGGCAGCTATCAAAACACGCACGCCTCCGACGAAGAGATCGGCATCTCGCGCGCGTTTGTCCCGCCAGGGCTATCCGACATCAATCGCGATGCCGCGGGATTGGCAACGCTGGCGAACAACAACAATCTTAGTTTCCTTGGACTGAATGAAACATGCGCCCTACCCGCAATCGGCACCACGACATTTGCAGCCCCGATCGCGCCTGCCACAAATTCATGCGGTACAGGCACGACATCCAACCAAATCAGCCCGATCGCGTACACCCTGTTCAACTATAAGCTGCCCAACGGACAATTCCTGATTCCGTCGGCCAATCCAAACGCAGTCATTGCAAATCCGGGTGCTTTCAGTACGAATCCCGCCGTCCAGGCCGGCCTCGTCGAGGCGTTTCCGGAAGATACTGAGATTCCAGGTACGGCCCTATTTCGGGCGCATCAAGCAGTTGCCGATCTGGACTGGAACCCCAATTCTGCACATTCTTTCTCCGCCAAATATTATTATCAGCACGACCCCACGATCGCCCCTTATGGGTATTCGATGTTTGCGGGTTTTGCTCAGCACTTGGACGCAGGGAGCCAGGTCGTTTCGCTCAGTCACACTCAGGTCGTGAAGTCCAACTTGAGCATCACAGAAATTTTCGGCTTCATCCGGGAAAAAGCATACAGCACCCTCGACCAGCCGTTTTCGCCAGCCCAGCTTGCCAGTACCTGTGAAACCCTCACGGGTGCATCGGCTGCGGACTGCACGATCAATACGTTCGGGTCGCCAGTGTTTCCCGGCATGAGCATTGTATGGGGCGGGAGTTTCCCCATTCTCCCTTCTTACCCCTATACCATGAACATCGGAGCCGGGGGAGCCTCTCAGGGGGCCTTCACCGGAGTGTTTCAGAATCGCTTTAACCCCTCCGCCAACGCCATCTGGACGTTGGGGAAGCACACGGTTACATTTGGTGGAAGCTTTACCTATACACAACTCAATACGCGGGACGAGAGAAACCAAGTGGGGATGATTGCGGCCCAATCGATCAACCAATTTCTTCAAGGCGAACTGAACGACGACTATCTCTACAATGGGACGTTGTTTCTCAACGGGAATGCCAATCGCTACTGGCGCGCCAAGGAAACTGGTGAATACCTCCAGGACAAATACCAATTCCGGAGCAATTTGACCATTACGGCAGGTGTGCGCTTTGATTGGGATGGCGGTCTGACGGAGAAGAATGGCAACCTGCTCAACTTCGATCCGTCGAAGTATTCCTACGATCCCACAACGGACACGATTGCCTCGAACGGCCTGATTGTTGCCGGTAATAGTCCACATGGGACACCTGGCGTAAGCAATTCAACTTTAACCGGACGACAATGGGGAATTGCGCCCAGGATTGGCGTGGCCTGGAGCCCGAAGATGTTCAATAGCAAATTAGTGGTTCGCGCCGGGTGGGGCATGTATTACGATCGCGGCGAACTATACTCCTACTTCTCGCCAGGGGTTGCTCAGACCATTTCGGCTGGTGGACCGTTTGGGATCAACCAGCAGCAGCCCTTTGTAAATACACAATTCTGTCCGACTGTGTTCCCCGGCACCTTCCAAGGTTGTGTCGTTTCCGGCACAGAGGGGAGCGCGGTACCGCAGACGTCTACGCTCTCGAATCCGTGGGGTCCCGCGCTCGGCACGCCACCCACGGGGAATCCGGCTAGTGTTGTTCTACCGAATGCAACCGCCCTTCAGAATGGCGAAATACCGTTCTATTTGGGTGCCTACGCGAGAAACAATAAGCTCCCCTATACGATGAACAGCACATTGGATATCCAATGGCAGCCGCGCAACGATTTGGCGATCGATATCGGGTACGTGAATGGATTGGGCCGTCATGAAGTCATTCCTGTGCCATTCAATCAGGCGAGGATTGCCTCGCCGAGCAATCCGCTGTGCGGGCCCGCGGCCGTGTGCGCAAACCCGGCAGGGTCGCCATTTGTCCAGTCTTTTACTTATGGCTACACCGTGCAGACTTGCGCAAATCCCGGATTCCTCGGCTGCACATTGTCGTTGCCCGCGGCCAACGGACAGCCGGCGCAGCAAATGCAATTCAATTCCGAAGGCGGCAACGTCGACATGCGCGTGCCTTATATTGGGTATGCGGGTGAATCGGAGTTGTACACCGCCGCCGGAATTTCAGCCTATAACGCTCTCCAGGCGCACGTTGAAAAGAGACTCAGTCATGGGCTTGCGGCGGGCGTTTCCTACACATTCTCTCGCTCGTTTGACGAACAGAGCGCCTTGGGACTCTTCTACAACGGCAACAATCCGCTCAATTTGCGTGACGGCTATGGCCCGTCGGACTTCGATCGCACGCATGTTTTTAACATCGACTATCACTATGAGCTTCCGAAGTTCTACGCGACCTCTACCTGGGAAGGCAAAGTTGCGGATGGCTGGGCCATTCAGGGCCTCATCGTCCTGCAAAGCGGGCAGCCCTACAGCGTGATCGACTATTCTGGCGCGGTGGGAAGCATCTACTACAGCATTAACGACGGAATCACGAATCCAATCGTGCCTCTGAACTCTGCTGCTGGCTGCACTCCGAAGAACGCGCTTACCGGGGCAATTGGAAATACTCCCGGTGTTCCGGCCCTGAACGCGGCCTGCTTCACGGTACCGCTGTTAAACCCGGGCGACCTAAACGGTGCGATTCCCCCCGGCGACTTTTACGAAACCAAATTTACCTCGGGCCAGCGCAACATTTTCCGGCAGCCCTGGCAGAAGCGTGCCGACCTCTCCATCGTGAAGGCGACACAAATTACGGAGCGGGTTTCGCTGAAGTACAGCTTCGACGTTTACAACCTGACGAACCATCCCAGCTTCGACATACCCATCGACAATGTTTCACAAAATCTGGGCTTCAGCCCGTTCCCCTCGCAGGCGAATGCCCCGAATGCAGTACCCACCCCCGCTGCGTGTGCTGCCAACAATGGCAACCCGTTTGTCACTGGTTCTTTCTACCAGTGCCCCTCAGGGCTCGGGCAAGTCACGAAGACGATCGGCAGTTCGAGGCAGATTCAGATGTCGCTCGGTCTTACGTTCTAACATTAAGGTATATGCTCAAAGCGGCGGCTTCCCATCGGGATGCCGTCGCTTTGTTTTTGATGGTGATCGCGAGTAGGGAAGAACTGCGACTTGAGATTCCGGGGATTTACACTTCTCCGATGTCTTCGTGCCAAATTGCAGGATTCTTGTGGATATAGTCGGCCATCATGGAGACACAAGACGGGGAATTCAGATCGATTACATTCACACCGACCGAACGCAGCCATTCAACGCCGCCTTGAAAATTTTTGCTGTCACCCACAATGAGCGTACCAAAACCAAATTGCCGGACAAGTCCGCTGCAGTACCAACACGGCGCCAGGGTAGTGACCATGATGAGGTCGCGATAGCTGCGCTGGCGGCCTGCGTTTCGGAATGCGTCCGTCTCGCCGTGAATGGAAGGGTCGCCGTTCTGCACACGGCGGTTGTGGCCCTTGCCGATGAGCTTGCCGCTGCGATCGAAGATGGCTGCGCCGACCGGGATGCCGCCCTCGGCCAGACCTTGCTGAGCTTCGGACAGCGCAACTTCAAGCATGGACGCATAGTTCGGTTCATGCTTCATTGTCACTCTCGCGGAGAGCCACTATCGGGCCGCCATGTGCTGCTGTATGGGCGCTTTCTTCTTGAGCAAAGCGATAAATTCGCGCATCCACGCTGGATGATCGGGCCAGGCCCGGGCCGAAATCAGCGTCCCATCGATGACCACTTCGGAGTCCACGAATTCCGCTCCTCCTGCCACCACATCCGGCTGCAAAGCAGGATAGGCGGCGGTTCGCTTTCCCTTTAGCACGCCAGCGGCCAGCAGAATCAGCGGCGCGTGACAGATTTGTGCCACGGGCTTTTCACCCTTCATGAATTCCCGGACGATGCGCAGGCAATCCTTATTGTTACGGATGTATTCGGGTGCGCGTCCGCCGGGAATGACGAGCGCCGCGTACTCGGCGGGATCGACGTCGGCAAATGCGAGATCGGCATCCCAGCTGTAACCGGGCTTCTCGGTGTACGTATCGAATCCCGGTTCGAAATCATGCACCACGAAGTGCAGCTTTTTCTTGGTGGGCCCAGCGATTTTGACGTCGTATCCTTCTTCCCGCAGACGCTGGTATGGATACATCACTTCGAGTGATTCACCGGCATCGCCGGTAAGAATCAAAATTTTGGGTGTGGCCATTACTCACCTCCTGGAGAACAAACAATACTCTTCACGACAAAAGGAGCTAATCTGCGCTCCCTCCACTTGAGGCAACGGATTTCGCCGGCTGCGATGGACCAGTGCCGGCCTGCGTTCTGGCGACTGCTGCGGCAATCTCGGCAAGGTCTTCCTGTGTCAGTTGTAAAGTTGCCGCTTGAATCCACCCGTCGACTTGCGCGGGTGTGCGTGCCCCGACGATCGCGCCGCTCAAGCCCGGCCAAGACAGCGTCCAAGCAATCGCGACCGAGGAAACCGAAACTCCATGGCGCACGGCGATTGGCCGCAGCGCATCACGCAACGCGAGATTGCGGCTGAGTTTCGGCTCCTGAAATTCGGGGCCGCGCCGCCGCCAGTCATCGCTCGCCATTTTCGCGACGCGCTCGGCGGTAAAGCCGTCAGTCAAAATTCCGGACTGCATCGGGCTGTAGCAGATCACGCCGGTGTTGTGGACCTTGCACCAGGGAAGGAGTTCCTCCGCCGCAGCGCGGCTGACCATGGAGAACAATGGCTGCAGGGAATCGACGTGGCGAATCGCCTCGCACTGCTCGAGTAGCTCCACGTTGAAATTCGACACGCCTGCGGCGCGTACTTTTCCTTCCTCGATCAGTTTAACCATGGCGCCCCAGGAATCTTCGATGGGCGTTCCGGTCTCGTCCGGCCAGTGAAACTGGTAAAGATCGATTCGCTCGACACCCAGACGACGAAGCGAAGCTTCACATTCGCGACGGATGGTTTCCGGCTTGAGGATGCGCTTCGCGACTTGCATGGGATTGTTCGCGTCCCAGGTGAGTCCGCACTTGGTGAAGACCAACGGGCGCTCCGAGGCCGGCAAATCGCGCAACAGCTTTCCGACCACTTCTTCCGAATGGCCCAATCCGTAGACGGCGGCCGTATCGATCCAGTTGACGCCCAATTCCAGGGCATGGCGCATCGTGGCGATGGATTCGGCGTCGTCCTGCGGTCCCCAGCCAAAGGCCCATCCGCCTCCGCCTATGGCCCATGAACCAAAACCCACTGCGGTGACATGAAAACCGCTCGAACCCAGCGGACGTGTCGGCAAACCCATGATGGCACCCCCAAATCGAGTCATCGTGTATGAAAGAGCGATGGCGCGCTCTCAGCGTTAAACAGTTTAATCGCGATTGCATCAACGTTCCAGTCAAACGGATGGCGAAGGGGGCTCTACTATTTTTACTGTTTAGCTCGGCGTTGTTCGGGGCCGAACGTGTGGCGCAAGAAGTCCGCGAATTTGTTGTCGACATGACGTGTGTGTGTCGTTAGACTTCCGCAAGTCTGGGCTAGCAAAGGACACCGCAAAGGAGAAAAGATGCCGAATCGCAGGGATTTCATAAAGAGCGTCGTGGGCGCCTCCGCCGGCGTCGTGTTTACCGGCTGCGAACTCTGCGATGCGATGGCAGCGGGACGCCCCGCGCAGGTTGGGAGCGGCGTGAAGCACAAGCCCGCCATGGTAGGGAAGCGCCGCGTGAAAACCGTAGATATTCATTGCCATGTGAGCGTGCCGGAAGCTACGGACCTGCTCAAGGGCACGAAAATTGAGAGGCGACTGGGCGCTGGAATCGCGCTCGGTGGCTACGACGACGCCGGTCTGACTCCCGCGCGAATTCAAATCATGGACGAAATGGGCATCGACGTCCAAGCCGTCAGCATCAACGCGTTCTGGTACTCCGCCGAACAAGATCTCGCGAGCAAGCTGATCGACTTGCAAAATCAAAAGCTGTCGGAGATGTGCGCGGCCCATCCGGACCGTTTCGTCGCGTTTGCTTCGGTGGCCCTGCAGTTTCCCGAGATGGCCGCGCAGCAACTCGAAACGGGAATGAAAAAATACGGTTTGCGTGGCGTGGCGATCGGCGGAAGTTGCGAGGGGAAAGAGCTATCTTCTCCGGAATTCGATCCTTTCTGGGCCAAGGCCGAGGAGTTACAGGCCCTGATCTTCATCCATCCGCAAAATAGCCCTGTCGCCACCGGCATCAAAAATCGCGTGCAAGGGAATGGTGTTCTAACCAACGTCATCGGAAACCCGCTGGAAACGACGATTTGCCTTTCGCATCTGATCATGGAAGGAACGCTCGACAAGTTTCCGAACTTGAAGATCTGCGCAGCGCATGGCGGCGGCTTTCTTCCGAGCTACGACGGCCGTTTGGATCAGGGATGCCGCGTGTTCCCGAAGGAATGCACGAAACAAATCCTGAAGAAGCCGTCGGAATACCTGAAGCAGATCTACGTCGATACGATCGTCTTCAATCCGGAAGCCCTGCGGCACTTGATCGCCGTGGTTGGCGCGGGCCAAATCGGTTTGGGAACGGACTATCCGTTTCCGTGGGCTTACACTCCCGTGGATGACGTGATGTCGCAGCCCGGCCTGAGCGACGCTGATCGGATCGCGATCCTTGGCGGAACGATGTGCAAGCTGTTGAAGATCCCCGCCTAGCCGGCGGGTTCAATTTCCAGTCGAGGAAATTCGGACTGTCGTCTTGGCCGTCGAAACATTTTCAAACTGGTCGTACACGCGAACGGTGACTGTGTGTTCGCCCGGCGAAATTTTCTGCAATTGAAAATCGTAATTCTCGCGAGGCGCGTCACTCAGGGCTCCCGAAGGGAAGACCAGAGTCCAATCCCCCGCATCCAGACTGTATTGCGCACGAGCGATGAAGCTGACCGGTGCGCTGGCCTGAAATCGCACTCGCACACCGGCGCTCACGGACTCGGCCGTGAGCTGAGCGATCGAAGGCGGCGCGTTATCCACGACGAAGCGGTCGGATTCGCGCTCGGAAGACAACCCCTCCCCGGCGGGGTTGGAAGGCGCGTCGCTGGCGACGATCTTCAAATAGTAAGCGCCGTCCGGCATCGAGGTTGTGTCCCACGAATAAAACCGCGTGTCCAGCTTGTCCTTGAGCAGCTTCCACGAAGCTTCGTTTTCGCCGCGAAAATAAACGGAGAATTAAAGCTGGTCGTCGTTCGCATCGTCGGCAGTCCACAGAACAGACTGATAACCCTTTTGAGAAAAGCCCTGCGGAATGGGATCGAAATGGGCGGAGGCCGCCAATGGCCCAACCGTTGAAACCGCGGCAATGTTGAACGCGGCATTCGCTGAAGATGCGGAAGGCGGCGGCTGAGGCATACGAAGCTGCGCGGCAGCCTGCGGGCCGGCGCCTACTGTTGGCAGGGCAGTTCCCTGGACGCGCACGCCGGGATCCTGCAGCGCGATCGCCGTCACTTCGGGGGCAATATTTTTAGGCAAATACGCGATGCTGAACCAATCGATGGCAGGGGTTGCGTTGCCGCTGCCGCCGCGCAGCACGGCCTTCCACTGAACAAAGCGCGCGGCGGGGCAATCGAGCTTATCCCCCGAAGGGTTTGCATACGGGCCGGCCCAGTCGCTCCAATTGGAGTCGGGATCGGACGTATTGCCGGAGCGCGCATAAATCGCGATTCGCGAACCGCCTGCGTTATTCGCCGCGGCGAAATTTTCGGCCCACCAGACGGTGCGGCCCCAGCGCGAAAAAATGTGAGCATCAAACGGCTGTGACTCGTAGGTTCCCTCGGATTCGTTTTCCGGACCAAGCGTGAAGACCTTCCCGGGATTGGCCGCGGCGAGAAACAGTTTTCCCCCGGGCCCTGTGGCGATCGCGGTTACCTGGCGCGAGGTTGCTTTCACGAGTTTGGAGAAAACGTGGTTGCCCTCGAGTTCCAAAACAGCGCCGTCATTTCCAGTTCCGAGAAGGAGTTTGCCGCCAGGTAGAAGTCCCATCGAGTAGACCACTTCATCCCGCGCGTTCCACAATTCTTCAGGAGAGCCGTCCGGAGCGATTCGATAAACCGAACTCGAATTGACCGTGAATAGAGGGGTAAAAGGGATTAGCTGTGCCTGCGGAGCGGCTGCCTGAGTGTTTCCACCCGGGCCAATTGAAATCGCAAAATTCGACGTCACGGCAGGTTCCGCCGTCAGGGGGCGTGGCTGACCGGGAAGAGGAGGTGTCTTCTCGCCTACTCCGGCGACGTACAAGTCTCCATTCGCGGCCTGCAGCAGCGCGGTGATTTCCTTTTTCGAGGTTTCGTACAGGACAAACGCGTGGCGGTTGTTGGCGGCCTTCGCGATACGCAGAACCCGCCCGCTCGGCTCCGTCCCTGCCAGCACGTTCCCGTTCGCATCAAGCGCCAGCGATCGAATATGAGTTTCCTCACTGGAATAAAAAATCTGTCCCTTACCATCCGGCGCGACAGAAAAAATCTTGCCGGTGTCGCCGGTTGCGACGTAGACGGTTCCGTCTTTATCCACGGCCAGGTCCCAAATGTATTTCATCTTCGGATCGAAGAAGACGGAGGATTGGCCGGCAGGCGTGACTTTGTAGACTTTCCCGTCGGGCGACGTGCCAACGTAAAGATTCCCGGCGGCATCGAGGGCGAGCGCCTGGGCTGCCAGTTCGGAGGATTCGAATACGCTTGTCGACTTGCCGCTGGCGTCGATCCGCAGCACTTTCGCGTTTGAGCCGCCTGCCGCGTAAAGATTCCCCTTCAAATCGGCCTTGATCTGGAGGAGATAGGCAAGGTTGGCGTCCGCAAATTCGGCGAACCGTGGGGCGAGAAACATCTTGCCGTCGCTGCGCAGCGCGACGCCTTTCGCAGTCCCTTTGTCAAAATCTTCAAACGTGGTTTGCCGCCACCAGCGGGTGTGTTCGGCAAAAGCGGGTGCAGTAAGGGCGAGCACGGCCGCGGCA
>Ga0187818_10001004_pt1 | contig 11017 bp, 6 predicted proteins | sample NC_wetland_sal_i_14_FD_130581 | JGI IMG/M metagenome (GOLD analysis project Ga0187818, IMG submission 130581) | Wetland sediment microbial communities from Neuse River Estuary, North Carolina, USA - SO4_3 | ecosystem: Environmental > Aquatic > Freshwater > Wetlands > Sediment | place: USA: North...
AGAACCAGCACCTCTTTACCCAGCATTTTGGCCGGCCAAATGTAATTCGCGGCAAAAACACAGTATTCCTTGACCGGCAGACCGTCAAAGACCGTCTCGATGTCCTCTGGATAAATGTTCTTGCCCCCTTCGGTCACGATCATGTTCTTCTTGCGACCGAAAAGATGCAGGTGCCCTTCGCCGTCGAAGCGTCCCAGATCCCCGGTGAGCAGCCAGCCATCGACGATCGTCCCGGCGGTCAATTCAGGATCATCAAGGTAGTGAGACATCACGGTTTTGCTTCGCACCACAACTTCGCCGATGCCCTCGTCATCCGGATTGAAAATGCGAACCTCGACTCCCGGCAGCGGCTTGCCCACGGTATCCGCGCGAAACGGTTTCAGGTCGTTCAGAGTGAGCGCTGTGCCGGCTTCGGTCAGGCCATATCCGTTGGTCACCGGCAGCCCAAGATCGTAGAAAAACTGCAAGGTCGCCGGCTCCATGAATCCGCCGCCGGTGATAAATGCCAGCAATTCCCCGCCAAACGCCTTGTGCACCTGCGGCAGCAGCCTCCGGCTCAGCGCAACCCTCGGGCGTTTCTTGGTGAGCCGCTTGTTTAGCCCGATCATGCGGTTCAGAAAGAAACGCTTGGCTGGCGGCAGTTCGTCGAACTTGGCGCGCAAGCCGCGTTCCAGGTTTTTCAGAATCATGGGAACCAGCGTCACGTAGGTGATCTTGTACCGCACAAAGGCATCGCGGACGAATTCCGGCCGCAGTGTGCGCAAGTGCACCACGCACGCTCCGCACACGAACGGCCCGATAAAGCCCACCATAAAATCAATGGCGTGGTTGGTGGGCAAAATGCTCAAATAACGCACTCCCGGCCAGAACGGATACCAGGCGGTCAGCGACTTGCACTGTTCCAGATAATTCTCGTGGGTGAGCACGCATCCCTTGGGCCGCCCGCCGGTGCCCGAGGAATACACAATGCAGGCCACGTCCTCGCGCCGGCGCGGAACAAAAACCGGATCGCCCTTGCGGCGAAATTCCTCCCAGCGATAAGCACCCGCAAGATTGGCCCCCAGCGGCGCTTCCGTGACCAGCACGGTCTTGAGTTTGTGATTCTTGAATTCCGCCGCCTGGGTGATGGCCCGCCAAAGGTAGTACTCCACGATCAGAAACTTCGCCTTGCAGTGCGCCAGAAGTTGCAGGTGCTCAACCGCAGTCAGCTTGTAGTCGAGAGGCACCAGCACGCCGCCGCAGTAAAAAATGGTATATGCGGAGACCGGCCACTTCGACTGGTTGGTCATGATGATGGCAGCGCGGTCGCCCGGCTTGAAGTCGGCATCCTGAAGCGCCCGCGCCAGCGGCCGTGCCATTTCCTTGAAGTCGGAGTAGGTAAGGCGGCTCTTCTCCCGGTCGCGATCCGCCTCGATCAGGCAGATTTCATTCGGCCAGCGGTCCAGTGCGTCCCGCAACGCCGCGCCCAGACTGCTGTATTGGTCAAGATTGAGCATGAAAGCTCTATTTCACCACAGAGACGTCCGTTAAACTGAGAACCGAGAACTGGAGACTGGGAACTGGTTTTTCCTAATGCGCTCCGTCCCGAATGAGGCAGCGCGTCGGCCCTCTTCTTGTCGGAGCGTCCACCGCGTTGGATTCTGCTAAAGTCTGGCCTGGATTCGGCCGGCCAGCGTTCGAAAATCCGACACGCCCTGCAATTCGTAATCCGGCAGCTCGATGTGAAAATGATGCTCCAGCCGCGTCAGCAGGTCGAGTGCCTGCAAGCTGTCAATCCCCAGCGTCTTGAAAAAGTCATCGTCCGGCGTGAGCTTTTCGCGCGGAACCTTGAAGTGCGTTGCAGCCAGATTCAGTATTTCATTGAGCGTCTGGTCAGGTGTGGACATAACTTTTGTCATCTGAGACAAAGATCGGTGTCATCCTGAGCGAAGCGAAGGATCTATGCTTTCTTGCACGTGACCTATGGTAAATACGGCTGCGCGTCTGTGCTCTCCACAAACTTGCGCAGACCGGTTTCCACCGTGGGTTGCATGAAGAGCTCGCAAAAAAGGCCTATTTCCTGCTGCAACTCTTCGTGCGGAATCGGCTTGATGAACTTCTTCGCCGCTGCCGCCGTCCGCCGATCGAACTTTCCGAGCTGACCTGCCGTCGCGCGTGCCACACGCAACGCTTCCCCCTCCGCCACCACTTGACTCACCAGCCCGATCTGCTGCGCCTTGGTCGCATTAAAGCTGCGGCCGGTAAGCAAAAGATCCCGGACTACGGCATTACCCAAATCGCGCTTCAGCCGCGGAATTCCGCCGAATCCCGGGATCAACCCCAACCGCACCTCGGGAAAGCAGAACCGTGCCATCTTATCCGCAACGATCAGGTCGCAGGTCAGCGCCAGCTCAAATCCGCCGCCAAACGTCACTCCATGTACGGCGGCGATGGTGGTCAGAGGCGAAGCATCAATGGCGTTCATCACCCGGTGAATGCGTTCCAGAAAATCGCGCACACCGCGCGCCGCCGCCTGCTTCTCCATCTGCTGCGATCGTTCGTAGAGCTCGCGCAGATCAGCTCCAGCACAGAACCCGGACTTCAGCTCGCTGTAGATGATGACCGTGTGAGCCTCGTCTTCGAGTGCTTGCAACGTGGCCGCAAATTTCTCCAGATCTTCCAGCGCAATCGAGCCAATCTCGTTGCAAGGCTCGCGATGCAGCGCCAGCTCGACCACACCGTCCTTCAGCTGCCACGAGAGCGATTGGCCGCGAAACTGGTTCATACCGCCTGCTTGACCTGGTACATCTCCTCGATCTCTCCCCGCATCTGCGCTGCAATTACATCACGCTTCAATTTGCCATTCGCCGTCAGCACTCCGTTGTCAATCGAAAACGGCTCGGTATGAACATGGAACGCCCGAATCTGCTTGTAGTGCGGCAATGTGCCGTTCACCACGTCCAATGCCGTTTGCACTTGCTCGCGCGTCACCTCTCCGGTCACGATCGCCGAGATATAGCCGCGGCCATTGCCTACCAGCACGACCTGCTGGGCTCCGGTTAAGTTACGCAGTACTTCGTCCTCGATCGGCTCCGGCGCAACGTTGTGTCCCGAACCAAGGATAATCAGGTTCTTGATCCGCCCAATGATGCGCCAGTTTCCCGACGCGTCGACCTCACCCTGATCGCCGGTATAAAACCATCCATCGCGCGAAACCTTGGCCGTCTCCTGCGGACGATTCCAGTATCCGGGAAAGATATTCGGTCCGCGCACCACAATCTCATCGTTCTCGCCCAGCTTCATCTCAACTGCGCTGATCGCCGGCCCCACGCGGCCGGGCTCAACCTGCCGCGGATCATCCATGGTGCAGATCGCGGTGGTCTCGGTCAGCCCATAAACTTGCAGCACCCGTATTCCCAGCATCTGGAAGAAAAGCTGCGTCTCCACATTGAGCGGCGCCGAGCCGCAGATCAGGGCTTTCAGGTGTGGGCCGATCATCCTCCTGCGGATGGTCGGAAAAATCAGGGAATTCGCCCACGCCAGCCACATGGAATCCAAACGGCTGGCATGACCGTCTTGCTTGCGCATCCACGCGCCTTTGGCCCGGCGATAACTCGCCAGTGCCAGGCCGCCAGTCTTCCAGAGCTGTTCATCCACCGCCTTGCGCATGCGTTCGAGCAGCGCGGGGACATTCAAAAAATAATCCGGAGACGCGGCGCGCATGTCACGCGCCAGCTTGCCCAAATCCGTGTTCATGATAAGCAGGCTGCCACGCAGAAGGCAGGTCAGCAGCATGATCCACGAGCCCGCGAAGCAGAACGGCAGGTAATGAAATACCCGATCCTGCCCGGCTCTGTTTTCCATCAAGGCGTCGAGGCGGCCTGACGTGCAGCCGAGCATGTGCCCGATGTTGCCGGAGTTGAGGACAACCCCTTTCGCTTCGCCCGAAGTCCCCGACGTATAAATAATGGTGACTGGATCGGAGTCACTCAGGACTGGGTGCCCCATCCTTTGCGCTTCTTGCAAAGCGTCGGAGAGCGGTCGTCCTTCCGCGGAATCCGCCCTGTCGAACACATCCTCAAAGAGAACTTGCGGCGGTGCCTCGGGCCAATTTTGCGCAATGCCGTCACGAAGGCCAGAGTGCCCGCAGCAGATCAGCGCCGGCGAACAATCCTTCATCATGGTTACGAGTTCTGCAGGAGCTTGCCGTGCATAAAGCGGCACCACGATCAGCCCTTCCGCCATGATCGCCAAGTCCATCGCCACCCACTCAATGCCGTTGTGCGCAAGCAGAGCGCAGCGGTCGCCCTTTTCCAGATCCTTGCCGGCTAGAAAAGCTCGCGCCTTCGCAACCATCTCTAGCAGCTCCTGCCCGGTCGCGCTCGCCTTCTGGAGAGACGCAGTTGGCTGCGTCTCTCCGCCTGGAAACTCTTGCAGGATGACGACGTCCCCCGCAGCATCAAGCCGCCCGAATATGTCCTGTAAGAAACTCATCCACCTTATTTATCTTTGTGTCTGTGCCGTGAACGATTCTGAGCTATACGCCTCAACCAAACTATGCAACTCCGGACTCATCGGCGGCAAGTAATCTTCCCAACTCCATTCTCCCCGGCGAGTAGGAAATTCGGGGTATCGCCGCCGCACTTCTTCCTCGAAGTAAACGCCCATGCGCGCCATAACTTTCAAATTGCGCACCACCGTTCGTGCGATCCCGTCCGCGATCCTCTCCCCGTCCGTGGCCAGCTTCTCGAGCGCCGCCAGCAGCTTGGGCTCAAGATCGGCGTCGTCCACGTTCATCAACAAATCCTGGTGCTCGCGCTCCCGCATCAGATTTCGAATGCGTTCATCCATGGTGATGCCCGCCGAGGGCACCAGCGCCGGCATCGAGGTCACGATTCCGTGATAACGCGACGAAGCCATCATGTGGCACGAACGCAAAATGCTCACCAGTTCGTAGATGTTGTATTCGTCGGATGTGAGTACCGGCACGCCGCCCAGTTTCTCCGAAATGCGCCGCGCCGGGCGCACATCCAGCCGTTCCGTCGCGACCATAATCACGAATACTTTCCGCTGCTTGCGGAAAGCGTCGACCGCATTGGCGATGCTGGTCCAGTAGTGCTGGTAAGCGCGGTCCGCTTCCGGCCCGGAGTGATGGAAGTACGGCCCGCGGTAGTGGCTCTCTTTGTAGGCACCGGTCAGACTGTGCAAGGCCAACTTTGCCACCGACGCTTTCACTGGCCACTCGAAAGGATTAATGGGACACACCACCAGCACCGGCGTCGTGCCGTCCCACCCCACTTGGCGCAACGCCTTTTGCCCGTATTCAGCAGGATGCGGTTCGAACGTCCATGCCGTATCGGTGCCGAGCTCCGTGGGCACGCCCAGCTCGCGCAGAAGGGTTCGCGATTCTTCATTGCGTGTGATGATCAGCGAGTTCTGACAGAAGCGGCCGCACATTTTTGCAATCAACGGGTCCATGTGCCCCGCCTCAGCGCCATAGCCCACGGACAGCTTGTTCTGCGACGCCGCGATTCCCAACGAGCCAATCATCATCGTGGTCAGAGCATTGGCAAACTTGCTTTTGAACATCGATCCTTCGCAAGCGACGACTCCGTGATGCTTGGGCACTTCCTCGGAAAGGAATGGCGGGAAAATGTCCGGCAGATGCACCTGGGCTGTGCCATCGAAGTAGCCCTGGGAAAACTTGAAATTCTGCGACATCACGCTGAAGGTGACGTTCTCTGCGCCGAGAATGTGGCGAATCTGGCGCAGCATCTCTTCCACCCTCGCATCCGAACCCATGTTGCGAGTGCCGTTGTAGCCTGCGAACAGCAGCTTCAGTCTCTCTCCCGGCTGCCAGGGCTTGCCCTTGCCCATCATCCATGTGAGCTTGGACTTCTCAATCGACGCGCTGACCCACGCTTCCAGCAGAAAATCCATCATGCGGCGGACCCTCCGGCTTTGACCTGCGGCCACTCTTGATATTTGTAGGTGAAGTTTGTCTCCCGGCTGAATTTCAGCAGGGGATAGCTGTACTGCGAGAACGGCACTGGCTTGCGTCCCAACTCGGCTGTTACTCGTGTGTTGTCGAACACCGTATTCCACAACAGATACGGCATGAATACCCTCATCAGCGATGCACCGTGCCCGATTCCTCCTTTGCGATTGGATAACGTGTTCACCGTCCCGGAGAAAGGCCGTTCCAGCACTGGCACAAAAATCGGCCCACGCTTTTGCTGAGCTGCAGCCAGCGCCCGCGTCAACTCACGAAATGTCTGTGAGTCTCTGCCAGAAGAAAGATGATACGTGTCATACCGCGGGCTGTCCTTTTGGTGCAGCTCCGCAATCGCGCCCGCCACGAAGTCCACGTTCACGATGTCGATCTTGTCGTTTGGACGGAATGGCAGCAGCGGCAGCCCAGCCAGGAAAACGAACGCCTTCACCATATCAAACTGCGTGGTTTCCGGACGCCGGCTATCCCCGAGAACAATACTGGGACGAAAGATCGTAATCGGCACCTCGGGCAGTAACTGCCTGATCATGTGCTCGCAGAACTTTTTCGTTCGTGCATAAGGATCGTAGTCCGACCGGTCCCACTCAATCGACCTGTCTTCCGTGACCACCTCATTCTGTCGCTTCCCGGCCACGGCCACCGTGCTCACATGGCTGAAACGCCGCATCCCGTGATAGTGATGCACCCGCATGGCCAGTTGCAGCACTTCCAGAGTGCCGCGCAGATTCACGTTCAGGCAGCTTTTCTCCGACTTCCGGTTCAACGATGCGGCGCAATGAATGACCGAATCCGTGGTGTGGATCAGCCGATCGTAATCATCCCGCGAAAGCCCGAACTGCGCCGCCGTCAGATCGCCCCGGAAGATTCTCACTCGCGTCTGCAGATATTCGTGGAAGCGCGGAAAATCCAAATGAAGTTGCAGCGCTTGCCACAGCCGCACTTCCGCTTCATGTGGATCACGAGCCCGGATCAGCACATTTAGCGACGCCCCGTGCTCTCCCAGCAGATTGCGGCGACGTGTGCGCCGATGTATCCGGTGGAACCGGTCAGGAATATCGCCACGTTGCCCCGTTTGTGCCCGTTTTGACGGCCTCGCCGTTTTCGGCGTCGGCGAGCTGAAAGCTGCGAGCGGGCCGCGCTTCCATCGGACGCCCTTCGATCAGCGGATACGTCCACTTGCGCAGAGCCGGAATGTGGATGTTGATCCAGTACTCCCACCAGTCGATGTGGTGTGTGCTGTAGCCGAAATCAGCCCGCTCTTGCGGCACCAGCGCATGATCCAGTTGTTCCACGTTCTCCGCCGCGAAGTCATGCTCATTCAGCAGAATGAACGGCTCGAAGAGTTCAATCAGCTTTTCAACTTTCTCCAAACTACGCTCGGCCCGGGCAAACGGCGTTTTTCGCAACGGCAGCGGCGAGACAATGCGCTGAATCGACTTAATGATCGCCTTCTGCGCTGGCGCTGACATGCGCTGGTAGCGCTGTTTTGAAACCGGGATGGCATCGAATCGCAAGCGCAACCAACACTCCAGACCCTCCTGCGCCCGGTAATGCTTGCGGTGCGCCAGCGAAGTCAGTTCGATGGACCGCCGCATATCGCAGGGATTCGTGACCGAGGTGGCGAGCTGATAAATCAGCGCATTCCGGCGCTCAACAATCGCCGCCGCAATCAGTGTCATGCCCCGGCACACTGAATCCACCGGGATCACGTCCAGGCGCTTGCGTTCATTGCTGGGCAACTGCCGGAAATACGTCCCCAGCAAATATGAAAGCGAAGCCGACGTGTTAATCCCCTCGTTCCAGCCTCGAAACGGCTGGCTGATCGAGGTCTCCACAATGGCCGGCCGCACCACCGCGACCGGAAGTCCCACTCCGCACTTCGCAATCAGCGATTCGGCCAGGCTCTTGCTCAGGGTGTAGGTATTCGGCCAGCCCAGTTCTTGCGCTCGCTTGGTTCCCGCCTCGGTCAAGTAATTCCGCAACCAACGCACTCGGTTTTTGCGGATCTGGTTTTCCAGCGCGGCGCCATGCAGACCCTTTGCCGCGTGTTCCTTCTGCAATGCCTGGCGCCGAAGTTCCTCGGTCACCTCGGCACTTTCGGCCTTTTCTTCGGCACGCTTCACAAATTGGTGCAGCGAACGCCACTCCTGCTCGGCATCGAAGTCCGCCACGCCAGCCGGCGTGTAGTTCGGCCGCAGCGTTTCGCTGACCCGCCCATCCCGCGTACCCGCTACATAGCAAGTGGAAAGATGTAGCAGGCCTGCATGATCCGACGTGCGTATGAAGTTGACGACGTTCACAGCCGCATCAACGTTAGTCAGCAGAGAATCGCGCAAATCGGGATTAAAGTCGGTCAGCCCGGAACTGTTGATGATCAGATCCAGCTTGGCCCGCAGCAAGACCGCCGCCTCAGGCGATAACCCCAGGTCCGGCTGCGTGACATCGCCTTCGACCACCTGCACGCGCTCAGCGAGAAACCGCGCCAGGCCCGCGCCCGTGCCATAGCGCTCGTACAGAGGATCAAAGACTGGCGACTCCTCTACCAGCTTCTCAAACCGGCGTTGCGCCGGGTTCGACTTCTGCCGCCGAATCAGCAAATAAATCCGCTCAACTTCGGGCAGATCCATCAGCGTATTAACCAGCCACACCTTGCCGATGAATCCCGTCACGCCAATTAGCATGACGTGCTTACCCCGCAGAGCCGCACGCACCGAAAAGGATCCGCTCTGGGCTGCGCCGTCGAAACGAACGATCGGTCGCTCCAGCACCGGGATTTGCCGCTCCGCCGGAATCACTGCCGGTTCCAGGGCCTCGACGCCCTGCAAATTCAGGTCACGAACCAGCCGTTCGGGATCACGTCTGCCATCTGGCCCTGCGCCCACAATCCGCGCGAATGCCCCACGCGGACGGATTACCGGATCGAGCAAGCGCCCGGTCGCGATGCCGTCGCGGAACTCGAGCCGATTGGCAATGATCCACTTCACGCCCAAATGCCGGGCCAGGGGACGCATCACGTGATCCAGACCCTGGCTCACCAGCACCACGTCGGCGCCCGAATTGGCTAACGCCTTAAGCTCCCGGACCCCATCCGGCTTGAGCTCCGGCTTCAACCTGTACTGGAAGTATTCCTCGCCCAGCAGATCCAGCCGGTCCCGGCTGACCCCGCGCAGCACGGTGTGCACCACCCGCGTGGCAAACACCCGGTTCGCCGCATACAAGAAAGGGCGCAGCACCGCCATCAGCAGCACCAGTCCCCGTCGCAGCCAGCGCTGGAGAAAGGTTTGCACGTTCCAAGTGAAGAACGCGATAGGACGGACCGTCGTCAGCTCCAGCAGGCTGCCTTCCACGCGCCAATAGACACGGGGAGCAGCGCTAGTTCCGGCAGAGTTGTGGTCCGACGTTTTCAATGGCTCAGCTTCTCGAGACCTAGAAGTCTATAGCTCTTTCTGCATCATGGATGAAAGTCTCTATTGTAAACAATGGGAGCCAAAGGGCGAAGTGAGAGATAAGGGTCGCGAGGGTGCCCCACCCAAGCCGGGGTTGCTTGGGTGGGTTTCTCTGAAAAACGGGCCGCCTGGTGGCGGCCCTGATTGGCTCTAGTAGCGGTTAAAAGCTTAGGAGCTAGAAGCTGACCTAATCTCCCAGCACCGGCTCGGCAACCTCCGGCTTCGGCGCATGCGCGCCGTTGCCATTCGGCTTCACCAGTGCGCCCAAGGGGATGAACCCGCCCTCAGATTGCACTGGCTTCTCCTTCAGCACCACCTCGCGATAGAGCGCCGCCATGCGAGCGTCGTAAGCAGCGTCGTTTTTCTGCGGACCACGCGCCTCGGCGGGTGCCCCATCCTTTCGCGCACTTTGCGAAAGGGTCGGTTGTTTCTGTTTCGCGTCCCGGGCCCGAATCTTCTCATCGCGCGAGTTCTTGGCGATGCCCAGCCGATCCAGATCGTGCTGCTCTTCCAGTGTGACTAGTTCATCTTTCAGCACCAGCGAGTGCTCCAGGTTCTCCATCTTCACGTTCTTGCCGCCGGCGAAGATCTCATGCCGTCCGTGCTCTTCATACCACTTGGTCAGCGTGGCCGTCATGTGCATCTTTTCGATGATGTTGCGCCAGCCCACGCCCGTGTTGTAGGCGCAGAAGGAAATTTCGCCTTCCTGCGTGGCATAAGGAATGATGCACTGCTCGGTGCGGCGGAAATCGTAGTTGAACAGGTCCTGGAACCACATGCCGGCAATGAACAGGAAATTCCACCGGTCCTGCCGCCGCTTCATGACGTCGTCGATGGTGCGGTCGGGACCGACTTTGCCGTAGTTCTTGCCGGTCACGTTGTAGTTCTTGTCGAACTTCCGCAGCAGATCGATCAGCTTGAAGTGGGTTGGCGACTGGAACGGATCGTAGTTCTTCATCAAACAGAGCGCCATGCCGAAACCGCTCAGGAACTTTCCGCGCGCTGCGTCGTTCACCTTGGCAATATCTTTTGCCAGTTGATCGCCGTGCAGAAACGCCGTGACCGGCACCGCTTCTTTCGTTTCCTTATCGATCATCACCGCCATTCCCGTCCCGCAATTCGGATGGCAGCCGCAGGAGAGTTGGCCCCAGTCGTTGTTGGCGTCCTGGGCGTGCATCACGTCGCCCCAATCGGAGAATGTTCCCATAAACGAGATGGGGAACCAGTCGCGGGCAGGTTCGCCCAGGCCGGTTTGGTTCTTCACGTCGTGCGCCAAGTGCGAAAGCGTGTAGCGCTGCGCCACGCGGCGTTCGTCGGTGATGGCCTCGTCGCGGCCGGTGAAAGAAACCGGCTGGAAGGAAAGGAACCCGATCTTCTTGGGATTGTCGAGTGCGAACTGGATGATGCGGCCGACCTGCTCATTATTGATGCCGTTGACGATGGTGATGACGGGCACGATTTCGACACCCGCCTTGTGCAGGTTATCGATCGCCTTCAGTTTCACGTCAAACAGGTTGCCGACCTTGCGATGCGCATTGGCGGCGTTGCCGATTCCGTCGAATTGCAGATACGCATAACG
>Ga0187818_10001005_pt1 | contig 11017 bp, 9 predicted proteins | sample NC_wetland_sal_i_14_FD_130581 | JGI IMG/M metagenome (GOLD analysis project Ga0187818, IMG submission 130581) | Wetland sediment microbial communities from Neuse River Estuary, North Carolina, USA - SO4_3 | ecosystem: Environmental > Aquatic > Freshwater > Wetlands > Sediment | place: USA: North...
GGAGTCTCGCCGGCCAACCGGTGGTAGAACAGTGTGCGCCCACAGAAGGCGCGGATCGTCTCCTCCGGGGCGGCCTTCGCAGCCCGCAGCGACGAGGCCGCGAGCTCCCGGAACCCGTCGTCATCCAACTCTCGGCGAGCGACACCGAGGATCAGACTGCCCTTGGGGAACTGCCCGCTCGCGTTCAGGCGGTAGAGGACCGGGAGCAGCTTGAGCTGCATGAGGTTCCCCGTGGCGCCCATCACGACGAACAGGTGCGGCTCGGGGGCCGGACTGTCCATGCCTAGGTCTCCCGCTTCACTTCGTGGCCGCCGAACTTGTTGCGCATCATCGCCAGGAGCCGCTCCGTGAACGGGTCCGACTCCCGCGAGCGCAGGCGCTGCTGGAGCGCGAGGGTGATGACCGGCGCGGGAATGTTGAGGTCCATCGCCTCCGTCACGGTCCAACGCCCCTCGCCGGAATCGGCCACCCATGGCTCGATGCCTTCGAGCGTGGGATTCTCCTCAAGCGCCGACTCGGTGAGCTCCAGCAGCCACGAGCGGATCACGCTCCCGTATCGCCAGACAGCCGCCACCTGATGCAGGTCGAGCGCGAACGCCGTCTTTCCCTGGAGGACGGCGAAGCCCTCGGCGTAGGCCTGCATCATGCCGTACTCGATGCCGTTGTGGACCATCTTGACGAAGTGACCGGCCCCGACGGCTCCCATGTGGCCCCAGCCCTTGTCCGGGCCCGGGGCGAGGGTCTCGAGGACCGGCCGGATCCGCTCGACGTCGGACTTCTCTCCACCGACCATCATCGAATAGCCTTCCGTGAGCCCCCAGATGCCTCCGCTCGTGCCCACGTCGACGTAGCGGAACCCCCAGCCGGCCATCCGGGTGGCCCGGCGAAGCGTGTCGCGATAGTACGAATTTCCTCCGTCCACGACGAGGTCGCCGGGGGCGAGCAACGGATGGAGCTGTTCCAACGTCTGGTCGACGGGAGCGCCCTCGGGGATCATCAGCCAGATGACCCGCGGCGTCTCGAGCTTGTGGACCAGTTCGTCGAGAGAGTAGGCGCCGACGGCCCCTTCGGCCACGACCGAATCGACGACGGCCTTGGTGCGCGCAAAGCCCACCACCTGGTGGCCTCCCTTGATCAGTCGCACGGTCATGTTGGCGCCCATCTTTCCGAGTCCGACCATTCCGAGTTTCATCGTTCGCACCTCAACGTGTCGTAACACCCGCGGCGGCCAGATCCTCCCGCAGCCGCGCCGGGTCTTGCACCCACAGTGTGGGGAGTCCGAGGCGCTCCGCGGCCTTCACGTTGTCGAGCCGGTCATCGAGAAAGAGAACCTCTTCCGGAGCGCGTTGGGTGATTTCCAGAGCGTAGAGATACGCGTCGGGGTCGGGCTTGCGCCGGCCCGTGTAGCAGGAGCTGAGGAAGAAGTCAAAGATCTCCGTGAGGCGGAAGGTCGTGATCCGGTACCGGTTGAGGGCGGCTGATTCGTTGTTCAGGGCGGCCATGACGTACTCCCCTCGAGCCCCCACCGCCCGAGCGGCTGCGAGGGGCAAGGGCAGCGGGACGGAGCAGTTCCGCATGAACTTCTGGAACGTCGGCCGCGAGAACGACCGAGGAACGTAGAAAACGGTCGTCGACAGGTACTGCTCCTCGTCGATTTTCCCCGTCTCGAAGTCCGCTATCACGAGGGCGTGTCGACGCTCGAACTCCTCCGCATCGAGGCGGAACTTCTTCGCCGCCGCGAGACGGTCGGCCTCGTCCCAGCCGTTAGATAGGATCACGCCGCCGATGTCCCAGAGGAGCACCGAGACCTTAGCCATGGACGGCCTCGACGAGGCGTCGAAGCCCGGCCGGAACGTCCGACCCGAGGTCTATCCTCAGCACCCGGCGTTGCTTCTGCCGGAGGGCCTGGTAGTCTCCGAGCGCCTGGGCGTGAATGAGCTGACCGAACGTGTAGCCGGCCCCGGGGACGTCAAGGTCCTTTCCCGGGGAGTCCACGAGCTGGAGGAAGAGGCCCGTGTTCGGACCTCCCTTATGGAGTTGGCCGGTGGAGTGGAGGAACCGCGGCCCCATCCCGAGCGTGGTGGCGACGTGGAGCGTCTCCAGCAGGCGAAGGCGGAGCTTTCGGAGGCCGGCCAGGGCGTCGTCGGTGGGCGAAAGGTAGGCCTGGATGCCCACATAGTCCCCGGAATGGCACGAGGCCATCCACTCGGTGAGCCGACGAGCGAGCTCGCGCGCGTCGGCGACCCGGGTCGTGGCCGCACCCCCGCCTCCTTCCGAACTGGAAGGATGGGCCATGGCTTGCCGGGCGAGCTCCTTCGCGAACTCCACATCCGGCTGGTCATAGGGATTGATCCCGAGGATCATTCCCGAGCTGGCGACCCCGAGCTCCCAGCGGAAGAACTCCTGGCCGAGGTCCCCGCGGTCGGAGACGCGGATGCGTACCACGGGATGACCGGCGCCCTCGAGGCGAGCGACGTGGGCCGCCAAGTCCGGGTCCACGTTCCCGCGTTCCTGGATCTCGACGAACAGACGATCGGCTCCGTATCCCCCGGGGGCCACCCGGGGTTCGTCGACCACCGGAACGATCCCCTTCCCAATCTTGCCGGTGCTCTCGGCGACGAGCTGCTCGACCCACAGGGGGAACGGGGCGAATCCCGGAGAGGCGTAGAACGTGAGCTTATCGCGGCCGTGCGTGGCCAGCTCGCCCAGCACCGCCCCCAGGCTGAGCCCGGGGTTCTCGAGGGAAGGCACCGAAGGAGCGCATTCCTCGGCCATGGTCCATGCTTGGTCCAGCAGTCCGCGGACGTCCACGCCGATGAGCGCGGCCGGAACCAGCCCGAACATCGTCAGCGCCGAGTACCGCCCTCCGACCGTAGGGAGCGCCCGGAAGATCGCGCGGAAGCCCTCCTCCTCCGCCAGCTTCTCCAGGGGCGTTCCAGGGTCGGTGATGGCGGCGAAGTGCCGCTCCGGCGGGCTCCCCGTCGCCCGGACGCTTTCCCAGAAGTACCGGTAAAACGAGAGCGGTTCCGTGGTCGTCCCCGACTTGCTCGAGACCAGGAACAGGGTGTGTCGCGGGTCGATGCGCCGCGCGACGGCCGCGACGGCCTCGGGATGCGTGCTATCCAGCACGATGAGCTCCGGGTACCCGGGCCGGCCACCGAACATGCCTCGAAAGACATCCGGAGCGAGGCTGGAGCCCCCCATGCCCAGAACGACGACATGGCGAGTTCCCTCCCGCCGTACCTCGTCGGCGAAAACCAGGATCTCAGCGAGCTGCTCGCGCATCATCTCGGGAAGCTGGAGCCAGCCCATGCGGTCCGCCACGTCTTGAGGGGGCGAGGCCGGCCACAGCGTCGGATCACGGCGCCAGAGCCGGGCTGCCACACCTTCCGCCTGCCAGCTCTTCCGGAGGGCGTCGACTCGCTCGGTGTACGCGCCGAGGCTCCACGACTGAGGGTCCAGGGCACGGGCCAGGAGCACCTGCTTCTTGTTCTCGAGGGAAGCGAGGAGCTGGTCATACGACGCGGCGAAAGAGGCCACCCCCTCCACCTGCAGGTCGTCGGTGATCTTGGCAAGGTCGATGCCGGCCTCCTGCGCTCGCTTGAGTTGTTCCCGGGCTTGAGGGACATGCTGGGTCAGGGTCGCTCCCTTGACTACTCCATGGTCCTCGAACGCGGTGACCGTCGCCGGCGGGATCGTATCGACGGTGTCGGGTCCTACGAGTTCCTCAACGTAGAGCGTGTCGCGGTAGCTCGGGTCCTTCGTGCTCGTGCTGGCCCACAGGACCCGCTGGGGATGGGCCCCTTTCCCCGCCAGTCGGGCGTAGGCGGCGCTTCGAAAGATTTCCTCAAAGCGCGCGTAGATGACCTTCGAGTTGGCGATGGCGACGGTGCCCCTGAGGGCTTTTGCCCCCGGAGCCGGGGACGCGTCAAGGGCCCGGTCCACCGCCGTGTCGATACGGCTCACGAAGACCGAGGCGACGGATGCGATCCGAGAGGGATCGGGGGCACGCGCCAGCCCACGCAGATACGCCTGGGCAACGGCCTCGTAGTGGGCCATCGAAAACATCAGTGTGATGTTCACGTTGATCCCCTCGGAGAGGAGCCGTTCGATGGCCGGAATCCCCTCCTTCGTGGCGGGAACCTTGATCAGGAGGTTCGGGCGCCGTACCTCGCCCCACAGACGTCGGGCCTCAGCGACCGTCCCGGCGGTGTCGTGGGCGAGGCGCGGAGCGACCTCGAGGCTGACGAAGCCGTCCTTGCCCTGGGTACGATCGTACACCGGACGGAACACGTCGGCGGCCATCGTCACGTCCTCCACCGCCAACCGCTCGAACAGCTCGGCCGGTGAGAGGTTCGGCTCTCGACGGAGAAGGGCCTTCAGCGCCTCGTCATAGTCGCGGCTCCCGGCGATGGCCTTCTCGAAGATCGTGGGATTGGTGGTGGCGCCGGTGATCCCGTCCACCTCGACCATCCGCTTGAGGTCGCCCGAGGTCAACAGGCTCCGTCGGATGTAGTCCAGCCAAGGCGACTGTCCCTCGGCGAGCAGGGCGGCGAGGCGAGTCATGGTGCGCCCTTGCGGGAGGCGGCCCTCATCACTCGCGCGACACTCTCGAGGACGTGCCCCACCGTCAGCCCGAGCTCTCGTTGAACGACCGGGCCTGGCGCCGAGGCCCCGAATCGGTCGATTCCGATGCTCTCCCCGTCGCTCCCCACGTAACGCGCCCAACCGAGGGTGACGCCGGCTTCGACGGACACCTTGGGGACCCCGGGAAGGAGAATGGAATCCCGGTAGGCCGCCGGCTGCTCGTCGAACACCTCCCACGACGGGAAGGATACCACGCGGGCGCGGATGCCCCGTTGCTTGAGCTGCTCCTGGGCCTCCAGCACCAGAGGCACCTCGGACCCCGTCGCGAGGAGAATGACCTCGGGCTTTCCGGAAGGTACCTCCGACAGCACGTACCCGCCGTGGGGGGTTCCCGTGGCGATGGGATGGGCCGAGGGGTCCAGGATCGGCAGTTTCTGCCGGGTGAAGACGAGGGCCGAGGGACCGGGACGCTCCAGGGCCAGACGCCACGCGGCGGAGGTCTCGTTGGCGTCGGCGGGTCGGATCACCGTGAAGCCGGGGATCGCGCGCAGGCTCACGAGATGCTCGACGGGCTGGTGGGTCGGCCCGTCCTCACCCATCCCGATGCTGTCGTGGGTGAACACGAAGATGGCGTGGGTCTGTTGCAGCGCGGCCAGCCGGAGGCCGCCCCGAGCATAGTCCGAGAAGGTCAGGAACGTGGCCCCGTAAGGGAGCAGACCGCCATGGAGGGCCATGCCGTTGACCACGGCCACCATCGCGTGCTCGCGGACGCCGAAGTGGAAATTGCGCCCGCTTCCGTCGGTCGCGGATTCATCGGTCGACCCCGGAATGAGGGTCTTGGTCGAGGGAGAGAGGTCCGCGGCTCCCCCCAGGAGTGCGAGCAGCTTCGGCGCGAGGGCGTTCAGCACCTTTTGCGAAGCGTCCCGGGTGGCCATAGGCCCGTCCCCGGGTCGGAACACCGGGAGGTCCGAATCCCATCCGGCGGGTAGCACGCCGGCGAGCTGATCTTCGAAGGCGCGGACGCGCTGGGGATCCCGGGTCCGGAACGCCTCCCGGAGGTCCTCCCACTCCTTCTGCCAACGCGCGCCGCGCTCCACTGCCTGGTGAAAGTGGGCCCGAGCCTCCTCGGGAACCAAGAACGTGGGTTCGAGCGGCCAGCCGAGCTTCTCCTTCGTCGCTCGAAGGTTGACCGGCCCCAGCGGTTCGCCGTGGGCCTCTCGAGTATCCTGCACCGGACTCCCGTACCCGATGTGGGTGCGCACGGCAATGAGTGAGGGCCGGGCCTTTTCCGCCTGTGCCTCGCGGAGAGCGGCTTCGATGGCGGTCAGGTCGTTCCCATCGGGGACCCGGAGGACCTGCCATCCGTACGCCGTGAACCGGCCGGCTACATCCTCGGTGAAGGCCCATTGGGTCGGGCCCTCCAGCGAAATGTGGTTGTCGTCGTAGAGATAGATGAGCTTCCCTAACCCCAGCGTTCCGGCCAGCGAGGCGGCCTCGGACGCCATGCCCTCCATCAGGTCCCCGTCGGAGACGATTCCGTAGGTGTAGTGATCGACGAGCGGGACGTGCTCCCCGTTGTACGTGGAGGCAAGGTGCCGTTCGGCGATGGCCATTCCCACGCCCATGCCGAACCCTTGACCCAGGGGGCCAGTCGTGGCCTCCACGCCGGGGGTGAGGCCGTACTCCGGGTGGCCCGGGGTTCGGCTACCCCACTGACGGAATCGCTGCAGCTCTTCCATCGGGAGGTCGTAGCCGGTGACGTGGAGGAGGGCGTACAGGAGGGCGGAGCCGTGACCCGCGGAGAGAACGAAGCGGTCCCGGTTGGGCCACTGGGGGTTCGCGGGGTTGTGGCGCAGAAAACGATCCCAGAGGACGTACGCCATGGGAGCGGCGCCCAGCGGAAGTCCCGGATGCCCAGACTTCGCCTTCTCGACGGCGTCGACCGAGAGAAACCGAAGCGTGTTGACGCATGTCGCATCCAGGTCGGTCACGTTATTCCCCACGAGTGGCCGGGAGTTCGCGCGCCCGGTCGGATCCTCCGGCCCCTCCGCAGAACTCAATGTGGAAAAGGATGACCGTCTCCGAACGGGCGCCCACTTGTGGGAGGGGCGGCCCGCGCTCGACCAAGAACGTAGCTCGGTCGGGTTCCACACGGGCCACGGCCGCAGCGACCGGTCGTGAGAGCGTCTATGCCGGCGTCCGGGGAACGGAAGCCAGAAGAAGTCGAGTTCCTGATTTGGCCTGGATCGAGACCTTGGTGACGTTCTCCATCAGGGCGCCGACTCCCACTTCGAGGAGTTGGTCGTCCACTGACCCTGAACCTTCGAACACATAGGCGACCACCCTTCGTCGCCCGCCCACCGGGCAAACGTATCGTCCGTGCGCGCGAAACCCGATCTCGATGCACTCGAGTCCGCAGCCCGACGCGACCGGGGCGTCCGGTCCGACAAGGAACCGCACGAGCGCCGCCTCACCGGACGGTATGGGCGTTGGTCCGGAAGCGACCTGGAAGCGGTGGGCCGGCGCACCGATGCTCGCTGGACACCGAACGACCACGGACGCCCACCGGGTTCGAGGACCCGGCGCGAGCCCCATCAATTTGTGACGGGTTTCCTCGCGGGCGGTGAGGAGTTCGACCGACCCCGGCTCGAGAACCGAGCGGTGACCGGCATCGTCCTCGTAGTCGACGCGGCCTTCAATGACGTAGTTCAAGACCTCCTCTTCCCGATGGGTGTGGCCTTCCGGATCATCGCCGCCGCCCGTTGTGAGGGTGTCGGCAAACCGTTGGAAGGGTAACCAGGGGCCTTGCAGAGGCGAGGGGAACAGCACGCGACCTGACACATCGTCCAGCTCGATGCGGCTCGACGTGACCCGAAACTCGCGAGACGGTTCCTCGGCCCCTGCCATTGATATCGTCCTCGCCCGGTCGGCGGGCAGGGTCGGTAGACCCTCCGAAGGATATCGATTCCGCTGGCCCGATAGTCGGTTCGGCGCCTCGGACCCTTATCCGAAAGGGAAAAGCCTGACCACGCGTCGGGCGAGTCGAGGGTGCATGGGCGAGGACGAGGGTTTGCCCCGACTCGTGTTGCCGATGGAAGGGCGCGACAACTGCCTCGGTTCCCCTTCCGCGCGGTTTTCGCTGGTGGAGTACGGCGACTACGCGTCTCCTCACTGCCGGAACGTGGTCGGTCCGGTGAACGAACTCGTCCGCGAGCTGCAGGACGACCTCTGCTTCGTCTTTCGCAACTATCCTCAACCGCACCTCCACCCGCGCTCGCGACCCGCTGCAGAGGCGGCCGAGGCCGCCGGTCTCCAGGGAAAGTTCTGGTTGATGCACGACCGGCTCTTCGCGCACCAGAACGACCTCTCGGACAAGGCCATGAGGGAGATCGCTCGGGGCCTCCCTGTCGAGTTGGCTGATTTCGACCGAGATCTTTCCTCCGGGGCTGCCGCCCGACGTGTCGACGAGGACCTCGAAAGCGCCGAGGAAGCCGGCGTGGGCGACACGCCCACCTTCTTTGTCAACGGTACTTTGCACGTGGGCCAGTACGAGTTTGTTCCGCTGCTGGACGCGCTGAAACGGTCGGACCCGAAACGCCGCAACGCCGGACCTGTCTGAGCACGGGCTCTCTGACCGACCGAGGGCCTGATCCGGGTCCGGGTGCCGACGCCGCGGGACGACTCAGAGGTCGTACTGGCTGCGGTCTTCGGCGACCGTCGAGTCGGGGAACCCGGCCCGCACCTCGCGAAGAACCTCGACCTCGGTGCCTTCGCGGCTACCGATGTGCGTCAGGAACAATCGACGGGCCCCCATCACGGTGGCCGCTCGGGCGGCCTGCGATGCCGTGGAGTGCCCAAATTCATGGGCGAGATGGGCGTTCCGATCGGCGTACGTCGATTCGTGAATGACGAAGTCCGCTCGTAGACCGTCGGGAACCGACGGCTGCCGGGTGTCGCCTGTGTAGAAGAGCGTCGCGCTGTCCGTGGTGAGGAGATAGCCTAGGTTGTACAGAGTGTGGTCTAGCGGAACACTCTGCGCTCGCCAAGGACCGATCCTCGTGTCCGGGCGGAGCCCCTCGATCAGCCGGAAGTCGTAGAGGTCGGCGGGGTTTTTGACCATCGCGCCGGCGTCGTTCATCGCTCGCAGGATGGGCGAGAGCCCGGGAGGAGAAACGATGGTCAGCGGACGCTTCCGTCCGGTGATCAGCGTGTGCAACAGAAAATCGAACAGCCCGGCGATGTGGTCGCTGTGCAAATGGGAGATCAGTATCCCATCCACGCGGTCGAACAACGCGGCATCGTAGAGCCGGGCCGTCGTTCCCGCCCCGCAATCTAGGAGAACCCCTTCGAGGAGCGCACTCGGCATTTGGCGGCGGCTTCCCTGGAAGTTTCCGGCTCCGGTTCCGAGGAAAGTGAGCTTCATGAATCGGTCCACCCCTGCGGGCCTTCCAGGGCGAACGAGGCGGGCCTATTTCATCCTCTGCGCACGCGTACGAGTCGAAGCTCAGAAAACGACTTACACAAAGCCGAATCGGACCGGGCGAATCCTCCCGCCGGCGCGGTGGTCCGGGCCCGGGTCCGGACCGCCGGTCGGAACCGGTTCCCGTTCGGTTCCCGGTTCAGTCGATGTCGAGGTCGGCCTCTCGAGCCAACAGAGCGGCAGCCTCCTCGCGGGTCGAGTCTTCGAGGTTAGTAGACGGGCCGATCCGTTTGCGATCCATCTGCTGGATGAGCCCAAACAGCCACTCGAACTCGTGCATGATCAGCGGGTCTTTGAGGGCGGTACGGGCCCGCCCGATCACATCCACGGGATGGCGGACGGCGTAGTAGTAGCCGTTGATCCAGGTCCCGAACGCCTCCCACACGAGCTCGCGGTCCAGCACGCCCGCATGGGCGAGTGAGCCGATCAGCTCGAAGAACGCCGGCACCTCTAGGTTAGTGATGTCGTCGTGTCGGCCCGCGAGGAGCCTCTGGGCGAGCAACTTGCGACGCCGCCGACTCCCGGGGGAGTCGAACCGCTCGCGAAGGGTCAGCACGGCGTTGGCGCTATTCAGTTGCTGCGAGACTCGGACCTGCCACCACAGCAGCACGACGGTGCCTACGGCCAGCGCCCAAGCGGCGGCCGCGGTGATCGTGACGATGTCGACCGCGGTGGTGCCCCCAGACCATCCGCAAGCACGCTCGACTATAACTCGCCGGACCACGGACGCGGGTCGGGTCGGTGAACCAGGAGCGGACTTGATGTGATGCCGGAGGGCCGGAAGCGAGGTCAGTTAGCCTGTAGCCGGTCGTGGATTTCTACGTTCCTCGGCCGCGTGTCGAAGCCAAGCCGGGCGAGAGCGTTCAGACTGTGGGCGAGTGTCTCCTCCTCACGGCGCAACAGGACGAGGTCGAGGTGCGGGACCCGGATGTGGTTCGGCCAGACGTGAATCTGTTTCATGCCCGTTAAAGTCCTCCGAAAGCATTTGAGTTCCACCCACGGAACAGAAAGAAACCTCGCTACCCTCGGTTCGCCTACGGATTCTCCCACGAACCGAGGCCCCGGTTCCCTCCTCGCCCGGAAGTAACTCGGTCAGTCCCCGTTCCGCTCAGGATTATGTTGAGCCGGTCGCTCTTGATCGGACGTGGTTGACGCCGCGGTGGTCGCCGAGAAGAGCGCTCCGGGGCTGGTCAACGGGAGCCGACGAGCCCGCCGAGTACTCCGATGGCCCAGTTGGCTTCCTCCCTCCAGGGTCACGTGGATCTGCCTCGCGGTGCTGGCGGTGTACGGCACCATATTCCTCAAGGGGCTCAGCCTTCCGAGCCTTCTCCTGCTGCCCGTGGTCGCCGTCGTCGTGGACCTCGGGTTCCAAAAAGTTCGATTTCCGTCGCTCCGTTGGCCTGACGCTGCGCTCGCCTCCGGGTTGTTCCTGACGTTGCTGCTCCCCCCCACCGTCCCTCTCGTGGCCGCCGGCACAGTGACGGCCGCCGCGATCGGTCTTCGACACGCCATCCGGTTCCGAGGGCGGCCCGTGATGAACCCCGCGGCGACGGGGCTACTCCTGGGGGCCGTCCTCTTCGGGACAGCCCCTGCCTGGTGGGTGGCGCTCGGCCCGTACGGCGAATGGCTTCTTCTCGGCTTGGCGGCGGTCATCGTGACCCGGAACCTTCCACGATGGCAACTGCCGGCGACCTTCTTCGCGATATACGCTCCCTTCACCGTGGTAGAGAGGGTCCTCTTCGGCGCGGCTCTCGCCCCCCGGGTCCTGGTACTCGGGGTGTTCGATCCCTCCGTGCTGTTCTTCGGCCTGTTCATGCTCACGGAGCCCCGGACCGCCCCCTCCGGGTCGTCGGCCCAGCCTCTCTACGCGGGGGTGGTCGCCCTTGTGGCGGTGTTCCTCTCCGCGCTCTTGCCCAGCGTCGGGATTCTGGTGGCGCTCGTACTCGGGAA
>Ga0187818_10001006_pt1 | contig 11017 bp, 7 predicted proteins | sample NC_wetland_sal_i_14_FD_130581 | JGI IMG/M metagenome (GOLD analysis project Ga0187818, IMG submission 130581) | Wetland sediment microbial communities from Neuse River Estuary, North Carolina, USA - SO4_3 | ecosystem: Environmental > Aquatic > Freshwater > Wetlands > Sediment | place: USA: North...
AATGCACACCGTTGACCGTGGGAAATTCGGCGGATTGGGAGTGCAATCGCAACTCGAAGCCATCGAAGTCGTTGCCGGCCAGTGCGGCCACCAGGATGCGGCAAAGCTGCGAGTAATTGCCGGCGACCTTCAGTTCTTCCGTGGCCCGGCGTATAGCGAGGTTATTGATCAGAAGCTGGCGTTCCATAGTACGGTGGGCCACCCGCCGCAGTTCGCCAAACTCCAGATAGCCGAGATGCTGCACGCCGATCCATATTCCGGTGCCCAGCACAGCCAGGACCAAGCCCAGCATATCGCCGCTGGGCCACAGCAGAAACAGGCTGAGCAAGGCGAACAGAGCCGAGACAGCATAAAGCGTGATGACTACCTGCCGGTGAGAAAGTCCGCGCTGTAAAAGTTTGTGATGAATGTGCTCGCGGTCGGCGGTAAAAACCGGCCGGCCTCCGAGAAAGCGGCGAACAATGGAAAGCGCGGTCTCCAGAATGGGCAGCCCGAAGGAAACGACGGGAATGGCCACCGCAATTATCGTGGGCGCCTTCTGTGCTCCCTGGAGCGCGAGGGCGCTCAACATGAATCCGATAAAAAGGCTTCCGCAATCTCCTAGGAAAATGGTGGCCGGGCTGAAATTGAAGCGAAGAAAACCCAGAATCGAGCCCTCCAGCGCCAGAGCCATGAGGGCAACCAGAGACGAACCTGAAATCAATGCTACCGCGAACACAACGATCGTGGAAAAAAGTGCCGACCCGGCAGCTAGACCATCCAGTCCGTCAATGAGGTTAAAAGCATTGGTGATGCCGAGGACCCAGAGAACAGTCAGCGCCAGGCCTACAAACCAGGGAAAATGATGAGTGCCAAAAAGTACTGGCAGGTCGAGGATGCGCAGCCCGCCAGCAAACAGCAAAGCGCCGGCTATTGCCTGAACCGCAACCTTTACGTAAGGGCTGAGTGAATGAATGTCGTCGCAAACGCCGAGCCCGAAGATCAGGCAGCCGGGCAGCAAAATAGTCAGCAGAGTTCTGAAAGAGAGCCCGAAGCTCACCGCGAAGTAATGCCAACTGGCTGGCAGTGCGATCGCAAATGTCAGGAGGAAAGAGAAAAAAATCGCAACCCCGCCGAATCGCGGCAAGGGACGGCTGTGCAAATGGCGCTCCAGAGCTGGGGCTGCCACCCATCCGTGCGCGGTCGCCAAATCACGCACGTACTTGGTCAGAACAAATGAAAGCAGCAGAGACCCTGCAAATGTCCCGAGGTAGAAAAGTGTCAACTGCCTCCTCTATCGAAAATGAAGTTTTGCTCTACACGTGAAGCTCCATGAAATCCTACAACCATCACCATCGCGCCACTATTCTCTGTCTTGGTACGCGGGACAAAAATGAGAAACGTTTTGGCGGCGAAGCTTCGAGATTCGCCATGTTTGCGATCTAAGCACCGGGTCGGAACACCTGACTGTCGCGGCTCTGGGCTGTGCTAGACTTCTTGCAAAAATGGCGATGGATTTTTCGACATCGTTTATGCGATGCAGTTCGATCAAGTTGGCCCATGCTTGTTTTTTTTCGTTTTTGTTGCTGTCGGCATCAGCACAGCAAATTGCGGCTCAGCACCAACCCGCAGAGACACAAGCAGCACATGGAACAACCGTGGCGGCGCCGTCATCGGGTCAATCTGCGCCCGCGACAACCCTGGAAGGAACTGCGGCAACATCCTCGACTTCATCGCTGCGGCTCGAGACCGGGGATTTAGTTGACGTTGGCGTCTACAACGTTCCCGAACTCACCACCAAGGCTCGCGTCAGTAGCAAGGGCGAGATTTACCTGCCATTGATCGATTACGTTCAAGTCGCCGGCCTGACCGCCGAGGAAGCCGAGGGCTTGATCCAGAAGCGGCTTTCTGATGGCGGCTTCGTGAAAAATCCCCACGTCACGTTATTTGTGGACCAATATGCGTCGCAAGGCGCGAGCATATTGGGCGAGGTAGCCAAGCCGGGAGTTTATCCTGTACCTGGACAGCAACGGCTTTTCGATCTTATTTCAGCTGCTGGCGGATTCACCGACAAGGCAGGTCGAAGCATCACCATCACGCATCGCGATCAGCCTGATAAATCCATTAGCGTTCCCCTCTCGCGCAATGTCAGCGACAACCCGGAGAGCAATATTGCAATCCTGCCCGGAGACACGATCATTGTCCGCAAAGCCGACTTGGTTTACGTGGTGGGCGATGTCGGAAGGCCGAGTGGATTTCTCATGGACAGCGGGCATCTGACGGTACTGCAGGCGATCGCTCTGGCGGGCGGTACCACTCGCACCGCTAATTTGGGCGGTACCAGAATCATCCACCGCGGACCCGGTGGAATAAGCGAAACTCCGGTTGAGCTGAAGAAGATTTTGAAGGCCAAATCCCCGGATGTAACCATGCAAGCGGACGATATTCTCTTTGTCCCCACCAGCGCGACCAAGCTTTTTGCTGGACGCGCGATGGAGGCGGCAATGCAGGCTGCAACCGCAGCCAGCATCGTAGCCATTCCGTAGCGTCGCCTTTGTCACAGACGGGAATCACGTGGGACAGCCGCCCCCGGCTGTCCAGCCGGGCGAAGCCCGGCAGCGTCGTTTGGGGTGTGACGATACCGGCGTCATAAATGGTTTTGTGGAAGGGCACGGCGTCACAGGCTTCGGAAAAATGTCGGGTGCGGGAAAACCACAACTTACAAACTTGCCACTGCCGCCTGCGACTTTGTTCCACTTTCTTTTTCCGCCTGCCGATCAACCACGGTGAGTTCTTTTTCCAGGGAAGAAAAGCGCTGCAGGATCTCATGCATGCGCAAAGACATATTGCGAATGGTTTCGATCTGCGAGCGCGCCCCAGCGGACAGCGATCCCGGTTCCAGCAAGAGCAATTCCGAGTTGCCCAGAACCGAGGTGAGAGTGTTGTTCAAGGTGTGCCGCATTTCCAGCATGTAGCGGCCAAGGTGGGCCTGTCGCTCCAGTAACTGATTGGTCTCTTCCAGGTGCCGGGCCTCAGACTCCGCGCTGACTCGACGCAGAATCTCTCCCGCCACCAGCACCAGAGTATCCAGCCAGTTCTCTTGTTGCCGCACGATCGCCATCCCGGGCCAGCGATCGCGAACCGTCTGCACTACCCGCATATCTTTGGCGACGAATAATACCCGCTTGCCCGCCGCCTCCATTGTTTCCAAAACTACCGAGAGCGCTTGTGGTCGCAGACCACCGGCAATGGCCAACTGGAAGGTGTCAGGATCCAGCCCGAGACACACATCACTGCTCATCAGAGTGAACGACGGAACGGTCCGCTCCGACTGCCAGCGCCCAGTCACTGCGCGCGCGAGTTCCGCCTCATCCGACACTATCAATACGGAAGCTTGATCCAAGTTCTCTTTTCCTTATTTCCCGGCTCTCAGGCGTCAGGCTGAATTCCCCGAAGCTGATGCCTGAAGCCCGAAGCCTTCGCCGTCACTTCGGCTTGTTATGCTCGCTGCTGGGCTGTTCCGTAGGTGTGTTCTCACTCCAATCCGGAGAACTGCCGGCAACCTCGAAGTCCGGCACTTCCGAATTGGCCGCGGCTCCGGCAGCCTGGGCGCGAGCTTTCACAACTCCACCCGCCTTGGCTGCGCTCTTCGCGTTCTTTGCCAAGGCCGCTTCGACCACGGCGCGCAGGTCCACCAGCATGGATACCGGCTGTCCCGATGAATATTCTGCGTGAAACATCACCTTCCACGACTGACAGATCATGCGCAATCGCGCAATCGGCTCCTCGGCCGAAAACTGGGCCCGCCGGCAATCCAGCGTCTCTACGCCGCGGTGTTCCAGTTCGCGCAAACCATCCAGAATGGCGTTGAGATCCTGATGCATCAAGCGGAAAAAAATACGTCTCATCAGAAAGCTGAAACGAGTAAAAGCGACCATGGCCGCAGGCGTAAAGTATTTCTGGCCACACGCAGTTTTTAGCTTTCTCCCTTTTTCCAGAATTCGGCTGGTCAGCAATTGGTTCAGATTGCGGCAACCATTGGCGGTTTGGATCACCTCGTCGAGCGGACTCAGCCATTCCGGAACGTTCACGTCGACCGGTCCCAGGACAGGTTCGAGCGTCTGCGCCACATAGGCCAGATCGACGTCAGCATCTTCCAGGCGCGACGGCGCGCAATGAGAAAAGAACTGAACCAGCAGGAAGTCAATCTTATCGCGGTCGGAATCGCTGTGTTCCTGCCTGCGCAAATGGTGAACCAGTAGCGTGCGCAGAGCCTCATCGCTGCTCACCGTCGTCGTCTGCAGGAATTGGCGAAGCTGGTGCACCTGGATGCGCCCATCCATATCCGCAAACAACTGCCGCGCCTGTTCGACCGATTCCTGTGGCGGCGCATCCACGCCAGCTTCCAGATCGCTGTGCGCCGGCAGATCGATCACGAATTCCCGAGCCAGCGCGGCATATAGAGGATAGAGCAGACGCGCCTTGCGCCACTCCGCCGCCAGTTCACTCAATTGCGATGTGGGTGTCATGGTTTCACAATCCAGTTGGCAACTTCCCCGGTGAAGCGAGCGGCAACCGCCGTGCGGCCTCCGTTATATTGCACCGCTACTACACAGGCCTCGGTGTCGAGCGTACCATCGGAATTCCGCAGCCGCAGTTTGTCGGCAAATTCCAGCGGCAAAGTGGAGGCGAACAGTACTTCGGTCGGCGTGCCAAACTCAATGATCGTGCTTTCAGTTAGCGCTCCGCTTCCATTCGCAACCCGGGTCAGGCGGACAGGAATACGCACCGGGGTCGCATTGGGAAAGAACCTTGCCAGCTTCGTGGTCGCGCTTTCACGCGCCGGAGCCGCCGCAGCCCCCGATTTAGACACAGAGTACCTCATTCTTGATTCCCAGGGATCGATGCGGCCTGGATTCCCCAGTCCGCCGGTTAGCGTGACTCAGGCACCCGGACCGCATCTCCAACTAGGAATGCACGAACCCAGCCAAATCCAGGCCTTCCGCAAGGATCGGTAAGTTTCGCTTTATCAATAAGAAAGACGTAACCGCCAGCTCGGCCTACAAAGCTCGTCTTAGCCTGATGTCTCAGACTGACACAGAATCTCAGGGACACCAAGGCTCGTGTGGGGACGGGCGCCTCGCGAGCCTGCCTTGAGCGAAGTCGAAGGGTCCAGGCGGAGCAAAGCTCTGCAGCGCCTTTGGGCCAGCGGATACTTGTCGTACCTCCGAGCGACGGCAGTTCTCGATTTGCAGTATGGGGAAGGCAGGAACGGGAAGGGCACGGCTTCAGTCGCTGGGGGCGTGCACTCCATACCATCACGAGAAACGCTCTAATTCAACTGCGGCTGTCCCGATCGCGCCAACAACTCGCGAAAGGAAGAATCATCGCGCAGGCCATCAAACGAGTGGTCAACGCTCAGAAATACTATCGCCGCATCCCGTTTGTCATAAGCCTCGCGCAAATACTTGAGAGCCTCCTGGTCTTCCCCCAGTTGCGAGTAAGTCTGTGCCAACTGGTACGCCGGGAACGCCCCCTGCAAATAAAATTTCTTCTGAGCCGCCAGCATACTTTCCCACATCTCCCGCGCTCCACCCGCGGCAAATCCCCTCTCCGCTGCATTCACAATAGACAAAGCCGCCGCATCATGCCGTAGCTGCGCTACTTTCTTTGTCTCTGAAAAATAATTTGGATAGTCTTTGCTCTCAACATAAATGTTCGAGAGATAAAGGTGAGGCGAAAGAAATGCCGGCTCTGTCGTCTCGATCTGCTTGAGTGCCGCAATGCCCTGCTGTGATTGCCCTGCCCTATAAAGGATGTATCCTCTGTCCGCCATGATCGGCGTTGACGAAGGATCAAGCTTCCTGGCTTTTTCGATTTCCGCGACCGCCTCCGGACATCGTCCATTGGCCATCAAAAAGGTTGCATACCAGTGGTGAGCCGCCACGTAGTCAGGATTCAGCGCAATCGCGCGTTTGAACTCCTGTTCCGCCGTGGCCGCATCCCACGTCCAATAGAATGTGACAAAAGCCAGGGAATTGTGCGCCTCGGCCGAATTGTCGTCCAACTCCACAGCCTTCTTGGCCGCTGCCAGCGCCCGGGGATAAGCCTCCTCCGGCGGCATTACCGAGTATTCGCGCAGCAAGTTATAGCAATCGGCCAGACCCACATAGGCTTGAGCGTAACCCGGATCGCGAACGATGGCCTGGGTAAAAAGGTCGAGAGCCTTGTTCAAATCCTCCGGCGTCCGCTTGTTCCAGAAATAGCGTCCCTTCAGATAGAGATCCTCCACTTCCGGGTTCGGGTGATGAGCCGCCGGAGTTAGGTTGGTCGCCGATGCTGAAGTTGGTTGCCGTGGGATTTGATGCTTGAGAATCAGAAATCCCAGCAGGATGGCAAGCAGCAATCCCAAGATTCGAGCCACCTGGAATCTCGAACTCCTGGCTGGAATTGCTGGGGCAAGAACCTGCCCGGAGATCACCGGCTCTGCGTCACGGATCGCGCCGCTTGACGAAACATTCGCTTCGGCACTCGAAGCCTGCTCCGAAGATTCCGATAGCGCCGCTCCCGGATCTTTCAGCCACTGCGACAACTCGGCAGCATAAGCAAAGACACCACTTCGCACGCCTCCCGGCACTCGATGCACCGGCAGCGCCCGCTCTTTCTCCCAGCGCTTGACGGTCCGCTCATCGCGCCCGAAGAAGGCAGCGATTTCCTTCCACGAATCCAGACGGCGCTTCGCCGCCTGTTGTTCTCGAGCCTCCATAGCCCTGAAATGTCCTGAGTTGTCCCGTGATGTCCCTTGCCTGGGGGAGCAAGTTCCCTAGAGTATAGCGCGACCGCGGATAGTGTAAACAAATTCCCCTCACTGTCTTTCGGAGCCCAGGGTCGGCGGATCATTTTCAAGTGCAATATTTTGCACACGTCCAAGGAGTCCCAGACTCCCAGGAGATTTTCACGGGCCAACATCTACGACACACGGGAGTGCTCTCAGGAGGTTCTTCGTGAACTACATTCGACGGCAAGATAAGACTTTTCGCTTGATCGCGGTGTTTGTGGCTGCGATGGTTGTACTCACCCTCACCTTAGCAGCGACACCAGCCCAGGCCCAAACCCAACCCCACCCCCCCGTTTTCAAAGTGATTTACGACGTCCCGGGCGGCTCCGGGGAAATTTCAAGTCCAGATGCCTTCACAACCGCGCAGGGCCGCGATGGCAACATATACACAACTTCGGTTTACGGTGGCACTCAATCGTACGGCACGTTGTTCAAGGTTACGCCCTCAGGAACGGCGACTATCGTGAATAGCATCGGCTACTTCGTTGTTAGTGGGGCGACGCTGGGCACGGATGGGAACTTCTATGGCACCAATCAGGACGGCGGTCCCGGCGGCGACTGCGGATTTGCCGGCTGCGGACAGGTCTACAAGGTGACGCCGTCTGGCGTACTGACCGTACTTCACAATTTCACCGGTTACGATGACGGGGCTGATCCCCAGTCGGCCCCAATCGAAGGTACGGACGGAAAGTTCTATGGCACGACGCCCAATTCGAATGGCACCGCCGCCAGCACCGTCTACTCCGTCACCTCCAGCGGAACCTTCAAAACGCTGCATACGTTCGCTACCGCAGAAGGCCAAAGTGTGAGTGCCGGGCTGGTCCAGGGCACCGATGGAAACTTCTATGGAGTCGCCACCACTGGGGGTGCCAACAACTGGGGAACTATCTTTAAGATGACTCCGACCGGTGACCTTACCGTGCTCTACTCGTTTTGTTCCCTCCAGAACTGTGCTGACGGGGCTGCGCCTTACACACCCCTGATCCAAGCTAGCGACGGAAACTTCTATGGCACCACTTCTAAGGGTGGCACTGCGGGAGTGGCTTTCAAAATCACACCGGGCGGCACCTATAGCGTCCTCCACAATTTCGTTCCCCAGAACGGCGATGGGGCATACCCTAGTTCCAGCCTCGTACAGGCAACGGATGGGAAACTGTACGGCGTGACGCCGTCAGGGGGCTCCGGAGCCTATGGAACGATTTACAACATCACCACCAGCGGGACATTCACCACCCTTCACACTTTTGCCAATACAGACGGCGACAATCCGCAGTCTCCCTTGAAACAGAATACGAACGGCCTTCTCTATGGCACAACATACAGCGGCGGCACCAGCACCAATTGCGACGGTGGTGGTTGCGGCGTGGTTTACAGCCTGAATATCGGCGCCAAGCCGTTCGTTAGCCTGGTCCGGCCTTCCGGCGAAGTGGGGGCCAAGGTCGAGATTCTTGGACAAGAGCTCAAAGGCACAACCGGCCTTTCCTTCAACGGGACAGCCGCAACCTTCACGATTGTGTCTAACACCTACCTCACGGCCATCGTACCCGCCGGCGCCACTACGGGTACGGTCCAGGTGACAACCTCCAGCGCCACGCTCAGCAGCAATCAGGCATTCCGGGTAACGCCGCAGCTAAAGAGCTTCAACCCAACCAGCGGACCGGTGGGTACGCCAGTGACAATCACCGGGGTCAGCCTTACACAGACCAAGAAAGTCACTTTCGGAGGAGTAAAGGCAACCAGCTTCACAGTCAACTCCGACACTCAAGTGACGGCGAACGTGCCCACCGGGGCGAAGACAGGAAAAATCGCAATCACCACTCCGGGCGGAAGTGCCACAAGCAGTGGCATTTTCACAGTGACGCAGTGACACTTTGAGCCGTTCGGAATGGCACCGTTTACGACTACGTGCAGATCTACCAGCCGTAGCTTTGTGATTACGACGAGCATGAGGGGATCGAGCGAACGAGCGATCACCGAAAACTTTGACAACCTCAGGAGGACTTTATGAATTACGCCCGACAAAAAGTTAGATCGCTTCCCATCTTCGCGGCGCTCATCGCGTCGTTTCTCCTCACACTCAACCCGCAGAGCGCGCACGGACAGGGCTTCAAAATGACCATTCTGAACGCCCCCGGCGCCCAAGCCGGCACTACCGGTCCATTCGCCCTGAACACCAGCGAAGCCGTCGTAGGCTCCTACGAGGAAGCGAACGGGAACATCACGGGATTTTTGTACGTCGGTGGCAAATACACGACCATCGCTCCCCCCTCAACCTACAATTTCGCCCGCGCCAACGGAATTAACGATTCCAACACAATCGTTGGCGACTTCCTCACATCGGATGGTCGGTACCACGGCTTCGTATATTCGGGGGGTACGTACACTACCTACGACGCGAACACGACCACATCTTGTGGCATCTTTGGAATTAACAGTGCCGGAGACTTCGTGGGTGATGTCGGAAGCGGTCCCGTACAGGGTTTCATCCAAAACGTCGGCGCCAAGAAGCCAATAGAGTTCTACGCCAGCGGCACCGACTCGACCTATGCCTACGCCATCAACAGCTCCCATGAAGTGGTGGGGGAGTACTTCGATTCCAACAATGTACAGCACGGCTTTTACCGCAGTGCCAACGGAACCATCACTGAGATCGCATACCCCAGCGCAACCCAGACTGTGGCCTATGGCATCAACGATGCCGGCGAAATAACAGGTACCTACGTGAACACTTCTGGACTGACCTACGGCTTCACCTACATCAAAGGTAAGTATGCCTCTACCGACTTCGAGAACACTACCGGGATCAACAGCAAGGGAGCCTACGTCGGGTCCTATTGGGGCGTAGACGGAGCCCCGTCCGCCTATCTGGCCTCGCCCCAGGCTTTCAAACTGGCCACGGTCAAAATTCCGGACGAGCAAGCAGCGCTCTGGGGCGTCAACAAAGCAGGCGTTGCCGTTGGAGACTACGTCGATACCACTGGGACAGAACACGGCCTGATGCTCTCTGGCAGCAAGGTGACGAATATCGACGATCCCAAAGGCGTATCCACCATCTGTTTCGCTATCAACTCGACCAACCACATCGTCGGCGATTACTTTGATACCAGCGGCAACCCCCATGGATTCGAATATACCGCCGGAAAATTTACCGATATCCCCGGTCCCTCTACCGCGCTTTCCAGTGACGCCAGCGGAATCAATGACGCTGGGGAGATCTCTGGAGACTTCTTCTCCAGCACCGACCGCACCCACCACGGTTTCGTGCTCAAGGCAGGCAAATATAAACAGCTCGACCCGCCCGGTTCGACCAACACCTTCGGAGCGGGCATCAACGCCGCCGGTCTGGTGGGCTTCTTCTGGGTGGACGCCAAGGGCTACGTGCAATCCTCCCTCTACAACGGGAAAAAGTTCACCTCGATCAACGTACCGGGAATTGCCCAGACCTACGCCCAAGCTATCAACACCGCCGGCGACATCGTGTTCTTCGTGCTCGACCCTTATGGAGTCGAGCACGCCGCGCTGAAGAAGGGAAACGATTACTTTATTTTTGACGATCCCAAAGGGTTCAATACCGGAGCCGGCGGCATCAATGACAACGACCTGATCGTCGGCTTCTACACTCCAACCGGCCAAAGCGTGCCTCAACCCTTCAAGGGTACGGAGTAGGGACAGGGCCGGCGTGGGCTGGACGGAGTCGGTGTTGCATGCCTTAAAACGGCAAAGACTGATTCTATCCCCCACGCCTGCCTCAAAGCCGGGATCTCATTTCAATCTCGCATTGACCGCGACGTTGCCAAGAGGATATTATTATCAACGCAACATTAGCTCATTGACAATCGAATAGCTTCACTAGAGCAGTTCTCGATTTGCTGTATAGGGTGGCAGGAACGGGAAGGCATGGCTTTCAGCCGTGCCCCTAGAGCTGCAACGGTTTCGGCTTTAGCCGCTGGGGGCGTACCTCTACCACCATCACGAGAATGGCTCTAAGTCTTTATTTCGGAATATTTTACGTGTAAGTCCTTATTCCTTAAAGAATTTGAGGGTAGTCTCGCCCTAACCCCATGATTCCACAAGATCAAGGGGGGAGGGGGGGCGGTTCTAACTGGTAATATTCCCGAATCGGGACCGTTCACGGGTTTTGCCAGTCAACATCGGGCAGGCTTACCAGATTCCCTTATCGCTTCCGGTAATCTTCTGCCC
>Ga0187818_10001008_pt1 | contig 11016 bp, 9 predicted proteins | sample NC_wetland_sal_i_14_FD_130581 | JGI IMG/M metagenome (GOLD analysis project Ga0187818, IMG submission 130581) | Wetland sediment microbial communities from Neuse River Estuary, North Carolina, USA - SO4_3 | ecosystem: Environmental > Aquatic > Freshwater > Wetlands > Sediment | place: USA: North...
CTCGCCAGCCAGTTCGCCACCAGTTTCAACTCCGCGCAAGCGGCCGGCTTTGACGCCAACGGCAACCCCGGACAGGCTTTGTTCTCGGTGACCGCCGGCCCCGGCGCGGCCGCCAGCTTCACCCTGGCGACCACCGATCCCAATGCGATCGCCGCCAGCTCTGATGGCACAGCCGGCAGCAATGGCAATATCGTGAACCTTATGGCAGTGCAGACCAATGCGTTGCCTTCGGGCCAGACCCCCACAGACAGTTATGCGAACATGGTCTCGCAAAGCGGGAACCTGGCCGCGCAGGCGCAGGCAGAAAACACTGCAAGCACCACAAATGTGAACCAGTTGACCAATCAGCTCGGATCAATTTCTGGTGTCTCCATCAACGAAGAAACCACTAACCTGCTGAACTACCAGAACGCCTTTTCGGCAGCCGCCCGGGTGGTCACGACCGTCGACCAGTTGACGACGGACGTGCTCAATATGGGCTCTGGCGTAACCGCAGTGGCATAAAATATATGCGCGTAAACCCCAATTTCACTCCCGACATTCTTACCGATCTCTATATTTCACAGAGCCAGGAGCAGACCGCGCTCGAGCAGATTTCCACCGGCCAGCTGATCAACATGCCCTCCGACAATCCGGCAGGCGCTGCCACTCTGGTGGAAAACCTGTCTCAGCAGAATCAGACCGATCAATTTCTGCAGAACACCAGCAGCGTGGAAGGCTTGCTGCAGACGGCCGATTCCACTCTCAGCTCGCTCGTGGAATCGCTCAATCAGGCGATCTCCCTCGGAGTCCAGGGCGCCAGCAGCACGGTCTCGTTGGAGGACCAGCAACAGATTGCCCAGCAGGTGCAAGGGATTCAAACCCAGGTCTTGCAGCTGGCGAATACCTCCTATCAGGGCAACTATATCTTTGCTGGAACCGCCACCACGGCAGTCCCCTTCACCGCGAACTCATCGGCTCCGGATGGGGTGACCTACAACGGGAACAACAACACCAATTCGGTCGAGATCGCCGAAGGCAGGAGCGTTCAGACCAATCTCCCGGGATCTCAGATCTTTCAGGGCTCCGGTGGCGACGTAATGGGATCCCTGCAGCAACTCGTCACCGCCCTGCAAAGCGGCAACAATACCAGCATCGGCAACGCCACTAATCAGCTCAGCACGGCACTAAATTACGTCTCGCAACAGCGTGTGTTCTACGGCAATGCTATGGACCAGCTCACTTCGAACCAGGCATTCCTGCAACAAGAACAGGTAAACCTGCAGTCGCAAGAGAACACCGTCGATGGAGTGAATATGGCACAGGCCGCCACCAATCTCTCTCAGGCCCAGGTCACGCAGAACGCGACCCTGGCTGCACTCGCCAAAATCGTTCCGGTCACCCTGCTGAACTACCTGGGATGACCGCACAGGGGCCGCGAACTCCGCCGCTTCTGACGAACGTGATGGAGGACGGCGGCCTCGCCAGTCGTAGACTCATCGCCAAGAACGTAATGCTTCGTCACAATCTGCTGAAACGGGTGACGACGCCTGTCCTCCCATGTGGTTGGTCCAGAACCTAGTAAAGGCCTGCCCCGGACGAGGGCCTGCGCTCTGTTGGCGGCAGTGCGTCTGAACTTGATTCTGTTGGGTAAGGCGGAACTCAGGCTGTCCAGTTGGTGGCTGCAGTTCCCTGTTCTTCCGTCGCCACAGCTGGTTGCCCAACCGCGTTTGAGGAAGTTGCGGCGCCGGCTGGGCCCGCACTGAGATTCGGCTGATCGACCTGTTGCCACGTCTGGCGTACGTCTAGCAAGAGCCCGATCTGGCGAACCAGTATTTCAGCGCTCACCTTAAGATGCGCTTCCATCATGGCGGCGCGCACGGCGGAATAAAAGCGAGAGAAATGTACGGCCGCCTGGCCGCCATTTTCCACATCCAAGGAGCCCTGCAACTGCGCCAGCACCAAGAATCCGTGCTTAAGTTCCGCGGACCGCGTTTCCACGTCACGTTTCTCGATTGCAGCAATCGCACCCTTCAAGTCGTTGATCAGCTGATCAAAGAGAATGATGACCAGCCCCACCGGGGAAGCATTCTGCACCGCGGCGCGCAAGTATGCCAGTTCGGTCGGGGTTCGTTTCATTAGCCACCGCTGCTCGTCGAGTTGTTGTTTGTCGGATTGCCGAGTTCAGCGTTGATTTGCTGCTCTTCAATCGGCAGTTGCTGCAGGAGAATGTCGGCTTGGTTGTACTCGTTGGTCAGCAACGTCGTTTGGTTCGACAGATATGTTTGGAAGTTGTTGATCTGGGTCTGTAGATCGCTATTCTCATTGCTAATGCTTTGCAGGTCCACCGTGAACGCTCCGCTGACCGGATCCGTCAGGTTAGTGAGCTGGCCGCTCAGCAAAGAGGCAAAGCCGTTGGAGGCTGTGCCCTGGAAAAAGTTCTGCACCGCACTGAAGTTATTCTGGATGGCGCTGTTCAGAGTGGAACTGTCCAGGGTGAGAGTGCCGTCATTGTTCATCGTGATGCCAAGGTCAGCCAGGGTAGAGACGCCGTTCCCGCCGCTTGTGTATGCGCCGGTTGACAGCAGCTGGCTTTGCAGCATGCTTAGCACCGGATCGCCGGATAGCGGACCCTCTGCGCCATTGCTACCCAAGGTGTACTCCTTGTTTACGTCGCCAATCACCGTGTTGTAGGCATTCACAAAATTCGTTACAGCCGACGAGATCTGGCTGGAATCAGGAGCGACGGCAACGTTTACTTCAGTCCCCGGCGAGGCGCTTAAGAGATTGAGCGTCAGTCCAGTGACCGCACCTGTTACGGTGTTCGAAGCACTGTCGATGGGAATTCCATCCACTGTGAGAGAAGCGTCTACTCCCGCCACTGCCTGGGTAAAGTTCAAACCGGTCGCGTTGCTAATGGTGAAATTGCTGGCCGCGCCGGAGCTGTTGCTCACAATCGCCAACCGCGATCCCGCGGAGTCATTGACCACGCTAGCCGTGACGCCGGCGCCCAGACCATTAATGTAGGTGGCCAGGTCACCCAGCGTATCTCCGCTGGTGCCGCTGCCGGTGTTGATCGTAATGGGCGCGTTGGATCCTACCGTCAGGGTAAAGCTGCCGGTTGGTAAAGTGGCGCTGCTGTTGGTCTCCTCGCCCGAGTACCAAGACGCGGTCGAGGCTAGATTGTTCACCACGACGACATGATTTCCCGCCACCGTTCCAGACTCTGCAGAAGCGGTCACAATGCTGGAATTCGAGGACGAGGTAGTCATGGCGGTGAGCGCACCCACCGGCTGACTCAACGCGCTCAAGGCGGTTTGCAGGGTAGTGATATCGTTTTCGATCTGGTTGATGTCGCCGGTTTGGCTCTGCAGCAGCGCTTGTTGCTGCTCCAATTGCGTAAGCGGACCCGACTCGGCAGCGATGGCTTGAGCAACCGCAGCCTGTACGTTGATTCCCGATGAGGACGAACCGAGGGCGGACAGCAGCGAGCTTAGATTGAGCGGGGAGATCGAACCCATGAGTTCTACTTGCTCCTTTCAACGGCTCCGCGGTCGTGCCCGGTAAAACGGAGGGTGGGACCGGTTAGTCCCACCCTTCCTGGCTGACTATTGGAGCAACTTCACTATGTTTTGCTGCATTGCGTTCGACTGTTGCAGTGCGGCAATACCGGTCTGCTCCAGGATGCTGTACTTGGACAGATTGGAGGTCTCGACCCCCATATTGGCATCCATGATCCCGCTTTCTGCGTTCTGCAGATTCGTGATCTGGGTGTTCATAACGTTGGTGGCTGACGACAGCTGGTTCGAGGTTGCGCCCAGAGTGCCGCGCAGGAGGGCGACGCCAGCAATCGCTGAGTTGATGTCCGCCAGGGCAGCCTGAGCCGAGGTAGCGCTGGACAGATTATCGCTGGCGATGCTGGCTCCGTTGAGCGAGGCATCGCTGACCGCGCCCATGGTGACGCTTACGCTCAAGCTGCCCACCGTGGTCGAGTCGCTCATGTACACCTGCAAATTCGCGGACGCGCCGAAAATCGCTTGCCCGTTGTAGGTGGTGTTGGTGCCGATGCTGGTGATTTCGGCCTGAATCGAAGCAAACTGCGCCTGCAGAGCCGTACGCTGCGAGTTGCTCACCGTGCCGGTGGACGACTCAGTCGCCAAGGAAACGGCTGTGTTCAACAAGGTTGTGATCTGCGACAGGGCGCCGTCGGCGACCTGCAGCATACCGACACCGTCCGTTGCGTTCTGCACGGACTGCGTCAAGGCGGTTACGTTGGCCTGCAAGCCGTTGGCAATGGCCAGGCCGGCTGGGTCATCCGCGCCGGAGTTAATGCGCTGCCCCGTGGAAAGAGCCTGCAGTGTCGAATTCATTCCCATCTGCGTCGTGCTCAACGAATTCTCCGCTTGCAAGGCAGAAATGTTATTCAGGATACTGAGTGCACCCATTTGTGAATCTCCTTTTCGAATTCCGCCTGCCTAGAAGTTTCGGGCCCCAGTTTACGGAGACTCGCTTGTTCGAGCAGGGGTTTGATTTTGTCGGGGTACTTTATCGGCACTTCAGTCCTCAATCCGCTAGTCACGTTGGTAACCTGCCCGGTGTTACTGTGAAACCCGTTCCAAAACGACAAAAATCCCCTCCCATTCAGTTAGTGAGCAGTCTCTTCAATCACTTGCGTGGATTCTAGAGGTCGATGGCACCGCTCAGCCATGCGGTTAGCAACCGCGTCGTGCGCGCTCCGTAGTTCCACCGAATCTGGAGAACGACTCAATCCTTCGGCGAGCACACGTTCCGCCTGCTCCCATCGCTCGATCTGAGCGTAGATGCTGGCGGCACGCAGAAACAATTGCGGATGCCCAGCAACCTGCGCCAGCTTCTCCGCGACTTCCGCCGCCTCCGGCAATCTGCCGGACATGATGCAGGCTTTCATCAGGTTATCGTGGATGGCAAACATTCCTGGCGCCGCGCGCGCTGCCCGCCGCAACCGGGCCAGTCCAGTGTTCTTCTGACCCATCTTCATTTCGGTGTATCCCAACTTGCTCTCGAGCAGAGGGTCCCCGCCGCCCAGCTTGATTGCCCTCCGAAACGCCACTCGCGCTTCTGCGAAGCGTTCCAGACAGTGCAGCGCGTCCCCCCGGACTTGCTCGCGCAGGGCGGCACGCTGCCCCTCCCGGCGATCGTGTTCTGCGGCTATCAGGGCTTCTTCGTACTTTCCTAAGTCGACACAAATCATGGCCTTGAAGAGCCAGGCCTCCGAAGCTCTTGGTTCCAGAATTACCCCGCGCTCCAAGCAGCGAAGCGCCTCTTTGGGATTCTTGGAGTACTCGTATTCTTGCAGCCCAAGCTGAATCCATGCCAAAGCGTCGTTGGGATCATCCTCGACTTTGAGCCGTAGCAGTTCCAGATAGTAGGCGCCCTTTCTCTCTCGGTTGTCGTGACCGGTCAGTTGGCCAAAATGGTGGATAAAGAAGTTCGCCAGCGGGAATCTGAGCCCCAAGGCCTTGAGCCGGTATTCCACGTTTTCATGCACCCGGCCAATGAAGTAAATCTCCGGATGACGCCGGAAGAAACGGACATTCTCGTGGACGAAAAATGCCGGCGCGTCCTTGGCGCGTTCATGACAACGATCGTTGGGCACGGCCACACGGTCCCATCCGCGATAAAAACCGCCGGGCACGTAATTGTGAATCGGGGTTGAATACCCGCCCACATCCGCCGCACTCATCAGTTGCGGGATCTTCTTTTTGGCTTCGCGATCCAGCTCCTCGTCCGCGTCCAGCACCAGAACCCAGTCGGTGGTCACCGGTTGCAATGCCGCGTTTCGGGCTTTTGCATAGTGGTTCTCCCAGGGTGAGGAGACGATGATGGCGCCAAATTCGCGGGCGATGTCGCAAGTGTTGTCCGTACATCCCGTGTCGGCGATGACGATTTGATCCACGAAGCCCCGAACGCTTTCCAGACAGGGAGCAATCGTATCCGCCGCATTCTTGACAATCATCGACAAACCTATCGTTGGCATGGAGAGATCCTGGAAGGGTCTGCATTGACCACCGGCAGATTGACGCCTTGCTGGGAAGTCGACTTCATAAGCCCGATCTCCGCACTGGCGGTTTGCAACTCGGTGGAGTTCGGGAACAACTGCAGGCCCAGGCTTATCAGCTTTCCAGCTCGGTCCCATTGCTTGAGTTGGGCGCGAATGCTGGCGGCGCGGAGAAAGGTCGTGGGTTGCGCGATACAGGCGGCGAAATATTCGGCGGCTTCCGCGGCTTCTGGCAGATTGCCAACCACCAGACAGGCTTTCATGAGCCGGTCGTGAACTTCGGACTGTTGGGGGGCGGCAGCGACCGCACGTCGCAGCTTCTCGAATCCGGCCACAATTTCGCCTAGCCTGACTTCCGTATAGCCCAGCTTGCTTTCCACCAACGGATCCGGATCGCCCAGTTGCAGTGCGCGTTGATAAGCGGTTCGGGCTTCGTCGATCTTTCCGAGATTGTGCAGCGCATCTCCTCTGAGCCGCTCCCGCAGAGCGGCGGCTTCCTCGGTTCCGTCGGCGTGCTGGATTGTGACTAGCGCCTTCTCCGGCTGGTTCATTTCGATCTCGATCATGGCAATGAAGAGCCAGGCGCGAATAAAGGGCGGATGCAGCCGGACCACTTCCTGAAAACATGGCAACGCCTCCGCCGGGTTGCGAAAAGCCTGGTGCTCGATGAGCCCGAGTTCAAACCAGGCAAATGGATTGTCTGGCTGTTCTTTGACCTTGATGCGACCGAGGTCGCGATAGAAGTGGTGTTTCCGTTCACGAACCTGGAGTGAACGCAGATGCCCGAAATGATGAATGACGATATTGGCAGGAACGTATTTGAGACCCAGGCTGCAAATCCGATACTCCACCAGTTCGTGCACTCGTCCGAAGTAATAGATTTCCGGATTGTTGCGAAATAACCGGATGGTGCGCTGATCGTGGTAAGAGGGAGCCTCCTTGGCGCGTTCCATCTGAGAATGGTTGGGGTGGCTATACTGGCCGAGAAAGTGCGAGCCCGTCCCGCTCATATAGTCCCGGATGGTGACACTGTAACCACTCACCTCCTGGTCTGCCATTAAGCCGGGTAACGAGTGCTTGGCTTCGGGATCCAGTTCTTCATCGGCATCCAACACCAGAATCCAATCCGTCTTCATCGGCACCAGCGCCGCGTTGCGGGCCTTCGCAAAATCGTTTTCCCAGGGAACCGAAATCACCGTGGCTCCGCATTCGCGGGCGATGTCGGGTGTGTTGTCGGTGGAACCGGTGTCCGCAACCACGATCTGACGCACCACATCTTGAACGCTCTGCAGACAGGCTCGCAGCGTATGCGCCTCGTTCTTCACGATCATCGAGAGCCCTAACGTCGACACGGCCCATTCCCCGAAAGATTAATGTGCGATTGGAAAATCGCTGCCACACGAACACTTGGGCTCTTCTGAGTGCACTTTTGCGACCAAGAAGGCCATCAAAGTTAGTGCGTCCGCCACGTTGCGCCCGCGCAGATGCGCTATGAGTCGACGAACTCAGACGCAGAAAACGTCCACTTGGGGGGCAGATTAGAAATCGATGAGGCGACTGGATTGCACTTCATGCCATTCGCCCAGAAGTTGGGAGGGATGACTGCCCTCCATCGGCATAGATCCCTGGTACCAGCGGGGCATAAGTGAATGGCAATCAATATTGACCGGCTCATAATGAATTGTCTGGACGCACTTGATTCCCGTCCCTATAACGATGCCGAACTTTGCACGGAATTGGGCGAGCTTTACAACGCCAGCAAACGTCCCCACATCGGGATGGCCTTCCTTGCGCTCGTGGCACGCCGTTCTGAGCGCGCCGCCGAGGCGAATCGCCAGTACAACGCAGCGGGAGGCATTAACCTGCCCTATCTCAGTCCGCAGCAGGCCGAGGAGATCGAGGCCGATGTGCCCGGCGTTCTTTGTGCTGCGGCCAATGCCCGTTTCTTTCCCTTCCTGCTCAATATGATCGGAAGCGCGCAACGCAATTCCTGGCATTCGATCCGCAAAATTGTCGTTTGTGATCTCGGTCTGTTCCCCGATCAAGCTGCATTCCTATCGAGCTTAGATCGCGTCGAGATGGTCCGGTCCAGCTGGCCTCTTTCGTTCCAAGCCTGGAAGTTTCCATACGTGTTGGAAACGCTCTACAAGGAGCAGGGTCCCGTGCTCTACTTGGACGCGGGCTGCTACGTCGATCGGGACTTGGAGGACCTGTTCAAGATCATCGAACAGCGCGGGCATCTGTTTTTCTACAATGCGCCGTACGACGATCCGATGCATCTGACGCGCAACTGGACCTCGCAACGCGTTTACGACTACTTCGGATGCCGCAAAGAAAGCGATCAGACAGTAACCGCCATCAGTACTCTGCTGGGCGTTTCCGGCAGAATGCAAGAGTTCATGGCCAAGCTGGTGGACCATAACGATATGTTTTTGCTTCGTCCCCATTCGGATTGCATTGATAACCGCTACGATCAATCGTTGTTCTCGGTTTTCGTCCAACACGCGGAGAGAATGGAACTCACCCGCTTCGAAGGATATTTGCGCAATGCCGCGGGTTACGGGACACCCAACTCCTACATCACCATCCATCGCTCAAAGTTCCGGCCTGGGGACGCGTTTGGCTTTCTGCGCGGCGTCACAGGCCATACCCAGTTGGTGCCTCCTCGAAGAACGGATGCCGTCGGTGCACCGGTCCTACAAAGTCTTGGTTGACAGCCCCTCAGATTAGAACCAGGTGAGGCGATTGGATTGCAGATGATGTACTTCTCAGTCTGCGGGATATAGCTGTCTCCAAACTGAGATTGAACTACGATCCGCCAGTTACTGAACTCAGGAAATCACATGGGAAAATTTCAAATCACTCTGGTTCGACCGCAGGGCTACCAGCACAGCGAGGCTTTCCGCGAAGTGGCGGAGACCCTTCAACTGGGTCTGACAAGTCTCGGCCACGCGGCCCAAATCCAGGAGAACATGTTTGAGCCTGCAGCTACCAATATCTTTCTGGGCGCTCATTTGCTCTCACCACGGCAAGGTTTGCTGGTCCCGCCTGGTTCCGTCATCTACAACCTGGAACAATTGAGCGGAGCCAGCCTGTCGCCCACATATTACGAATTGGCCTCACTGCATCAGGTGTGGGATTACAGTCTCGAAAACATCGAAAAATTGAAAACGATGAACTGTGCCTTCTTGCCGGTTCATGTGCCGCTCGGATACATGCCGGAGCTGACCCGGATCAAAGCCGCCCCGAACCAGGACATTGATGTCCTTTTCTACGGTTCACTCAACGAACGCAGAATTCGCATTTTAAACGCATTGCGGGACGCGGGCGCAAAGGTACATACCCAGTTCGGAGTCTACGGCAAAGAAAGGGACGAACTCATCGCCCGCTCGAAGATCGTTCTCAATATTCACTTCTACGACACAAAGGTATTCGAGATTGTTCGGGTCTCCTACCTGCTGGCAAATTCGAAAGCGGTAGTGACCGAATCCTCGCCGCTTATGGAAGAAGGGCTGGCGGATGCAGTCCGCAGCCTGCCTTATGACTCGCTGGTGGAGGGCTGCCTGTCGCTGCTCCGGAATGAAGATGAGCGCCGGAAGTTGGAGACTCGGGGTTTTCAATGGTTCTCTCGGCGAAGCGAGTCTGAAATTCTGGGCAACGCCCTTCGACAATGTGCCGGCATTACAACGACGGCGGCAGATCGCATCTCGATCCCCAGGAAACTGAATCTGGGAAGCGGCAAGGATTGGCGCCCCGACTTCTTCAATGCCGACTTTGATGCCTACTGGGAACCCGACGCCGTCTTGGATTTCAACCATCCTCTTCCCATTGGACAGCCGTTGGAGTCACTGCGCTTCGGCACGGTGGTATTGGAGAACAACTTCTTCGACGAGATCATTGCCAATGATGCCCTGGAGCATATTCCAAACCTGACCACGGCGATGAGCTCGTGTTTAAATCTGCTCAAGGTCGGTGGGCTTTTTCGGATCAGCGTGCCGTACGACCTCTCCTGGGGTGCGTGGCAAGACCCGACCCATGTTCGGGCATTCAACGAGCGCAGTTGGCTCTACTACACTGACTGGTTCTGGTATATGGGCTGGACGGAAGCCCGCTTCGATCTGGTGCAGTTCGATCTTGGCTTGAGCCCAATCGGAGAAGCCTTGAAGCAGCAGCAGATGAAAGGCGAGGATCTGGTGCGGCATCCCCGGGCCGTCGACCAGTTGCGGGTGGTTTTGCGCAAGCGGTTGTTGACCGAAGCGGAGAAGCAGCAGGTGGCCATGTATTTGAAACGGCCAAACCGCCGGGCCGCGGCCGCGAGCCAGTCCGGACCTGCGGCCGGGTTCAAGCGCGCACCTTATCCGACTCAGGCCCAACCGGCGAGCCCTCAGGTTTTTGCGGCGAGCAAGTGAGGGTTGGCGGGTATGCGCATTCTCTACATCTCGGGCGGCCAGGGCCCGGATTACATGTGCGACATGCTCTTTCATGGGTTGCGCAGCCTGCTGGGAACCGACGTCATCGATGTAAACCGGATCTGGTACATGTACGCCCACGAGTTCGGTGAGGGGCGGCACGACAAGTCCAAGCTGTATGGTCGCGGCTTCTCCGTGTATGGGCTACTGGGAGAGGATTCAGCCGTCGACCGGACCGACATCTCCAGGAAACTCCGCACACGTTATTTCGACCTGGTCATCTACGGCAGCGTTCATCGCTGCCGCTTGTTTCTGGACGAGACTCTGGCTTTCTATCCGCCGCAGCAGGTTCTCTTCGTCGATGGCGAGGATCACGCCATTATTCTGTCGCAGCTACTGGATTGGGGTATCTATTTCAAGCGGGAGATCGTATCGGAGCATCCCGGAGTTCGGCCCATTCAGTTCGCGATCCCTGATACCCGGATTGGTACTGTGGCCAAGCAGAAGGTAAAACTGCAGGCTTTCATCGACCCGAGAGACTCCCGAACCTATATCTACAACGACGAAACTGCCTACTACAGCGACTATGCA
>Ga0187818_10001009_pt1 | contig 11015 bp, 14 predicted proteins | sample NC_wetland_sal_i_14_FD_130581 | JGI IMG/M metagenome (GOLD analysis project Ga0187818, IMG submission 130581) | Wetland sediment microbial communities from Neuse River Estuary, North Carolina, USA - SO4_3 | ecosystem: Environmental > Aquatic > Freshwater > Wetlands > Sediment | place: USA...
CTGCTCGCAATGACATCCTTACCAGTCAATAGCGCAGGGGAGAACACCGATGCGGCTCAGCATTTTGGACGATTACCAGGGCGTCGCGCTCGACATGGCGGACTGGTCGGCGATACGCGGGCGCGGCATCGAGATCGCGGTCGAACGCTTCCCCTTTGCCGATGAGGACGACGTGGTGCGCTCCCTGGCCGACAGCGAGATCGTCTGCGCGATGCGCGAGCGCACGCCGTTCCCCAAGCGCGTGGTCGACCGCCTGCCAAAGCTAAAACTCCTGATCAGCACCGGCATGCGCAACGCCTCCTTCGACATGGCTGCGCTGAAGGAACGCGGGGTCACGGTCTGCGGCACCGGCGGCCCCGGCGGCGGCAACGAGGACACCGCTGAGCTTGCCTGGGGCCTCATTCTCGGCGCCGCGCGGCGGATCGCCGAAGACCACCAGTTCATGCGCCAGGGCGGGTGGCAGACCCGCATCGGGCACCGCGTCGCCGGCAAGACCATCGGCCTTTTGGGTCTCGGCCGGCTCGGCAGCGCGGTCGCCCGGGTCGGGCTCGCCTTCAACATGAAGGCGATCGCCTGGAGCCAGAATTTGACCGCCGAGAAGGCCGCCGCGCAGGGCGTGGAACGGGTCGAGAAGGACGAATTGTTTCGCCGCTCCGACATCCTCTCGGTGCATCTTGTGCTGAGCCCGCGCAGCCGCGGCCTCGTCGGTAAGCGCGAGATCGGGCTGATGAAGCCGAGCGCGATCCTCGTCAATACCTCGCGCGGGCCGATCTGCGATACCGAGGCGGTCATCGCGGCGTTGCAGGAAGGGCGGCTCGCCTATGCTGGGTTTGACGTCTACGACCAGGAGCCGCTGCCGATCGATCACCCGCTGCGCCAGGCGCCGAACGTGATCCTGACGCCGCATATCGGCTATGTGACCGACGAGAACTATCACAGCTCCTACCCGCAGATCGTCGAAAACGTCATCGGTTTTCTCGATGGCAAGCCGGTCCGGGTGATTTGAGGACCTGACAGGGCGATGAGCGAGGAGGCGCTATTGATCCGCCCCTCGCGCGACGATGACGTCGGCGCGATCGCGGCGATCTATCTCTATCACGTGTTGCATGGGGTTGCCTCGTTCGAGGAGATGCCGCCGGCGGTCGACGAGATCGCCCGCCGCCGCGGCGAGATCGTGGCGCGCGGCCTGCCTTACCTCGTCGCCGAGCGCGCCAATGGGCCGGATGGGGGACGGGTCGTCGGATATTGCTATGCGGGCCTGTTCCGGCCGCGGTCGGGCTATCGGTTCACGCTCGAAGATTCGATTTATGTGGATGCCGCCGAGGTCGGCCGCGGGATCGGCCGGGCGCTGCTGGCGCCGCTGCTCTCGGCTTGCGCCGAGCTCGACTACCGGCAGATGGTCGCGGTCATCGGCGGCCGGGAGACGATCCCGTCGATCCGCCTGCACGAGGCTCTGGGTTTCACCCACGCCGGAGTGTTGAAAGCAGTGGGTTTCAAATTCGGCCGCTGGATCGATATCGTGTTGATGCAGCGCGCGCTCGGGCCGGGCGGCGCCACGTTGCCCGGCTGAGGGCGCCCTTCGAGGAGACCAGCATGGCTGAGAATTTTGCCGATCCGGGGCAGGTCCGCTCCTATCACGCGCACATCTATTACGACCCGGAAACCCGACCGGTGGCGGAGCGGTTGCGCGAGGCGATCGGCAGCCGCTTTACGGTCGAGCTCGGGCGCTGGCACGACGAGCCGGTCGGACCGCACCCGACCGCGATGTATCAGGTCGCCTTCCCGGTCGGCGAATTTTCGAAGCTGGTGCCTTGGCTGATGCTGAACCGCGGCGGGCTCGACGTTCTCGTTCACCCGCAGACCGGCAATGCCTATGACGATCACGCGATCCACGCGATGTGGCTCGGGACCCCGTTGCCGCTGCGCCTCGAGGGGTTGCGCCGCACGGCCTGAGCCAGGACGCCGCCGCGGCTATACGCGGCCGGTTAGCAGGAGGACAGTCAGGATGATGACGAGGAGGCCGGCCTCGCCGGTTGGGTAATAGCCCCAGCCGCCGCTGTAAGGCCAAATCGGCAGCGCGCCGATCAGAAGCAAAATCAGGATGATGAGAAGAACGAAACCCAGCGCGCGACCGCCTGGGGTTGGCATTTCTCTCTTACCAACCCGGCACGGTAATTCAGGGTTCCGTCGGCGCGGCCTCTACCAGGCGCGCACCGGCCCGCAATCGACGTGGACGAAATCCGAGCTCGGATAATACCCGACACCGCCGCCCCTGAGGCTCATCGCCGCGCCGCGAACCTGCGACAGGTCGCGCCGTTCGCAGCGCAAATCGATCGCCATGCCCTTGATGTGGTAGCTGTTGGCTGCGACGCCGTCGCCGCGCAGGTACATGTGGCGGTTGGTCTCCGCCGAGCGGTAGCCGCAGATCACCAGAAACGGGTCATGGCAATCGAGGCGGCTGCGCAGCATGCCGAGGAGGTCGAGGATCCCGGCATTCATCGGCCGCACTTCGTCGGAATGATGGTCGCGCAGGACCCAGTTGATGTCGCGCACCGCCTCACGGATGTAGTGGCCATCGGCCCAGTAGACGGTGCGGACCCACTCGCTGGTGTGCGTGTTGTACAGCGACACCGAGCGTGGTGCGAAGGAGACGGCCGGGGCCGGCCTGACGAAAATAACGGCCGCCGCAGCCGCGCCGGCGCCCAACACCCGACGCCGGGTCAGCAGAGAAGCTGCTCGCAATGGCTAATCCCCCCAATAACCCCAAGGGACGCCATAGCATCCGCTCGCCGCTCAAACAACCCTGTTATGCAAAGTTGCGGACAGAAAAGCCAAGTTTCCGGCGATTTTTCGTTCGCTGGTTGATTGGCCTCGCCCGGTTTTCAGCCGCGACGCGGGCTCGACGGATTGTCTTGCGCCTCGGGCGCCTGCCGGGCCGGGTGCAGGTGCTGCCAGATTTCGGCATCGCGCTGGTAGAAATCCGGGCGGAACTCGATCGTCCCGTCCTCATCGGCAAACGCGGTCTGGTAGACCATGAAGACCGGGATCGGCGCCGGCAGCATGCGGCGATTGGTGTAGCCCAGCGCGATCCCCTGGTTGATCGCGGCGACCGGTTGGCCCAGCAACAGCGCGGCCAGCTCGCGCGGGTTCTGTACCCGCACGCAACCATGGCTCTGGCGGCGGTTGTCGCGGCTGAACAGACCCTTCAGCGGGGTGTCGTGAAGATAGACGTCGAAGCGATCCTGCATTTCGAATTTGAGCTGGCCGAGCGCGGTTCCCGCGCCGGGCAGTTGCTGGATCGCGCCGTTGCCGCGCATGACCATGTGGTGGTGGTTCAAATAATCGGGGTCCTGCGCCAGCTTTGGCAGGATTTCCTGGGCCGCGATCGAAGGCGGGACATTCCACGGTGGATTGAACAGCAGGCTGTCGATTGTCGTCTGAAATTCCGGTGTCTGCTTGTCGACCTCGCCGACGACGACGCGCGTCGTGAAGGCCGGCTGGTTATCGCGGTAAAGTACGAGCTGTGCGTTGGCAGTATTGACCCAGACGCGGTCGGCCGGGAGATAGCGCGGCAGCCAGCGCTGGCGTTCGAGGTTCACCACGATCTGGCGCAGCCGGCCCTCGGTGGTCGCTTCCGGCGACAGCGGGCGCGGATGGCGAGCGGTAGAGCTGTCAGCGGCAATTCGCGTCATCTCGGCGTCCGCTGCGCCCGAGCGGTAGGCAAGGAGGGCGCGCCGCAGCGCCGCGTAGGCCGGCGAATTCGGCGCCAGCGCCTCGATCGCCGCTGCCGGATCGGGGCTGTTAATGGCATTCTCGATCGTCGCGGCGAGGTTGACCGGCTCCGGCGTCAGATCTTCGTCATCCATGCGGATCTCGATCGGCAAGGCACCGCGGGTGAGCGCGTCGGCATAGGCCAGAACGGCATCGGACAGCACCAGCTCGCGCTCGACCGGCGGCAACGCCGCCAGGTTGGGCAACAGCGCGCCGTGAAACAGGTCGGGGTCGAGCCCGTGATCGTCGGCCCGCAGCACGGCATTGACCAGCGCCTGCGCCTGCGCCTGCCGCGTCGGCCAGACCGGCTCGAAATTGTGCATCGCATAGAATTGCCGCAACAGCGCGCCGTGCAGCCGCTCGCCGGCAACGAAGAGCCCTGTCGCGCTATCGATGCGGTTTCTGATGTCGCTGTCGGCGGCGGTCGGGGGGCTCGCCACTGCCGCCGGGTCGCCCGACTGAAATGCGGCTTGACGCAACAGGGCGGCGCCGCTCCTCGGCATTTCGGCGGCGGCGCTCGCAGCCGCCAGCAGACCGGCGGCCGCAATCGCGGCGGCGCCGCGCGCCATCCAGTCGCGCGACCGAAGAGGGCGGTTTCCGGCGATCTTGGGGGGTATCGACACAATCGCCTCGTTGCTAGCGTGATGGTTGCGCGACCGGCGCACGCTGGGGGTTCGAACGGGCACCGCCACCGGCGGGTTCTCGGGGTCGAGCCGCACGCGTGGCCGAACCGCCGCCCGCGGCAATCTAAACGCGAATAGTTTCTACGGTATTGATAACAGCTAGATTGCGGCAACCCTACGGGTTTTCTGCAACTGGCGCAATACGGGCCCGACCGCCGCCCGTCACGGTAGAAGAGCCTCTGCGTTGCACGATGCTGTTGCAGCAACCCTGCGGTGGGGCAGCCCGATCGCGCGGGTGGACGGCGCCGATTTTACGATTCGTCTATTGCGAATTTTTCCTGTAACAATTGGTCGCAACAACCGGAACAGGGGCAGCCATGCGTGCTGGCGTGTCAGCGACGATCGTCGCTGCGTTCCTCCTGACGGGCGGCGCGGCGTGGGCGGCTTGCCCCCCGGGCCAATCGCATAATTGCGTCGATCTCGGCAGCGTTCCTCAGATTTCTCAGCAGATCGTCGATGGTGAGCACATCGCCGCGCCGCCGAAAACTGCGCCGCCTGGCGACACGCAGCCGGCCTATACCGGACCGGCGCTCGGGCTGAGCAAGATGATCCGGCGGGCGCCGACCGTTGGCTACCATTGGGCGATCGATTAGGGACGCGGGCTGCGCCGTTCACGCGTCGCCGGCGAGACCCTTCGGTCGCGGTCCGACATAGGCCGAGGAGGGCCGGATCAGCCGGCCCTCTCTCTGCTGCTCCATCGCATGGGCGAGCCAGCCGGCGCCGCGCGCCACCGCGAAGACCGGGGTGAACGCATCGCGCGGCAGCCCGACCGCGTCGAGCAGCAACGCGGCATTGATCTCGACATTGGGCTGCAGCGGCGGCCGGCCCGGCTTGAGGCGAGCGAAGGCGGCAGCAACGGCGCGCTCCACCTCGGCCGCGAAAGCGAGCCGGCCAGCCCCGGGGCCGAGCGTCGCGGCGAGGCGCTCCAGCGCCGTCCGCAACACCTGGGCGCGCGGGTCGCCGAGCCGGAACACGCGATGGCCGAACCCCATCAGCCGCTCGCCCGCGGCAAGCTTTCGCTCGGCCCAGGCGGCGACATCGCCGCTCGCCTCGGCCTCGTCGAGCATGTCGAGGGTCGGCCCCGGCGCGCCGCCATGCAGCGGCCCGGTAAACGCGCAATAGGCGCCGAGCGCCGCCGACACGAGCGACGCACGGCTCGAGGCGATGACCCGCGCGGTAAACGCCGAGGTGTTGAGGCCGTTGTCGATGACCGCGGTGAAATAGGCGTCGAGCGCCTCGGCCATGACCGGCGCCACCGGCGCGCCATGCACCATGCGCAAGAGATCGTCGGCGGTGCCGCGTGCCGCGTCGGGAGCGAGCGGCGGGGCGCCGGCGCGCGTTCGCATTAGCGCCGCGATCGCCACCGGCAATGTGGCGAGGATCGCCGCCGGCGCGCTGTCTTCCGGCAGCGCGGCGAGGGCAAGCCGCACGCCTTCGACGAGCGGCCGCGCGCGCGCCCCGTCGAGCCAATCGGCGAGGCGGGCAAAGGCCAGCTCGCGCCCGGCGCCGAGCCGGGCACGCATCTCCTCCCGGTTCAGCCCAGTGCCGGCAAACCCTTCCCATAAGAGGCCGACCGCCCCCTCATAGCCGAAATCGGCGACGAGCTCGGCGAGCGTATGGCCGCGCACCCACAGGATGCCGCGCGCGCCATCGCTGTGGCTCAGCACCGTCTCGGCGGCGATCAGCTCGGCCAGCCCGCTATCCATTCCTTGAACCCAGTCATCAGCTCGCGTTCCTGCTGCGGCGCCGGTCACCCGGGGACCGCCGCGCAGGATAGCATGGAGCCGGCCGCCGCCTTCCGCGGCATTCCTGTTACGCCTGCTATTACAGGCGAAAAACAGGGCCCGGTTGACCCTTTAATGCGTCGCGGCTTCGACGGGCTGCCGCGCGCCGCCGTCGCGGTGGTAGAAGGCGCGCTGCTTGTCGCGCCAGGCGGCGCGCTCGGCCGGGTCGATCTGCCCGTCGTGATTGGCGTCGATGCGGTCGAAGCGTTCGCGGAAGCGCCGGTCGCGGTCGGCCTCAGGCAACCCGGCGAGCCAGTCGTAATAGGCCTTCGCCTGTTCGAGCCGGGCTTTTCGCAGCGCCGGAAGATCGGCAGCGGCGAGCTCGCGCGCGAGTTCGCCCTGCCGCCGCTCGATAAAGGCGAGCCGCCAATCGCGGTACTGCTCGAAGGTGATCTTGTCGCCTGCGGCGGCAGAGGCCGCCGTCGGCTGGGCGGCGTGGCCCGGTAGCCACAGGGTCGCGGCGATCGCGGCGGACGCGGCAAAAAGGCTCCATTTCATCGGATTTCCTCCCGGTTCGGGGGTTCGTGCGTGGAGAACAAAGCAAGAATATTAATTGTTTCGAGCCGAGTCAACGAAATATGTTCTTGTTTCATTCTGACACAAATCACGATCGCCGGCTTGCCTGCGCGGCGCCGCGATGGCACAAGCGCGGGGAACTCCAGGCGCCTTCGGCGTGGGGAGACGGGGCGAGGGGGCAATGCCGGATTTCGCCATCGAGCGGGGCTGCGCGGGGGTCGTCTGCGGCATCGACGAGGCCGGGCGGGGACCGTTGGCCGGCCCCGTTGTTGCCGCCGCGGTCGTCATCGATCGCCGCCGTTTCCGCGGCGAGCTGCGCCGCGTGCTCGACGATTCGAAAATGTTGAGCCGCGAGCTGCGCGAGAGCTGCTACCGCGCCCTGTTTCACTGTGCCCGGGCTGGCGCGGTCAAGATCGGCGTCGGGGCGGCGAGCCGGGGCGAGATCGACCAGATCAACATTCTGCGGGCGAGCCTTGTCGCGATGGCGCGAGCGGTGGCCGCGATGGGGCTCCGGCCCGACATCGCGCTGGTCGACGGCAACATCGCGCCGCCTTTGCCGTGCACTGTGAAAACCGTCGTCAAGGGCGACGCGCTGAGCTTCTCGATCGCGGCGGCCTCGGTCGTCGCCAAGGTGACCCGCGACCGAATCATGCACGCATTGGCCGCGCGCTATCCCGGATATGGCTGGGAAACCAATGTGGGCTACGCGACGGCCGAGCATGGCGAGGCGATCCGGCGGCTCGGCATCACCCCGCATCATCGCCGCTCGTTCGAGCCGGTTCGCCTTGCGCTTTCGGCCCCTGCGGACTTCTTCGCCCTGCTCGAAGCCGGCGCCGTTGCCGACGTAGGCGACAGCGCGCACCCTCCGGATTTCCCGCGGAATTGACGGGGACGGCGGCCTCGCCCACAGTTCGCGCCATGGGGGAGACAACAGCGCCCGCGATGGATGCGGTGATCGAAGGCGATTGCCTTGCGGCATTGGCGCGGTTGCCGGAGGGCTCGGTCGATCTCGTCTTCGCCGACCCGCCCTATAATCTGCAGTTGAGCGGCGAACTCCACCGTCCCGACAACAGCCGGGTCGACGGGGTCGAGGAGGCGTGGGACAAGTTCGCCGGCTTTGCCGAATACGACCGGTTCACGCGGGCCTGGCTGGCGGCTTGTCGCCGCGTATTGAAGCCCTCGGGCGCGCTCTGGGTGATCGGCTCCTACCACAACGTCTTCCGGATCGGCACGGCGGTCCAGGATCTCGGCTTCTGGATCCTCAACGACGTGATCTGGCGCAAGGCGAACCCGATGCCGAATTTCCGCGGCCGGCGCTTTACCAATGCGCACGAGACGCTTCTGTGGTGCGCCCACTCGAAGGAGGCGCGCTATACCTTCAATTACGAGGCGATGAAGGCGCTCAACGACGAATTGCAGATGCGCAGCGATTGGCTGATCCCGCTCTGCGGCGGGCCCGAGCGGCTGCGTGACAGCGATGGCAAGAAAGCCCATCCGACGCAGAAGCCCGAGGCGCTCCTGCACCGCGTTCTGCTGGCCTCGACCCGGCCGGGCGAGATGGTGCTCGACCCGTTCTTCGGCACCGGCACCACCGGCGCCGTCGCCAAGCGCCTGGGGCGGCGGTTTATCGGCATCGAGCAGGACCGGGCCTATGTCGCGCTGGCGCGGCGGCGCATCGCTGCGGTGCGGCCGGCCCCCGCCGATCTCGTCGCCTTGGAGTCGCGGCGCGAGGCGCCGCGGGTCCCGTTCGGCAGCCTCGTCGAGCGCGGTCTGTTGCGTCCCGGCGAGGTGCTGGTCGATGCCGGCCGGCGCTGGAGCGCGTGGGTCCGCGCCGACGGCAGCCTGATTTCGGCCGAGCATCGCGGCTCGATCCATTCGGTGGCGGCCCAGCTGCAGGGCGCGCCGGCCTGCAATGGCTGGGCCTTCTGGCATGTCGAGCGCAAGGGCGAGCTTGTGCTGATCGACCGGCTGCGCCAGCAGCTGCGCGGCGAGCTCGGGTGACGAGCCGGCGCCTTGTGACGCAATAGACCGAGAGAGGGGGATATGACGAGGCTGGGATTGCTTCTCGCGGCGCTTGTCTTGGCGGCATGCACCGGCGATCCGCCGCCGCCGCTCGTCGTTGAGGCGCCGCGTCCGGCCGGGGTGGCCCGGGGCATCGATCTGCCGACCGATGCCCGCGACGTGTCGCTGGAACTGCAGGGGAGCCGCCTCGACTTTGTCGCCCGGTATTACCGCGATGGGGCCTCGCGCTGGCCGGCATTGTCGGCCGAGGAGGCCCGAACGGTGTCCGCGGCGGGGATGAGCCTGGTCGCCGTGTGGGAGTCGCATTCCCACCGGCCGGACTATTTCAGCTACGCTTCCGGCTATTACGACGCGCTCTCCGCCTACCGGCAGGCCTGGACCATCGGGCAGCCGCCTGGCAGCGCGATCTATTTCGCGGTCGATTTCAATGCCCAGGCACCCGACATCATGGGACCGGTCGACCGGTATTTCCGCGGCATCGCAGCCGGTCTGGCGGCGGCCGGCGGGCAGAGCCCGGCGTATCGGGTCGGCGTCTACGGTTCCGGCGCGGTCTGCGACTACCTGAAGCGTACCCGCCTGGCGAAATACGCCTGGCTCTCGAACTCGACGGCCTGGTCCGGGTACGACAGCTTCGCCGATTGGAACATCCGGCAGAGCGGGAGATCGCCGTCTCTGTCGTTCGACCAGGATTCGAACGAGGCGCGCGGCGAGTTCGGCAGCTTTCGGGTCGCCAACCAGTACAGCTCATTGTGACGAGCGGAGCCCGCAATGGCCTACGACCGCAACAATGTCTTCGCCCGTATCCTGCGCGGCGAATTGCCCTGCAGCAAAGTCTATGAGGACACGCACGTCCTCGCCTTTCGCGACATCAACCCGCAGGCGCCGACGCATGTCATCGTGATCCCGAAGGGCGAATATGTGTCGGTCGATGATTTCTCGGCGAACGCGTCGGCCGCCGAGCTGGCCGCCTTCATGCAGGCGATCGGCCGGATCGCGCATCAGGAAGGGGTCGCTGAGACCGGCTACCGCATTCTCGCCAACCATGGAAGGGCGGCCCATCAGGACGTGCCGCATTTCCATCTGCACCTCTTCGGGGGGCGCGACCTCGGCCCGATGCTGCGCCGCCCGCGCGAGTAACCCTTCTCGCGCACGGCGGAGCTTGGGGCTGGACGACAAATTATGCGTCCTTCGAGACGGCGCTTCGCGCCTCCTCAGGATGAGGATAAGTTTATGATGGCATTAAGAAAAAACCTCATCCTGAGGAGCCCGCAACGCGGGCGTCTCGAAGGACGCGCCGTGCCGATCCAGCGGTCGACAGATTCGCGGGGAAGGGTTATTGGGTCTCTTGCGCGAGCGCCAGATCGAACAGCGGCAAGAGGGTCGGGAAGGTCGGGTAATGCCCGGCTTCGATGTCGGTGCGGCTGGCCCAGGCGACCGCGGCGGCATCGTCGGCCGGCTCGCCCTCGCCGGAGCGCCAGATCCCGCGCACCGCGATCAAGGTGTAATGAAACTGCACGCGGCCTTGCGCATCGCGGTGGATCGCGTCGTGGACATCGAGAATGCCGGCCGGCTCGGCGATGATGCCGGTCTCCTCGGCGAGTTCGCGCATCGCCCCCGCGGCGACGGTCTCGCCGAGCTCCAGGACGCCGCCGGGAAAGCCCCAGCGCCCGGCATTGGGCTGCTGGGCGCGTTGCACGATCAGCGCCCTGGTCGCTGATCCGCCGCCGCGCAACACGACGGCGAGCACCGCGACGATCGGCCGGTCCGGGTAGCGCCGCGCCGCACGCCGCGCGTCGAGATCGGCGGTGGTGGGTTCGGCGTCACTCATATCGCCACTCGGTCAGCCCGCCCGCCGCACGACTGGCTTCGGTGACGAGCCCTACTCGGCGGCTACCCGCGGGCGGCCCTGCTCGTCGGTATAGATCTCCGCGCCCTGCTCCAAGAACTCCTTCGACTTCTCGGCCATGCCTGATTTGGCGTAGTCGCGGATTTCCTGGGTGATCTGCATCGAGCAGAATTTGGGGCCGCACATCGAGCAGAAATGCGCGAGCTTGGCGCCCTCGGCCGGCAGGGTCTGGTCGTGGAACTTCTCGGCCGTTTCGGGATCGAGCGACAGGTTGAACTGGTCGCGCCAGCGGAACTCGAAGCGCGCCCGCGACAACGCGTCGTCGCGCTCGCGTGCGGCCGGGTGACCCTTGGCGAGGTCGGCGGCGTGCGCCGCGATCTTGTAAGTGATCAC
>Ga0187818_10001011_pt1 | contig 11013 bp, 10 predicted proteins | sample NC_wetland_sal_i_14_FD_130581 | JGI IMG/M metagenome (GOLD analysis project Ga0187818, IMG submission 130581) | Wetland sediment microbial communities from Neuse River Estuary, North Carolina, USA - SO4_3 | ecosystem: Environmental > Aquatic > Freshwater > Wetlands > Sediment | place: USA...
ATGCTTTTGCGCTTCCATCGATTGGCGGAAGATCGAGTCGCGCCGGCTGTCCTGTTCTTTCATGGCGCGAGCCGCTTCTTCCATGTCGTTGAAGGTTTTCGGCTTGACCGGGGCGGTGTGCGCAATGATGCTGCGCGTCGCCGCGTCGATCTTCATGACCGCGCCGCAGCAGGGGCAAGTCACGTCAAAATTGGATTCGCGTTTCTCCACACCGCGATCATACCGCAATCCGGGTCAGCGCGGAGTGAGGCGAATCGGCAGAATGTGGAACAGATACAGCATCTCCCAACCCAGCAGGACGATCGACACCAGCACCACCAGGATCGCCAGAATCTCACCAAAGGTCAGACCGACCTTTTCCTGTTCGAAACGGCGCGCCCCGAGGCTCAAAATATTCAGCGTGGCAAAGCCGAACACCAGCGCCCACAGAATGTTGTAAATTTCCTCGCGAGTCGAGCGCAGAAGGAACAGCGCAGGCAGAACCCCGGCCGCGAGCGCGTGGAGCGCACGGCCAGAGAACTCTGCCCAGCCGTGGGCCTGCCCCGCGGCAACAAATAACGATGAACAACTCCGAGCCGCGGTGAAGGGTCGAGGCAGTCTCATGCGGAAATTTGATAGTACCGTGTTTGCCTTCCCAAAGTCAGCCCGGCCACAAAAAGGCACCCCACAAGTTAGCGCGGTTGATTTTCTCCGGACTGTCGCAGAGGATAGTACCCGATGATCGTCAACTTCGCCGAGCGGGCGCACAACCACAACTGGGAACTGGACCCGGTCACCCGATCCCTGCTCGATACCGATTTCTACAAACTGCTGATGCTTCAGTTCATCTGGAAGCATTACCCGAAAACCCGCGTGTCGTTTTCTCTGTTGAACCGCTCCACCTCCGTGCGCCTCGCCGACATGTTTCCGCGCGAAGAGCTTATCCACCAGATGGAGCACGCTCGCCGCCTCCAGTTTCGAAGATCGGAACTGGTCTGGCTCGCGGGCAACACTTTCTATGGCCGCCGCGGAATCTTTGAACCCGCCTTTCTGGAGTGGCTGGAGCGCGATTTCCGATTGTCGGACTATGAACTATCGGTCAAGGACGGACAGTTCCATCTCGCTTTCGACGGCCTTTGGACTGAAACCACGATGTGGGAACTCTATGCGCTCTCCATCCTCGACGAGCTCAAGACCCGAGCCGGTTTGAAAAGACTGCGCGAGTTCGGTCTCGATATCCTCTATGCGCGGGCGAAAACAAAACTGTGGAGCAAGATCGAGCGCCTGCGCGGCGTCCCCGGGCTTGCCGTCGCCGACTTCGGGACGCGCCGCCGCCATAGTTTCCTCTGGCAGGAATACGTAGTCAACGCCATGGCAGCGAATCTCGGCAGCGCCTTTACCGGAACCTCGAACGCTTTCCTCGCCCACAAGCACGATCTCGAAGCCATCGGAACCAACGCGCATGAGATCCCCATGGTTCTCGCCGTGCTCGCGTCCGATGACGACGATGCCATGAGGGCTTCTCAGTATCGCGTCCTCGAGTTGTGGCAGGCCACCTACCATGGCGCTCTCCGCATCATGCTGCCGGATACTTTTGGAACCACGCAATTTCTCGAAAATGCCCCTGCCTGGACCGCTGACTGGACCGGTCAGCGCATCGACAGCAAGAATCCCTACGTCGCCGGCGACGAATATATCGAGTGGCTCAAGGGGCGCGGTCGAGACCCGCAAGACAAGCTCATCATCGCCTCCGACGCCCTAGACGTCGATGACATCCTCGGCCTGCACGCCTATTTCGGAGGAGCGCTGGCGAGCGGCGTGACGGCCAGCAGTGTTAAGAATGACTTCCGCAGCGCCGCCGATTTCTTCGATCGCCAAAAGTGGACCCCCGGCCGGCGCATCCGCTTCAGTGCAGGCTGGGGAACTTTGCTGACCAACGATTTCCGCGGCTGCGATCCCGCCGGCGGCAGCGACTTTGACCCCATCAGCCTGATCTGCAAGGTATCCACTGTCGAAGGCCAGCCCGCGGTGAAGCTCTCCGACAACTACGCCAAGGCGCTGGGCACGCCGGAAGAAATCGAACGCTATCGCCGCCTGTTCGGCACCAAAGGAATGAGCCACATTCCCGTGATCACATGAGCCTCACATCCGGATCATGTCAGAACATCTCGATGCCAACCGAGCCACCTTTACCCGTTCCCGATTTCCTCTACGGCACCGCCTGGAAGGAAGATCGCACCCCGGCCCTCACCGAACTCGCGCTCCGCATGGGCTTTCGCGGCATCGACACCGCGAACCAGCGAAGGCACTATTTCGAAGCCGGAGTCGGTCAGGGAATGGCCGCCGCTTATCGCACCGGGTTGGTCGCTCGCAACGATCTTTTTCTGCAAACGAAATTCACCTATCAGCCCGGTCAGGGGCACCGCCTGCCCTATGATCCCGCAGCCTCGCTTTCCGTTCAGGTCGCTCAGTCGATGGCCAGTTCGCTCGACCATCTCGCGAGTGACCACGTCGATAGCTACGTCCTGCACGGGCCCGCCTCCAACCACGACTGGACCGACGCTGACGCCGAAGCCTGGGAGGCGATGCGCAAAGAGCGCGATACCGGGCGTACCCGTCTCCTCGGTGTAAGCAATGTTTCTCTGCGCCACCTGCGGCAGATGGCAGCCGCCCGCGCCGAACTTCCTGCATTTGTGCAGAACCGTTGCTACGCCCGCCTCGGCTGGGACCGTGCGATGCGATTGTTCTGCAGGCAGCACAAAATCATCTATCAGGGATTCTCGCTTCTCACCGCGAATCAGGAGGTGCTAAACCATCCTCTGATCGCCAGTCTGGCCGCGAGCGCCAACGCCACGCCGGCCCAAGTCGTGTTCAGTTTCGCGCGCGCCGTCGGAATTCTCCCCCTGACCGGCACCTCCAACGCCGAGCACATGAAGCAGGACCTGGCCAGCCGCGACATCGCACTCCCGCGGGAATCGGTGCAAGCAATCGAGTCTCTGGCCGGCTGAGACTGGGCAAGCCCCGTCTCTACGCTAATGTGTATTAGTTTGAACTCGACCTTGCGGACAGGGCTGGCAGGTTCCACGTATCGGACACCGATCCGGTATCCGATTGGGGGATTTTGAGCGTAATGGCGATTTTTCGCCAAATGAGATCGAGTGCTGATGATCCTACTCGTAGAGCCAGTCGAGAAGACCGTATTGCTGATAAAGGGAGCGCAATTTATCGCGTTCTATGCGCTCCTCGTCGGAATATTTGCGAGCCTTAGCAAAATCACCCTGAGCGACCGCATCTCGTACCGACTGAAAAACCGCATTAACCCGATTTTGCTGGTCAACAACATCTTCCGGCAGAGGCTCGCGCTCCCTGACAAATTCCTGCGACGCAGAATATTCGTGTGGCGTCCGCTTTAACTCCTCACGAGCCGAGGCTAGGCGAACACCACGTTCGTGCAAAAACTCCGCCGCAAAACATTTCTGCTCCCGAAGTATGCCAAGCAAGATATGCTCGGTGCCAATGTGCTTATTCGAAAGCCTGCCAGCCTCATCGGCTGCGTAAGCTAGGACACGCTTGCATCTGCCGCTGAGTGGAAGGTCGCAAGGGCCTTTGAGTGGCTCGCCTATTTTTCCGCTTTGTTCGATCTTTCTCCAGACCGAATCGGCAGCCCAGGGAGAAGCAAGAAAGCGGCGTGCCAAGCCCTGGTCTTTCGATAGCAACCCCAACAGGAGATGCTCCGTATCAATTTCAGGACTTCCGACGAGGCTGGCTTTGTGCTTCGACGATACCATCACTCTTTTTGCCGTCTCCGTATAGCGCTCAAACATGGCGGTTTCGGTTACGAAGGATTCCTTTCGAACGAAGTATAGATCGGAATACGAAGCAAGTTGACGAAATCAGGCGTTAGCACAAGTTTGCGCCGTTTGTTCGCCCCTTCGTTGCGCCCAAAACTCCTGCTACGGCCTGATGGTAGCGGCCCTATCGGACAGGGTGGCGTGCAAGGTCAAGTCGTGGCTAGTACAGCAATGTCTCCCCACTGAATTTCAACTGCACTCAGGCCGTCCCGGTGTTAGCCAGCGCTTCCACCGCTTCCCACGTCGTGCCAAAGGTCACGAAGAAATCCTTCACCTTGGTGATTTCCATAATCTTGCGCACCCGCGGCTTCATCCCCGTCAACACCAGATATCGCCCCGTTTTCTGATGCGATACGTACGCCGCTACCAGCGACCCCAATCCCACCGAATCAATGTACGGGACATCCGACAAGTCCAGAATCATCGTCTCCGCGCTCTCGTGGCGCACCGCGCGCTCGAATTGCGGCGCGGTTTCCATCGTGATCGGCCCGCGCAGCAACAGAATCCGCTGATCGTCCCCCACTCCTTCATAGCGCTCGACGGTGAGTTCCCGCGATCCCATGGCAGCCGATTGTAGGCCACCCGGCTCTCCCTGTCACCTCCCGCAAATATAATTTTCCCTCCACTCCCCGCGTCCAGCGCCTTATTGCGGTTTCTTCTCGTCCCCATGATTCTCGTACACCGAGTACTGCCCGCCCGGATGTTTCAGCTTCACCGTAAGCTCCATCTCCGGCTTGTTGATCTCGTAGTCTTCCCCAAAAGTCTGGAAATGCGGCGCCAGCACTTGGACTCGCAGCGGACCATACGGAATCCCGTCAACGGTCGTCTTCCCTTCTGCATCCGTCTTCAACTCCATTTCACCTTTATCCTGCTTGCCCTTGCGTTTCACTGGATGCAGTACCACCTCCGCATTCCTCACCGGCTTTCCGTCGGAGTCGCGCACCACCACAAACCGCAAACTCGACGTTGGCCCCGCGTCATCCTGAGCCCAAGCCAACCCGATCATGCCCGCCCCAAGCACGATCGCCACCACCATCACCATCAAAATATTTCTTTTCATATGCATTCTCCGCTCTCTGCCTTCGCGCCGTCACTGCGGCGGCTTTTGCTCCGGCGGTTTCTTGTCGTCCGTTTTCTTCGCGTCTCCACTGTTCCCGTAAAGCGAGTACTGCCCGCCCGGACGCTTCAGCTTCACCGTAATCTCCAGTTCCGGCTTGTTGATCTCGTAGTCTTCCCCAAAAGTCTGGAAACCCGGCGCCAGCACCTGTACTCGCAGCGGACCATACGGAATCCCGTCAATGTTCGTCCGCCCATTGTTGTCCGTCTTCAACTCCAATCCACCCTTCGACTGCTTTCCCTTCCGATCCAGCGGATGCAGCACCACCGCCGCATTCCTCACCGGCGTGCCGTTGTAGTCGCGCACCACCACAAATCGCAAATCCGACATCGGCCCCTCAGCAACCTGAGCCCCCGCCAGCCCAACCCAGCCCAACCCAAGCACGATCGCCACCGCAGTCACGATCAAGAAACTCTTCTTCATATCACCCATTCTAGTGTGGCGGGGCGCTCCTGCCCGCGTCCACCTTATTACTTCATCCCCCTAACCACATACACCTGCGACAGCGTCTGCACGTAGAGATAGGCGTACGCGCCCCCGTCACCCGACCGATAAGACCCGCCAACGCTCACGGCCCCCGCCGCCAAGCCTTCCCCGAAGGTTTTCCACGGCTCCATTTTGCCGGTAACTGTATTGACCCGAGAAACGTTCCGGGTCTTCTCGCGTTGCCGGGTGGAGACGACGTACAGCGACTCTCCATCCGGCGACCAACCAGTCACGCGGTAGTTGGAGTCCAGCCCCGGGATCGGGCGCATACCGCTTCCATCCAGCGGCCAAATGCCCCATTTGCCGTCCGGTCCCTGCACCGCCGTGTTCCGGCCGTCCGGCGACGGATGCACACCACCCACACCTTCTGGAGTGATTGGCCTCGAAGTACCATTGTTGACTTCAATCACATAGTCGCGCACACCGTGTCCAGCCTCAATCCCGCTCGCCAGCAACTCCTTGCCGCCAGCCAACCACCGTACGTCCTGGTAGCTCACGTTGTCGTGCGTCACCTGCCGTGGCTCGCCCGCTCCCGTCGGCACCAGGCTGAGCGGCCCACCCTTCGCCGGTTGCGTGATCACCCACTTGGCATCCTGAGAAATCGCCAAGCCGTTTCCCTCGCCAATTCGCACCGGCGGCGACCCGTCGGTATCGCGGACAAACACGGTGTAATTCGGTCCGCCACCGTCGCCCGCCTCTTCGAATAAAACCTTGCGGCCGTCCGGGGTCAGATCGCTCAGGACCGACCAACCGAACCACCCCAGTTCGCGCTCTTCTTTTCCACCCGGCGGCACACCGCGAATCCCGATGCGCTGCTGATGCGTCACCATCAGGGCCACGCCGTTCCGCATATCTTCCAGCCACATTCCTCCCGGCACATTAGTGATCGGTCGCACCTTGCCCGAGAGCGTCACCGCCTCGGGGTTCCCGGCGCTCCCGCTGTTGGAGGCCGTAAACCAGATTTCATCCCCCGCCGGCGACCAGATCACCCCCTGCAGTGTTTTCCAGCCCGCGGAAAGTATCTTCTCCTTGTCATTGTCTTTTTCTTTGCCATCCGACCCAATCACTGCGACCGAACCCTCATCGTCGCCGTTCACGTTTTGATGATCGGCAAATGCGATCCACTTCCCGTCCGGCGATATCTTCGGATGGCTAATCCAGTTGATGCCGTCGAACCGCACCTTTCCGATCGGATACTCCAAACGCCAGTGACCGTTCTCCGGCATGTAACGAACCACCGCCATCTTCTCGCCGTCCGCCGCCCAGTCCGCGTCCTGCACATTGTCCAGCACTTCTCGGGGTGCTCCTCCGCTCATGGGAATCCGCGCCAGCGTTCCCACCACCGCATAACCGCCCAAGCTCGCCGAGTTGAGCCGAACCGCCAACTCTCCGCTCTTCGAAATCGACAGCAGTTCCGCGTCCTTCACTCCGAGTTCGCGCGCGCCATGGTCATCCGTGCGCCCGATATACAACTGGTTTTCGCCTCCATCCCACGAAGCGCTGTACACCATGCTGCCGTCCGGCGTAAAGCGCGCATTCCCGATGGAACCGGTGCGAAACGTGATCGGTTGATACTCCGCCAGCGGCGCGCGCCCGCTGCCTCGGCCCAACCACCAGCCGACCCCCATCAGCAACGCCGCCAGCACCAGCGCCCCGGTCAGTCCAAACAGTTGGCTGCGCGAGGCAACTTCTTTTTTCTGCGCGGTCGTCTTTTCTGCAATCGCCGCCTCTGCAATTGCCGTCTGCGCGCTCGTCGCTCCCACCACCGAACTATCCGTCAGCGCTTCCAAATTGAAAGCCAGATCTCCCGCCGACTGGAAACGCTGTGCCGGATTTTTCTCCAGACAATGCCGCACCATTCGTTCCAATGCCGGCGGAACATTGCGCGCCGTTTCCGAAAGTTCAGCGGGCTCTTCCTTCAGAATCGCGCTCATCGTGTCGGCCGGAGTTTCTCCCCGAAACGCGCGCTGCCCCGAAAGCATCTCGTACAGAATCGACCCAAAAGCAAAGATGTCCGAGCGATGGTCGGCCGCCTTTCCCCGCACCTGCTCCGGCGACATATACCCCACCGTCCCCATAATTTGGCCCGGCTCGGTGTTTACCTGCACGGTCGGCGCGTCTGCACCCGAGTCCGTTTCCGGACGCGTCAGTTTCGCCAGACCGAAGTCGAGAATCTTCACGCGGTCGTCGCCGGTCAAAAACAAATTTTCCGGCTTCAGGTCGCGATGCACGATTCCCTTTTCGTGCGCCGCCGCCAATCCCCGCGCCACCTGCAACGCGTAGTCAATCGCCTTCCGGCTGGAAAGCGGTCCGTTCCTGATCCGTTCCCGCAGCGTTTGCCCTTCGAGCAATTCGGAAACGATATAGGGAGCGCCGCGCTCCTCCCCAATATCGAAAATCGAAAGAATGTTCGGGTGATTCAATGCTGCCGCCGCGCGAGCTTCCTGCACGAATCGCTGGAGCCGCTCCGTATCCGCCGAGTAAGACGTGGGCAGAACCTTGATGGCCACAATGCGATCAAGCCGCGAGTCGCGAGCCCGATACACCTCGCCCATACCTCCAGAACCGATCAACAACTGGATGTCGTAAGGGCCGAGTTTCGTGCCGGAAGTGAGTGCCATCTGAAGCTGTGGATTATATCGGACTCGAGGGTGAGCCGTTACGGCTCGAGTCGCCGGAAAATCGGAAACTGGCGCACTGCAAAATTCGCCATCACTTGGCTCGGGGATGAGTCTGATCGTAAACGTTCATCACGTGCTTGACCGAGAGCTGCGTGTAGCGTTGCGTGGTCGCCAGCCGCTCGTGCCCGAGCAGTTCCTGGATGGCACGCAGGTCCGCTCCCTCCTCCAGCATGTGGGTGCCGAAGGCGTGACGCAGAGTGTGCGGATGAACCTCGGGCGACAGTCCCTTGGCAACCGCGATGCGCTTGACGATGCGGCCTACGCTGCGCGTGGTAAGCCGTCCACCGCGCTGGTTGACGAGCAGCGCGGGCATACCTTTCCCCGGCATCGTCTTCTTCGGCGTGTTATTCGGTGTGTTATTCAACGCGATGAGCAGTTGTTGCCGCCACGGCAAATAGACGGCAAGCGCCCCGAGCGCCGACCCTCCAAACGGGACGTAGCGTTCCTTCTTCCCTTTGCCGCGAATCAGAATGGCTTCGTTGCTCAGGCTGATGTCGTCGAGATTAATGCCAACCAGCTCCGAGTTGCGAATGCCGCAGCCGTAGAGCAATTCCAGCATCAGACGATCGCGCTCGGGAAACGATGCGACCTCCGGCATTTTGCCGTCGAGCACAAAATTCATTTCCTCAATCGTCGGAACGCGCGGCAATTTCTTCGGCAGCCGTGGCGTGGAAACCAGCTTCGCCGGATTCTGCTCGACCACGCCTTCCTGGGCCAGCCAGCGATAGAGCGACCGCACCGCGGCCAGCGCCCGAGCGACGGAAGTCTTGCTCAACCCTTGGTCATACAGATGCGAGAGGAACCCGCGGATCGCGATGTGGTCGATCGTCTTCCAACCGCGCGGACCGATGTAAGCGGCAAAGCCGTCGAGATCTCCGGTGTAAGCCTTGATCGTGTGCGCCGAGGCATTGCGCTCCCGCAAGTGGCGCAGGAAGTCATCGGTAGCGCGCTCGACGATGGTGCGAGGCGGTTTGCGGTCTGGGATCGCCACTTTCATTCCACTTGTATCTTCCGGCTGCTGGCTTCTGGCTACTAGCTTCTAGCCAAACCGGATTTTGACTTGGCTAGAAGCTAGTAGCCAGCAGCCAGTAGCCGATCACGAATTCTTCGCCTTCGCCCGCGGATGATGCTTCGCGTACACGCTCTTCAGCCGGTCGAGCGCAACGTGCGTATAAATCTGCGTGGTCGAAATGTCGGCGTGGCCGAGGATGGTCTGCACTGTCCGGAGATCGGCCCCATTCTCCACCATATGCGTCGCGCAGGAGTGACGCAGCATGTGCGGACTGGCGTGGCGTCCCGAAGCGAGACCCGCTTTCCCGACCAACTGCCAGAGGCGCTGACGTGTCAGGCGGCGGCCTCCCGTGCCTAAGAATAGGAGCGGCGAACTTCTTTTCTTGGAAACCACTTCCCTGCCGCTTTTCAAGTATTGCTGTAACGCTTGCTGGGCGGGCACTCCGAGCGGCACCATACGCTCTTTGTCGCCCTTGCCGCGGACCAGGATGTATCCCATTTCCAGCTTGAGGTCTTCGAGGCGGGCGTCGGCAACTTCCGACACACGCACTCCTCCGGCATAGAGCAGTTCCAGTATGGCGCGATCGCGGAGCGCGAGCGCCTGCCCTCGCGCCGTTTCATTTCGCGGCTGCGTTTCGGCCAGCATCGTTTCGGCCAGCATCGCTCCGACTTCGTCGCGGCTGAGCGCCTTGGGCAGCACCTTCCACTGCTTCGGCAGGTCGATGTTCAGGGTCGGATCCTTGTCGATCTTTCCATCGAGCAGCAAATGCCGATAAAGATGCCGGATGGCCGAAAGCTTTCTTCCCACCGAGCGCCCGTCGAGTTGGTTTGAAAATAATTCCTGGATGTATTCGCGCACGTCATCGCGCCGCGCTCCGCTCAGAACCACGTGGCGCTTCTCCAAAAACTCCGCGAACTGCGCCAGGTCGCTGGTGTAAGCGGCAATCGTCAACTTCGCCGATCCGCGTTCCACTCGCAGGTAGTCGAGGAAGGCGGAGAGCGTCCGAGCGTTGGCATCAGCGGCCATGCGATGAGTATGGGATGTCAGGCAGAACCGAGAAAGTAACGATCAGGGTGCGGGCTAGAGATTGCTGGACCTCACGCCGTGACGGGCGAGGACGCCCATCGCTCCACCGACTAGTCCCTGCCAACCGCGCGCAGCAAATCCACCGCGTACAGCGCGCCCTCGGGCGTCTCTTCGTGCTTGAAGTACGCGAACACATCGCGGCCGCTGGCGAGACGCTCCCGAATGCGACCGCCCATCCTCTTGCGTTCTCCGGCGGAGTAGCTGGGTTTGCGGTAGCGGTAGTAGGAAAAATCGGCGGTAACTACGTCGGGAGTGCTGCGGTCTTCCGTTTCGGCCACACAGAGTGCGATGTTGCGCTTGCGCAGCGTGCGCCACGTAGCATCGGTGAACCAGGATTCGTGGCGGAACTCAAACGCCGCGCGCACACTTCGCGGCAAGCTTTTCAGAAACTCGGAAAGCAGTGCCTGGTCCGCTTTGAAATTCGGCGGCAACTGAAAGAGCAACGGGCCCAGCCGCCCGGCGCGCTTTAATGCTTTCAGCGTGGCGAGAAAGCGCGTCAAGGATTTTTGCGCGCCCCGCAATCGCTTGATGTGCGTGAGCGACTGGTGCGCCTTGATGCTGAAGCGGAAATGCTCGGGCGTTTCGGCAATCCACGTCTGGACGGTCGTCTGTCTTGCCCATTGGCGGAAGGTGTAGTTGACTTCGACGGCATTCAGTTTCGAAGCGTAGAAGTTCAGAAAGTTTTTCTGCGCAAGTTTCTCCGGATAGAAAGCGGGCTTCCATGTTGGATAGGCCCATCCGGATGTGCCAACGTAGAGATGCGCCATATGGTTTGGTCGCGCCGGGCCCCGGGAGCTTCGA
>Ga0187818_10001012_pt1 | contig 11007 bp, 5 predicted proteins | sample NC_wetland_sal_i_14_FD_130581 | JGI IMG/M metagenome (GOLD analysis project Ga0187818, IMG submission 130581) | Wetland sediment microbial communities from Neuse River Estuary, North Carolina, USA - SO4_3 | ecosystem: Environmental > Aquatic > Freshwater > Wetlands > Sediment | place: USA: North...
CCTCACCATTCGAGCAGCACCAGTTCGGAACAGAATCCCGGCCCCATGGCAGCAAGCAACCCGAGCGTCCCCGGCTCCGGACGCCGGTTCTGCATCACGTCCTCCAATACCACCAGGACCGAGGCCGACGAAAGGTTGCCCACCCGCTTCAGGCAGTTCCACGAAGCATCGAGTTGCCCATTTTTTAGGTTGAGTGCGTCCGCGGTCGCTTCCAGCACCTTCGGTCCACCGGTGTGCAAGACCCAACTCCGTACGTCGCTGCGCTGGTGGCCGTGATCAGCAAGGAAAGCATCCACGTCGTGTCCCAGATGTTCGCGAATCAGCGTGGGCACTTCCGGCGAAAGCGTGATGCGGAAGCCCTTCTCCGTAACCTTCCATCCCATCATCTCTTCGGTATCGGGATAGAAAACTGATCGGGTCGCTAGAATCTCAGGGCCGGTGGCGTTCATATCGTCGCCCGTCACGATCACGGCTGCCGATCCGTCCGCAAACAGTCCCGAGGAAATCAGATTCGCGACTGAAAGATCGTCGCGCTGAATGGTCAGCGAGCAAAGCTCGACGGACACCAGCGCCGCGGCCTGAGAAGGATAGGCGCGCACGTAATCCGCTGCGCGCGCAATTCCCGCCGCACCCGCGACGCACCCCAGTCCAAAGATCGGTACGCGCCGGATATTTGCGGGCAGTCCCATGCGGTTGATGAGCAGCGCATCTATCGAGGGACTGGCGATGCCGGTAACCGACACAAAGAAAAGAGCTCCCAGCCGGCTCGACTCCAGCCCTGCGTGATGCAGGGCACGGCAGAGCGCCTGGTCACCCAATTCCTGCGCCACTTCGATCCAGACATCATTGGCCTGGCCCCAGGTGGCAATGTCGTAGTACTTCTCGGTGGGCAACGCAAGATATCGGCCTTCCACGCTCACATTGCGGTGCAATCGCGCCAGCAACTGGGGATTCCTGAGACGGTCTCCCCAGTACTCCTGCAGTTTTTCCAGCAGAAACTTCTGGGAGTAGTAATGCTTGGGAAAAGCGCTGGAGGCGCTGGCGATTCTCATAGGTTCGGTTCCAGATCGCGGGACGAAGTCTGCGCTGTCACCCTCCCGACACCGTTGCCGACGGACTCAGAGGACGTCGCGGTGGAAGCCGCCTGTCGCCGCATGAGGTATTGTCCCAGCACCGATCCCCAGGGTTTGTCACGCGCTTGTTAAATCAAATCTGGCACAGATGCTCCATCCTGGACTCTCTGCGCCAGACTTCTGCCGGCCAGACCTGTTGCAGCCAGATTACGGCACTACGGCGATCGACCTCGGTGTATTTCCCACAGAATACGATCCGACTTCGGCAAGCGCCCCGCTGCCGGGGTTCAGGCTGAAAGACTCAATCGCCGAACTCTTCTGATTGCCCACGAACAAGTAATTCCCGCTGGGATCGGTAGCGATCAGGCTGGGCTGTGCACTCGTAGCGAAGGGCGAGGTTGTTAGCAAAGTCAACCCGCCGTCAGAACCGATCGCGTACGCGCCCAGGTTTCCCGATCCCTGATTTGCCACATACAGATACTTGCCCGAATGGTCCACCAAGAGGGCAATCGGGCTGGAGTATGCCTCGCCGAACGGGGACCCGGAAAGTTGAGTGAGGGAACCGTCCGAGTTGATGGTGAATTCCGAGATCGAATTATCCCCGAAATTGGCGGTATAAAGATGTTTCCCGCTGGGATCGATGGCCAACCCGTAGGGATTGGTCCCGGTCGTCGTCACCGTAACGAAGGTCAGTGCCCCCGCGTTGAGACTGAAGGTTTCGATATACCCTGGCTGGCCCGCTCCCGTCACGAACAGAAAGTTCCCCGAGGGCGACAGAGCCATGTTGAGGGGGGAGATTCCAATCGGCGTAGGAGCGCCGACCAGGTTGAGCGCGCCGCTACTGCTGCTGATGGAAAAGGCTGAGATATTATTCGATTCCGCGTTCCCCACGTAGAGAAAACTCCCTGCCGGGTCCATGATCAGGAAGGCCGGCGTCGTCCCCGCCGGAGTCCGCGGCGTGATCTCGGTGAGCGCTCCCGTGGTCGAAATCGCGAACAAGGAAATGTCGTTTTCGCTCGAATTTGCCGCATAGAGGAATTGCTTCGACGGATGAATGGCAATCGACTGCACCCCCGGACCCGCGGTGAAAGGACTCGTTGACAAGGGCGTCAGCGCACCCGAGTTGGGATCTTCCCGATAGGCGAGAATCTGGCTGGCGGTCGGAATCGCCGCGTACAGATAATTGTTGCTGCTCTTGCTACAACTCACGCATAGGGCTAAGCCCGTACAAACAAGGAACAAAGCCGCTGCTTTCTTTAGCATCCGTAACTCCTGGGAAATGTTCGAATTGAAAAAAGCGGGAAATCCTGTCCCGGCAACTCCGCGGTGCCAGTGTATTCCCTTTTAGCAATACGGTTCTTATCTCTATCATACGGGACAAGTTGCCGTTGCGCAGCCGGGGCATGCTTGCTGGTCCCGCTTCCGGGCTGAGACCGGGACCTGCTCCGCCTCAGACTGCTGCGATGCCGGATTTCTGCGGTGAGGTTGCACCGCCGAATTCTGTCTGGACAACGCGTCCGCGCAAAGAAATCCGCCCGCGCCGGCCTGACTCATTTTGCTCGTAGAAAGCGCACACCTTAATGCGCGGGACTCGGGCGCGGTGAGGCAGTTGCGGGCAGGGCGTGATCCTCACCGCCGCGTAGCGCTAACCGCAATCGATCAAGATAGACGTAAACCACCGGCGTAGTAAAGAGCGTCAGCATCTGGCTTACGATCAGCCCACCCACAATGGTGATTCCCAGCGGCCGGTGCAGCTCCGAGCCCGTTCCCCTGCCCAGCGCCAGGGGAAGGCCGCCCAGCAGCGCGGCCATGGTGGTCATCATGATGGGACGAAAACGCAGCAGACACGCGTCATAAATCGCTTCCACCGGCTTCTTCCCTTGCGTGCGTTCCACGTCGAGAGCCACGTCAATCATCATGATTGCGTTCTTCTTCACCAAACCGATCAGCAGGATGATGCCGATCATCCCAATCACGTTGAGCTCGTTGTGCGTCAACAGCAGCGCCAGCAGCGCTCCCACGCCGGCTGACGGGATCGTGGAAAGAATCGTGATGGGATGAATATAGCTCTCGTAGAGCATGCCCAGCACAATGTAGACAGCGGCCAGCGCAGTAATGATCAGGATCAGCATATTGGAGCGCGAATCCTGAAAAGCGGCGGCGGTTCCCTGAAAGCTGGCCTGGATCGTCGGCGGAAAGCCGATCGTGCGTTCGGCATTCTCTATGGCGTCGGTCGCCTTACCCAGAGACACCCCGGGCGCGAGATTGAACGAGATGGTCACCGACGGCACCTGTCCCTGGTGGTTCACCGCCAGAGGCGTATTGGAGGGCTCATAGTGCGTGAAGGCCGCCAGGGGCACCGCCGACCCGGTCGTCGAGCGCAAATAGATGTTCTCGAGAGCTTCAGGGGTCTGCTGGAATTGCGGCGCGACCTCCATGACTACGTGATACTGATTCAGCGCCCGGTACATGGTGGAAACTTGCCGTTGACCAAAGGCGTCGTACAGGGCGTTGTCCAAAGTCTGCGCCGTAATTCCCATGCGGCTGGCCGTATCGCGGTCGATCACCAGCCTGGCCTGCAGCCCCTTATCCTGCTGGTCTGAGTTCTGGTCGGCTAATTCAGGCAGACTTCTCAGCTTCTGTAGCAAGAGGGGTGACCACTTGTTCAAGTCGTCCAGACTCGAACTCTGCAAAGTGTACTGATACTGGGCGTTGCCAAACCGGCCGCCGATGGTGAGCTCCTGTGCCGACTGCAGAATCAGGGTCGCGCCAGGCACGACCGCCAGCTTGCCGCGAAGACGGTTGATCACGTCGTCGGCAGTCACATAGTGGCAAAATTCCCAGAAGTGCTGCTTCTGGCACGGACCACGCTGCTCCAGCGGCTTCAGCATCACGAAGAACCGGCCTTGGTTCAGTGCGGTGTTGCCCCCGGTCGAACCCGCCATCGTATCGACCGCCGGATCTTGCATCACGATTTTGATGTAGCGCCGCATCTTGTTGCTCATGGACTGAAACGAGATGTCCTGCGCTCCCATCACCGAACCCTGAATGCGACCGGTGTCCTGCTGCGGGAAGAAGCCCTTGGGAACGATGTAATACAGGTAACCGCTCAGCACCGCGACCAGGATGGTCACCGTGAGCGTCAATGGTTGGTGCACCAGCACCCACTTCAGCGCCTGAGTATAGGTTGCCAGGAGGTGCTCGAAAAGCCATTCGCTGGTGCGGTAGAAGATGTTGTGTTTTTCTTCTTTCTTCGCCGGCCGCAAGAACTTCGCGCACATCGTCGGTGTGGTGGTCAGGGAAACCAGCAGAGAGACTGCGATGGCTATGCTCAAAGTGACTGCAAACTCGCGGAACAAGCGCCCCACAATCCCACCCATCAGCAGCAGCGGAATGAAGACCGCCACCAGCGATGTGCTCATCGAAAGCACGGTGAACCCAATTTCCGCTGCCCCTTTGAAGGTCGCCTGCACGACGTCCATGCCGTGCTCGACGTAGCGCGTGATGTTTTCCAGCACCACGATGGCGTCATCCACCACGAATCCCGTCGAAATGGCCAGCGCCATCAGCGACAGGTTGTCCAGGCTGTAGCCCAGCAGATACATTCCTCCGAACGTTCCCACCAGGGAGAGCGGCACGGCGATGCTGGGAATAATGGTGGCCCGCACCGTGCGCAGGAACACGAAGACAACCATGATCACGAGCGCGATCGAAATCAGCAGAGTCCTTTCGATGTCTTTGACTGACGCCCGTACCGTGGTCGTGCGGTCCATCACGATCGACAACCTCATAGCCGGCGAAATCGAGGATTGCAGATACGGCAGCAGCGCGCGCACCCGGTCCACCGTCTCAATAATGTTGGCGCCCGGCTGCCGGAAGACGGGCATTACAATGCCGGGCTGGCCGTTGACCAGGCCGAGATTGCGCACATCGGCAACCGAGTCAATTACTTCGCTCACATCCCCCAGGCGCACGGGCGCGCCGTTGTGGTAGGCCACAAGCAGCGGCCGGTACTGATCGGCGGTGAAAAGCTGATCGGTGTCGCTGAACGAGTAGGTGATCGAGTTGTCGGAGACCTGCCCCTTGGGCCGGTTCGCGTTCGCCGCGTTCAGTGCGGTACGAACGGTGTCAAGCCCCACACCGAGCTTGTTCAGTAAGGTTGGATTGACTTCCGCGCGCACCGCCGGCTGCGCCGCGCCCCACACAAACACCTGGCCCACGCCATCCACCTGAGACAGCTTTTGGGACAGAATAGAATCCGCCGCGTCGTACATCTGGGGCACAGTCATCGTGTCCGAGGTCAGTGCCAGCAAGAGAATGGGCGCGTCCGCCGGATTCACCTTGCGATAGCTGGGATTACTGGGCAAGTTGGCGGGGAGTTGGCTGCGTGCCGCGTTGATCGAAGCTTGCACATCGCGCGCCGCCGCATCAATGTTGCGGTTGAGATCGAACTGCAGGGTGATACCGGTCGAGCCCAGCTGGCTCGCGGAGGTCATCTGGTTGACCCCTGCGATCCGGCCAAACTGGCGCTCCAGCGGCGTGGCCACCGCCGACGCCATCGTCTGCGGGTCCGCTCCCGGCAGGCCCCCGCCCACGCTGATCACGGGGAAGTCCACTTTGGGTAACGACGCTACTGGGAGGAAATTGAAGGCAAGGATTCCGGAGAGCAGCAGCGCCGCCGCCAGCAATGACGTGCCCACCGGACGCCGGATAAATGGAGCCGAGATACTCATTCTTTAAATCAAATTGCTCGAAATCAATATGTCTAGTCCGCCGGCATCGGCTCGCGTGGAATCGGATTGCCGACCCGGTATCGGGCAAACCTCTGCGCCCACCGGTCAAACCACAGATAGACCACCGGAGTCGTATACAGAGTGAGCAGTTGGCTCAGCACCAGCCCGCCGACGATCGTGATGCCCAGTGGCCGCCGCAGTTCCGCACCCGTACCCGGCACCAGCGCCAGGGGGAGACCTCCCAACAGGGCGGCCATGGTGGTCATCATGATGGGCCGAAAACGCAGCAGGCAGGCCTGATAGATCGCTTCTTCCGGCGGCTTGTGCTCTTCGCGCTCCGCTTCCAGGGCGAAGTCAATCATCATGATGGCGTTCTTCTTCACGATGCCGATCAGAAGGATGATGCCGATCAGCGCCACGACTGTGAGGTCATTGCCCGTAATCATCAGCGCCAGAATCGCTCCCACGCCCGCCGAAGGCAGGGTTGAAAGAATCGTGATGGGATGAATGTAGCTCTCGTACAAAACGCCAAGCACGATGTATACGGTGATCACGGCTGCCAGAATCAAATAGGGCTCGGATGCAAGCGAGTTCTGAAAAGCCGCCGCGGTCCCCTGAAAAGCGGCGTGAATGCTGGGCGGCAGCTGGATCTCTTTCTCCGCTTGCTGGATCGCCTTGGTCGCATCGCCGAGCGAGCCGCCGGGCGCCAGGTTGAACGAGAGCGTCACCACGGGAAACTGTCCCTGATGGTTCACGGACAGCGAAGCGCTGCCAGACTGCATCTGCGTGAATGTCGAAATCGGTACCGGAGCTCCGCTGGTGGTTACGGCCGCGCCATTGGCGGTAGGCGCGCCGGAATTCGGGGTTACGACGCTCGGCCGGATGTAAATGGCTTTCAGCGAATCGGGGGTCTGAGCAAATCCCGGCAGAACTTCGAGCACCACGTGATACTGGTTCAACTGCGTGAAAATGGTCGAGACCTGACGTTGCCCGAAAGCGTCGTAGAGAGTGTTATCAATGGCCTGCGGGAAAATTCCCAGCCTTGACGCGGTATCGCGGTCAATCAGGATATTCGTCCTCAGTCCGTTGTTGAGCTGGTCGGTGGCCACGTCTGTCATTTGCGGCAAGGTTCGCAGCTTGGCCACCAGTTTCGGCGTCCATTGCGCCAGTTCCTGCGCGTCGGCGTCTTCAATGGAATACTGAAATTGGGTCCGGCTGACCCGATCTTCCACAGTGAGGTCCTGCACCGGCTGCATGTACAAAGTGATGCCATCCACTTTGGCCAATTCCGGCTGCAGCCGGCGGATAATCGCCGAAGCGTCGTCGGCGCGGTCGTTGCGCGGCTTCAAGTTGATCTGGATCCGCCCGGCGTTTGGCGTTGTGTTGGTCCCGTCCACTCCAATGAAGGACGAGAGACTTTCCACATCTTTGTCTTGCAGAATCACCTTCGCCAGTTCCTGCTGGCGCTGCGCCATCGCCTCGAATGAGACATCGTCCGGCGCTTCCGATATGCCCAGAATGACGCCGGTATCCTGCACCGGGAAAAATCCCTTGGGCACGACCACGTAGAGGGCCAGCGTAAGGATCAGCGTTGCGAACGTCACCACTAGCGTCGCGGTCTGATGCTTCAACACCCACTTCACCGTTCGCCCGTAAAATGCGATGATCCGGTTGTAGTAGTCCTCGGTAATCTCGTAAAAGCGCCCCTGCTCTTCTTCCTTGACGTGCCGAAGAAGTTTGGCGCACATCATGGGCGTCAGGCTCAGCGAAACTCCCGCCGAAACCAGGATCGTCACCGCCAGCGTGACCGCAAATTCGCGGAACAGCCGTCCCACAATGTCGCCCATAAACAGCAGCGGTATCAGCACTGCGATCAGCGACACGGTCAGCGAAACGATGGTGAATCCGATCTGTCCGGATCCTTTCAGCGCCGCGTCCAGCGGCGAGTCTCCCGCCTCCAGGTACCGGTTGATGTTCTCGATCATGACAATGGCGTCGTCCACCACGAATCCCGTGGAGATGGTCAGCGCCATCAACGTCAGATTGTTCAGGCTGTATCCCAGCAGATACATCACGCCGAATGTTCCGACCAGCGACAGCGGTACGGCGACGCTGGGAATAACTGTGGCTGAGAGATTCCGCAGGAAGAGAAAGATGACCATGACCACCAGTGCGATGGTCAGCACTAATTCGAACTCCACGTCTTTGACCGAGGCGCGAATCGTAATGGTCCGGTCGGTCAGAATCTGCACCTGGACCGCTCTTGGCAGCGAGGCTTGCAACTGGGGCAAGAGCTTCTTGATGCGGTCCACCACGCTGATGATGTTGGCTCCGGGCTGGCGCTGGATGTTGACGATCACCGCCGGCGTCAGGTTCATCCACGCCGCGAGCCATGCGTTTTCCGTGCCATCAATCACATTGGCGACATCGCTCAGCCGCACTGGAGCCCCGTTGCGGTAGGCGACCACGATGGGCTTGTACTGCTCGCTGGAGAAAAGCTGGTCGTTGGCGCCGATGGTGTAGGACTGTCGTGAACCGTCAATCACGCCCTTGGCCTGATCCACGTTCGCCTGAACCAGGGCTGCCCGCAGGTCTTCCAGACTCAGGCCGTAGGAAGCCAGGGCGGTCGGGTTGGCCTGAATCCGCACCGCCGGTTTTTGTCCGCCGCTGATCGAAACCAGTCCCACGCCCGGCAACTGCGAAATCTTCTGCGCCAGCGACGTGTCGGCAAGATCCTCCACCTTCGACAAGGGCAGCGAATCGGAACTCAGGGCCAGGGTGAGAATGGGCGCGTCTGCGGGGTTGACCTTGTTGTAGATGGGAGGGTTCGGCAAGTCGGCCGGCAGATATGTAGAAGCCGAGTTGATCGCGGCCTGCACCTGCTGCTCTTCAACGTCGATGTTCTGATCGAGGCCAAACTGCAGCGTGATCACCGAACTGCCAGAGGAACTGGTCGACGTCATCTGGCTCAGACCGGGTACCTGGCCAAATTGCCGCTCCAGCGGGGATGTCACCGACGAGGCCATCACGTCAGGATCGGCGCCGGGATAAAACGTCACCACCTGAATGGTGGGATAGTCCACCTCGGGCAACGCTGAGACCGGCAGTTGCATGAACGCCACCCAGCCCACCAGAACGACGCCCACCATGAGCAGCGTGGTCGCGACCGGCCGGAGAATGAATATCCGTGAGGGACTCATGAAGCGGGTGTACCTGGGTTGCCTGAATCTGGGGTCCCCGGGGCCGTGCCTGGCCCGGCGCTCGGAGCGCCAGCGCGCGGCTCAACCCGGCTGCCTCTCTGCAACTTGTCCTGGCCGTCGGTTACCACTACATCACCGGGATTTACACCACTGGCGATCACGGTGGTATTGCCTTGCGTAAGCGCCACCGTCACCGGGCGATCCTCCACTGTCTTGTCGGGCTTCATCGCATAAACGAAAGTTCCCTGGGGACCGCGCTGAATCGCTGCCGTCGGCACCACCGTGCTGTTCTTGCGGATCTCCACCAGAAGGTCGATGTTCACGAACTGGTTGGGCCAGAGCTGATTGTCCTTGTTGTCAAAAACTGCTTTGAGCTTCACCGTGGCTGTGGTCGGATCAATCTCATTGTCAATCGTCAGCAACTTCCCCGTCGCCAGCCTGATCTTGTTGTCGCGGTCCTGGGCATCCACTTCCAGGGGACCGTTCTTCATGTGCTGCACCACCGTAGGCAGGTAGTCCTCCGGCATGGGGAAGATCACCGCAATCGGCTGCAGCTGGGTCAGAATGAGCATCGGATTCGTGTCCGCCGCATGCACGATGTTGCCCGGATCTACTTGCCGCAATCCGATCCGCCCGGTGAACGGCGCCGTGATGTGGCAATAGACGATCTGGAGCTTCGCGTTGTCAATCTGCGCCTGATCGTTGCGCACCGTGCCGTCGAGTTGGTCCACCAGCGCCTTCTGAGTGTCCACCTGCTGCTGGGCAATGCTGCCGGAAGGAATCAGCGAGGTGTAGCGGTCCAGGTTCAGCCGGGCATCGCGCAGTTGCGCCTGGTCGCGGAATAACTGCGCCTGCATCTGCTCCAACTGCACCTGGAAGGGACGGGAGTCAATTTCAATGAGCAGGTCGCCTTCGTGAACGATCTGTCCCTCGCGGAAATTCACCTTCATGATCTGCCCGTCCACGCGGCTTTTAATGTTCGCGGTATAGAACGCAGTCACCGAACCCAGAAGATCCGCCAGGTAAACGGGAACGTCCTGCCGCTGCACGGTTGCGATCGCCACTGACACCGGACGAGGTCCAGCGGCCTGCGCTTTCTGCTGTTTGGAGTCGGCCGCGCTGCTGCAAGCCACAAGAAATGCGCAGACAGCTCCGGCGGAGAAGAGGGTGGCGAACCGAAGCGCGAAGCCGGTACGCGTCCGCCATTGTCTCGAAGAAATTCGTTCGATCATATTCACAGGATTAGTCCGATCCACACGATTATCCCAGGCTGCATTCTTACAGCAGAACGGCGGCCCGCAGCTCAAGTATTAGACGTATGCATTGTAGGCCCGGTTTCGGAACTCTGCCCCTGGAGAGACAGGGAATCTCTACCCCAGCGCCTTCCCCGCGAAGGCGTAGGAACCAGAACGCCGCTGCTGTGGTGGAACCGTCCAACACCAGCATCCACCGCGGCGCCGCGAGAGGTCAAGACCGGGACCAGAGTTTTACAAATCTTTACTCGCGGGGTGAGGTAGACGCAGCGGAGACGTGTGGCGCGGCGTGAACGCCCGGAGGGGCGGCAGAACTTACCTCCGCTCGACCACCGGATGCCGAGCCTCGTATGCCGCAATCTCCGCCTCATGCTGCAGGGTCAGGCCGATGTCGTCCAGTCCATTCAACAGGCAATGGCGTACAAAATTGTCGATGGGGAACTTCGCCCGGAATCCCTGCTCGTCGCGTACTTCACACTGTTCCAGGTCGATGGTGATTCGGTAATCGTCGATCTCCTGCGCTCGCAGCATCAGTTGGGCAACCTCATCTTCGGTCAGTCGAACCGTGAGGAAACCGTTCTTCGTGCTGTTATTGGCAAAAATATCCGCAAAGGACGAAGCGATTACGGCCCGGAATCCAAAGTCGGCCAGCGCCCACACCGCATGTTCGCGCGACGATCCGCAGCCGAAATTTTTTCCTGCGATCAGAATGCTGGCGCCTTCGTAGCGAGGTTCATGCAGCACGAAG
>Ga0187818_10001014_pt1 | contig 10991 bp, 10 predicted proteins | sample NC_wetland_sal_i_14_FD_130581 | JGI IMG/M metagenome (GOLD analysis project Ga0187818, IMG submission 130581) | Wetland sediment microbial communities from Neuse River Estuary, North Carolina, USA - SO4_3 | ecosystem: Environmental > Aquatic > Freshwater > Wetlands > Sediment | place: USA...
AGAATAGAGAGAACAAATAGGTTGCTGCCTCAACATGTCGTGCGATCAGTTTTTTGTATGCGCGGGCGCCCCCCCCACGCCGTGGTTACATGCGGGCCTGCCTGCCGGTAGGCAGGGATTTTCTGCGTTCAACTACGAGTATGGTGAGAGTCACAAATCCCAGACGCGAAACAGGCGTCTGGAGCACCCCAAAAACTTCTTAGCGCGCTACCTGTGGGCCCGCCCGCGGTCGCCAGTAATGTCGTTGCTCCGCGAGAAAACCAAACCCTCAATCTGGCGCCCGTCCAAGAAGGCTCCGCGCGCCGATAGGGCCTCGATCACCATGCAATGAAGCGCGTCGGGAAACCCAGCCTCCTTGACTTCCTTGACCTGTTTGTCAAAGAGCTTCACATCGATTCCGCCACGTTGCATAAAGATCTTGCGCGCTGCAGGTATGTCCCCGTCAAACCAAATGAGTCGCACTCCCAGCGCTTGAAGCTGCCTAACGAAAGAGACGCACGAGACGGGGAAGCCCCAATCGAGGGCAACTCGGCCGTGAGTTTTGAGAGCCTCCTCAATGAAAGCCGAGACATCGGTGTCCCATTTTTGCTTTAGCTCCGGATGGGGCCAGCCGCGAGGAGAGCACTCCATGTCGTAATGTGCGAAGCCGCGCTTGCGGGCCAGGTAACGCCCGAATTCGCTCTTCCCCGTTGCGGGAATGCCCGACAACAAAATGATGATCCGCTTTGGAATCACAACTCTCATGTCACCTGCCGCGTGCCCCATTTTTGGCGAAGCCAAAAGCGGGAAATTTGACTCTGGATCTTCCAGACTGGCAGACCCCTCGTTTGGCGTCAATCACCAAAGGCATCGGGGACCGGCTTGGGAAACGCTTGGATCCAAGTCTTGGGGCTCGCCTGCCTGCCGTTTGCCTGCCGGATAGGCAGGCCCGCTCTGTTGAAAAATTCGTTGTGTTCAGCGTAGGAGAAGCATACGATGCGCACGTCCCCCACGGTCAAATCCAAAATTCCGGCAAAAAGGAGACTCCGGCTAATCGGAGACAAGCCATGAAAAAATTTAACAAAACCTTATTAGGGTCAACACTGACGGTACTCGCGGGTGTTGCGTTACTCGCGTATGTCGCGTTGCTTCCGGGGGTTGTTTCGGCCGGCACGGGCAAGACTATCACTGTGGATTGCGCAAATAACCAAACGACGGATCGCCCTGCGATACAAAGTGCTATCGACAGTGCGGATGGTGGGGATACTGTTAAGTTGGCAGGCACCTGCCAGCTCGATGGAACACAAGTATTCATCACCAAATCGAATCTAACCATAACGGGAGCGGGCGCGCCTGGAAGCTGGTCCACCGTGGTGAAAGGGATAGCAGTCGTAGGTGGCACCCCACAAGGTGATGGCAGTACAGCGCCTTTCCCTTACTTCAATCGAGGGTTCCACATTGGGGATGAGACTGGTAATTCGCAGGTGGAGAATGTCCTGATTGAAAATATTAAATTCTCGACGCTGCATCGGGGAGTTATTGTCGGGCCGCAAATCGGAGGAAATACCGGGCTGTGTAGTGGAATAACTGTCGGAACGGGTTCTGCCTCCTCGATTGTTGTCCAGAATAATTGGTTCGATAACGACGATCGGGCAGCGGAAATATTCGGTACCGCTAATAAAGTTACGCTTCAAAATAACCGGGTGACGAATAACAGTACTGGAGACACCGACTTTATCGTGATCGGTCAAAGTCTCGGATGCACAAATCCCCTAGGCGTAAATGGGCAAGGCTCCCTGTCTCCCTTTGGCATTCCCGAAAATTCCGCCATTGTTGGGAATTCAATCAGCGGCGGTCATGAAGCAGAACCGATAGAAGTTGCATATTCCGACAAAATCACTGTGGCTGCTAACAGTATTTCTACCGCTGGTGGAACATATGAGATGATACTTCTTATTGAAGACAGCAACTCGCTTGTGTCAATCAATCAGATAACCGCCGGTGGCTCTGCGGCTGGAATTTTTGCCTCTGACGACGGGTCCGCTGTACCCGGCTTCCCACCCAATTCTTCCAATGATCAGATTAGCTACAATTTCATTCGGAATGGGACGCCAGGCATTGCGATTGATAGCGATACGACCGGGTATTCAATTATTTTGAACGGTTTTCAAAATGATACCGTAGCGGATATCTATCTCTGTGGGACTGCTGCAAATTTGGTTTGCGATGGCGCTACACTACCGAGTTTTAACAATACCGTGGTCTACATAAATCCTCACACGACAGTGATCAATGATGGAACCGGTAACAAAATCTTGTGAAGGCTAGAGCTCCTTCACGATCCTAATCTACGCCCAGTCGTAAAAAGTCGGGTGCCCCATTTTTGGCGAAGCCAAAAGTGCGGAATTTGACTCGGTATCTTCTGGACTGGCAGACCCCTCGTTTGGCATCAATCACCAAGCGTACCGGCGCGCGACTTTCTATTGAGCGCCAAATGTCATTCGGGCGAGTTCTATTTTGAGGCGCTTTCTTTCCTTTGGGTCGGTGGTTTCCGTGAGTTGCGCGGCGAGGGCAAAGAAACGTTCCTTCTCCGCCTCTTTCGATTGAAGACCGGCCTCAATGAGGTCCACCAAAACTCGATTCGCGCTCGTCTTTTGCTTTTCCGCTAGGGCGCGCACGCGCCTGGCAACGCGAGAAGGGATCGAGACACTTTGACGGATTGATTTTTCGGATTGAGCCATGGTGCTGCAAGTATACACCAGAGTGCACCAGACTGCACCTAGTGGGAATGAAACGTATCGTTCAACGCCTTTCTAAAGCTGGTGCCCAATTTCGGGCGGCCATCCGCGGAATCCCAGCCCGCCGCGTTTCACAGCCTCACGTGTTACTTCGTCGGCCAATGAAAACACAGCCCGTACCCGTCCGGATCCTTAAGCCAAATTGCCTTAAAACCATACTGCGTAATGACTGGTTTCTTCACCTCCAGGCCCTGTGAGCGGAGGTGCTCGTATGTCGCGTCCACGTCCGGACATCCGAAGTAAATTGTCGTATCGCGGTGGACGGCAGTGCGTACGGGATCGGGCGCCGATGGCCGTTTCCGCAGCTCATATTGCGTGTTCAGCATCAGTTCAACGCCATTAAGCCTGAGCAGCACCCAATTGCGTTGCTCATCTGAATCATTGTCAGAGCCGGCGAGCTCGAATCCTAGCTTGTCGCGATAGAACTGGAGCGACGTCGGCATGTCGAAAACTTCCAAGTATGGAGCCAATCCTCGAATTTCAATTGCCATCTGATCCTCCGGCAAACTCGTTCCCGCGCAATTGTTGCTGCGCACCTGTCGCCGCCCACCAATTATACTCACGCCTCCAATCCAAACTGACTCACTACGAAGTCAACGGAGCTCATCCCCTCCTCGCCTCAGTATCAACACGCCCCCCGCCGTTTACCTGCCGGCTAGGCAAGCCCGCCCGCCACTCGCCGTGCCGTCAGACCATGGGCCGATGCCTGTGTTACGCGCTCGGCGCGCCGGGCCAGCCACGGCGCTCAAGCTTGCGCCCGTCGAAATCTTTAGGCCACCGCCCTCTAGGCATGGCTAAGCGGCTTCCCCGGACCAAGCGCCGATCGTGCATCATTCGAATACACATCCTCCGCATCCGTTTCTACGTCCGATATTGTTGCCATTTTATTTTTCTCTATTTTTGGCTTCCGAAATTTAGTTGAATGACCCACCAAGTTTTTTTCAGGGCACCCTAAAATTCAGGCCTTCCCCCTCCGGATTGCCATAAGCCCTTTCCTTTCAGTAACTTACCGCCCCTTCCGCTCGCCTGCCGCCTCTCCCTTCATCCACTGCCGCTGCACAAATCAGGAGAGGCAGCTGCAGACCGTGTTGCGGCGTGCGCACTCCGCGCGGCAGGAATGTTGCTGTGAATGATTTACAAGGTCTATTCTTGAAGTCCCTGCGGTTCCGATAATTCGGGGAATCGCGGAGCCTCTTTCGCCATGCCACAAAAAGTGCGCGTCATCGGAGTTCCGATGGACCTCGGCCAGAGCCGCCGCGGCGTGGACATGGGTCCATCCGCGCTGCGCGTGGCGGGCCTGCTCACGCGATTGAAGCAGCTCGGATGCCAGGTGGACGACATCGGCAACATCCCCGTGAAGCAGCCCGAAGAGCAGCCGTACGGCGAAAAACGCGCGAAATATCTGAACGAAATCGCCGAGACTTGTCGCGGACTTGCGGAAATCGTTGAAAAATCTCTAGCAGAGGGATTTATGCCGCTCGTACTCGGCGGCGATCATTCCATCGCCATCGGCACGGAATCAGGCGTGGCAAGTTGGTACAAAAAACAATCGAAGCGCGTGGGCTTGCTCTGGCTCGACGCGCACGGCGACATGAACACGCCCGAGAGCTCGCCTTCAGGAAACGTGCATGGAATGCCGCTTGCGGCGGTCATCGGTTACGGCGCGCCGGAGTTGGTGGATTTGCTCGGCACGCACCCCGCGATCGAGCCGCGGAACGTCGTGCTGGTGGGAGTCCGCGATCTCGATGCGAAAGAGCGCCGGCTGATCAAGGAATCCGGCGTGCACGTCCTGACCATCCGCGACATTGATGAGCGCGGCCTGCGCGAGGTGATGAGCGAAGCAATCAAGTTCGCAAGCGACGACACCGACGGAATCGCCGTCAGCCTGGACATGGACTTCGTGGATCCGTCGGACGCGCCGGGAGTGGGAACCCCCGTGCGCGGCGGCGTGACGTATCGCGAAGCTCACCTCGCGATGGAAATGATCGCCGACAGCAAAGCGATGGTTTCACTCGAAGTGGTCGAGATCAATCCGGTGATTGATCTGCACAACAAGACGGCGCTGCTCGGCGTCGAGATGGCTTGCTCCGGATTGGGCAAGCGGATCTTGTAGCGGCGGAATACCTCAAGGAGCCCATTTTTTCGCCGATGAACAAACCAGGAAAACGCATTCGCGTGGGCGTGCTCTTCGGAGGCCGGTCCGGCGAGCACGAAGTTTCATTGAGCTCCGCTGCGTCCGTCATCCGCGCACTCGATCCTGAAAAATATGAAGCGGTGCCCATCGGCATCGCGAAGGACGGCCGGTGGCTCATCGGCTCCGGCGCGCAAAAGATGCTGCCGGAAGTCTTAAAGTCCGGCGAGCGCGTTGTGCTTCCGCCGGACCCGACAGCGGGAGCGCTGGTGCCGTTCGCCCCGACGACGCCGCATCCGAGCGTCGCGGTGGACGTTGTCTTTCCCGCACTGCACGGAACATTCGGCGAAGACGGCACCGTGCAGGGCCTGCTCGAACTTGCGGGACTTCCCTACGTCGGGGCCGGCGTGCTGGCGTCGTCCGTCGGCATGGACAAGGACGTGCAGAAACGACTTTTCCGCGAGGCAAAGCTGCCGGTGGGGCCGTACGTCGCGTTTCCGCGCAGGGCGTGGGAGCGCTCGCCCGCGGATGTGCTGAAGATGGTCTCGAAGAAGTTGCGATTCCCAGTGTTCGTGAAGCCGGCGACGCTCGGTTCGTCCGTGGGAATGAGCAAGGTGCGAAATCGGAGCGAACTGCCGAAGGCATTGGACCTCGCCGCCGAATTCGCGCTCAAGATCGTCGTCGAACACGGATTCACCGCGCGCGAGATCGAGGTGGCTGTCCTGGGGAATGACGTGCCGGAGGCCTCGGTCCCCAGCGAGATTGTGCCGCATCGCGAGTATTACGACTACACGGCGAAATATCTCGAAGAAGGCACAAAGTACCTCACCCCCGCGCCGCTCAAGCGCGCACAGACGGCAAAATTCCAGGAATACGCCATCCGCGCGTTCCAGTGCATTGATTGCGCGGGAATGGCGCGAGTGGATTTCTTTCTCGAAAAACGCACCAACCGAATTTACGTCAACGAGATCAACACCATCCCGGGCTTTACCTCGATCAGCCAGTACCCGAAAATGTGGGAGGCGAGCGGAGTTCCCTACCGCGAATTGATTGACCGGCTAATCCAATTGGCGCTCGAGGCGCATCGAGAGAAATCGCGCACGAAGTACGCCATCGAGCTGCCCGCCGGGGCCGCAGGCGCGCTGGAATCGTAGCCTCGGGCTGAAGAACTTGTTCTTGAAAACACGGGGTTTTCCGGCATTTACAGCGATGTCGGAGTTCTGCTAGCTTTCTTCGTGGCGTTTATCACAGACTGCATCACATTGTTCCAATGGCAACTCTGAGGGGCCCAATGGGATTATTTGACACAACGAGCGAAGACCCCATCGAAAAGAAGCGGCGGTACGTAATCATGCTGGGCGCGGGTATTCTTCTGGGTGGTTTAGGGGTTTGGTGGCTGGTATTCGGATTCTTTCACATCCCGGAACGCAACGCCGCGAGACATTTTTTCAATGCGCTCAGCGCGGGGAACACGGAACTTGCGTATAAATTGTGGAAACCGAATCCGGGAAAATATCCATATAAGGACTTTCTCGATGATTGGGGGCCAAACGGGTATTACGGCCCGGTCAAGAGCTACGAAATCGAATCCGCCAATTCGCCGCCCAAGGGGGGAAGCGGCGTCATCATCGTTGCGCAAGTGAGCCCTTACCAGCCATTCCCGGATGCAAACGACCTGCCGAAAAGCCGGAGCACGAAGGAGGTCCGCATCTGGGTCGAAACGAATGACAAATCGCTGAGCTATCCGCCGTTTTGACGATCCCTGGGCAAGATTTTTCTGCATCCGAAAATCCGATTCCGTTCGCGCTTGCGAACCGAAGTTGCTTCGACATTTCCTCAAGAACGGGGCGGCGCGTTTCTTGTGGGAGGGGTTGCTTCCTCGGGCAGCATGACGGGGAAACCGTCGCGGATGGGGTAGATGCGGCCGCACGCTGAACACTCCAGACCCTTGTCATCGGGAAGCGCGCGGACAGGCTTCAAACATTCCGGACAAGCCAGAATTCGCAAGAGCTCTTCATTGAGCGGCATGGGAGAATCGCCCTCCGGGGCGTGAATGTAGCAAAAGGTCCGAGGCAAGGGCAACTGGGCGCGGGTTACACGTGTTCCGAGCGATTGCAAGCATGAACCTTTTATGGTACAGTGTACTAGATAAGGTGCAGGATGACGGACGACCCACAGCCGCAAAAAATCCCGCCAGAAGGAGTTGGAGCGATGAGCAAGAAGCATATGGGTTCCAATATTGATGACTTCCTCAAGGAGGAGGGCATCTTCGAAGAGACGCAAGCGCAGGCGGTCAAAGAGGTCGTCGCGTGGCAACTCGCCGAGGCCATGAAGAAAAAGAAAATCTCCAAGAACAAGCTGGCAATGCTGCTCAGAACGAGCCGCACCCAGGTTGACCGTATCCTCGATCCAAAACACGACATTACGCTCGGCAGCCTTCAACGGGCGGCTGCCATGGTGGGCCGCCGCGTAACAATCGAGCTGGTCTAAAGGACAGGGAAGGTTACACGCCGGGATATAAGCGTGTAATCATGCGGGGGAATGATGAGCCTTGCTGACGCGCAGCGAGCAACGAGTGGACAATTGCCCGCCGGGCGGCAATTCGAGAGAACTCACAGCAAGGATTTGCGAGCCCTGGTAAACGCGTTCAAAGCCTTCCTCGGATTCCGAAACCGTCTCAATCGGCGCCACCCATAATTTGCTTCCAGGCGGAGAATCCAAAAGGGCGGCGACGTTTTGCCATTCGTCAACAATTCGCAGGGGCCCCGCGGCGATCTCTCCCGCCCAGGCGAGTCTCTGCCTAACCATTTTTCCATCCTGCGTATATTCAAAATATCTGTCGCGCTCATTTGGGGCGAGAAAGTTGAGTACGATTTCAATTCCCGCCCGGACGTGGAGAGCGTGTTGTGGGCCATCTTTCGCGCGGCCAAGAGTGACGCCACAGGTCACGATGAATCCATCGGCGGATTCCTCGAACTGGAAATTCTTCGTCGCGGTCAGGCGGGCCGCAGGCGCGGCGTCCCTCACCCATTCCAAGGGCGCTTCCAACGCGAACGATACATTTCCACGGCCGGAATTCGCGACTTTATATTCTCCCGCTGCGAACGCCGCGCTTTCTTCGAGGTTGAGAGACTCGTAGTCCGGCCAGGTCTTTTCGACCGGGAAAAGCAACAAGCGGAAGGCGTGCCGCGGAAAGCGGTCGTAAAGGAGCCGACGCTCGAGGTCCGGCTCCTTCACGCGGACAGTTTCATGAATCGAGGCGACGCCGCCTGCGGAGGCGCGCGCTGCTTCGGCGAGCCGCGCGTGATACGCCTCCGGCCGCCGCTCGATAGAATTGATCAACGCCACGGCGGAGGGACGGAAGTCGAGCGCCGCAAGCGTTGCGCCGTCCGCCGGCTTGATGACCGCCGAAAAACTCTTCGCTTGAACGCAGATCTCGTTCGCGCCATCCGCGTCAAAATCCTCCGTGGTCATGACGACCGCGGCGAACCGCCGCTTGCGAAGCGAATCGAGCAGCGTTTCGGCGCGGATCAGCTCGCGCAAAAGCTCGGTGCGCAGGTGCGGCGAATAAAGCCCGCCAAAGATGCCGTGCCAATAGGCGTCATTGCACTGCGCCCTTAAGAGGTGCGTGTGTACTTCCTGCAACTTGCGGCGCGCGGCCCGCGGGAGCTTTGCGTTTCGCGCTTCCGCGACGCGGCGCGAAACGCAAAGCATTTTCTTGTGGAGGAGATTGACCTCGGGATACTTGCTCAGAAAACCACGCCAGATGCCGCCGCGCAGAAACCGGCGCACGTCCGGGCGCGATGAAAACTCCTGTTCCAAACCATGGAACTGCTGGCGCGCCCGCGTTGGCAAGACCCATTCCATCAGCTCCGGGTAGGAAGCCGCGGGCAAGTCCGCGCGGCCAAGGGGCGCGTGCTCACGCAGGTATTCTCCGGGCGGCGTGGTCACAAGCCAATTCTGATTCTGCTCGAGCGCCACGAAGAAGCGCTCGAGCCAGCCGTCGCGGTAGCAGTGATCGTGGGTACCGGGCCAAGCACCAAATTTTTCGCAGTCGTCGCCCATCGCGGCCATTCCGCCGGGATGGCGATCGCTTGCGCTCCGCAGAAAACCGATGATTTCCTCAACGCTCCGGAAAGGAATGAGATATCGCAAGGAAAGCAGCCCGGGGATGACCCTGACCTTCGCGCCGCAGTCCTCCGCCAAGTAGTAGCCAAATAAATCGTCCGGTTCGATTCCGGCGGAAACAAAATGGACGTCGTCAAGCAACGTGTATTCAACCTTGGCCGCTTCCAGCACGCTGGGAAGTTGCGGCTCCCAGACGCGCTCAGCGAGCCACGCTCCCGCGGGCGCTCGTCCGAAGCGCCGCTGGATGTATTCGCTCATGCGGCGAATCTGTTCTTGCTGGTCCTCCGGCGGAATGGAAATGAGGATGGGCTCGTAAAAGCCGCCGCCAACGATTTCTATTTGGCCGCGCCCGGCCAGCGAACCGAGTCTTTCGAGGAATTCCGGGTGATGCGCTTCCAGCCATTCCATCAGCGGCCCGGAATAGTGAAGTCCGATGCGGACGGAGGGGTGCCGCGCCAGGTGTTCGACAAATGGCGAATACGATTGTTGAAAGACCCTCTCGATCACCGATTCGAAGTTCCCGGCCGGTTGATGAGCGTGAATGAGAAGTGTCAGGTGAAATTTTTCCAAGAGTCGGCTCCGCCGGTGGGTGACGTCACCGCGGATCGCGGTTCGAGCTCGCCGGCGCCTCGCGAGATGCATTCAGCCGCAGACAGAATCCACGGAACTGCCTCCGCGCGCCCGGCTTTGGTATTATGCCGGGACTTGAAGGGGAAATCCAAACCGGCGAGCCGCGGAAAAGCCGCTCCTCACGCGAAAGTGGAATCAACCGCGAAGAATGACGCCCCACGGCGCGACAAGGACGCGGAGTTGTTCGATCATGGCGTCGCGCTGTTCAACAGCAGGCGCTTCTTTGAAGCCCACGAGGCCTGGGAAGAGGTCTGGCTCCATACCGAGCGCCCCGAGAAAACATTTCTACAAGGACTGATCCAAGTGGCCGCGGCGTTTCACCACCACACTCGCGGAAATCTTCGCGGAATGGAGTCCTTGCTTCACCGAGGGCTCACGAAGTTAGACGGCTTCCCTGCCTCACACCGCGGACTGCAAATCGGCGCGTTGCGTGCCTCCGCGCGAGTATGGCTCACAGCACTGCATAGCAAAGATATGGCTCGTTCGCCGCGCGTGCCTGTTCTGAAGGCTCAAAAATAAAATTTGATTTCCGTTTCCAGCGGTAATCGCTTTATGTGACCTTTGGCGCGGGACAGATGTTCTGTTCCGAATCGGAGTTGTCGCGTTCGTTCAGCGCGCCGCTGATAGCGCGGCTGGAATTTCGGCACGGGTCTCTGCGAGCAAATTATTCAGGGCGGCTTACGGAGGCGGCCTTGCCGCTGAATCGGGCGCCGACAGTCAAAATACCCGGAAACAGGCGAAGCAAGGGTAAGGCACACGCGACCGCAGCAGGCCGCATCGCCCAATGAGCGATCAGCGCCGCAGCACCAATGCGAGGCGCGAGGGTTCGCCGCCAAGCAGCCGCATAATCAACCCTCACCGCATCAATCGCCTTGGCCGACAGGGCCCCGGCCGATCCCGATGTGAGACACTCGCACAACAGCCCCGCCGACTGCATCGCCATGCCGATCCCCTCGGCAACGACGGGATGGGCTTCGCCGGCAGCGTTGCCAACAAGAAAAATACTGTCGAATCCACACTGCCGGATGCCGGGCCGAATCGGCCCGGCCGACATCCAGTCGTACTCGAGAGTGGCGCCCGAGAGAGCCTCGAGGACGGCACGACAAGATTGTTTGATATGCGCCAGTACGGCCTTGCCTGCCTTTACCGATCCCGCTGCGCGCCGCGCGCGCTCCAACTGATCCCGTCGAATACAACACGACAAGCTGACGCGCCCGTGGTCGCTGTGGACCATTCCACCGTATCCGCCGGGAAAAGCAAGGAGAGGCATCAGGCCCGCCGGTAACCGGCTATCCAGGAAATGCGCTTTGAAGCCAAAGAGATCG
>Ga0187818_10001015_pt1 | contig 10990 bp, 12 predicted proteins | sample NC_wetland_sal_i_14_FD_130581 | JGI IMG/M metagenome (GOLD analysis project Ga0187818, IMG submission 130581) | Wetland sediment microbial communities from Neuse River Estuary, North Carolina, USA - SO4_3 | ecosystem: Environmental > Aquatic > Freshwater > Wetlands > Sediment | place: USA...
AATTTAGAGCGCGTCGCCGACCACGCCACTAATATCGCCGAGGACGTAATCTACATGGTTGCGGGGAGCGACGTGCGCCATCCCGCCGTGGACCGCAATCCCGCCTGATTCGCGCACCTTTTGTAGCACAGACTCCAGCCTGTGGTGGTTCGCGCTTGCAAGGACTAACCTTACAGATTGCAGTCAGTGTTACTAAAAAACAACTTTGGCCGTGCATTTGTGAGGAGGATTGCCCTCTAAATGGATCATAATGCGCCTGTCTCGCAAACCAACAGCAGCCAAATAGCGGCTGAACTCCCCGGCGGCGGGAACAATGAGCATCCGCAAGAAATCCGGTTTCAAGTTAAGGCGCTACACCCGTCGTCCTCCCATACTTTATGAAACAACGCCGGGACATCATCTCCTTTCCGTTGGCATCGTTATCGCTCTACTGGTTGTCATCACAGTTCTGGTCCTGCACTTCGTAAATCCTAGGAATTCTTTTGACATCAACCGGATCTCCTTTGGCGACATACTCACTGCGACGGCGAATACGTTCTTTCGTATGTTCTTGGCGTATCTCCTCTCGTTGGCTATTTCTGTCCCGCTCGCCTTACTGATCGCCAGCACCCCGCTAACGCAACGAATTCTTCTTCCCGTAGCGGACATTCTGCAGTCGGTGCCCGTGCTTGCATTTTTCCCCGTCGTCGTTGTCTTTTTCACCGCTTATCATGCGTTCGAACTTGCTGCGGTGTTCGTTATCTTTATCTCCATGATCTGGAATATCGTTTTTCCGGTGATCGGGGGCTTGCAAACAATTCCTGACGACGTTAAGTCGGCGTCAATTGTCTTCCACGTTCGGGGTATTAGAAAGTTTTGGTATATCACGCTTCCCGCGATCCTTCCGTTTGTCATAACCGGATCGCTACTGTGCTGGGCTCAAGGTTGGACCGTTGTGATCGTAGCAGAAGTACTGCACACCTATATTCCTCATGGAACGGCTTCGCAAGACTTGCTAGGTTTGGGAAGCCTTCTCGTGGACTCGAATGCGGAAGGACACACCTCGACCTTCGTGGCGACTTTGGTGGTGATGATTCTACTCGTGACCCTCATGAATTTTCTCGTATGGCAACCGCTTCTTCATTTCGCGCAGAGATTCAGGTTTGACTGATGGAGCCGCCCATCGTTTTTACGAATGTCAATAAATCGTACGAAACGCCTCCCGTATACGTAGTGCATGATTTTTCCCTCTCCATAAATCGGGGTGAGTTCTTTTGCCTCGTTGGACAGTCGGGATGCGGAAAATCCACCGTGCTGAAGATGATCGCCGGAATCGAGAACCCGACAAGCGGAACGCTCGTGAGGCCAAATCATGTCGGGATGGTGTTTCAGTCGTATGCATTACTTCCGTGGCTGACTGTCGAGGACAATATCTCGTTTGCAGCGCGCATGCAGAGATTCGAAGAAAATAGGGTGCAGGAAGTAACTGAGCGGTATCTTCGGATGGTGCATCTGGAGGCATTCGCCAAGAAACACCCAAGGGAATTGTCCGGAGGCCAACGGCAACGAGTCGGGATTGCTCGTGCGCTCGCGGTTGAGTCGGATGTTTTGCTGCTCGATGAGCCATTTTCCGCGCTCGACCCCGTTAATTGCGACGAATTGCACGCAGATCTGTTGGAAATCTGGGGCATCACAAAAAAGACGATCGTGATGATCTCTCATCATTTTGAGGAAGCTGTGGTGCTCGCCGATCGTGTGGGGATCATGAAGGACGGGAAGCTGGGAGAAATTATCCCGATCACGCTTCCAAGGCCAAGGAAGGAAGAACAAGCGTCATTCATGCTTGAGGTGAAAAAGATTCGGCGCTGCTTATCGGCCAGTTAATCGGCGCCGCGTTGTCGCAAAAGAGTCCACGGAACAGTTGCAGCGAATTAAGGGAAGGAAGACGCCGATACATCGTATGCAGTCGCGTGCTGTTGACAATTTGGTTCCCAGCGAGCTCTGGGCCACGTCCTCCGTGTTTAGGCTTTTTCCAAAAGCCTCTCAACACAGAGAGCGCAGGGACGCCAAGCTTTCTTGCCGGCAGTTCTTTGTCGTGAAATTACGGCAGATCGAGAAGAAGAAAATCGGCCGGCGTCGCGCTTGATCCCGGCGCCGCGGAGAGTTGCAAATCGCGCTCGCTGGAGACGCGTGCCTGGTCTCCCGCGGCGAGCGTCTCGCCATTGAGCTTCAAGTTTCCTTTGATCACGAAAATGTAAGCCCGGCGGCCCTCCCCAAGTTTGTGTGTGGCCGATTGGCCGGGCGCGAGGAGGGAAGTGTAGATCGTCGCGTCCTGGTGAATCTGTACGGCCGTCGAATTGGTGTTCGCATTCTTGCTTGCGGGGATGGCAATCGGCAGCAACCTGCCCTTCCGGTCGGACAGCGAAAAACTCTTTTGCTCCCATGACGGCCGCAGATGCTGGACCGCCGGCATAATCCAGAGCTGGATCAGGTGAACAGGGTCTTTTTCCGAAGGATTAAATTCGGAGTGGCGGATACCCGTTCCTGCGCTCATGCGCTGGATTTCACCGGGGCGAATCACGCCGGTATTGCCCATATTGTCTTTGTGTTCGAGCGCGCCATCGATGACGTAGGTCACGATTTCCATTTCCCGGTGGCTGTGCAGCGGGAAACCTCCGGCAGGAGCGACGGTGTCGTCGTTAAAGACGCGCAGGGGCCCGAAATTCATATTGTTCGGGTCATGATAATGGTCAAACGAGAAATGCCAGTTGGTGCTAAGCCAATCGGATTCAAGGTGATATCGATCCTTCGATCGAATGGTTTGAATCATGGTGGATTCCGCCCGTACTTCCCCAGACGCAGGGCTCTGTTATTTATTTCTACAATACTTTAGATGCAATAGGTTTGAAATGGACGCAACTGCGGAAGCAAACCAAATGGTGGGTCTTCTTCGTTATGGATTCATGCCCTTCAGACTGATCTCCGCCGTGTCGCCTTTCACCTCGATCGTCGTGCCAAACGGCTTCGAGGCGTCCGCCAACCGCTCGAGAATGTAGGTCGCTTTCAGGCCAGCGGCAGGCGACGGCAAGCCGCGCGTGTCCAGGAATTGGTTATTGGTGTACGGATTACGAATGTCGGGCTGGCCTTCGCCCAAGTTGTTCATGGCGACCGGCCGGAACGAAACCGATTTCAGGTTCCTTCCCTGGAAGTCCACATACGCGACCACGCTCTCCCAGTTGATCGGTTCATCCAGCGTAAAAACTGGAGGCGGCAAATTGAAGATAAAGTTGCCCAGATCGTAAAAAATGGGCTTGCCGCGATAAATCTCCACGCCGTGCAGTAGCGGCGCGCCGTGCATCACGATGATGTCCGCGCCTGCGTCCACCTCTTGATGCACCCATTTCTTCAGCCAATCGTTTGGAGCCAATCGTTCCGGCAAGCCTTCCTCGAAAAGCGTCATGAACGGCCTGTGGCTAAAGACGTGGTTATGTTGGTACACGATGACCAGGTCGGCGTGCGCGCGCGCCTCACGAATACTCTGAAGAATGCGCTGCGCGTCCTCCTGATTCGGGGTGTTTCCGGGCTGATCGGGAAGTTCAGCGGTGGCCTCGTTCTGCTTGTCGCCCGCTTCGACGCGGAGTTCATTCACACCCGGCCGATCCGCCGTGGCGCTTCCTCCGGACGCAATCAGCCCTGACGCGCTCGCCACCAGCGCAACCGTCCCCTTCGGCGTGCGCAGATAAGCAGGCGCAGCGGCTTCTTCCACCGTGTTTCCGGTTCCCGCATGAACGATCTTCCGGCTGTTCGCTTCGCGAAGCGTGTTTTGAAGCCCGGTGACCTTCATATCGAACGCATGGTTATTCGATAGCGACAGCAGATTGAAGCCGAACGTCGTCAACGCATCGAGCGCTTCCGGCGGCGCCAGGAACCCTCTGCCCTCATGGACGGACTCGCCCTTTTCCGCGACCGCAGCCTCAAAGTTGGTAAATTTGGCGTCTCCTTTTAGGAGCGATTGGATCGTCGGCACGGCCTCAGGCGCGGTGGCGCGAGTGTCCGACCGGATCATCGACTGGCCGGTCAAGGTGATTGTAATCACGGACGCCTGCGGCCAAACCGCCGCGCCAATCGTGAACGCAACCACGAGGCACGCCGCTGCCGGCACGAATCGCCTCGAATTCGTTATTGTTCGCATGTGTGTTCTCCGCAAGCCGCCATACGCCGAAACGCCGCGCTTTCCCGGGCGCGATGATAGTACCGCTATCGTTCGCAATCAAGACAGGGAGAGGAAGGCGCGAAAAAGCACCTCTCCCCCTAGCGGGAGGCCGAAAGCTTTCTGACGACCACTACTTGGAGACCGTTGGAATTTGGTGTAGATTCTTGTGTTGCCGCTCCTTGCATAGGGGCGACCATCATGAATCCAACTACGCCTAAGACGCAGGTTGCAGCCGAAGGGACCACCCGCATGAGCCGGGACACTCTATCCATTACCGATAACCGTACTGGAAAGGCCTACGAAGTTCCGATCAAGAACGACACCATCCATGCCACCGATCTGCGCCAGATTAGGGTGAAACCCGATGATTTCGGGATGATGAGCTACGACCCGGCCTTTAACAATACGGCCTTGTGCCAGAGCAAGATCACGTTCATCGACGGCGACAAAGGCATCCTGCGATACCGCGGTTATTCGATCGAGGAACTGGCCGAGAAAAGCACGTATCTCGAAACGGCCTACTTGATTTTGTACGGCGAGCTGCCGACCCGCTCGCAGCTCGAGGATTGGACCTACCATGTTACGCACCACACCTTCATCCACGAGTCGGTGAAGAAATTCCTCGACGGGTTCCACTACGACGCCCATCCGATGGGCATGATGATCTCGACCATCGCGGCACTCTCCACGTTTTATCCCGAGGCCAAGGACATCTTCAACACGGAGTCGCGCCGCAAACAGACCTACCGCTTGATCGGGAAGATGCCAACGCTCGCGGCGTTTTCCTACCGGCACAGCCTGGGCATGCCGTTTGCCTATCCGGACAACGACCTGAGCTACGCTGGCAATTTTCTGAATATGCTGTTCAAGACGTCCGAGCTGAAATACCGCCCGAACCCGACGCTCGAACACGCGCTGGATGTGCTGTTTATTCTGCACGCGGACCACGAGCAGAATTGTTCGGCGAACGCGATGCGCTGCGTCGGCAGTTCGCATGTGGACCCGTTTTCGGCGACTGCAGCTGCGACTGCGGCGCTTTACGGCCCGCTGCACGGGGGCGCGAACGAGGAAGTTCTTCGCATGCTGCTGGAGATCGGCTCTCTCGCCAATGTGCCCGCATACATCAAGCGCGTGAAGGCCGGCGAAACCAAACTCATGGGCTTTGGCCACCGCGTCTACAAGAACTACGACCCGCGCGCGCGCATCATCAAGCACGTGGCCGACGGCGTCTTTGAAATCATGGGCCGAAATCCGCTGCTGAATATCGCCCTGGAATGCGAGCGCATCGCCCTGGAGGACGACTACTTTGTCTCGCGCAAGCTCTATCCCAACGTGGATTTTTATACCGGACTGATCTATCAGTCCATGGGCTTCCCGGTGACCATGTTCCCCGTGCTGTTCGCGATTCCGCGCACTAGCGGCTGGATCGCTCAGTGGGAAGAGATGCTTCTCGATCCGGAACAGAAAATCGCGCGCCCGCGACAGGTGTACCTGGGCCACGACCTGCGCCCATACAAGCCACTCGATCAACGAAGCTGATTTAGGACAGGTCAATCAGGGGAAGAAAATGCGTGACCTTCTTGGCGCTCCTCAGGGGCGGGGCCTGCGCGATGCGAGACGTCCGATAACGTAATCCAAAAATCCTACGTTGCCAGCCTGGCGGTGGCGGCTGAGGGTGAGTCTGTTAGGGCCCTACAGGCACCGGTTCCGTCGGCGCTTCACCAGGCGTGTCCGAGGACGGATGGTCCATCAGGTATTGCTCAAGGGGCTCATTGCGCAGGACAAATCGGAAACCTCGCTGCGTGTTTACATCGATGGTCTTCTGCAAATCCAATCGATCAAAATCGATTGTCTGCTCGACCACTTTCGTGCCGTTCTCTTCGACCGTCTTGAAATGTAGGTCACCATTCACGAGCCAGTAATCCGTCACGCTGTATACCGTGCCATCCTTTAAATAGAGCCGCACGTACTGAGAACTCTCTTCGCCATAGTAGACCGGCCAGTTTTGAATCTCCATCTGCGGCAATGGCTGCGGCTGCGAATTGCTTAGCGCAGGCGAGGGCGCCGTGTATTCAGGGCCAAACCCGTATAACGGCAAAGCGTTGCAACCGTAACCCCAGCTTAAGAACGGATCACAGCCCGTCCAGAAACCGGGACCGAATCCCCAACCGAATCCAAGACCAAAAAATGGGATGCCAAACACCCCGAAGCCAGGAGGCGGGAAGGTGCCGATTGGAAAAATTGGGCGGCGCGGAAAAATCGGACGGCGCGGGTACGGATAGCCCACAATAAATCTGGGCGGTAAGAGTACACGGTTATCCGGCGGCCTGACCAAGAAGCTGCGAGTCCCGGGGCTAACGAGCGGCGGGCGAACGGGTGTGATCGGCCGCGAAACGGCAGGGTGAGAAGCGGGCGGCGCAGTGACATGGCCGGCACCGCCAAAATGTCCGCCGGCATGCTGAGCAAAGGCCCCGGTCGCCATCACAAAGGTGAATACGAACGCACAGAATATTGCGCAGGGAGCCGTGCGAACGTTAGAACGACAAAGGGTGAAGCTATTCATGACTCCCTCCTTGGCAGCGTACGCATCGTCGCGGCGGGGGATCCGGCTAGCCTTAACCAATATTGTAAGCCAAGTCACCACGCCAAATCGACAGCGAAACCTTGGGTTTCAGATTGCGAATGAGGAAATCCGCGGACGAGTATGCTTTCCCTGCGCGTTTGCATGGCAGCTTATAATGGTTCATGCGCAACACGGAACTGCTCTTCGATGCGTCGGCGGTCGAGCGACGCGGGATGATCGAGATGCAAATTCGCAAGCGTGGAGTTTCTTCGCGGCGCGTTCTTGAAGCGATGGCCGCCGTCCCGCGCCACGAATTTGTTCCCCTGAAATTCCGGAACGAAGCGTATGCCGACAAGCCTCTGCCGATCGGCGAGGGACAAACGATCTCGCAGCCGTACATGGTCGCGGCCATGACGGAAGCGCTCGAACTCACCGGCACCGAGCGCGTGATGGAAATCGGCACGGGCTCGGGCTACCAGGCGGCGGTGCTTTCGCTACTTGTGAGCCAGGTCTTCACCGTGGAAAGCCACACGCCGCTGGCGCTTACCGCGCAGGAACGGCTGACGAATTTGGGCTACGCGAACGTCCACGTTCACAACGGGGACGGGTCCGCCGGTTTCCCCGACGCCGCGCCTTACGATGCCATTCTCGTCACCGCCGGCGCGCCTGAAATCCCCCAGGTATTCGCAGGCCAGCTTCGAGAAGGAGGACGTTTGGTGATCCCCGTTGGCCGCCAGAAAACTCAAGAGTTGATGCAAGTGCGAAAACAAAATGGGGAACTAAAATCTTACGCGTTGTTCGCCTGCCAATTCGTGCCGCTGCTGGGCCGCTACGGCTGGAGCCGCGATAGCTGGCTGAACGACTTGAGACGGTGGACCCGCGGGCCCGCCCAAAAGTCTTCCTGAGATCCTGTATCGCCCGTCCGCCGCGGCGGACGGGTATTGATTCAGCTGGAAGACTCCGTCCCCAAACCTACCTTGCCAGTTTCCGAGTAGATCGGCGTTGCATCGACTTGCTGAACTCGCACGGTTCATCGGGCGGAATCCTGCGTGGACCGAAATATATCCCTGGTCACATTGAACTATGATTTCCATCACGGTCGCATCGATCGAGGAGCGGTATTCACACTCGAAATGTGAGGTGCCCGTGCCGTGTATAGCGTGTTCGTTCAATTACGTGATGGCGAATTCCTGTACGTGGCCTCCCGCGACGATCTTGAAAAGGCCGTGCAACTCGTGAAGGCACTCAAGGCCTCCTGGCCGCAAGAGTATGTAGTGCGGGATTCGGAAGGTAACGACGTAGACCTTGAAGAATAACCAGCGATTTAACCCGAACGCGAAGCTGCCTCACCCATTGTCTTTGAATTGCTATCCGGCCGAACGGAGTTGGGCGGAGCCCCGGCAAGCTTGCAGATTAGAGTTCCCAAAATTGTGGGGCTTGTGGTGCCATTGGAGTTCGTTCTTTTATCCGAATTGGCTCAGGCCGCGGCCGCCTCTGCTCCGGCAGCTCGTCGTCTGGGCAAGAAAGGGTTTACAGGACGGTCAAGATTCTCCCGGAGGATCATGAGTGTAAGGAACGTAGTGAGAAGACGTTTCTTGATTTCATCGGATAACCGCGAACTTCCGGTGCCGATGAGGGCTAGCTTCATTGCTGAGGCGGCAACATAGGTTTCAAATTCCGCTCGTCGCGCAGCGCTTGACTCACCCGCCGCAGCCTCGCGTCGTATCTCGGCACAAGCCTTTTCCGCAGACGCAAGAAAGTGTGGAACGCAGAACCCTTCTGTCTCTAGCTCTGCAGGCACTAAAGTCCCGCAGCCGGGGGTGCAACACTGGCGAGTCGGATTGCTCATAATGCGGCCTTGGGTCTCGTACTAGCACGCCTAGCAGGAGAAGTACCAAACCTCTATCCGTCTGCGTCGGCCCCGGACATCCTATCTCCAATAACTACAGGATATTAGACAACATTGGGGGAAACGGGACACAGTCAAAAGACCAGGCGAGTCAAGTCCAGTACCACAAATATGTAATTGTTTTCCCACCTCTGCAGCCATTGGCCTTAACGGGCAGATTCCCACCTTCCGATAATCCCGAGGACCTAATCTTCTAGCGGCTATAGCTCTCGTCGCAATTCGTCAGGCAGCGGGAGGCAGATGAAAGCGATGCACCGCTTTCTACCGACTGTATTCCACACGTACAATCGATACGCGAACTGGACATTGGCGTTTGCCCAGCATTTTCGTTCGATTGCAACTCGCTGATTCTAGGGATGTTGCTGAGTTGGCAAAGGGTAAGTCACGTGCAACGTCCCGTGCAGGGCTTGATGTCTGAGTCAACCAATGGAATCTCTTAAGGAGCAAAGGAGATGCGTAAAGAGACCGCGCATCGGGGGACTGGCATGAGTGAGGTTACATGCGAATGGTCTGGGTGCAGCAACAAGTCGGAGGCAGTTCTGGATGGATGTCGGCTATGCCGAAAGCATTTCTACGACAGAGCTGCCAAGCGTCTCGAGGAATGTCGTGCGGGTTTGCGCCAGATCGCGTCAGGAATAGCAGATCATACCGCGACTCTCAAATTCATCTCTGAGCTCATCAGCCAGACAACGACTCTAGTCGCAAATGCGAAGTTCCTGGATCCTGGGCAGCGTGATCAATTCCTCAACCTATCTTTGTCCGCGGCAAATCTATACAAACAAGTTCAGAGAAGTGCGAGGATGCGGCGTAACATGCCCATTCTCGTATATCGCGAGAAAGACTCCAAAGGGATGCGGGAGCTGACGAATACGGTCGATGTGAGCAAGCAGGGAGCTTGCATCGTAACGAGCTGGCTATGGACAATCGGAGAGAAGATTTGGGTCGAAAAACCGGGAAATCAGGTGCGAACGCTCGCGCGCGTCGCCTGGCTGAAAAAAGGTGAACCAACTCAATTTCTTATGGGGCTCGATCTTCTGGACTGCGAGGACTTTTGGGGATTAGATCTGGCCTCGCCAAAGAATAGAGACTGACAACCAGTGTCTACGTGTGCATTTGGCATTTGTCAGTGAAAGCCGGAGCCAAGTCCCGATAAATCGTCCTCTCGTTAACGGGCCCGTCGGCCTCAAGATAGTCCTAAGCCGAATGATCTGTACTTTGCGAAGGAGCCATTCGGCGCGACCTATTCTTGCTTGACACGCCAATTGACGCGTATAGACTCGGTTCCGTGTTCTCAGGCGAACGCCTACCGCAAAGCCATTCTCGTAAATCATTCGCTACTAATCAGGGCCCAAAGTAGGCCGATAAGGAACTGCACTGAGGAGGCTCTATGCGCACCATTGTTGTTGTACTGTTTGGGTTGGTATCGGCTTGTTTCTGGGGGACGGGACTCGCGAATGAGGCCGGTCAGGCCGACACTTCGGCCAAACGAGACACGACGCCTATGCGGCTCTCTACTTCACCCGCGGACTTGAAGTGGAGCGCTCTCCCCGAACGTCCGGGGGTGCAGTTCGCCACCCTTACGGGCGATCCCAAAACAGGCCCATACACGCAGCTTCGAAAGTTTCCTGCAGGACATGACAACCCGCTGCATACGCATAGCAGCGAGCTGACAAACGTAGTGATAACAGGCACTTGGTACACGGGTCCGGGTGCGGCATCGGCCAGGGATTTCGGACCAGGCTCCGTTGTCGTCATGCCCGCCGGTTGGCCGCACGTGAGTGGCTGTCGTCCCGGAATTGAGTGTTTGATTTATCAAATCGGAAAGGGGAAGTTTGACTTTAACCCAGTCACAAGAGGCGCGGGGAAAGGAAGGTAAGAAGATCGAGTTTCTCGTGTTTTTTTGTAACAGGCATTTCTGCCGAATGCGATCGTCACTGGCGATAAAATCACCTTCTCATAAGTATCGCGCCTCGACACACCGGGATTGCGGACAGCAGTAGCGCCGCTCCGAAATGAACGATCGTCGGCGTCGCAAAGGCGTCGCCTGCCTGCGCCGCACTTTGTCCGATGGGCATGTCGGCGATGAGGGTTATGACGACAAGCCGCAGTCCAATCAACGCACCGGCTGATGATCCGACGATTCCGTAGAAATTTTCCCATCCAGTAAGTGCCGTCATATTGTCACCCCATCTATGGCGCGCGCGAATGGAAAAATTGAGTTCTGCAACGCCTGAAACGCCCAAGGCGAACTTAAAACTCTTGCCGCGTGGGCCGGTAAAGGATCTCGTTTATGTCCACGTCTTCCGGTTGGGTCATGGCGAATGCG
>Ga0187818_10001016_pt1 | contig 10986 bp, 8 predicted proteins | sample NC_wetland_sal_i_14_FD_130581 | JGI IMG/M metagenome (GOLD analysis project Ga0187818, IMG submission 130581) | Wetland sediment microbial communities from Neuse River Estuary, North Carolina, USA - SO4_3 | ecosystem: Environmental > Aquatic > Freshwater > Wetlands > Sediment | place: USA: North...
GAAACGCGGCTGGCCGGGAGGCGGCGGCTCTGTGCCCGTGACATGCGGAATCGGCTGGTAGCGATAGCCGGGCTGCACGGTGATTTCGTCCACTTCAGGAGCGACGTTTTTGGGCAGGTAGTTGATCAGGACGCTGTCCACGCGTGGGGAGGGATTGGCGGCTGGCCCCCTCGACTCCGCTCGGGGCAGGCTTGCGGCGGCGCCCGTCGCTGCGTGCAGGACAGATTTCCACTGCACGAAGCGGGCGGGCGGCACTTTCAGCTCCGAGTTCCCGGCTAGATCAACGCGCGTCCAGGGGCTCCAGTTGCGGTCGGGGTTATCCACGTTGCCGCTGCGGGCGTAGAGTTCGATATTGCCGGCGCTGCGCACACGGGCGCGGCCCCAGCGCGAGAAGCCATGGGCATCGAACACATCGCTCTCGTAAGAACCCTCGGATTCGGCGCCTGGACCGAGCATGAAAATCTTGCCCAGGTTGCTGGTCGAAACATAGAAGCCGCCACCGGGCGCGGAGGCGAAGGCCGTGATTTGGGATGCGCTGGCTTTGACAAGATCAGTGAAATCGTCAACGCCGTTGATAGCGAAGATGCGGCCGCGATTGCCGGTTCCGGCCAGCAGGCGTCCGCGCTGATCGAAAGCTAGGGCGTAGACCAGGTCGTCGTGCGAACTCCACAGGTGCGCGGGAGCGCCGTCGGGAGCGATGCGGTAGATTTCCGAGCCGCCGGTGGCGCCGGCTCCGGGAGCGGGAAAGGGCGTCGCGGCGGCGCCTGGTGCTGCCGCTGAAACGGTGATGCCGCCCGCGGCCGCAGGTCCAATTTGCCCGGTCACGTTGCTGGCTCCTAGCGACGGGGCGCCCGGGTGCTTCTCGCCCGCTCCGGCTGCGTAGATGTTGCCGGTGCTGTCAATGGCGAGCGCCGTGATCTCCTTCTTGGGGGCGCTGTAGAGAACGAACGTCTCACCGCTCGGCGTGATGCGATATACCAGGCCGCTGCCATCGGAGCCGGCAATCAGATTTCCTTTGGGATCGAGGGCGAGGACGCGAATGTGTACTTCGTCGCTCTTGAAAAACAACGAGTGCTGGCCGCTGGCGCTGACTTTGAAGATTTCGCCGTGATCGCCCGTCGCCACATAAAGATTGCCGGCGTCGTCGAGGGCTAAGTCCCAGATGTACTTTGCGCCGGGATCGAAGTAGACCGAAGCGCTCCAAAAGTCGGTCGATGACGAGTTGTTCGATGACTCCTTCGCGGTGCCGCCTTTGGCCGTTTTGTCCGAAGCTGACGCGCCTTTCGCAGGCATGGTCTTTGTTGGCGCGGGCGCGAGGCGATAGACCTTGCCATCCGGCGCCGTGGCCGCGTAAACGACGCCGGTCTTGGCCACTACCAGCGCCTGCACCTGCAGCTCCTGGGGCTCGAAGATGGGGGTGCTCTTTCCGTCGGGCGTGATGCGATAGACGCGGGCGGGTGAGCCGGCGGCGGCGAAGATGTTGCCGGCCGAGTCGGAGGCGATGGACCAGATGTAGGTCGAGGGCGTCGTCGCCAGAGACTTGAAGGCAGGGGCTAGTTCTAGGCCGCCTTCGCTGCGCAGGGCGACGCCCTTGGCGGTCCCTTTGGAGAGATCGTCGAACTTTGACTGCTCCCAGGTGAGGGTGCCATCGGCATGGGCGAAGGCTGAAAGAGCGAGTACCGAAAGAGTGAGCGCGGATACTAGCGCAAACGTCCTACGAGGTGAATTCATAAGTCCAATTTAAGCAGGAATTTCGTCTCCGTGCTGCGCAGTGGTGGCTCGCGGATGACAAACTTCGCAGAATGACGCGTGGAGGAACAGGCTGATTTACGGCGCCGCGAAACGATGGGTTGGACGGGCGAGACGCCCGTCCTCCATGAACTGTCGCTATTTAATGTTAATCGTCAGCATCTGGGCGCCGGAGACTACGTAATCCAGCGGGTCGGTGGAAGCTTCGCTTACCGACGATTCGCCGAGCACCACCATATCCTGGGTGCCGCGCATGTTGTCCATTACGTTCATCACGGAAAGCGGCAGGGTGGGCATGACTTTGTCGGCGACTACGGCTTCCGGATCGGAACCGAACAGCGACACATAGACGCGGTCGTTGGAGTGTTCCTTGTTGAGCAGCGCGATGGTCGGCGCAAGGCCGAGGCCTCGGGTCATGAGCGGGGCGGCGCGATGCATGCGGTCGAGCGTGTCGCCGTCGCTGACGAGAATGCGCAGCGGGCCCTTGGACGCCGATGTCGGAATGCGCATGGGGACTTCGCGCACCAGCAACTCGCCGCGATAGGGGCGAATCACGGTCTCAACGGTAATCTGGTCGCCGGGCCGCGCCTCGGTCACGTCCGTGCGCGAGGCTTCCAGGCGCGCCGAGCGCCGTTCGCGCACGAGGTCGAAATCGAGCTTCACGCCCTGCACGTCGGGAGCGTCGTAGGGATTGCTGTAAATTCGCCCGAAGCGCTCGCCGATATTGGCCGCCGCCAGCGCCGCCGCGGGCTGGCCGTTGTCCTGCGGCGCAAACATGTTGCGCATGGTCACGTCGGGATAGCCTTTCACGCTGAGCACGCCGTTCATGCGATAGGTGATGTCCTCGCCGAATTCGTTGGTTCCATGCAGAGCGTTGAACACGGTGGCCATCATGGCCAGGGGGCTGAGACGCGCGTTATTGAGAACTTCGTAGTGGAATTCTTTTGCCGCCGGGCCGCCGTGCAGGGTCACGGTCACAGGAATCATCTTGGGTTCGTGTCCCATCTCTCCCAAAATGCCCGCCTGGCGGTCCTGCACGAAAGCGCCAACCGTCTCCGTCGTATTGACAATCTTGAACGCGTTGAGCGGCGAAGCCAGGGTGGCTACCACGTTCGCCTTGGTCATCGGCATATCCACTTCACCAAACTGCATGAGCGGATGTCCGCAGGCCAGGAGACGCTTGGCATCCACGTAAGTCACCGTGCAGGTGGCCGCGATATCCATGTCGCCGCGCACCAACACCGCGCTGACCGCCGATCCCGGTTCGATGGGCTCGGGCTGCTTGCGATCGCTTGCCGAGCCGGTACCCATCACCGGCACAATGCCCGCCGCCGCAAACTGCGGGGCAAAGCGTTCGATGGTGGCGTCGGAAAATCCACTGAACACAAACGGCGTATCAATGGGCTTCAAGTAGTTGCGAAAGTCGTTCTTGCCAAAGCCTGCGTCGGCCACGGCAGCGCTCGCTCCCGGGCTGGCGGTTTCGGCCTGGCCGCTTTGGCCCGAGAGAGGCGCCTGCAGCGGTGCCTCGGTAGGACGGCGATCAAGCGCGTCGATCTCCAACATGCTTTCAATCGGAGTTACGCCGGCAATGGGTTCCTTCGAAAACTCACCGATACGGAAAGCAATGGCGCCCGCCAGTTTGCCGTCAATATACACCGGGCTTCCGCTCATGCCCGCGACCACACCGGTATATTCGGGCTTGTCGCCGTGCAGCCGCACGAGGATGACGTCGCCCTTGGGGCCGTTGACATTGCGCAGCACACCAAGGACTTCCACTTCCATGGGCTCTGGCTTCACACCTTGAAACACGGTGAGGGCCGTACCTCTCATGCCTTCATGGATCTGGTTGAGAGGAATGATCGCGGGTTTATCTTTATCTAGGGCAGCGGCCGGAAGGGCGGCGGCTAAAGACAGAAGGGCGGCGAAAAGGGCCGAGTTTCGCATGTACATCCCCGGAGGTCACAAAATGACCTGCTACTTTCTTTTGACTCCGCGTGTTGTCAAGAAGGTTTTGCCCAGGAGAGGTGGCGTTTTATAGCCCGCAAAACATACCAACCGCAGAGCTGTTGCATCTATACTAGCACAGGTTCTTTTTGAGGTCCCCATGTTTTCTAGCGTGTTTTCAAGGCTCAATTGCGCATTCCCGGCTTCCCGTAAGCGCTTGATCTGGCTGGTGTTGGTTGGCCTGTGTCTGGCCGCTCCGGGGTTTTTGGCTCTGGCCCAGGATACCTCGCAGCAGGCTCCGCCGAATCCCAACAAGCAGGAAGCCCCGCCCGAGGCTGGCGGGCCGCAAAACGACATCGGGCCCTACGTGATCCCGAAGAAGAAAGAGGAGCCGCCGCCTCCCGCCCCCGAAAAGCCCAAAAAGATCGAGGGTATGCCGGACTATTCGATTCGCGTGGACGTGCCGCTGGTCAACCTCGACGTGCTCGTCACCACCAAAGACGGGCAGACCATCCCGAACCTGAGGGCGGAGAACTTCAAGATCATGGAAGATGGTGTGCCGCAGAAGATTGCCTCCTTCAATCGGACCGAGGCTCCCATAACCGCGGTGCTTTTGATCGAATTCGCGTCGTCGCCCATCTTTCACGAATTGCGGCAATACTTCTATATGTATGACGCGCTGAACGCCGCCTACACCTTCGCCGGCGGCCTGAAAAAAGACGACTATGTCGCCGTGGTTTCCTACGACATGAAGCCCCAGATTTTGGTTGACTTCACGCAGGACAAAAGGGCGATCACGGGCGCGCTCAATATGCTTCGCATTCCCGGCTTTAGCGAGCGCAACCTGTTCGACGCTCTGTTTGATACGCTCGACCGGGTTGACCGGATCGAAGGCAAGAAATACGTCGTCCTGGTTTCTTCTGGAGCCGACACTTTCAGCAAGCTCACGCTCGATCAGATCCTGAAGAAGGTTAAGGCGACCCGAGACACCACCATCTATGCGGTGAGCATCGGCTGGTATTACCGGGAATTGGTGGACGAATCCAGTATGGGCGGCCTACGTAGCGGCGCCCGGGAAGTGCAATGGCTGCAGAATGACAATCAGCTCAACACCTTCGCCAAACTCACGGGCGGACGTGCTTATTTTCCACGCTTCGAAGGCGAGCTGCCCGAAATCTTTAATCAGATCTCGGCTGACATTCGCAACCAGTACACCATCGCCTACCATCCCACGAACACTAAGCTCGACGGCACCTACCGCAAGCTGAAAGTCGATCTGCAGGCGCCCGACGGAGGTCCGCTGAAGGTTCGCGACCAGAAGGGCAAGGACGTAAAGACCATCGTGTACTGCCGTGAGGGGTACACGGCCAAGCACACGGTGGAGTAGGGACGACGGGTCGTTGATTTCACGAGCATGGACGGCGTTGCGTAAACCCACCCTAAACGTCGCAAAAGGCGCGACGTTTAGGGTGGGGCACCCCAGTGGTTTGATTGGAACGTTTGTGTTTTTGGTGGGGCCTCCACACTTTTGGTGCAGTACCCCAGCGTTTTGGGTGGGCTGTTAGTTCCTTCCTGATTTACAATCCTCCGTTCCCGTTCAGGAGAAGCGTCCGTGATCCCACGCTACACGCGGCCCGAGATGGCCCGCATTTGGAGCGACGAAAACCGCTTCCGCACATGGTTGGCGGTTGAAGTCGCCGCCACTGAAACTCTCGCCGCTGCCGGCATCGTTCCCAAAGAAGCCGCCAAGGCCATTCGCGAGCGTGCCAGCTTCAACGTCGAGCGCATTTTCGAAATCGAAGCTGAAGTCAAGCATGACGTAATCGCCTTCACCACCGCCGTCGCCGAAATCGTCGGCCCGCATGCGCGCTGGTTTCACTATGGCCTCACGTCGAATGACGTGGTGGACACCGCGCAGGCTCTGCTCATTCAGCAGGCGTCGTCGCTGATTGCCGGCGATCTGGAGCGGCTGGCCGATGTGCTGGCACGCCGCGCTTGGGAATTCAAAGACACGCCGATGATCGGACGCACGCACGGCGTCCATGCCGAGCCCATCACCTTTGGCTTCAAGATTGCCAACTGGTATTCCGAGACGCGGCGCAATATCGTGCGTTTACAGGCTGCCGCCGAGGATCTTCGGGTCGGTAAGTTCTCGGGCGCCGTGGGCACCTTCGCTCACCTCACTCCCGAACTCGAAGAGAAGATTTGCCACCGCCTGGGATTGAAGGCCGCCGCCGTGTCCTCGCAGGTCATCCAGCGCGACCGGCACGCACATTATCTGGCCACGCTGGCCGTCATCGCTTCCACGCTCGACAAGATTGCAACTGAGATCCGGCACCTGCAGCGCACCGAAGTCCGCGAAGCGGAGGAATATTTCAGCGAGAAGCAAAAAGGCTCGTCAGCGATGCCGCACAAGCGCAATCCCGTCACCTGCGAACAGATCAGCGGGCTTGCCCGCGTGGTGCGATCGAATGCGCAGGCCGGATTCGAAAACGTCGCGCTCTGGCATGAGCGCGACATCTCGCACTCCTCGGTCGAGCGCATCATCATCCCCGATTCGACCACGCTCGCCGATTATCTGCTGCACAAGACCGCGAACCTCGTCGAGACCATGTTCGTCTACCCGGAACGCATGCTGGCCAACCTGAACAGCACCCGCGGGCTGGTCTTCAGCGGACAGCTGCTGCTCGATTTGGTCGAAAGCGGCATCTCGCGCGAAGACGCTTATCGCCTGGTGCAAGCGCATGCGATGCGAGCGTGGAGGGAAGGTCTGGATTTCCACGAGCTGGTGTTGAGCGACCCCGAGATCGCGGGACGTGTGCCGCGCGCGAAGATCGAGCGCGCTTTTGATTTGAAGCGGCAGCTGAAGAATATTGACAAGATCTTCGCGAGAGTGTTTCCGAAGACGGCTGGTGTGTCGAAGGACACTGCCTCTTCCAAGAGGAAAGTTGCAAGGCGGAAGAGATAGCGCGGAAAGTTGTTACTCGGCGCTCTCGGCGTCTCGGCGGTGAAATGCTCTTCCACCCCGCACCAATTCCAGCAGCTCAATCAATTGCGCGAGCTTTTCCTGGCCCACGTGTTTCAGTATTTCCCGATTGTGTTCTTCTACCGGCGCATCCATTTTCTGCAGAAGTCTGAGACCCGCCGCCGTGATCTTTCCGAAGATTACCCGCCGGTCTGCCTTGGCGCGCGCCCGTCTGACCAGGCCGCGCTTCTCCAGACGATTGAGCAGGCGCGTGATGTCGGGATCGCGCGTGATCATGCGCTCGCCGATCTCGCTGCACGGCAAGCCCTCCGGCCCCGCGCCCCGCAGGATGCGCAACGCGTTGTACTGCGTGCCGGTAAGGCCAAATTCCTTGAGCATAGCCTCGACGCTCGCCTGGAGCGCGTCGGCTGTTCGCAGCAGGGAGAGATACGCTTCCTGTTCTCGGCTGGTGAATGGGACTTTTTGCTTAAGTTCCGCCTGCAAACCATGCGGCATGGGGCGAGATTAGTCGTTATCACAACCACCTGTCAAACTGCGAGTTCGCTGCAGTTCACCCTTGGTGGCCTGGAAAAGGAGGTTGGTTTCGCTCCAGTCGCTCGATGCGCCTTTCGTGTCCTGAGGCAATCCTGGCAAGGTCTCCAATAAGATCGGCGTGCCCGCGGAGAATTCGGTCGTGCTCCTTCACTGACTGGGCCAGGCTTTGCACGTCTGCCGTGAGCAGTTGCAGACTCTCCGCCAGAGCTTCGTGTTTTTCGGTCAGCCGATCCAGGCGTTCGTCGGTGGTCATGTCGATATTTTACCTTTCTTCTGTCCGAGAGAAATAGGCGACTCCAGAGCACTTCAACGCGTGATCGAATGCTGCCTAGGATTCGCAGGAAAACCCTTGTAATAGTTTGTAAAAGCACCCTTCGGACACATCCTTCCCCACCCGTCCCGCATCTATTTAACTAACCGGTTAACGAGGGGTGGAACCGGAATTCACACGAGGATGGCAACCATGAAAAAGCAATTTCTTGCGGTGACCGTGGCTTTGCTCGTCCTGCTGAGCGTGACGGCGATGGCGGCCACGACCCGCTACGATGAACAGATTCAGCAGGCCGTCAGCCACAAGATGCATGATTCCAAGAGGCTCCAGAATGTGAGATCCAGCGCCGAGGACGGCATCGTGACCCTGACCGGGACGGTCAGCCTCTACCAGGACAAGCTCGAAGCCGCCAAGAAGGTAAAGAAAATCGCGAAGGTCTCCGGGGTTCGCAACCAGATCGCGGTCGCGGGGCCAAACGTACCCGACAGCCAGCTGGAGCGGAAACTGGCCAAGCAGGTGGCCTATGACCGCGTCGGCTATTTCGACAACGCGTTCAACTATATTACGGTCTCGGTAAAGGACGGGGTCGTTACCCTGAGCGGCGCCAGTTATTGGGATGTGCCGCGCGATGACGCGATGGCCATCGTGGCGCGCACGCCCGGAGTCAAGGACGTGATCAACGAGGTGAAGGTGCTGCCGACGTCACAGTTTGACGACTCGCTGCGCATCCGCACCGCGCGGGTCATTTATCGGGACTTGGTGCTCGGCCGTTATGCCAGCGACCCGGCTCGTCCCATCCGAATTGTGGTCGACAACGGACATGTGACGCTCTACGGAACGGTCGAGAGCACGATGGACAAGAACATCGCCGGCATTCGAGCCGGATCTGTGCCTGGGGTCTTCAGCGTGGAGAATAAGCTGGTCGTGGCTAAGGGTTAACGGCAGGAGAAGCTGAACCACCTCTATGAAACCGTCGGCGGCTAAGGGGTTTGCCAACTGACGCATACCCTCGTTTGCCGGCAATCGGCTGGGGCCGGGCGCGGACGCCCGGCCTCCACAGTCGTTATGGTAGAGGCCGAATTCATGGCAAATCTCAGCCTACTCTGCCGTTTCGCGATAAAATCCCATTCAGCCTGATTCCATGAAGGGATTCCTATGGCCACCGCTTTTGAAAATCTGACCACCCCTGCCGACACCACCGAAATGGCGCGCCGTCCGCTCGAAGCCGATCAATGTGCGCTCATCGTTGTCGACATCCAGGAAAAATTGCTTCCGCCCATCTGGGAAAAGGAGCGCTTCGTCCGCAACGCCCAATTGCTGATTCGCCTCGCTGGCATCCTGAAGATTCCCACGCTCATGACGACGCAGTACTCAAAAGGTCTGGGCAACACCGTCCCGGAAATCGCCTCGCTCCTCCCCGATACACCCGCCGTCGACAAGCTGATGTTCTCCTGCTTCGGCAGCGACGCCTTCTGCAGTCTGCTGAAGCGTCTGCCGGGGCCGCGCACCACCGTCCTGTTGTGCGGAATGGAGACCCACATCTGCGTGATGCAGACCGCGCTCGGCGCGCTGCGCGACGGCTACCTCGTACACGTCGCCTCCGACGCCGTCAGCTCGCGCACCGAGTTGAATTGGCGAATCGGACTGGAACGCATGCGCGCGGCGGGGGCGATTCTTTCCTCCACCGAAATGATGATCTACGAGTTGCTGCGCTCCTCAGGCGCGCCCGCCTTCAAGCAGCTGCTGCCGTATCTGAAAGGCTAGCCACGAGCCGCGAGTCACGAGCTTCGAGCACACAACTTCTTTGACGGTTTGCTCGAAACTCGCGGCTCGCGGCCCGTACTAGCTCGCCGCGTCTTCCTTCCTCTTGACCCGCACCACGGTGATCCTCGCGAAGCCTTCTTCGAACGTCGGAGGCTTCAGCTTCGCCGCCATCCGCCGCATCACTTCTTCGGGGACAACCCGGTCCCGCCGTTGGTGCCGTTCGACGCAGACCTCCAGCGGCACATCGAAAAACACCGCGTGCACCTCGTAGCCGAAATCCTTCGCCAGCTTGATCCAGTGCTGCCGCTCCTGCGGAGTCAGGTTGGTGGCATCCACGTAGTTCATCGGCCGCTTCGCAATCAGCCGCGCTTTCAGCATGGACCGCAGATTGGAAAACACCAGATCCTGGAAGCGCTGTTCGTGCACGTCGTCAAACAGCAGCGTCCGCACCATGTCGCTGGAGAGCGGACGAATCTCGTGCCGCTTGAACCACGTCGTCTTCCCCGACCCGGGCAGTCCGATCGCCAGCACCACGATGCCCTTGCTTGGCCGCGCGGGCGCAGCCGCCGGAACCGCCGGCTGCAGCTCGGCCGCAACCGGCTCCGTTGCCAGCGCTTCAACTTGTGGTGGCGGAGCGACCTCTGGAGCAGCGGACACAGGAGCAATTGGAGCAGCGCCAACTGGAGCTGCTGCGCTTGAAGCTTGCGACGCCGCCTCGGCCGGCGCCCGGCGCGCTCCGCCGCGGCCTCCGCGTCTCCGGCGTCGCCGTGTGGGACGAAGCCCCTGCTCGGTGGAGGCTGCGGCGGCGGTCTCCATCTCCGGCCGCGCATGCATCTCCGCCTGCGTTTGCGCTTCTGACTCGGCTTGCGGCTCCAACCCCTGAGGGTGCCCCGTCCAAGCTTCGCTTGGGCGGGGCTTTTCGACCGACTCTGGCCGTGTCTGTGGCTGCGGTTGTGGCTCGCGCACGCGCGGTGGTTCTGGCTCGCGCATGCGCGCTTCGGGCTTTCCCTCGCGCCGCGGCTCGACCGCCTCGGCCGCTGGCGCTGTTTCCGCCATCTCCCGCGCCGGCTTTTCCTCAATGTCGTCCTCAAAATACTTCGGCTGCAAGGGTTCCGGCGCTGCCGCCTGTTCCCGGGAGGATCTGCTCGCACCCTTCTTGCGCCGCTTCATGCGCTCGCTCATCCATTTCCTCATACTGCGCTTGTAGCACACTGGCCTGTGCGCGGGCAATCGCAACCCGGTGGCTCGCCGGATACCCGGCTCGTCCCCCGCCACCATTTACAATGGAGCAGCGAGCCCCGCTCCAACCGCTTGCTCGTGGCTCGCGGCTCAATATCGCAGGGGAACCCATGAATCTTTCTCACCACGCAACCGCCTCGGTCGAAGTCGCCCAACTGCCCGCCGTTCCGCTCACCCTTGAAGGCTATGCCACGCTTCACCAGATGATGCGCTTCCGCTGGTGCGCGTGGCGCGCCCTCGCCGCTACCGATCGCCGCGACATCGCCGCCGAAGCCTCCGCCCTGCTCGCGCCCATGGAAACCAGGCCCGATGGCCAATCGGCGCTTTATTCCCTGCTCGGCCACAAGGGCGACCTGATGTTCGTGCATTTCCGCGAGACCTTCGACCAGCTCAACCAGGCCGAACTCGATCTAGCACGGCTGCGGCTCAGCGACTTTCTCGAGCCCACGACTTCCTATCTCTCGGTGATCGAACTCGGCCTCTACGAGTCCAGCCTGAA
>Ga0187818_10001018_pt1 | contig 10983 bp, 7 predicted proteins | sample NC_wetland_sal_i_14_FD_130581 | JGI IMG/M metagenome (GOLD analysis project Ga0187818, IMG submission 130581) | Wetland sediment microbial communities from Neuse River Estuary, North Carolina, USA - SO4_3 | ecosystem: Environmental > Aquatic > Freshwater > Wetlands > Sediment | place: USA: North...
AAAGCCGTGCCCTACCCAAAACCTATTTATGAAACACGCTCTAACGACCAACGACTGACGACCGACGACTGACGTCAACGACTAACGACTGACGACGGACAACTCTACTTTGCCGCTTTCACTTCCAGCGGAGCCTTAAGCTTGAAGCTGAGGGCAGCCTCAGCCGGAAGCACGATTTCCTTATTGCCGGTAAATGCCGCTCCCGCGCCGCCCGCGCCGCCGCCAGCCAGAGCGCCGATCGCCGCGCCTTTGCCTCCGCCAGCAATGCCACCCACAATGGCGCCGAGTGCGGTGCCGCCGCCCGCCAACACGGCAGTGCGTTTGCCCTTGCCTTTCTCGACGCGGCTGACAGCGGAGGTTTCAACGGCCTGATCCGCGCCGTTGATCGTGATCGAAGTTAACCGAACTTCCAGCGATGCGCCGCCCTTGAACCTGCCCAGCGGCTTCGCGTCAACCACGGTGCCTTTGGCCGCGGCTCCGGCGGGGATCACGGTCTTTCCATCCACCTCAACCGGGTCAGCCAGCGTGGCAGAGAATGACTGGCCCGCCGTGCTCAGTTTCGACCCCAGCGCTTCGCCGAGACGCACCGTCAGAACCGTGCCGGCAGGCACCACCATAGGCGGTGCGGGAGCTTCCGCAGGTTTCGTGGGCGCGGTCGAAGAGCTCATGGCCCCGCCCGCAGGGTTCGATGGTGCCGAGCCAGCAGGCGCCGCAGTTGAACCCGTTTCAGCGGGCTTGCTCGAACAGGCGGCGAGCGCAAGCAGCAAGAGAATGCAAAGTGCATAGACTGGACGAGAACGCATAGTCGGCTTCCTCCTGAATTGAAATGTTTGAGGGCAAAACTCTATCGGAAGTTGGCTCAGCCTGCAAATACAGTAGGCCGGGCGCGACGCAAAGATCGCAGCCGCCGGTCTATACTTTCTGCTCGCTGAAGAGATCAACAATAGGAGCGCCAGCGTTCTCCGCGGCCGGAGCGGCGGGAGCGGATGGCTGCGCCGCTGAATCATCGACGCCGGCTTTTGCGGCCGCTTCTTTCTCGCCCCTGAACAGTTTGCTTGAATCGAGCAGCGGGCGTCCGAGGGACGCGTTATAACTGGTCCAGGGACCTTCGAGTTCGCTCTCGCGCGCAAAGTGGGCGCGCATTGCCTCCATCTTCGAATCCAGATCGTCGAGGTAGTGCAGCATGAGCGCTTCGGGAAACATCGGCAGCTTGGGCGAGCCGAATTCGTATTGTCCGTGATGGCTGATGATCAGGTGTTCGACCAGTGTCTTCAACTCCGGCGGGAAATCCGGCAGCTTGGCTAGTTTTGCCTGCAGCATCTCCAGTTCGATGATCATGTGCCCGAGCAGTTGACCGCGCGTCGTGTAAGAAAATGAACGGTTGTAGGTCAGCTCATGAATCTTGCCGATGTCATGGAGAAATGCCCCAGTCAGCAAAAGGTCGCGGTTGATCTGCGGATAGTTGCGGCCCACAACGTCGCAGAGGCGGAACAGCGAAACCACATGATCCAACAATCCGCCGATATAGGCATGATGCAGCGCTTTGGCAGCGGGCGCATTGCGGTAGCGCTCGGCGATCTCCGAATCGGCCATGAACAGTTCCAGCAGCGCTTTCAAGTGTGGATTCTGAAACGTGGCCACAAAGTCCGCGAGCGTTCTCCAGAGCTCGCCGATGTCTTTGGTGGTCTTGGGCAGGTAGTCGGCGAAGTCAATCTCGGTCTCAGCAAGCCGCCGCAGTTTGTGAATCGTGAGCTGAAAACGATTCTTATATTTGTTAATCAGGCCTTTGATTTTGAGGAAGTCGTCCTGCTCAAAGACGCCAATGAATTCCTCGACGTTGTCCCACATCTTGGCTTCGATGTGCCCCGAGCGATCGGCCAGGACCAGCGCCAGATAAGGCTCGCCGTTCTTCTTCGGCTTCACCTGCTTCGACGCCACCACGAAGCTGGAAGTGATGACCTTGTTTTCCTGCTGGGGACAATCGGAGATGAAGAACTCTTTCATGAGACTCCGCAAATCGGTTGACGGCTTTGAACTTCCGCGGTCATCCGGGACGCATGCCGTCCGCGCCGATAGCCAAGCTTAGCCTAAAACACGCCGAGCTTCTTCCTCTTTTTCAGCTTCTTGGCGGAGGCTTCCTTGGCTGTCGTTTCCACCGGCTTGGTCTGCTTGGTGCTCGCACCGGAGTCAACGTAGCCAGGCTTGATGTCAATGAAGGCCTGTTCGCGCAGCGTCGTCAGGTAGGCGCGCAGCGCGGGCTCCAGTTTCTGCATGTACAGCGCATCTTGGATGCGCGGCTCGACTTCCTTCAAGGTGGGAATGCCAGCCGTCTGGTGCTCGGTCACCTGCAGAATGACATAGCCTTGCTTGGTGCGAATCACGTCAGTGACCTCGCCCGCCTTTAACGCGAAAATCTTGTCTTCCAGTTCCTTGGCCAGTGTGCCGCGCTTGAAGTAGCTCAAGTCGCCGCCGTCTTTGGCCGAGGGCCCTTCGGAGTTCTTCTTCGCCAGATCCGCGAAGATGGCGCCCTTGTGTATCTGCTCCAGAAGATCCTGGGCTTTGCCCTTCGCCGCCGCCAGTGCCGCTTCGTTCTCGGCTTCCGTAGGCGCTACGGGCTTGCCGTCCGGACCGGCGGGTTTGGCGGGGGTTTTGGGCGCAATCAGGATTTCGCTCAAACGCACGGCTTCCGGCCGCTCCATCTCGGCCCGATGGGCGAGATAAAACCTCTGCTCGTCATCCTTATTCATGGAGAGCTTTTGGCCGACTTCTTGCCCGATGACGCGCTGCGTGATGATCTGGTTGCGCAAATTCTGCTTGAACTCTTCGTAAGACGCGCCCTGTGCCTCCGCGGCCTTCTCCAGATCCTCCATGGTTTCCAGATGCATTTCCTTCCGCATGTCGTCGAGTTTCTTGATTAGTTCGGTGTCGCCGGTGATGCCGAGATCCTTGCCTTTCTGCAGCAGCAGTTGCTGGTCAATCAGGTCGCGCAGAACATCGCGCTGTTTCTCGGCAAAAACTCGTTCGGCGTTCGCCGGTTCCTGCTGCTGGACCTCCTGCTTGAGCTGGTCGCGACTACGAATGTATTCCGTCCGTGTAACGATTTCGTTGTTTACGCGGGCGATGATCTCTTCGATGATCGTGTCGGCGGGCAGAAGTGCGGGGAGCGCTGCGTAGGCAACCGCCAATACAAGGAAACACAAGGTCCTTTTCATGAGGGCTCTCTCAAAACCTGGGTCAAACCCGGAAATAATATGTTCTTTTTATTTTACGATGGAATCACGGATGAGACCAATTCACCGCGCAGGTTGCAAAACGTCACAGCTGACGCTACCTTTCCGAGGAGCCGAGCGCCTATGGACATCCTGCAGGAAGGCAGGACGAAGATCACTGTCGCCCGAATGACGGGCCTTTTTTGTCTATTTCTCCTGATCGCCTGGGGACTGGGCTACCCAGCCCTGAACCGGTACGATCCGCGCCAGACGCCCGGCCTGAACGACGTCAAAACCTATGCCGCAATCGTAAATGGAACGGCCACCCTTGACGCAGGGTACCTTCGCTTTCGCGTGTTAGTTCCCTGGGTTGCCAGGCCCGTCTACCAACTGGCGAAGGGACGGGTCAGCAGCTGGGACCCGGTGATGTTTGGACTTCTTGTCGTCGACTCGCTGTTTTTGGCGGCGACGGCATTGCTCATCATTGTTCTCGGAACGAAGGTTCTCGGTACCCGTCAGCTCGACAGTTATGCAGTCTCTCTCGTGGCAGCGTTGCTGTATCTCGTCAACTTCGCGGTCCCCAATCTCAGGTTGGCAGGCCTCGTGGATGCGGGCGAAGGTTTCTTCCTGCTTGCTCTCCTCTGGAGCTTGTCGGAACTCGAGTTTTGGGCGTTGCCTTTGGTAGCGGCTCTGGGCGCCCTGACGAAAGAATCCTTCGTTCCGTTCAGCATTGTGTTTACGGCGTCCTGGTGGCTTGTCGTCCGCAAGAAAGTGGATTCGCCGGCGCGGAGCGCAACCTGGATTGTAGGGAACTGGGTTGTGAGCTTCGTGGCAATGATCGGCCTTCAGCGTTGGATTGCCGGTCGCTGGGTAAGCCCAATCGAGTTCGCCACCGAGTTGCATGGGAACCATGAATACCTCCGCCGCTTCGTGTCGTCGTTGTCGGACCGTACCTTCTGGTACATATTTTTGTGGTTGTTGCCGATCGGGATTCCAAACTTGAGAAGATTTCCAAAGTCGTGGCTAGTTCCAATCGGAGCGGCGTCGGCGATGGTATTCATTCTTGATGCGTATCACGGCGGCCCGCCGGGTGGAGTTGCCCGGGCGCTATTCAGCGTGGCAGGACCAGTGCTGGCATTGTCGTCAGCCTCGCTCCTGGTTGGCGATAGAGATTCTGCACCTGTTTCCTGACCGCACCCAGGTGCGAGTGTGGCGCGGACACTCTCGTCCGCGCTCCAGGCAAGTGTGGAGAACGCGAAGGCGAGCAGACTTGCTCTGAGCAAAGCCGAAAGGAGTGCCCGCGCCACCCTCGACTAGCTACCCCCGCAGCAGCGTCAGCGCCGTAACGTCGTTGTGCCTCGGCGCCGTGTGCATGAAGGCTTGCACTTCTTCCAGGATCCGCTGCGACAGGTCTCGCGCGGAAGCCGGTCCGGTTTGCATCACGTTCTTCACGCCGGCGAGGCCAAACTCGCAGCGCTTGCGCTCAGCCTCGACCACTCCGCGCGAGACGACGGCGATCGAGCCAAGGGACCCGAGACCGACAATGCGCGCGTCGGTCGGCGCCAGCGAAAACAGCCCAAGAGGCAGGCCCGTAGCGGGCAATTCGACGATGCTTGAATGGTCGCGCAGCAAGCCCGGAGTGTGGCCCGCATTTACGTAGCACACCGTACCCACTCTCTCGTTGTAACAGCCGAGGAAGGCCGGGCAGCTTCGGACGCCCCCAGCGGCGCGCATGATATCGAGGTTCAAGCGCCGCGATAACTCGATCATCGTCTCGGACTCGTTCAGTTCCTCGGCGCAGAAAATGTCCTGTGCGGCGGCGCGAAAGCAGGCTTGTGCGGCCTGAAGGATCTGCCCGCTGGTTTCGCGCTTGCCCGCTATGTCGAGCAACCCGAAAAGGAAACGAGTCGGGCTCACCCGTACCGAGCCATGAAAATCGCCTCCGGCACGCGGCGCAAAGTAAGCGACCGACAAGGCAGCCCCCTTAAGCGGCGGCATATCCGTGTACACAATGTGCGGAGCTTCAGTCGGCGCTGACGCGAAGAACCTTGAGAGCATTGCCTTCATGACGGGCGAAGGTAGCACAATCTCCAGAGAGGAGCAACGGCCAATTGCAGCCATAGCCCGCTTTTGTCGCGGGGTCCCGGCCACTGCCCGAGCGCGGCTGCGGCCTTGCGGGCTATCAAGAGGAAGCCTTTGGCTAGGGCATCCTTCTGGAGAGCCTTAAGTCGTGCTCGGCATAGGGATATCCGCCGTCCGAGCCACCCGTGAAGCTGTGAATGATCGTCTCATTCCCGGAGGCATCGATCTTGAAGACCGTTCCGTAGCCGTATGCCCGCCAATTTGCGTGGTGCGGTAGAGGTTACCCTTGGCATCGCGGATCAGGTTTCCCCTTGGCCGGGCGGCGTCTCCCGGATAGCTGTTGAAGGCGTAGAGGCTAATTTCCCAAGCACCGCGTCCAGCACCGCCGGGCTCAGCTTGGACGCTCAACCCGCAGCTTTCACCGACTCGGTCAGACGGAATGGTTTTGCCTCAGCCACGAGGAGATTGTAACGGAGAGGGGATTGCAGAGGTCAGAAGTAAGAGGTCAGAGGTGGTGAACAACTCTGAAAGGCGGGCTCACTGGCTTTCACCTCTGAAATCTGACCTCTAACCTTTAACCTTCATGCTTGCCGTTTCGACTGCACTCACTGCACTGTCAGCGTAAACGTTGTACTGTGCACCAGCGTGCCGGAAACGCCTTTCGCCTGGATCTTGTAGACGCCAGCCGGCGTCGAAGGGGACGTGCCGATGGACAGATTCGCCGTGGCCGACGCCCCATTACTCAACTTCACCGAACGCGGCGAGACTCCGCAGCTAAGACCGTAGCCACCTGGAACCGTGCAACTCAGCTTCACACCCCCACTGAATCCGGCCACTGGCGAGAGAGTGAGAGTGGAACTGGTTGATTGTCCCGGCGACACAGTTGCTGAAGTAGGAGAGGCTGTAATCGTGAAGTCCGGAAGAGTAATCAGGAAGATGGTGCCGCCCGCCCGGGAGGTGGTCCCATAGAGGTTGTTGTTCGTCGCGTCCAAGACGAGCCCCGCCATGGGCTCAGCCCCGTCTGTGCCCCCGGTGAAGCTGTAGAGCATTTTCTCCGTGCCGGACTTCGTTATGTCAAAAACCGTGCCATTGTTGTAAGCGCCGCCCCACTGGGTCGTGCCATAGAGATTGCCCTGCTTATCGAGGACCACCCCCGACCCGACAGGGGAGGACCCGTCGGGACTGCCGGCGAAGCTGTGGAGCACGGTATACGTGCCGGCCAAGGCCAAGTTAAACACCGTGCCGTAGCCGTACGCGCCGCCTTCGGTGGTTGTGCCATAGAGATTGCTGCCCTTCAGGAACAACGCCGCATAGGGATAAGCCCCGTCCGCCCCGCCAGTGAAGCTGTAGAGCACCTCTTCCGTGCCGGCGGTGGTCACGTCAAATACAGTCCCCGAGCCGTAAGCACCGCCTGAGACGGTGGTGCCATACAGAGTGTTTCCCTGGTGGTGCACCACAATTTACCGCTTCTGGAGAAGCGGAGTCGCATAGGGATAAGCACCATTGGGCCATCCTCCGTTCTGGCCTTGGAACGCCCGCACCACGGTAAACGTTTGCGCCTGCGCCGATTGAGCCACGAGCAACCCAACCAGCAAGAAAAGACCAATTTTCGTATGTTTTGCGAATGACATGATGTTCACCTCTCTGTTGGCTTGCCGAGCACGTACGCTTGCTTCTTCTGTCAGTGATGGCCTCCTCCGCTTCGCGCAAAGTCGTTTCAGCCACGATCACTGACAATTGGGAAGCAGCATCCCGATGCCCAATCCGGTAGCGGACTGGAGCACGGGGATGCAGGCTCGCGTTGATTTTCCCAGGAGGGACGGCGGCGCTACGCGATGTGCACCCCCGTCGTCCCGACTACTCGCGGCCCACTTTCACTTCAGCCTTCACGGCCCGAACTTGCGAATCGGTCCGAGCGCGGAATTTGAGCGCGGTACTGATCGCCTTGATCTGCGAACCGAGCCGCGCAATTTCCGCTTGCTGCAGCTTGCTGAGCTCTTGTTGAGCCTCGATCTGCGCCTGCTGTGCGCGGATCTGCTGCTGCTGTTGATGGATCAGTGCCTGCTGTTCTTTGGTCGCCTCGATCAGCAGGGCGGTCAGACGGGCATAGTCCACGCTCTGGGCGTCCTTCCCGTTCTTCTCCCAGGTCACGACCTCCGGAAGCACCGCGCCCACTTCCTCGGCGATCACGCCGATCTCGTGCTTGCCCGAGTCCTTCCGGTCGTACGAGACGCCGCGCAACTGCTCGATCTTGCCGAGCGCGCCGCGCAGCGTGTGGATGTTGGTCTTCCAGCGGCGGGAACTGTAAGTTTCCCAGCTATCGCTGAGCGGATGGCCCAAGCCCCGGCCGATGGTGAGAATGTTCGACGGCGTGGTGGTGCCGATCCCGACGTTGACAACCCATTCGCCTGTGCCTCCCAGCACGAGCGAGTTGCTCTGGCCGACGACAGCATGAGCGCCGATCGCGGTTGCATTGCTCAGTCCGGGAAGGCTCGCAGAGCAGTTGTAGCCGATGCAGGTGAGGTAATTGCCGGTCGTATTCGAGTAGAGCGCCCCCCATCCGACGCCGGTATTGCCGGTACCGCTGACGTTGTCGTAGAGCGCTGTGTAACCAGTGGCCGTGTTGTAATTGCCCGTGTCGTTGAGGGTGAGTGTCCGGTCGCCGAAACCGCTGTTTTGCAAGCCGTTATTCGTGTACAGGGATGCGTAGCCGACAGCCGTGTTGTCACTGCCCGTGCTGTTGGTATAGAGCGTTTGAAAACCATTGGCAGTGTTGTAGGTTCCAGTTGTGTTGGAGAACAGCGCCATACTGCCCGTGGCGGTGTTATTGTTGCCGCCCGCGGTGTTCGAATAGAGCGCCTTGAAGCCAGTAGCGGTGTTGTCGTAACCCGTGCTGCTGGAGTAGAGCGCATATGCGCCGTTGGCGGTGTTGTGACCACCCGAAGTGTTGCCCCAAAGTGCTTCCTTGCCGGTAGCGGTGTTTTGGCTGCCGGTGATATTGAGGTACATCCCCCCTGCTCCGCTGACGGTGTTCTCGGTGCCGGTCGTGTTGCTGCTGAGCGCGTTGTAGCCCGTGACCGTGTTGAGGCTACCTGTAGTGTCCGAGTAGAGTGCTTCTGAACCGATGGCTGTGTTGCCGCTCGTAGTTGTGTTGAAGAGGGCGCCAACTCCCAGTCCAGTGTTATCGTTCCCGGCAATGTTGCCTGCAAGGGCTCCTTCACCCATCGCTATGTTGTGTACACCAGTGGTGTTGAAGAACATTGCGTTGTGGCCAATGGCCGTGTTCCAACTGCCCGTGGTGTTGGACAGAAGGGCGCCCGCGCCGACGCCGGTGTTCTGCCCACCCGTCATGGTTGTGTTTCCTGCGAAGCCGAGAAACGCGTTATTGATTGCATGCGAGCCGAAGGCAATGGGGTTGCTGCCGATTTCGAAGCCAGCGCCCGCTACCCAGCCCGAGGCGCTCAAACTGCCGGTTATCGATTGATTGTTGGTAAACGTATTGGCCGCGGCCAATTGCGGCACCTTGGTGGTGTCCAGGTTCAGTGTTATCGCGCCGCCCAACGAGACCGGGCCACCGCCAGTCAAGTCGGTTCCCGGGTTGATGGTCAGCGAAGGATTGGCCAGCATGGCATTGGTGACGCCGCCGGTGGCGATGCTCAGTGTTCCGCTGGTGGTGATGGGACCGCCCGTCAGTCCTGCCCCGCTGCCGACGCTGGTCACCGTGCCGCTTCCTGGGAAGGTCTGTCCGCTGGCAAAAGTGATCGGTTGGGTGAAGCGACCGCTGCCTTGCACGTCCAGCGTGTAGGCGGGCGTCGCTGTCCCGATGCCGACCTTGACGGCGTTCGAGCCGGTACCACCCAGCACCAGCGCGTTGCTTTCGCTAACCACCGCGTTTGCGCCAATGGCGGTGGCATTGGTGAGGTTCGGCGAGTTCACATCCGGTCCGGCGCCGTAGCCCACAGCCGTGTTGTAAGTGCCTGTGACGTTGCGCATGAGCGCGAAGGAGCCGTATGCCGTGTTGTAGCTGCCCGTGGTGTTGCTGAGGAGCGCAGTATCGCCGGTGGCGGTGTTGTCCCCTCCAGTGGTGTTCTCCTGGAGCGCGGAGTCACCCGCGGCGGTATTGTAGGAGCCCTTGGTGTTGCCCATGAGCGCGCCGATACCCGTGGCGGTGTTGTTCGTGCCCGTGAGGTTGCCCCCAAGCGCTTGCGCGCCTGTGGCGGTGTTGTTGTAACCCGTCGTGTTTGCCGGGAGTGCATAGTAGCCGGTGGCGGTGTTCTCCTGGCCTTGCGTATTGCCTTGAAGCGCATCGTAGCCGGTGGCGGTGTTCATCTGGCCCGTAGTGTTGGAGATCAGCGCACCTGCGCCGACGGCGGTGTTCTGCACACCAGTTGTTGTGGTGTTTCCGGCAAATCCGACAAACGCGTTATTGTTTGCATACGAGCCAAACGCGAAGGGGTGGCCGCCCAGGTTGAAGCCGCCCGTGGCCGCGGCGTTGATCGTTCCCGCACTGAAGTTGCCCGAACTGTCACGCTTCACGATCGCATTCGGCGTGTTGTTGTAGTCGGGAGCGGTAATCCAGCCCAGGCCGAGTGTGCCACTGGTCGTCACTGGCGAACCAGTCACGATGAAGTCCGTCGAAGGGGCGGACAAGCCGACACTAGTCACGGTGCCGCCTCCGCCGCTGATCGGCGTGCATGTCCATCCGCTGCTGCCGCTCCAGGCCAGTACCTGTCCGTTGGCGCAACTGGTCAGCAGACTCAGGTTGAGCGTGCCGCTGGTGCCGCCGCCTTGCAGGCCGCTGCCTGCGCCGGTCAGCACGCCGGTGATCGTGCCACCACCGCCCCCGCCCGTGAAGACAACGTCCAACTCCGGCGGGTGGCTCTGCGTTTTACTCTCCTTGCTGTCGAATGTCGCTGACAGCCCACTGTTCGCCACCAGCGCAAGGCCGTAGTTTGGTTCGGTGCCGTTCAGCCATGCTTCCACCGCCGAGGTGACATCGATGATGACGTAATCGAGCGCCTGCGTTTTCGCCAGCGGCACGCTGGCCGTGATGGTCGCCCCCGGCGGCGGAGCGTTGCTGGCGTCAATCGTCTTCTCCGCCCAGGCGCCGTTGACATAGTCCACGTTGAAGCTGCCCGCCGTGGTGACCGCGTTGACGTAGAGCTTCAGGCTCGCCTTGGCGATGTTGCTGCCGGTATAGCCGGAGGGAATGGAGGACAAATCGAAAGTGATGTAAGCGGTTTGGGAGGGACTTTTGACGTCGAGCGTAACGGCGCTGCCGTAGTTGGTGGTTGGTTTGGTGGTGTCGATGTAGGCATCGTCGCTGGGGGTGATCTGAGCGCAAGTAAACGTTGCCAGGAACAGCAGGAGTATCAGCCCTGCCGTCCGGCGGGACAAAGGAACGAAAGAAGAAATAGAAGCGCGCATATAGGTCTCCTTTTGGATCAATCATGACTACTGCGGTTTCGTTTGCGGCCGCTCGATCGCGGGCGGCAGCACGATCTTGCGGTTTGCCGCGGTCCGGCCCGCGTTTATTCCCAGCGATTCGGGCTGTCCGTTCTCGACTGGGTGCAGATACTTGCCCCTCTCTCCTTCGGGTTTCTCGGCTTCAACGATCATCGGGTGCGCCTTGGCAAACGCGTCCTGGCGGATCCCGGTCACCTGCCAGGAGACCTTCGCGCCCGGTGTGCCG
>Ga0187818_10001020_pt1 | contig 10980 bp, 10 predicted proteins | sample NC_wetland_sal_i_14_FD_130581 | JGI IMG/M metagenome (GOLD analysis project Ga0187818, IMG submission 130581) | Wetland sediment microbial communities from Neuse River Estuary, North Carolina, USA - SO4_3 | ecosystem: Environmental > Aquatic > Freshwater > Wetlands > Sediment | place: USA...
GCCTGTTCCGGCGTACAGGTGGCCGCGGTCCAGCTCGCGGAGGCCGAGTAGCAGCCAGCAGAACCATCGGCAAATTTATACATCGCGCCGAAATGGACCGGGCCATAGGTGAGGCGATACTTCAGGGCGTCGTCCCAACGGGTGTCCTCGGTGTCGCCGCCGCCGGCCATCGTGCCGTTATACCCGATGTAGGAAAAGGCGTAGGCGCCGCCGGCCGGATCGTAAGCGAGCATCGCATCGGTACCGAGAGCGCGCTGACGACCGAAGGTCAGCGTGCCGAAATGCACGGACGATATACCGGCATAGAATTCGTCATTGAAGGGTTGACCCGCGCGCGCCCCGTCGATGGCTATCGAATAGCTGCTCCTGGGAAGGCCGTTGTTGACGGTGTCGGTGGCGGACGCGTTGGCGAGCAAGCCGGACTGCGGATTGATGCCAGTCGAAGCGTTGAACACAACCGACCAGCCAGGCAGAAACTCTTCCTTGCCCCTGATGCCCAGACCCGTCTGCGACAGGTTGTTCGGTGCGACGAGGAAGCGATGTTGATAGCCGTTTCGGTTCACCAGAGATTCGCCTTCATAGTTATAGCCATTTTCCGGTAAGCCGTGGCTGACCCAGCCGACGCCGACGTCATACGCACCGTACAGCGTGATGCCGTGCCAGGTCAGCGCGCAATCGGTCGTGGCGAACTCGTGGCCGCTTGCGCACGGGTCGGGGGCTTTGTCCTGTGCCGACAACAACCTTGAAGAAAAGCCCAGAATCATCACTGCGAGCCAAGTACGGCGCATGGAAGCCCCCTGTATCGGGAAGTCATCTGAGAAGAGTCAGGAGTGTACATGAACTACGGTTCTACTGTCCATGTTGATACGGATATAGACGATACAAGGGGCTCGCGTCCCGCTGACTCGTGGAATCCAGCGAGTTGACCATCGTCCACGATAACGATACGATTTCGATCCGATGCAGAGGACCGGACAATCCGGACAAAACAGCGCGCAGTTGCTGAAGCCCCGTGACGCCGCGGTGCAACTAGGGATCAGTTTTCCCACCATCAAGCAGTGGATTTACAAGAAGAAGATTCGCAGCGTCCGCACCGCGGGAGGACATCACCGCATTCCGCAGGCAGAAATCGACCGGCTCCTCTACCGCACCCGCGGCCGCAACCAGGAGGAGCGCAGGGTGAGCTATCAGCGCATCAGCGGGCGCAACCAGCTGGTGGGGCGCATCGTGGATGTGCGGGTGAGCGGACTGGTGGCGCAGGTGACGCTGTCGGTGGGAGGACAACTGATCACTTCTCTGATTACCTCGGGAGCAGTCCGCGAGATGAAGCTGAAGAAAGGGCAAACTGCGGCGGCGCTGATCAAAGCGACCGAAGTGATGATTATCCGGGTCTAGAAGCTGTGAACGGCGGGCCCGAGCCAGTCCTGCCAAGAAGAACGCCCCGACCGAAATGGCCGGGGCTGATTTGTTCGTGCAGCCAAGCAAGATTGTCGCTTCTAGTCGCCCGCTGCCCAGAACTCGACCGCATTCGAAGGGGTAATCAGCCGTCCGTTGGGCGCGGCTACCAGTCCCCGCTCTACGTCGGCCAACCGCACGCGCTTGATGTCCCAGACCAGGCCCAGCTTCTGCAGAACCCAGATGGCGTACCAGTTGGTATCTATCTCGTACCAGGTGAAGCCATGCGCTGCGGAAGTGGGATGGGCGTGATGATTGTTGTGCCAGCCTTCGCCAAACGTCAGCAATGCCACCCACCAGCTGTTGGTCGAAAGATCGCGCGTGGCAAAACGCCGCGTACCCCAGGAGTGCGTCGCCGAATTCACCAGCCAGGTCGCGTGCAACAAAAACACGGTGCGCAGGAACGTTCCCCACAACAGCCACGGCAGACCGCCGATGGCGAACAGCACAACTGCCAGAAGAAGCTGCGGAACGTAATGGTATTTCGTGATCCAGACGTGAAACTTATCCTTGGCGAGATCGGGGACATAGCGCGCCAGCGTCGTGGTGTCATGGTGCATGGACCTGCCCATGATGATCCAGCCCATGTGCGCCCACCACTTGCCGTCAATCGGCGAATGCGGGTCGCCATCCTGATCTGAATACTGATGATGGATGCGGTGCGTCGCTACCCAGAATATCGGACCGCCCTCGAGCGCCAGCGTGGCGCAGAATGTCAGGAAGTATTCCATCCACTTGTAAGTCTTGAACCCGCGGTGCGTGAGCAAGCGATGGTAGGCCAAGCCGATCCCAAGGCTGCCCGCTACCCACCACAGGAAAATGGCTACGAACAACGCTTTCCAGGTGAAGAAGAAGAGTGCGGCCACGGCGCCCACGTGAAACACGATCATGAAGATCGCCGTTACCCAGTTGATTTCGTTGTTCGCCGCTTGTGATCTTTCGAGATCGAGTAGTTCCATTGGTAAGAAGAGTCCCCAGCTCTGGTGGGTGGAGGTGATTCAGTTTTGATGTGATCGAACCCCAAAGCTAAGCTATCAGCAGAACCGAACAGGGACTGTAATACTTGTGTAATAGCGGGGGCTTGGCCCATTACGGGAGTAACGAACCGCTCGCAACGCACAGCGTGCGCGTGGTTCTCGATTCGCCCTAGAAGGCCGGGCAGTGGGATAGCAGGAACGGTTTCGCGGTTCCGCCGGAAACTTCGTTGTACATTCGGTTGAAGCGTCTTTGCCGGTCGGCTATGTCTTTCTCCCAACTCCGTCCCAGCTTGCGATAAAACTGCTCAACGTTCTTTGGGTCTTTCAAATAGAGACTGGTTTCGGTATAAACCTCGGCAAGGTAACATTCCTGATCGGGACGAATTTTCTTCTCCTCGAATTCAGCCTCGATTCTCTTCACGTCGCCCTTCAGCCGCGTCATGGCGTCCCAATATCCCTTGTTATCTCCGATCCGGCGGCGCGCTTCCGTCATGGCTGGGCCGAAAAGGATGTGCGCATTGGGAATGCTTCCGAGTTCGTCCTGGTACACGTGCAGCATCTCATGCACGTCGTACGGCCCGATCTGTGACTTGATGAGCAAGGAAACATCCGCGATGTAATCCGCGCCGCAGTTCTGGGCCAGTCCGCCTTCTCCCGCGGGGTGCGGCCATTTGCCTTTGTCGTAGACCGTGTACTTGAAAACATGACAGGAGCCCTCGAGGTTGATCCCGGTAATATCCCGGTATGCCCAGAAGACTTTGCAGGCCTGGTTCTCGGCAAAAGGCCGGCACAACTGTTTCGTCGCTGCGTCGGCCACGTGCGAACAGTCCACCTGAACCGGCACCGGCAGTGCAGGCTGAGTCGGGCAACTCGAGATCGTGACCACATCCTGGGCAACGGCAGCAACGCAGAGTATCCAGCTCAAGCCAGCAACCAGCAGCACTCGCTTCATAGCACGCTCCAAATCTGATCACCACGCTGCCCGCACGCCGAAGGAAAATGGGCCATCCCGCGGCGTTATCTACGCGGCCTTGCCTTTCACCTGGACGCCCGCCCACTTTTCCAGCAGAGTCAGCGTAGCCGCGTAATCGAGATCCCGGTTTCCATCTTCGGTGGCCATCTCGTAGATTTCTTCCACCGTTTCCAGACCCGGCAGTTTCACCCGCGCCTCTTTTGCCGCCTCCAGTGTCAGCCGGATGTCTTTATGCATCAGCCGCAGCGGAAAATTCGGGGTGAAGTCCCGCTGCAGGATGAACGGCGCCTTGTAGTCCACCACTCCGGAGCGGACCATCGTGGCCTCAATCAGCGACAGCAGTTGTTGCGTGTCCACGCCGAGTTTCGTAGCCAGGGTCAGCGCCTCCGCGAATCCTTCAAAGATCAGCGCGATCTGCAAGTTCATGGCGAGTTTTGTCGCCTGGCCTTTGCCGGTGTCGCCCATGCGGAAAATCTTCTTGCCCATGGCGGCGAATAGCGGCTTGAGTCGCTCGACCGATGCGTCGTCTCCTCCGACGATGAACACCAGGGTTCCATCCCGCGCGCCGATTTTTGATCCGGTCATCGGCGCATCCACCCAGGCCACACCCTTCGCCCTGAGTCGCTCCGCGAACTTCAGCGTAGCCGCGGGAGAAATCGTGCTCGAGTCCGCGATGATCATGCCTTCTGCCAGCGAAGCTTCCGCGCCGTCTTTCCCAAAAACTACTTCCTGCACCGCGTCGGTATCAGAAACACACAGCCACACGACTTCCGCGCCCTGCGCCGCGGCCGCCGGAGTCGGAGCAATTCCCGCGCCCTCCACCAGTTTGCCCGGTGTGCGGTTCCACACGGTGACTTCGTGGCCGGCATTGACCAGGTTCGTCGCCATCGCCTGGCCCATGATTCCCAACCCCAGAAATGCAACTCGCATGCGTTGCTTCTCCTTCGTCCTCAGAACCAACGAAAAAAGAACGTTTTCGGATTAGATATGACCACTGCGATCAAGGTCAAGCGCTGTGGAGCAATTGGTAGGGTGCAGTTTAGGAATGGCGGTTCGTATCAGGGCATCGCTTCAGCGATGCCGTCAGAGGGGCGGGACGCCAAAGGCTTTAGCCGCTGGCCTGACTGTACGCCCGCAGCGGCTGAAGCCGGAATTGCGCTCGAGCGGTTGCGGCAGGCCTGAAGGCATGCCCTGATACGAATCTCCCAAACTGCACCCTCCGGACCATTTCCTCACTTGCACCACCAAGAGCGCGCTCCTGCCTGCGACGGCGCGAAATCAAAATCTCGCAACGCAAATGGCTTGCCGGAAATAAGTTTTTCTGATGGTTACCGCCGTACTGCCGGAGGAGGAAAATGCAGCCCGGGACTCCCTGCATTCATCTAATATGAATGATTGGTAAAAATAGTCGGGGGCATCGCCCCGGTTACTCGGGCAGGCCGATCGGGATTAGTATGATGAGAGTCGGCCGCTTTCAGGACGATCCTGGGCTTTCAGTAGGATGATCAAGCAAACACTTCGTAATCCGGCGCTGCGCAAGCGCGCCACCCAGTTCGGACGTCTGGTGCGGCACTCTGCGGTGACTCCGCGCTGCGGCCAGACTCACAAACCCCGCCTTGTCACCAACGGAGAACTGGGCGTCACTTTCATCGGACACGCCAGCTTTTTTGTGCAGATGGGCGGGCAGAATGTTGTGATTGATCCCAATTTTGCGCGCTGGCTGTTCGTGCTGAAGCGGCTCCGGCGTCCCGGATTGCGGATTGCGGACCTGCCGGCCATTGATGTGGTACTGGTTTCGCACGCCCATTTCGACCACCTGCACCGCCCGTCGCTGCGGGCGATCGTGCAGAATAACTTGCACACGCGCGGGGTTGCGCCCGCCATCATCATCCCGACGCACGTTTCCGATCTGGTTTCTGATCTCGGCTTTTCCGAGATCATTGAGCTCGACTGGTGGAAGACGTCGCGCCACCGCAACCTGCTGGTCACGCACGTTCCCTCACGGCACTGGGGAGCCCGCATCCTGAAAGATTCGCATCGCGGCTACGGGGGATTCGTGCTGAAGGCGGGCAGACACTCCGTCTACCACGCGGGCGACACGGCGTATTTCCCCGGCTTCAGCGAAATCGGACGCCGTCTCGCGCCCGAACTCGCGCTGCTGCCCATCGGCGCTTATAATCCGCCGCAATTTCGCAACGTGCACACCAACCCCGCCGACGCCACTCGCGCTTTCCTCGATCTCAAATCGCGCTGGATGGTCCCCATGCACTATGGCAGCTTCCGGCTGTCTCACGAACCGGTGGACGAACCACTACAGTTGCTCGAGGAGGAAGCGCGCGCCGCCGGCATCGAAGACCGAGTCGTAGTGATGGAAGAAGGCGTGACCCGATTCTTCTGATCCGGTTCTCTGGAACCAAACGTTCTGAACCCAAGCGTTCTGACCAGACCTTCAGAAGCAGACCTGACTGAACCAATACGAGACGTTTTGTTTCGCCCCTTCCCTTCTGACTACATTCTTCCGCAGTCTCCCATCTTGATGTAAACTGCCTCACACGAATTTCCCGCCCAGGAGGCTAGAATGTCCGTAAAACCGATTCCCGATGGGTATCACAGCATCACACCTTTTCTCACCGTCCGCGATGCAGCCCGCGCCATTGAGTTCTACAAGCAGGCATTCGGCGCGGAGGAGCGGGGCGTCATGAAAGGGCCGGACGGCAAAGTCATGCACGCCGAGTTGAAGATCGGCGATTCCATCATCATGTTGAGCGACGAATTCCCGGAGTATGGCGCGCTTTCTCCGCAGTCCATTGGCGGCGCTGGCATGGGCCTGCACATCTACCTCGATGGCGTGGATGCGGCCTTCGATCGCGCCGTGAAAGCCGGAGCCAAAGTCGAGATGCCAGTCATGGACCAGTTCTGGGGCGACCGCTATGGCAAGCTCTCGGACCCCTTCGGCCACAAATGGTCCATCGGCACCCACGTGAAAGACTTGTCCATGGACGAGATGAAGCGCGGCATGGATGAGGCCATGGCCAAGATGCAGAAGACGGCGTAGGAATTGCCATGTGGGAAGAGCCGCCCCTTCGACAAGCCCAGGGCAGGCTCTCGGCTGTCCCGGCGGGCAAAGTGCGGCGCGCATCCATCGGCCTTCGACCGGCGCGAGGCGTGGAAATCGTGAGTTTCAGTACGCCAGCAGAATTCTCAGATCGCGCAGATTGTTGCCGGTCGTGCCGGTTTCGATGGCATCTCCGAGAGCGCTGAAAAACGGATAGGCATCGAATTTAGCAAGCGCTGCGTTGACGTCCAGACTTCGCGCCTGCGCACGTTCCGCTGTACTGCCATCCACCACTGCCCCCGCCGCTGGACTATTTCCGTCCACTCCATCAGTCCCCGTGCTCAGCACGGTAATGTCTTCCCCCGCGATTCTGGCGGCGCAGGCCAGCGCGAATTGCTGGTTGCGCCCGCCCACTCCTCCATTCGTGACCTTCACCGTGACTTCTCCACCGGAAATCAGACACACTGGCGAGCAGCGCTTCCTCAACTCGCGCACTCGCTGCAGCAAGTAGTCGCCCGCCCGCTCGTAATCCCAGTCGTCGCAGGAGTTGTCCACCTCGACGATGAAACCCGCACGCTCCGCGGCCGCGCTGGCTTCTTCAATCGCCGTCTGGTTCGAGAGCACGGGCCACCAGCGGGCGCGGTGGAAGGCCGGATCGTCCGACTTCGGAGTCTCTTCCAGGGCATGCCGTTCGAACAATTCACGTGTGGATTGAGGAAACTGCTGCAGCAGATCGTACTTTTCCGCGATGCGGTAGCACTCCTCGACCGTAGTGGAATCGGGCATGGTCGGGCCGGAAGCCAACGCGTCCGGCGTATCGTCGGGCACATCGGACACCAGCAGCGAAACCTGCTGCGCCGGAGAGGCCGCCTGCGCCAGCCGTCCACCTTTCACGGTGGAGAGGTGTTTGCGTATGGCATTGATTTCCGCGATGGGCGCGCCCGAATGTACAAGCGCGCGGTAGGTTGCAACCAGATCGTCGAGCGAGATTTCATCGTCGATGGGTTTCTCGACGATGGAGGATCCTCCGCCGCTGAGCAGGAAAATCACCAGTGCCGAAGCCGGCTGCGCTTCCAGCGCCTTCAGCATGGCACTCGCCGCGCGAATCGACTCCGCGTTGGGCGTGGGATGGCCGCCGCGAAAATACCGAAACCCGTGCACCTGCGTCGCCGGCTGAACCGAACTGGCCACGATCCCCTGGAGCGACGCGCCCACGCGCTCAGCCAGCGCCTCGACCATCGTGTGTCCCGCTTTGCCCAGCGACACCACGAGCACGCTGGAGTATGAATGCAGATCGAACAGGTCCTCGCGGACCCGCAGCACTCCGCGGTCGCAATCCACCTGCCGCGCGAAAGCCTTGCTGATCGAGGCCTCAGCCAACGCCTGCTGGAAAATGGAGCGCGCAGTCTCGCGAATGTGGTGGAAGCGCTCTTGGCGACCGGAGTCAGACATGAACAGGATTATAAAGAGAGCTTTCAGCTGTCAGCTATCAGCCGTCGGCAAAAGCCGCATTGGATCGCGCGTTCGAGCACATTCGATCCATCAGGAGGTTTAGCTGAAAGCTGACGGCTGAGGGTTAACGGTTTCTTTGACCCACGATTCGATCGCGTTTCTCAACTCGCGCAGGCGCCCGGCAAAGAAATGATCGGCGCCTTCGATCACGACCAGTCGCTTCGGCTCGGGGACTGAGGCAACGAACGCCTGCAGCTTCGCCCGCGGACCGAATTGATCTCGCGCTCCGCTGACGAACAGCTTCGGTTTCGCGCAGTCGGCGAGAAAATCAAATGTGTAGACGCCCTGTTCTTCTCCTGTCTCAGCGACCTCGGGAGCAAGAGGCAGTCCCAGGCCAATCAGGGCGCGAACGCGCGCGTCCGGGCACGCCGCACGCAGGCCGACCGCCGCACCGAAAGAAAATCCCGCAAACACCAGCGGCAGGTGAAACTCAGCATCCAGCCAGTCAAGCGCAGTCCACACATCTTCCACTTCGCCTATGCCGTGATCGTGTTCACCCTGGCTCAATCCAGTTCCCCGGAAATTAAAACGCAACACGGGAAATCCAAAGCCGTTCAGCGCCTTCATGGTGTGGAAGACGACCTTGTTGTGCAGCGTGCCGCCAAACAGCGGATGCGGATGGCAAACCACAGCGGCGTGCGTCGCGTTCTCAGCGCCGGTGTTGAGCAGCGCTTCCAGGCGCCCGGCAGGGCCGTCGAGGAACAGCGAACGGATGGATGAACCCGATGCAATCACGACCCCAGATTACCAAAGCTGCGCGTGGAGAAGCGGGAGGAACGGGTCTCGGGTCTTAGGTCTTGGGCCGAAGTCTAAGGTCTGAGGTCCGAGGTCTGGTCTACCTGCTATCCTCTCCTGCATGGACGCCGTTACGCTCACGCGCCAACTGGTGGATATCGAATCCATCACCGGAAACGAAGCCGCTGTGGGGAATTACTTGTACGGGGAACTTTGCCGCATTGGGTATCAGACGAAGAAGATGCCGGTCGAGGGCGACCGGTTCAACGTTTATGCGACGGCGGCGAAAAATCCGAATCCCGCAGTTGTATTTTCCACGCACATGGACACGGTTCCTCCATTTATAGGGTCGTCGGAGGACGCGGGACGCATCTACGGGCGCGGATCTTGTGACGCTAAGGGCATCATCGCGGCGCAGATCGCAGCCGCGGAACGGCTGCGGCAGCAAGGGATTTACGCAGGATTGCTGTTTGTAGTGGGCGAAGAACGCGACAGCCTGGGTGCAAAAGTGGCCAACGAGCACGCGCCTGCAGGATGCCGCTTTCTCATCAACGGCGAGCCTACGGAGAACCGGATCGCACTGGCTTCGAAGGGAACGTTGCGCGTCGAAGTGACTGCGAAGGGACGCATGGCGCACTCGGCGTATCCAGAGCTGGGCGAGTCGGCGATCGACAAACTGATTGCGGCGCTGGGGCGGCTGCGCGCGATGCCGTTGCCGTCCGATCCGGAAGTGGGCCCGTGCACGCTGAATATCGGGCTGATAGAAGGCGGGCGCGCACCCAACGTGATTCCCGACTACGCGCACGCCGATTTGCTTTACCGGCTGGTCGGGCCGACAGATGAATTGCGCCGGCAGATCGTGGCGGCCGCGGGTGATCAGGTGCAGGTAACGTTTCCACTGGAGCTGGCATTTCTTCGCTTGCGCACCGTTGATGGATTGCCGACGATGATTGCCGCGTTTACCACCGACATCCCAAAGCTGACGAGTTGGGGAGAACCGCTGCTGATCGGTCCGGGATCGATTCATGTGGCGCACACTGACGGCGAGTACATCGAGAAGCAGCAACTGGCCGATGCGATTGATTTGTACTGCAGGATTGCGAAAAAGTTGATCGTTTGAGTGGCACCGATTTCGCTGATCTCTTGAATAGCATCATCCCGAAACTCGGCGCATTTCAGCCGAGTGAGGGATCTCGCGCGGAGCGCATTGCGCCCCGAGAGAGTAACGGTGATCCGCGCCAGATCCCTCGGCCCGCTGGTGAAAGCGCGGGCCTTCGGGATGACGCCTCCAACCGCGCTGGTACTGCTGGTGCGGCGGTATCCGGATACCCTGGCGCGGGCTGCATGAGGTGGCAGAGGGGTAGAATCAGAAGTTCCCACCCGATTGTAGGGAGCGCGCTAGGATGGGGCACCCGCCATAAAGCAGGTTCCTCACCGGGCTTGCCGCCCGGTTCGGAATGACAAGCGTTTGGGAAGGTCCTGAACTTAACGACAAGCGGTTGGGAGGGTTGCGTTCACTCGGGGCTGCTGCCGTAACTTGTTGTGTATAGACTTGATCCATGATCACCTCCAACCTCAACTCCCTCGCGCGCGCGTCTTCCGCCTACTTGCGCTCGGCCATGCATCAGCCGATTCGGTGGCAGGAGTGGGGCGAGGAGGCGTTTGCCGCGGCGCAGCGCGAGAACAAGCCGATGCTGCTCGACATCGGGGCGGTGTGGTGCCACTGGTGCCATGTGATGGATCGCGAGTCGTATGACGATCCGGAGATTGCGGCGATCGTGAATGAGCACTTCATCGCGGTGAAGGTGGATCGCGATGAGCGTCCGGACATCGACAGCCGGTATCAGGCGGCGGTGCAGGCGCTCAGCGGGCAGGGCGGATGGCCGCTCACGGCCTTTCTCACTCCAGACGGCAAACCGTTTTACGGCGGAACGTATTTTCCGCCGCACGATGGGTATGGGCGTCCGAGCTTCCGGCGCGTGCTGCTGAGCATTGCCAACGCCTACCGCGAGAAGAACAGCGATGTGGTTGAGCAGGCGAAGATGGTCGAGAGCGCGATCACGCAGTCTGAGTCGTATGAGGGGCGTAGCGGAAAGATTTCAGCGCGGGTGATTGCGGCGATTCAGGAATCGGCGGTCAAGATGTTCGATCCCGAGCACGGAGGGTTTGGACGGGCGCCGAAATTTCCGCATCCGTCGGCGCTGGATTTGTTGATTGAAAGGTATGGTCGTCAAGAAGAGAAGAACATAGTCAAAAGCCCCACCCTAGCCGCA
>Ga0187818_10001022_pt1 | contig 10977 bp, 8 predicted proteins | sample NC_wetland_sal_i_14_FD_130581 | JGI IMG/M metagenome (GOLD analysis project Ga0187818, IMG submission 130581) | Wetland sediment microbial communities from Neuse River Estuary, North Carolina, USA - SO4_3 | ecosystem: Environmental > Aquatic > Freshwater > Wetlands > Sediment | place: USA: North...
GAAGCGGGTGAGCTTCTTCCACAGTGCGAGCGCGTACTGGCAGGCCTTGCTAAGTGCGCTGGAACGCAAAGCTGCGGACTGCGCTGCCTCGATCTTGCTGCGGATATCATCGAGAAGAGGCCTCGCCGTTTCCTGACACCGGCGGAAACGGTCACAGACGCAAGCTTGGGCTGAACCTTCGTTAGATATGTAGTCTCATCCACTTTGGTTTTACTTCCGGAATCGCTCCAAACCCGAATCTCTGCGGCATGCGCCTTTTGCGTTGCCGTTGTTGCGCTCGACCTCCTTACCGACGATTCCTTCGTCGTCCATTCGGTTGGCCGGTGCGGAAATCGTCAGCGCGGTTCCCGCACACAGGGTCTAGTGGCCTGTGATCGCGTGGCCTTCTCCCGATGCATCGGTGAAAAGTCCTGCGAATTGATTCTTATTGTTGATGTGGTTCAGGACCGTGCCGCCGCTTGCCCCGTGCACGTCCACTGTGCTGAATGTGCCGTTCGAGCAAAGAAACCCGTGGGTCAAGAAGGCGCTATCGTTGTAGACCCCGGAGATAACGCCGCTGTCGTTGATTCCAAAGGCCGCGGTGTACGTGGACCCCGGAGGATCGAGCGTCGTGTAGACACCTCCGACGTAGGTGAACCCATGCCCAACGTTGCTGGCGTCCACGTAGGATCCCACCACCTCACCCGCACTATTGATTCCGTTTGCTACTGTCTGGGAGCCCCCGGGAAAGTCGAGGGAAGTGAACGTGGAACCATCGTAGGTGAATCCATGTGGGTTGAAGGCGGCATCGTAATAAACTCCGGAAACGTGGCCAGCAAGATTGATGTCTAAGCAAATCGTCCCCCCTGAGCCCGGATAGTCAATGGTGGTGAAGGTGCCTGCAGTGTCTACGAAGCAATGATCCACTGCGGGGGAGCCACCCACATATCCGCCGGCGATCTGGCCGTTGTCGTTAATCGCGAGGGCGAAGGTTTCAGTCGCCCCCGGCACGCTGAACACCTTGTATTGGCCGCCATGGAAGGTAAACGATTGGTTCTCGGGGCCAAAGAATGCGAAGGTTCCAACCGTCGTGCCCTTGGCAAATCCAAATGCTTCCGACCCATTCGCGCCTGGGAAATCCGCCGTGACGAACTGATAGGCATGAACCATCTTTGAAACCACAGGAGCCACCGGGGAAACGGGCCTGTCCGCCGGTTTCGCATGGGCAGGGTTGTGCAGGTTGGCCAGGTACTGCAACAGATCATGAGTTTTGTCTTGAGCCTGGGCTAACGATGGCGACCATATCAATGCTCCGAGCGCGAGTAAGCATGTAGCGATCCTGATCTTCACGTTCATTTCGTTGTTCTCCTTTGCCTCAATTGACCGTAAACGTTTGCTTGCTCTTAGCCGTACCGTTGGGCGTGGTAACAGTGACCTTTCCTGTCTTTGCGCCGGACGGCACGATTGCCAGAATGTGCATCGGATCCTGAATACTGAAGCTGGTTGCCTTCACTCCGCCGAAACTCACCTTCTTGGCGGCGGCAAAGCCGCCGCCGGTGATGACAACCTGTGTGCCCGGCGCCCCGGAAAGAAGATCCAGAGCCGTGATGATCGGAAGGACGTGTATCGCCGACTGCGTTTGCATCTTCAGTCCGGTATCGAGGGTCACGGCGACCACGCCGTCGACGGCATCACCTGGCACTTGCACGGTCATAAAGGTATCGGCCTGAGGCGAAAATTGGGCTTGCTCGCCCGCGAACGTGACTTCGAAGGCGTGCGTCAGGTCGATACCGAGAAACTGCACTGGAACGCCCGGGCGAACGAAGATGGGGCCTACGACCTTGAGGATCTGAATCAGGTCGGGAAAAGTCACGCTAAATAAATCCCCATTAGCAGTTTCAGCGTCATTAAAACTGGTGCCATAGAGTGCTCCGTCGGTGCCCTGCATCAGAGTTGCATAAGGAAACGTGCCATTCGCCACCGCTGTGCCCATGTCGAATAGCTTCGTGAACACGCCACCTGTAGTGATCTGATAAATAGTGCCCCACCCATTGACTCCGCCAAATGTGTTTGCGCCATAAAGCTGGCCGTATGCGGCCAGGAGACCCGTGTCGGGTTGTGCGCCATCGTGATTTGTGCCGCCGCTGCAGGCATCAAAACTGTGGAGCGTTGTTAAGACTCCCTTCAGCGTCAGCTTGAAAACAGACCCGCAGCTATTGCTGCCACCAGCGTAAGTAGTCCCATACAAGTTGGTGTCGGCCCCGCCGCCCTGGGTCAGGGGACCAGAGGGCATCGCACCGTCGGTGCCGCCGGTGAAGTTGTAGACCACAGTAATTGCACCCGCCGTCGTCATGCGGAAGACCGTGCCGTTCCCGAACTTTCCGCCGCCCGTTGAGGTGCCATAGAAATTTCCATCGGACGCAAGGTAAAGCGGCGCGTAAGTGGCAACCGCGTTGGTGGGACTACTCGGAATGCTCTTGGGCAATTGCTTAAACGTTCCTGCTGGAAGCGTGATGCGGTAAGTCGTACCCGAGTTCGTGACCCCGTAGAGATTTCCATCCGGCCCCTGAACCGGAGGAGTAAGTGGAGCCGAGCCGTCAGTTCCGTTGAAGCTGTGCAAGATGGTTAGATTTAAAGAGGTATCGGCGCGAAAAACGGTTCCGAAAGTGTATGTCCCAGCACGCGACGTTGTTCCGTAAAAATACCCATCACTTGCCAACGTCAGGCCGCCGGAAAAACCGCTTGCAAAGTTGTAGAACGATTGGGTCATCGTCGCGGTCGCCTGGTTATAATTGAAGAGCCCGCCTGGCCCGTACCCGGTTTCGATGCTCCCATCCAATGCAGTTCCGTACAGAGTACCATCTATGCCCTGGACGACTTCGCCGAAGTTGACGGGGTTACATAGATCGTCGGCCGGGCAGTCGAAAAGCCAAAGTTCGTTATAACTCTGAGCTTGCAGTGAACTTGCAAACACTAAAAGAAGAGCGCAGGTGAGTACGAAGCAACGTACGCCTCTTCCACTCTTTATCTCGATATCAACTCTTGGCTGTGACATAGATTTTCTCCTCATCAGTTCCGATACGCTGCAGGAGCGCGAGTGAGCGCGCCCTGTCAGGTTCCGTTCAATAATTACGGGGTCCACACTCGTACGACGATCGTCTGGAAGACCTGAGCGTCTCAGCAAGAAAATTACGCCCGACGTGATGGACCATCTTCGTGCGTGCATCTGTTCCTCCTTAGAATGCGTCATGTTTTGGGGCCGTATTCAGGGCTGGGACTAGCTGCACGTCTCAGCCCTTGAAGAGCCGTTCGCTAGGCAACGTGGGTTATTTCCTGGTTTTCAGCGCTCGTTCGACGGCCGCCGGGAGCATCGGCGTTGCCCCTCGTGCTGGTCCTGCCGGCGAACTCGTCGCAGTTGCCGTCGTGAGCCTGGACACAGCGTTCTTGACCGGATCGTGGGACTGAGGCTGCGCCTGATGCACGCGTTCCCGCATCCGCTTGGATGCATCGAGGTCGTGCGTGGCGTCGGCGAAGCGTACGTTTTCGTAGTTTCGCCGCAGCGCTGTGATGCGATAGCCGAAACTCAGGGTCCCGCTCCCTCCGCCCAGTTCATGCACCTCAAAGGAATTAGCGGTGCGGTTTGAGACGTAAAGCCCTTTGCAGTCGCCATAGGGCGTGAGGAAGACCTGGTATTCCTCGCTCGTGTTTACCGTCTGCGTGAATACGGTGTCCAGAGCAACCAGGGCCGAACCATTGACCAACTGCGCCGAGCCGAAGTCCTCGAACCAGTTCTTTGGCGACTCGATGGCTGAGAGCGCTACCGTGCGCGATCCACCGTCAACGGGAACTACGGCGTTCTTGGTGCCAGTACACTTCAGGTCGCCTTTGGGGTCGATGTAGCAGTCCCCAGTAGTGCCGAGGTTGTACGCCTCGAACATATTCGACGCGCCGTTCATCGCCTCGACATAGAGCGGTGGGAATCCACTGGTACTGGTGTTGGTGAAATAGCCCGCAAAAAAGTCATCCGCGGTGCCAATGACCCCAAAGCTTTCGCTCGAGCCGCTATCGCCCCATACGCCTGATGCTAGAGAGAGGGAGAAGGCCGTGTTGCTCTCATTTGTTAGCTCACCCCAGACGCCGGCGCTGTGGTAACCATACGAGCTGCTGTACCCAAACACGCCGAGACCTGAGCCGGAAATTGCGCCGAGGACCCCAGCCCCTTGAGAACCCCCAGCGCCATAGATGCCAACGCCGCCGCCCCCAAAATTGGTGCCGGAGACGCCGTAAGCCGAACTGCTCCCCGTGTAGCCATCCACTCCGTCGGAACTCGTGGAAGAGCTTGAAACTCCGGGCGCCGTACCTGAATTCGACACGATGCCATATGCGCCCGCGGAGACATTCAAACCCTCATAACTCGAGTTTATGATTTGTCCCGTGGTGAAAGTGTTGGACGCGGCGAGCAAAGGCACGACAGTCGAGTCGACCGCCAGCGTTCCACTCGTTGTGATGGGGCCGCCAGTTAGGCCGGGACCGCTGCCAACGCTTGTCACCGTGCCAGTTCCTTTCACCGTGGTGCAGGCCCAGGCCGAGCCGTTCCACGAGAGAACTTGGCCTGCACTGCAGGCATTCGTCAGGCTTAGATTTAATGTTCCGCTAGTACCGCCACCCATCAATCCACTGCCCGAACCGGTGAGGACACCAGTGATCGTGCCCTGCCCGCTTGCGAACACGACATCCAGTTCCGCCGGATGGCTCGTGGTCGTGTTCTCTTTGCTGTCCAACGTCAGGTTGGTCGAGCCATTGGCCACCAGCGCGATGCCGTTGTTCGTCTCGCCGCCGTTCAGCCATGCCTGCACCGCCGGCGTGACATTGACCAGGAGGTATTGGTTCTTGTCCGCGGTGACGACTGGTACGCTGGAGGCAATTGCGGCTCCGAGCGGCGGAGCGTTGTTCCAGTCGATCGTGCCCTCGGACCACGCGCCGTTGACGTAGTCCACGTTGAAGCTGCCCGCGGCCGTGACAGAATTCACATAGAGTTTTAATGTGGCCTGCGTGATGCTGGCCCCCGGAGGAATCGAGCCCAGATTGAACTGGATATACGCAATCTGGGAGGCGCCATCGACGTCGAGCAGCGTCTTGGTGCCATACTTCGTGGTCGGCGATGCGCTGTTCGTATAGGCGTCGCCGCTGGGCGTGATCTGCGCGGAAGCCGTCGTCAGGAAGGCGCCAATGAAGAACAGAATCGCGATCGACAGCCATGCCACATGTCTCAATGTCACTCCGGCGCGCATAGTCTGCGCGTTTCTGCCGCGTGACATTCCTAATGTTGAGAGAATCGTTTTCATTGTTATCTCCAAGGTTTTTAAGGCCTTTGAGGTCGGGGATAGGCCCGGACCGTCGGTCTTGTGACCTTCTTGGGTCACTGGGTTGCTCTATAGCTACATGCGGAAAGCTGCGGAAAAACTGACAGAGGAAACCGAAAAAAAATTATTTTGTTCGGGAGAGTTTTTTAACGGGCTTCAGGGTCGCTAAGATTTAGTCTGCTTGACTGCAAAGGTCTTTCCCGGGGAGGGAAAAACTTTGCTTCTTCTCCGCGGTGGCGGTGTCGCTGAGAGACCAACTTCGAATCGAAACACAGGGGCCGCAACTGCAAAGTCGCATAGCACCTAGGTTGCAGCCTTCGGGGGCGGGAGGTCGGTTTCACCGTCATTGCGACGCTTGCGTGGCCGCGGCTTTCTGCTTGGCCGCCGCGACCTGTTTGGCGTGAGCGACGAGGGCAGCGAAGCGCGGGTCTCCCTGGAGGGAGGCGAGATCGGTGTCCTTTTCCATCGCCAAGTCAACGTAGGGAGGGAGCCCATGATCCACGGACTGGCTCAGCAAGGCAATTGCCCGGTCTTTGTCTCCTCTTAGCGCCGTCAGGCAACCCAGGTTATACACAGTTACAGCCGTAAGGTCGCGTTCTGGTCCCAGAACTCGCTTTTGGATATTCAAGGTTTGGACCTCGAGCGCTAGAGCCTCGGCGTACTTGCCCTCATGGGCGTAATCGTTAGCCAGATTGCTCATAGACCTGAGCGTCTCAGCGTGCTCTGGCCCCAAGACGCGCTTCCGGATTTCCAGGGTTTGGACATCAAGGGTTTCGGCCTGCGCGAATTTGCCCTCGTCGTAGTAGACGACAGCCAGGTTGTTCATGGAAGCCAAAGTTTTAGGGTGCTCTGGCCCAAAGACGCGCTTCTCGATCTCCAAAACCTGCGTGAGGAGTGCTTCAGCCCCCGTATACTTGCCTTCACGACCGTAAACGTTAGCCAGGTTGTCCATGGATGCCATGGTCTCGGGGTGCTCAGGCCCCAGCACTCGCCTCCGGACCTCCAAAAGCTGCGTGTGGAGTGCTTCGGCCTGCGAATACTTGCCCTCCTCGTCGTAGACGGCGGCCAAGATGTTCATGGACTTCAGCGTCTCACGATTCTCTGGTCCCAAGGCACGTCGCTGACCCTCCATGGCTTTGCTTTCGAGTGCTTCGGCTTCCGCGTACTTGTCTTGGAGGAGGACAACCCATCCGAGGCGGCTCATGTTCTCGAGAGTTTTGGCATTCTCCGTCCCCAATACCCGCCGACGCAATTCGACCGCACGCTCCAATTGTCTCTGTGCCTCGGGGTATAACCCGAGGTCCTTGTACGTCCATCCCATGGTGTCTCGGATAGAAGCCTCGACCTCGGGTTGCCCCTTGAACTTGCCCTCGATTCGCTCGGCCGCGCGGTCCAGGGCCGTGCGCACCTTGAGATCAGGATCCGGCTTCGTATTCGAGCCCGACTGTGCCGACGCGCCAGCCTGGGCCAACAGATCATTTTGCAGAAACTCATTCACCGCCTCAGCAACAGCCGCTTCCCGGTTGGCGCGGATGCCCTCCCGGATGCTGACAACAGCCCCTACCACCAACGTCAGCACAACCGCACTGGCAGTTGCCAGCACAATACGATGGCGGCGCCCAAACTTGCGCGCCCGGTATGCCAGCGAAGGTGGAACCGCAAGGACCGGCCTTCCGTCCAACCAACTCTCCAGGTCATCCGCGAATTGATCGACCGAGCGATAACGCCGCTGTGGATCCACCTGCAGCGCCTTGAGCAGAATGGAATCGATATCTCCGGTAAGTTGGCGTCGCAGCTCACTAGGCTTTCGGACGTCTTCTTCGCAGATTGCGCGCACCATCTCCATCGGACTCTTACCCTGGGTTTGGTGAGGGGCCGAACCTGTCAAGAGCTTATAAAGCACGCCGCCGAGGGAATAAATGTCGGTAGCCGTCGTGACCGGCTCGCCCAGGGCTTGTTCGGGACTGGCATATTCCGGGGTGAGGACTCGAGTGGCCGTGTTCTGAGCAGTGACGGGTACTTCTCCCAGAACCTTGGCAATTCCGAAATCAAGAAGCTTGGGGATGCCTTGCTCGGTTACCAGAATGTTGTCGGGCTTCAAATCGCGATGAACAATCAACTTTTGATGGGCAAGGTGCAGGGCGTCGCAAAGCGGCAGAAGCAATCGCAGACGGTCCCGCAGAGAGAGACGGCGACGTTCGCAATAGCGGTCGATCGGCTGTCCGTCGACGTATTCCATGACGAAATACGGCAGCCCATCCGACGATACGTCCGCATCGAGAACGCGGGCAATATTCGGATGCTCCAAACTGGCCAGAATGCGACACTCCTGCTGGGTGCGGTCGCTAACCCCAGACAGGTCCTCACCGCTTTGCAGAACTTTAATGGCAACGCGCTGTTCGAACTTTCCGTCCGCGCGTTCGGCTAAGTACACCAGGCCCATTCCGCCCCGTCCGATAATGGACAGCACACGATAGGGCCCCAGGCGTTGGCCGGGGGCAAACACAGGAGTGTTGAGTGCCAACGACGCTTCTTCTGAAACCGCCCGCTGCAGAAAGGTCTCGGCACCCTGATCGTGAGCGAGCAGCAGCTCTAACTCACGGCGCAAATCGGGATCGCTGCAATGCTCGGCCAGGAATTGTTCTCGCTCGGCTGCTGCCAAGCCTACGGCCTGCTCGAATAAGCTTTCCAGTTCGGGGTTCATGCGCTCAGCTCCTTGCGCAGCCACGCTTGTGCGATTCGCAGTTCTCGCCGAACAGTGTGCACGGGAATGCTGGCGCATTCGGCGATCTCTTCGGCGGTCATTCCGCCGAAGAAACGCATCTCCACCAGGGTGGATTTGCGTTCATCGATTGCAGAAAGCCGATTGATCGCTTCATCCAGGACGATTACTCCCAGAGGCTGCTTGCCCGAAACTTCCAGGGACTCCGAAAGCACGGTCGTTTCCTCGCTCGCGCGTTTCTGGGCGCGCCGCCCCCGCGCATGATCGACCAAAATCTGCCGCATGATCCGGGCTGAGATCCCGTAAAAATGCGCACGACTGGCGTAATCGGGGTGGGATTGCCGAACCATTCGCAGGTAAGCCTCATGAATCAGCGCCGTCGGTTGCAGCGTGCCTCCCGAAAATTCCCGGCGCAGATAGCCTTGCGCGATGCGGCGGAGCTCGGCGTAGACCAGAGGTATGATCTCGTCCAGCGCGGCTTTGTCTCCACGCCCCAGCCGCTTCAGTAGTAGGGTCACTTCCTGCATGGACGACCTTCGCTCAATCGCAACAACTATCTAAGTTAGGAAGCCTTTGCCTGGAAGCGACTACAAAATTGAAAAATCATACACTGGTCCCTATCACTGCCACAACTCAAGCCGCATTCGCGGGCCCCATCATCAGCCCGGCAAACCTTCACTCGCGGTCGAGCATCAAGTCATCGCCTTGCCCCAGCAACGGTCCAGCTTCGGGGGCCGCAGTGAATCGCGATAGCAACTCATCGACCCTGCCGAGGTCTACCAGTCAGCCGAGGTCACCTTCGAGAAACACCCGTTCCCAGAACGCGCTAATCCCTGCTATTCAGGTCATCGGGATCAGGCAGATACGGGCGCGTCCGGCGACACCTTTTTTGAACGTGCTACGCCGCCGCAGCCTCATCGTCATCTCCTGTATCTATGCACAGTTCGTGCCGGAGTCACAGCGGCGCGCTCTGGCAAAGATGTCGGCGATGGTCGAAGCCCGAACGTCAAAGCCGATTGCACAGGCGAGCACACGCAGTATTGCTATGCCGCCGCAGTCGCGGATGGTCAATTAGCTCGTTGCAATTCATTTTGGAGCCAAATGGAGCCAAACCCAGGTGGGACGACGAGCTAAGTCGTTGAAAATATGGTGGCCAGGGACGGAGTTGAACCGCCGACGCCAGCCTTTTCAGGGCTGTAGTCAACCGAGCCTAAGTAGTTGCAATCCTTGCCTTTATCGTCGTTCGTACCCCCATTTTGACCGAAGTTATTGGACCCATAACGGACCCAACAAATCAGACCCATGCGGATTCCGGAGTTCGCCTAGATTCTGATCGCGCAAACTGGAACTGATTGTGAGGAGGTCGCACTGTCAAAGGCCTAGAGGCCTGTCACTATTTCTGGCGCCGTCGTCTCGATCTCTCGGGATGGAAACCTGCGTGAATCGTGAGCATCTGCGACAGCGTGATGTGTTCCCACGGCGTTGTAAGAGGGATACAATTCCGAGCCGGAGGGAAGAATGAGCAGTCAGACAAAACGTAATGATCCATGCGGGTGTGGCTCGGGGAAGAAGTACAAAAACTGTTGTGGAACGCCGCAACTCGAAGTTGCGAGCGTGCGCGTGAAGGATGTTAAAGATGTCGAATTGACACCCGGACTGGCGGAGGCGTTCACCGCCTCTCTGGACGCCTCGTATCTGGAATATTTTGCTGCGGCTTGTTCAGGAATGAGCACGGAGGAAGCTGAAAGACAGATTGCAGCCATACCCGAGGGCGAGCGTTATCTGACGCGGGTGCTTGACTCGCTGGATAACGCATTTGCGGACTTCGATACTGAGACCGCGAAGCTGGACCTGCCTAATATGCAGAACCGCAAACCTGAAGCCATCAAACGTTATCTTGAATTCCGCCTACAGCAATTCAAAATGTTACCTGATACGGTCGAGGACTACGTTGCAGAGAAGTATCCTGCTACAGGAGGACATTCTTAGCCCCGCTATCCGATCTGGCATAATCCTCCAATGGTGCGTCCTGAAAGACGCGTTGTTCTAGCAGGTGGAAGTCCTGTCCGGGTAAGCGCCGGAGCGCCCGGTAGCAGACTCCAGCCGGGAGGAGAGATCCGACCGAGCCGAGCGGAGTGTCAAAAGCCCTGCAACATGGGAGGGGAGCAAACCGGCGGGCCGCAACAATCAGTGAACGCAACAGCCTCGACAGATTATCAGCCGAAAGGTGTTTGGGAGGGCCGAGCCGCTCATTTCACGGCGAAGGCAACAGACAGCATTCCAAGCCGGAATGAATGCTGGACCTCTCCGGGGTCACAGGCGGCGGCACGCAGGAGACAGAACAAGGCGGAACAGGAGAGACCCTACCTGGCGGCCTGGTCAGGCAAAGACCGAGCGTATAAGGCCGGACGGCTGAAGTCGCGCGGAGCTGGGAGGGAGTCCGAGGGGCTCGTACTACCTATGAAGGCGTGCAGCAAAACACGCTGGAGGGAAGGGGCCCTGCTTTGGTCGAGTCGGCGGGGAGGTAAGCGTGAGGGCATGCCGGAAACGGCCAACACCCCCTTTGTAAAAGCGCGACAACTTCGCGGTCCGGCTATGGATGTGTGCCAAGTGCGCGCATCGGCGGTGGATCCAGGCGAAGGTTTATACAGGCGGAGGGACGATCCGTCGAAAGGCCTGATTCTATCCGTGCGGTGGCGTCACGCACGCCACGTCAAGAAGATCATCGTTAAGCCGTGTGCGGGAAAACCGCAAGCACGGTTTGAAAGGGGGTTGATGGAAACGGGCCAGCGGTAACGCTGGAACCGCGCCATAATCTACCAATGAAAAATCCGGGCGCCTTTCTGCTTCTGGTGCTTTCCGCCGCCCCGTTCGCCGGCGCGGCCCGCCCCCTGGCTCTGGAAGACTACTACC
>Ga0187818_10001023_pt1 | contig 10976 bp, 6 predicted proteins | sample NC_wetland_sal_i_14_FD_130581 | JGI IMG/M metagenome (GOLD analysis project Ga0187818, IMG submission 130581) | Wetland sediment microbial communities from Neuse River Estuary, North Carolina, USA - SO4_3 | ecosystem: Environmental > Aquatic > Freshwater > Wetlands > Sediment | place: USA: North...
CGTGATCTGGCGCGCATTGGACCCGTCAATGTTCATCTCCCAGAGGTGAGTGTGCTGCTTGGCGTGGGGCAGGTCCGATTGCGTCACCGAGTACACGATGGTCCTGGAGTCGGGTGAGATGCGAAAACTCGCGATGGATTTCAGGCGAGGAAGGTCCTCGATTCCGAAAGGCCGTTTGGCCGTCTGCGCCCGTGCCAGCAGCGCGCACAAAATTACTCCGAGAAAAAGGGCGAAGCGCTTCATAAGCATCCTCATCGTGAATTTAATTTGCGGGGCCATTGGAACACAACCGAAGCAGAGTTTCATCTCGAAAGCTCGACTGCCCGATCTCCCCGCTTCAATCGACCGCCTCCACTCGATACAGAACCGAGGCGTGGGGCTCGAGTCTAACGCTGAGCGACGTTGCGTGCGGAAGGGCCCGGCGCTCCCACAGATCGCGCACCTCGTAGCTGCGGCCTTCCAGCCCGAGATCCTTCCATTCGTAGTGGATGGCTTGCTCGCTTTCTCCAATATTGAAAACGGCGATGTAATAACCCCGGCCCTCGTCTGACCCGGCTTTTTCCGGCCGGGCGTTTTCTGGCCGGGCTTTTTCTGGTCGTGCTATCCAGACCGCGCGCGTGTCAGTTGTGATCACGGCACGATTCTCCCGCGACCGCTGATCGACGGCGATAACCTCCGGATTGCTCAGCAATGACGTGGTCCACGCGTCGCTTGCGGGCAGGGCTCCGCCCATCATCAGCGGCGACCGGAAGATCGCCCACAGAGTCATCAAGGTTCGTTGCTCATCTTTCGTGAATTTCGTTTCTCGCGGCTCACCATCTCCGGGATGCGGCCCCAAATGTCCCAGGGGAAGCATGTCCGCATCGGGCCAATTGCCGAGCCCCACGTGTCCACCCCACTTCGCCAGGGTTGCGAACTGCGCATACAGTCCCTGCGAATACTCGTGCTTCTCCCACTTGCCCCAGTGGTCCCAGAAGTCGTCGCAGACCCGCCACATCTCCGCATACTTCGCCACCTCGGCGGCATGGTCGAGCGCCGTCGGTCCCGGCGACAGGCTCAGCACCATGGGGCGACCCGCCTTCCGGATGGCTTTCGTAAGCATGCGAATCTCGGCCTTCTTATAAGGATGATCAGCGATGCAGTCGGCCTTTACGAAGTCCACGCCCCAGTCCGCATAGAGACGCAAGATCGAATCGTAGTACGCCTGCCCTGCGTCTGAATCTCTTACTCCATAGTTGTAGGTATTCCACGGACAAGTATCGGAGGGATCGGCCGCCTCCGCCGCATGGTACGGCGATCCCGCGATGGGCAGGTTCCTGGCGACAGCTTCGCGGGGAATGCCTCGAATGATGTGGACGCCGAACTTCAGGCCCAGCGAATGAACATAGTCCGCCAGCGGCTTGAAGCCGGCTCTGCCCGCAGCCGAAGGAAACCGCTTCACCGTCGGTATAAAACGCCCATCGTCGCTGAGTAGGAGTTTGTAATCCTTCGGCTCGCTTCCGGGATTATCCAGGTACCACCCCTCGTCGATGACCACATACTGCCAGCCAAACTGCTTCAGGTGCTTGGCCATCCAGTCGGCGTTGGCCCGAACCTCGGCTTCCGTGATGGCCTGGCCATAGGCATCCCAGCTATTCCACCCCATGGGCGGAACGGGCGCCAGGGACGGATCTCCCGCACTCGCGGTGAGGGGAAAAAGCAGCGAAAAGCCAACCCCCGCAAAAATGAAGCGCACCAAGGAGTTCCATGTCATATAAGCCCCTTTTTGGCCAGAGGCCTCGATAAGCGCGGCGCCCAAAAATCCTGGGCAGAAGCCTGAATCCTTTTTCTGGTCGTTGAAATCATATCCAAGAACACTGCTCCTGGGGGGCGATCCTTTGGGGCTGATCCTTAAGCTGCACACCAAACAGCTGTTTCTGTAAGGACTTGGGGGGAAGTATGGCAAGACGGATGATCCTGATGTTAGCGGTCGTGGCCGCCCTTGTGGGGGGCCTTGGGTTCATAAAATTCCGGCAGGTCGAGGCGGCCATCGCCAGCGGTGCCAGCTTCCAGATGCCGCCGACGGCGGTTACGACCGTGGTCGCCCAGCGGGAGACGTGGCCGTCCACGTTGTCGGTGATTGGTACGGCAGCCGCGATCCAGGGCGTTACTGTCAGCGCCGACCTGCCGGGAACAGTCGACAAGATTCATTTCGAATCCGGCCAGTGGGTGCACGAGGGAGACATCCTGGTCGAACTCGACACCCGCCAGGAACGGGCGCAGTTGGCGAACATGGAGGCGCAACGCGATCTGGCTCGCATTAACTACGACCGCGCGACCCAGTTGGTAAAAGAAGGTGTCATCGCCCGCTCGGAGTACGACAATGCCACCGCACAGCAGAAAGCGACGGAAGCGCAGGTCGGCGACATCCGGGCCGCCATCGCCCGCAAGACCATCCATGCTCCGTTTTCCGGAGTGTTAGGGATTCGTCAGGTCAGCCTGGGCCAATATCTGGCAGCCGGCCAGGCGATCGTTTCCCTGCAGTCGCTCAATCCTATTTATGTGAATTTCGGAGTGCCGCAGCAAGACACGCCCAAAGTGGCGCCGGGGCGCGTCCTGCGTGTCACTAACAATGATCTGCCGGGCATGGGTTTCACTGGCCGGATTATCGCCCTCGATTCCGTCATCAACGAGCAGACGCGCAACATCCAGGTGCAGGCCATCCTCACAAATAAGGATGACAAGCTGCGCCCCGGGATGTTTGTCCAGGTCGAACTGCCGCTCGGCGCTTCGCGCGAAGTGGTGCCGCTGCCGGCTTCCGCCGTCAACTATGCCCCCTACGGCGACTCGGTGTATGTGGTGACTGACATGAAGGATGCGAAAGGGAAGACTTATCGCGGCGTGCGCCAGCAGGTGGTCAGGGTTGAGGGTTCTCGCGGCGATCAAGTCGCGATCACTTCCGGGATCAACCCCGGCGACGAGGTTGTCAGTTCCGGCGTCTTCCGGCTTCGCAACGGCGCTCCCGTTCAAGTCAACAACACGGTGAAGCCCGAAAACAGTGCGAGTCCCAAGCCCGCCGATAGCTAAAGACAGCTAAAAGATAGCTGACCTCAGCACCGAGCTAAGCTCGGCGCGAACTAAGCGCAACACCAGGCCCTGTAAGGAGCGTTCATGAAGTTCACGGATCTTTTCGTTAAGCGTCCGGTTCTGGCGATCGTGGTGAACCTCGTCATCCTGATCGCCGGCCTGCAAGCCATCCGCTCGCTGAGCGTGCGTCAGTATCCGCGCAGCGACATCTCGGTGGTGCAGGTCACGACCGTGTACGTGGGCGCCAATGCGGACCTGGTGCGTGGTTTCATCACCACTCCTCTCGAGCGGGTGATTGCCAGCGCCGACGGCATCGACTACATGGAGTCGTCGAGCGCGCAGGGCCTGAGTACAATCACGGTTCACCTGAAGCTGAACTACGACACCAACGCAGCTCTCACCCAGATTCAAGCCAAGGTCGCGCAGGTCCGGAACGATCTTCCCCCCGAGTCGCAGGCGCCAGTCATCGATCTGCAAACCGCCGACACGCAATTCGCCGCGATGTATCTCGGTTTCTCGTCCAAGGATCTCGATCAGAACCAGATCACGGACTACCTGACTCGCGTGGTGCAGCCCAAGCTGAGCGCGATCAGCGGCGTACAGCGCGCCGACATTCTGGGTAATCGCACGTTCGCGATGCGGATTTGGCTCAAGCCCGAGCAAATGGCTGCTCGCGGCGTTTCGCCTTCTGACATTCATGATGCTCTGGCCAAGAACAACTATCTCTCGGCGCTCGGAAGCACCAAGGGCTCCATGGTGTCGGTGAACCTGGTTGCGAACACCGACCTGCGCACTGCGGAGGAGTTTCGTCAGTTGGTCGTGAAGCAGGACAACGGGGTGGTTGTCCGTCTGGGCGAAATTGCGGACGTCGTGCTTGGCGCCGAGAACTATGACCAAGATGTCCGCTTCAACGGGGAAGGCGCGATCTTCATGGGCATCTGGGTTCTTCCCACTGCCAATTCTCTGGAAGTAATCCGCAATGTGCGCCAGGCGCTCCCCGCCATCGGAGAGCAGTTGCCCGCGGGCATGAAGTTGGGAATTCCCTACGACTCGACGGAATACATTCAAGACGCGATCAACGAAGTGTTGCACACGCTGACCGAAACGCTGCTGATCGTAGTTGTCGTCATCTTTCTGTTCCTCGGCTCGTTTCGCTCCGTCCTGATTCCGGTGGTCGCCATCCCGATCTCGCTGATCGGAGCTGTCTTCCTGATGCTGGTGGCGGGCTTCACCATCAATCTCCTGACTCTGCTGGCGATTGTGCTCTCGGTCGGCCTGGTGGTGGATGATGCCATCGTCATGGTGGAGAACGTGGAACGGCACCTCCACATGGGCAAGTCGCCTTTCCGCGCCGCGGAGGATGCTGCGCGGGAACTGGTTGGACCAATCATCGCCATGACGATCACGCTCGCGGCGGTGTACACCCCGATCGGGATTCAGGGTGGACTGACGGGCGCGCTGTTCCGTGAATTCGCTTTCACGCTGGCGGGCGCCGTGATTGTTTCCGGCGTCGTGGCGCTGACTTTGTCGCCCATGATGGGTTCGAAGTTGCTGCGCGCCGGCGCCTCCGAGCGCGGCTTTGCCGGCCTGATCAACCGGCATTTCGAGAAGGTTCGCGCGTTGTACATCCGCTTGCTTTCGGGAACGCTGCAATATCGTCCCGTCGTGCTCACTCTGTGGGCGATCGTAGCCGTGCTGATGATTCCCTTCTACATGTTTTCGCAGCGGGAACTGGCTCCGGCCGAGGATCAAGGCGTCGTGTTCGGCGTCATTCAGTCTTCCGCCAACTCCACGCTCGACCAGACCAACCTGTTCGCGCAGCAGGTCTACGATGTCTATCGCTCGTTCCCGGAGAGCGCGAGCATCTTCCAGATCACCAATCCCAGTGGCGGCTTCGGCGGCATGGTGACCAAGCCCTGGAGCCAGCGCAAGAAGACCGCGCAGCAACTGCTGGTGGAGTCAACCGGTCCGCTGTCGAAGATTGCCGGTGTCCGCGTGATCCCGCTGACACCCCCGCCGCTCCCCGGAGGCGGCAACTTCCCGGTCGACTTCGTGATTGCATCGGCGGCGGAGCCGGCGCAAGTCAGCCAACTCGCCGAGCAGATCGTGCAGAAGGCGATGGCGAGCGGCATGTTCATCTTCGCCGATACGGACATGAAGTTCGATCAGCCCCAGACCGAGGTCGTGTTCGATCGCGACAAACTTCGCTCACAGGGAGTGGACCTCAGCCAGGCGGGCCAGGACCTCTCCACCATGCTGGGCGGGAATTACGTCAATCGCTTCAGCATCCAGGGACGCAGCTACAAGGTCATCCCGCAGGTGAAACGAGTGGAGCGCCTGACGCCCGATCAGCTTTCTCAGATCTACGTAAAGGGTTCGGCGGACAAGCTCGTGCCGCTCTCGACTTTCGCCAGTCTGAAGACCACGACTGAGCCGAGATCGCTGAATAAATTCCAGCAGCTGAATGCGGTGCGCATTCAAGGCGTCATTCCGCCGCCGGTGCCACTTGACCAGGCGCTGACTTTTCTGGAGAACACGGCCAAACAAGTTCTCCCGCAGGGATTTACGGTGGATTACGCGGGCGAGTCCCGCCAGCTGCGTGTAGAAGGAAGCAAGTTTCTGGGCACGTTCCTGCTCTCGGCGATCTTGATCTACCTTGTGCTGGCCGCGCAATTCGAGAGCTTCCGCGATCCGTTCATCATTCTGGCCGGTTCAGTGCCCCTGGCCATCTCGGGCGCGCTGGTGTTCTCGTTCCTGGGATTCACGACCCTGAACATCTACAGTCAGGTGGGCCTGATTACTCTCGTCGGTCTGATTTCGAAGAACGGAATTCTGATCGTGGAGTTCGGAAACCATTTGCAGGAGACTGGGCTGCGCAAGATGGAGGCGGTGATCGGCGCGGCCAGCACGCGGCTCCGCCCGATTCTCATGACCACGGCCGCCACCGTGTGCGGACATTTCCCTCTCGTCCTCGCCAAGGGGCCCGGCGCCGGAGCGCGTAACAGCATCGGCATCATGCTGGTGAGCGGCATGATTATCGGCACGGCGTTCACCTTGTTTGTGGTGCCGTCCATTTACATGCTGGTCGCGAAAACGCACGCACCGATCCGGGATGAGGAAAAGGACGAAGTCACGCTCCAACCCGTAGACGCTGTAGCCTAGGCTCCAAGAAAACCGGTTGGCTTGACGAGGAAGAAAACTCGGCTGCCGGATGGCGGGCTTACAAACTGCGTCTGGCGAAACCTAGCTTACCTCTCGCTACCACCGTGGCGTCGACGGTCACGACCGCTTCCACCAACGCTAAGTCTTCAATGAACTTCAGAACCTGGACCTCAATGTCCAACCTGCTTCCCGGCAGCACGGGCACCAGAAACCTCATTTCGTTAATAGCCCCCAGCACGAGGAATTCACCCGGCCGTGTTCCAGTGCCGGTCGTCTTTGAGAACAGAATCGAAGCCGACTGGCCGATGGCTTCCACAATCATGGTCCCCGGCATCACAGCGTGATCGGGAAAATGCCCCAAAAACTGGATCTCGTTCCCCGTCACATTCTTGGTGGTTCGGATGCTCTTGCCCGGTTCCAGCGAGGTCACGGTATCGACCATGATCATGGGAAACCGCTGCTTCAGGACCGCTCGCACTTCCTCGAAGTTCATCACAGGTGTGTTCATCTCTTGCACTATCCTTTTTTCCCCAGGCCTCACCGCGGCTTGAGAATCATGGCCGTCGCGCGTGCCACAAACCGCGAACCGTTCGGTACCGCGCTGGCATCGGACACAAGCCGGGACACGCGCAGGCCGGCATTCTCGGCCATTTGCAAGGGCTGGCTCTCCTGGTTGTATTCAAAAACGTGGTCCCGCTGCGGCGACTCGAGGGCTGTGCTGAAAAAAACAAGTCCGTCGGGCAAGATTTGACGGGACATTGTCTTGAAGAGTGGCTTCGGATCGGACAGGTGCTCGGCCAGCATCGCCGAAATAATACCGTGGCATTTCTCGTCACCGCCATTTTCCGTGTTCAGGGCGTCCTTCACCGCAAAGTGAACGCGGCCTGCATGTCCCGACACGCCTAGCAGGCGATTGGCCACGGCCACCGCCGGCGGGCTGATGTCCGAACTTTCGATGCGGAGGTCAGGCCGCTCCTCCGCGGCCAGAAGACTCAGAACACCGTGGCCCGCCGCCAGTTCACGCACAGTCGCGTTTAGCGGCAGCCGCCTCACGAATTCATCCCGAAACAGGGCGATGTGACTGATCATGGAAGGCCAGAAGGGATAGATCAGAATGGCGGCCCACATGTAGGGCACCATATAGCCTTCATCCTCGTACACCCCTGACATGATCTCCGGCATAGTCTCAGGAGTGTAGCGCCCTGCACTTTCGTAAATCTTCTGTGCCTTGGCGACACCGACGCAGTATTCGGCATAGCCACGCGCTGCCGCATCAAACACAGTGCTCCCGTAAGCTGACTCGGCCCAGCGCCCCAGTGGATTCAACAACCACGAGCACAGCTCTCGATTCGCTTCGTAAGTCGCGCGCGCGGAGCGGGCGAACATCTTCGCCTTTCGATCCAGAGCCTCCAGAAACAACTGCGCGTGCTCCATCCTGATCACCTCATTTTCCTCACATTTTGAGACAGCACGTGCCGCACCAGACGCACCATGGGACGAATCAATTCTGTCGCAACCCACGGGGCCGACCGGCGAAATTCCACTCACTGGGTGGTTGCAACTGACTCTGTCGAACCGCCCTTGCGCCAATCCACACTTCTGATTTCAGTTCGCGGTGTGGTTTCCAGCGGCCCGATTGTAGCGCAGGGGATCGTCCAGGCGCTGTTTTCGTTCGGCCACAACTCTAGGGAGAGGATTGGCCTACGAGACGCGCGGTGGAAGCTTCATGGTGGATGAAGCCCCTGATCGGCTCGTCGCCATCTCTGAAGATCACATACTCGTCGCCTGGTAGATCCGCCTTTTGCGATTTTACCGTGCTGAGAGCGTCGTTGCCCGCTACCACCAGGACCATGTGAGCACCGTCAAGCGGATTCTTCGCAGCAAAAATCAGTCCTTCCCGCTCCGAGGCGTGCACTTTACCGTCGATCGTAAAAGCAGCTCCGTCGTAATTCAGTCCCAGTTTTTCGGCCCACCGAGCCAAAGCTAGATTGGCCTCAGGCCGGCCCACGAAGATGACATCGTGATGCCGAAGCAGTTCGTCGGTGACTTCGAAGTCCTTGTAGATCGGAACCTGACTTTCGTAGTAATCCAGCCAGTGATTTTGCATCTGCTCCGCTGCGTAACGATTCGCGCCTGCTTCACGCATTGTTCCGTAGACGATCACGGAAGAGGCAAGCCGTGGCAAAATGTCGCTGGCAAGATAGGCAGGTCCATCGGGTGGATCGATGGCGTCGACCTTGGCGCCTGCCTGATTAAGAAAAGATTGCGCGGTAATGGTTTTCGTAGTGTTCGCTGCGAAGTATTCGTTCATCAACTTAAGAAATGCGGCGTCGCCCATCTTGCGACGCAGAGAGTCGAGAAAAAGTACCCCCTTGGTTCGCTCTCGTTGAAAGTGGTTTGCAGGAGTGTCAGGAACGATTTCCAAACCACGCCAGGTTGCGCGCTTGCTGTCCAGGGCCTCTTCCAGATTCGGGGATTCGAGCACCCGCTTGTAGGCCGCTGATCCGGCAACGAACCATGTGTCTGCGTCCGTGGCGGGCAGCAACCAGCCTTTCCAGAGCCGGCCCTCAAAGGAAGGCGGATCAGCCGCTGCCGCATTCGTACTCGCGGGCAGATCCAGAGATGCCAGCCGGGTCTTCTCGTTTTGCTCGATGGTCGCGTGGAGGGCCTCGGAAGGTTTCCCCTGGAACAGGTAGTAGCCCGAGGGATAGAGTCCGTCGTCCTTGGCAGAATCCCATTTCTGGGGAAGCCACTCGCGCTGGTTGGGCTTGCCGATAGCGGCCCAGACCATGAGGTGAGATGCCATGTCCGCGGTCACAACCTTCGCGTCCATCGTGGAAGCGCTGACCAGGGGCGCGGAACGAAAGGCAAGAAACGCGAACTGCTCGTCGATCTGGCCCCGATACTTGCGATAGAGATCCTGCCAGGCAAGATCGCGGGCATAGGGCACGTACGGAATGTAACCCGCGTCTCCTTGCGGATCGGGATAGTCCTCCAGGCGAACGCTCAGGTCTTTAGCATTGTTGTCGCCCCAGTAGAAGCCGGGGGTGTCCCCAAACCATTCGTTCTTCGAACTCCGCCACAGCCGGGTATGGTTGGTGCCGAGATCGTAGATGGCGATCTCATTCGTTTTCGCGTCACCGATCAGCCACTCGTTCGTGTAGAGGCCATTGTTGCGGGCACCGAGGTGCTGGACAACCTCGTCAATGTTGCCGCCGTACTGGATCGCCGAGCGTGCCCGGAAGGCCACGGGCGTTCCCTGAATGTTGAAAGGCGTTTGCTCAATCGTTGTCTCGGTCAACACTACCCCGGCGTCATTCTGGTACCAGTCCGTGCCACTCTCAATGCCGCCCGGATAGCTCTGCATGAGCACGCGGTGGCCGGAAGCGGGCTTGATGTCGAGCATGACGTTGGTCTGCTCGGCGAGCGTCAGGGGCCACCAGGTGACATGTCCAATGACCATCTTGCCGTCGCGCGTGGCCGGGCCAGTGGCCGCAAACGCGCTGCAATGGTCCATGACGGAATCGCGCTTGGCGTAAGGAGGCTTCTGCAGGCCCAGGCCCTCAAGTCCGGTGGGAGTGGTGGAAACAGCGCCGGCCAGTTCGCCCATTTCGATCGTCACGTTGGCCACGACCACATCGATGAGATCGATGCGCCGGTCCTGCCACCGCGCGCCCGCGTCGGAGGCGCCATCCGCGATGCCGCGCATCTCCTCCAGAATCTCCTGGTCGAAACCACGCAGGAAGAGAGCATTCGCCGTAGTGCGATAGTCGTTCCAGTGTTCCTTGGAACCGAGTTCAGCGGCGCAGCGCTCGAAATACTCAGGAATCTCTCGCGCCATTAGATGCCCGTGCTGGTATCCGCGCTCATAGGGTCTGCCTTCGATGTGCAGGTAGATCCAGCCGGCAGCGGGATACCGGTACGCCGGACCAAAAGTTTGGACGGCCTCCCGGACCGGCCATTCATCATCGGAATTGATTTCGTCCAGGCGTATGCCTTCGAACCAGGCCTTGCCGCTAAACGAGCCGCCACTGCCGGCCATGAGCTGTACCTGGTCCTGCGTACGGCTGGCGACAAAACGAAGCGTCACACGCGTCCAGGGCTGCGTGCCACCGAGCGCGGCCGAGTGTACATCGAACGGCATGGAGGCCAGCGTCAGCTCGGCACCCGAGGCAATCGGCGAACGATCGAGATCGCGTACCTGAAGGGCCTCCGTGCGGATCCAGCCACTTAGCTCGTAGCGTTTGCCGAGGGTAAGGGTGACGGCCGCAAGGCGAACGCACGCATCCTGGGACGCAGCATCCCGTTCGACGCGAAGGGAAACGCCCTTGTCGTGCAAGACCGAGGTGTCCGGTGTTGCAGCTCCGCGAATCACGGTCCAGTCCCGGTTGGGCTTCTGGAACGACGCCTGGAATAATGGAGTGCTGGCCTGGGCCACCGACGCTAACAGCAGACAGCAAGTGAGACGAAACATGAGCCACCTACGATGCAGAGTACATAGCCAGAACCGGCTTTGAGATGCTCGGCCGTTGAAACCAGGCTCCCACCAGTCCTGGCGGTGGGCAGGATTGTATCACCCGGAACTGCCCAGATCGAGTGCGTCGGACCGCTGTACGCCGGGGCCTAAGTCTGCGCTTAAGTCGGGAAGCCAAGCGCTAGAAGTTGATTGCGCCGCGGGAAAGCTGCAGCGATTTGGCCGGAACGTCAGTTATTAGCCGTGCCCTCCAGTTGCGGCGGCGCTTTATCGA
>Ga0187818_10001024_pt1 | contig 10975 bp, 9 predicted proteins | sample NC_wetland_sal_i_14_FD_130581 | JGI IMG/M metagenome (GOLD analysis project Ga0187818, IMG submission 130581) | Wetland sediment microbial communities from Neuse River Estuary, North Carolina, USA - SO4_3 | ecosystem: Environmental > Aquatic > Freshwater > Wetlands > Sediment | place: USA: North...
ACGGCAACACGACGGGACGGGTCTCAGATTTCACCGCAGTAGACAAACAGCTGACTGCGGTGATGAACCAGATCAAAACGTACAGCGGGACTAATAACGGACCGCCGGTGACCGATGGACCGCTCGGCCCGCATGGGCCCATCATCAACGGGCGTCCGATCGACTCGCCTATGACGCCGGTGAGCACCCCGCCCAAGATGGCGCGCGTGTTGAACGACGCAATTCTGATGGCGGCGCGAGATCTTTCCAAGCGCGAGCGCACGCGGCGGAAGATTATTTTTGTGATCAGCGATGGACGCGAGTACCGCAGCACGGCCAGCTACGCCGATACGCTGAAAGTCCTGCTGACGCAGAACATCATCGTGTATGCGGTGGGCGTGGAGGGCACCGCCATCCCCGGTTACGGGTCGCTCCAGAAGATTCACCTGCCTAAGGTCCGTGTGCCGGGAACCGACTTATCCACCGATGCAGGCTACGGCAACATCCTGCCGAAGTACGTCGGCGCCACTGGGGGCGGCACGGTTTACAGCGAATACGCGCAGGCCGACATTGAACGCGCCTACTCTAAGGCCGTTGGCGATGCGCGCAACCAGTACACCCTGGGCTACATGACCAAGCCGGGGATCGGCGGCTACCGGCATATCGAGGTGGTGGTCCACAAGCCCGATCTCAAGGTCTACGCCAGGGACGGGTATTATCCGCTGCCGGCGGCAAAGTAGTCCGTACCCAGTACCCAGTTGCCAGTATCTAGTTGCCAGCTTTGATTGCGGTCCGGCGAAACCAAAGCGCGATCAGCGGCACGGCCTTCCGACCGTTCATTTTCTTTGTCTGCATTTTCTCTTGTGCAAGAAGCTGGGTACTGGGTACTGGATACTGGGTACTGATTGCACCTCAGTGACCTGAGTAACACGGGCAACTGCCCCGGAGCCCTTCCGCTGTGATATAAAAACGGCAGGCTCCGATACTGTAGCTTGCTGGCTTTTTTAGCGCGAGGGCTCCCCGCGGCGGGGGGGCGCTTGCAAGAAAGTTGTTCGCAGGAGTACCTGAGGCAACCTTTTGAGTTTCATCAACTTCGCAGCGCGCGAGATCAACTGCAAGATCGTCTATTACGGTGCCGGGTTGGGCGGGAAGACGACGAATCTGCAGTTCATCTACCAGAAAACGGCCGAACAGCAGAAGGGAAAGATGATCTCGCTCGCCACCGAGACCGATCGCACCCTGTTTTTCGACTTCTTGCCGCTGGACTTGGGTTCGGTGCGCGGCTTCAAGACGCGGATTCACCTTTATACGGTTCCGGGGCAGGTTTTCTACGACGCCAGCCGCAAGCTGATCCTGCGCGGGGTAGACGGCCTTGTTTTTGTGGCCGACTCGCAGCAGGAGCGCATGGACGCCAACGTCGAGGCCCTCGACAATCTCATGCCCAACCTGAAAGAGCATGGGTACGACTTCCAGAAGATTCCCTATGTGCTGCAGCTGAACAAGCGCGACCTGCCGAATATTTTGCCCGCCGACGCGCTGTCCAAGGAACTGCGCAAGAAAAACGAGCCGGTGGTCGAGGCCGTAGCCTTCCAGGGCGTGGGTGTGTTCGAGACGCTGAAGGAAATCGCGCGCCAGGTGCTGGTGGAGTTGAAGCAGAGCGGATAAGGCAGGCCTCAGTTGAAGTTCTCAGTTGTCAGTTGTCAGTAAAAACCGAATCATTTTGGCGCGTGACATCATCAAATCAGATCCTTTTGGCATGGACGGATGGGTTCACCGGAGTAAGCCTTGAACTGAAGAAGGACGAAGACACGCTCGCGGGCTGGGCACATCCACACTTCGATGCCATCCTAATCATTCCTCGTACTGCTCACGTTACGGCCCCGCGTATTCCGTGCCCAGCGCGCTCGAATCGTTAGTCCAGCCCCTCCGACAACTCTTCCCACTCGTCCATCAGATTTTGCAGATCGGTCTTGCGCGTTGCGAGGTCTTGCGTCTGGCGCTGGGTTTCTTCGGCGCTGACAAATGTTTGGAGTTGCGTTTCGCAGAGCGCGATTGCCGCTTCCATGCGCGTGATTTCTTCTTCTACCTCGTGCAGCCGGTCTTCCATTTGCTTGCGCTTGATCGGGTTCAGGCGCTTTGCTTTCGCGCCTGCGGAGTCGGCCTTGAGCCCATTGCCGTTGGTTGGTACTGCCGCTGACTTCGGCTCCCGTCTTTCCTGACTCGTCGTTGACTGATGCGCGGGCGGATGCGTCGTGGACAACTCCCCGATCAATTCGTTCTGCAGGGCTGCATTCTGCTGGCCGGCGTCGCTTTGCGTACTCCTCGCAGTGCGTTCCCTATCACTCCCGAACTGAGAACTGGGAACTGAAAACTGAGAACTCACTGGCAACCGGGTACTGGGTACTGAGTACTGATGCTCCTTGCGCCAGAGGTAGTCTTCGTAGTTGCCGGGGTAGAGTTCGACTTTGCCGTCGCCGATTTCGAAGACGCGGGTTGCCAGCTTATCGATGAAGTAGCGGTCGTGCGAAACGAAGACGACCGTTCCCGTGTATTTTTCGAGAGCTTCAAGGAGCACGTCTTTGGCGCGCAGGTCGAGGTGGTTAGTGGGCTCGTCGAGCAATAGAAAATTCGCCGGATGCAGCAGCATCTTCAGCAGCGCGTAACGGTTGCGCTCGCCGCCGGAGAGCACTCCGATGCGCTTGAAATCATCGTCGCCGGAGAAGAGAAAACACCCTAGCAGGCTGCGCAGTTGCGTCTGCGTGGACGACGGAGAGAGTTCACCGAGATCGTCGAGGATGCGGGCTTCCGGGTCGAGCTCCCTATATTGGTCCTGCGCGAAGTAGTCAGGTTGGACCTCGTGGCCCAGTTTGAATTCGCCGGCGCTGAGTGGCTCCTGGCCGGCGAGAAGTTTGATCAGCGTGGACTTCCCCGCCCCGTTCACCCCGACCAGCGCGATGCGTTCACCGCGCTCGATCATGAAGTTGACGTTTTCGAAGACTTTGTGTTCATGGGATTGGGTGCCCCACGTCCGGGGCCCCCGGCGGGCCTGGTTTTGGCCCGCTGGGGTGGAGGTCTCGCGGTTTTCGAGACGTGGGGACTTTTTACCGTAGCTCTTTGCCACGTTCGTGAATTCGGCGACGATGCGTCCGCTGGGTTTGGGCTGCGTGAAGGAGAAGTGGACGGTCTTTTCTTCTTCGGGGATCTCGATCCGCTCCATCTTATCCAGTTCCTTGATGCGGCTCTGCACCTGCTTCGCTTTTGTGGCCTGATAGCGGAAACGGTTGATGAAGACTTCCAGTTGCTCGATGCGCTCGCGCTGGGTTTTGTAGGCGGATTCCAGCTGCTCCCGGCGCGCGGTCTTTGCGGCAAGATATTGATCGTAGTTGCCGGCATAGAAGTGCAGGCGCTTGTTCCAGATTTCGACGATGCGCTCGACCGTGACGTCGAGGAAATAGCGGTCGTGCGAGATCAGAACGTATGCGTAGGGATAGCTGCCGAGATATTCTTCCAGCCAATTGCGGGCTTCGAGATCGAGATGGTTGGTGGGCTCGTCGAGAAGAAGCAGGTTCGGTTTCTGCAACAGGAGCTTGGCGAGCGCGATGCGCATTTGCCAGCCTCCGGAAAACTCTTCGGTCTGGCGTGCCCAATCGTCGCGGTGGAATCCTAGGCCGGTGAGGACCTTGCCTACTTCGGCTTCGAGAGTGTAGCCGTCGCGGACGCGGAATTCATGTTCCAGCTTCTGATAGCGGTCGGCGACCTCGGAGTATTCCGCGCCGGTGTGGTCGAGTTCGGACATGCGGTGCGTCAGCGACTCCATTTCTTTTTCCATGGCATGGAGTTCGTCGAACACCGACATGCATTCGGCAAAGATGGAGCGGCCGGAAAGCGTGAGCCCATCCTGCGGCAGGTACCCGGCCGAGATGCCTTTGGCCCGCGAGATCGAGCCGTAGTCAGGCGTTTCGAGCCCGGCAAGAATCTTCATCACTGTGGTTTTGCCGGTGCCGTTCGCGCCGACCAGGCCGAGGCGCGACTCCGGCGTGATCAGCCAGTCGGCCTCTTCAAACAGCAGTTTGTGGCCGTAGCGCTTGCCGGCGGCGGAAAGCTGGATCATGCTGACTTTATCGTCTCACGAGAATGTGTGGCCCGGATACTCCTGTCCGCGCTACTGAATCCAAAGGGAAACATCGAAGGCAAGCGATGCCGCAAAGCGCGATGGTGGCTCGGATCAGTCTACTTGGACCATCTTCTTAGAATTGAGTTTCAATCTTGGCAGGGTGCACTTCTCTGGACCGCAGAGAACCTTCGGAACACAGAACACATCGTCGCGACGTATGCGAACTCTATAACGTCCCAGTGGTACTTCTCCGAAATCGTATTTCCCGCTGTTGTCCGTTCTAAGCTGTCGAAAGACGTCCTTCCCCGAAAGGAGTTCCAAGTTGAATCCGGACAACACAGCTCCATTCGGGTCCCCAAGCGTTCCCGCTAGCACTTGCGGCTTTCTGATTCGGAATTCCCTGGAGATGGAGCAGTCCCGCGCGAGCGCGGAATTTGCGAACCCCATCAATAGCAACACAGTTGCTGAATGAGCTTTCATCCCCAAGTATCTCTTCCAGTTAGAAGTTTACCCCAACGAGAAGGAGCGGATTTCGATTACCGGGCGGCGGCCATGCGCGCCATGCCTAGCTGTTCAAGGGCGCGAACAATCACGGTCTGCAGCTCCTGCGCGTATTTCACTTCGCGGCCTTTGGCTAGGATGCTGCGGGCTTCTTCGGCGTCGAACCAGGTGGGATTGCGGAAATCTTCGTGGGGACGGCGGGTCTGGCGGACTTCCATCAGGAAAGCTTTCACGACGTATTCCTGCACACCTCCCGGCTGCCAGAAGACTCCCTTCGAGTGGATATAAACGTGAAAGTGGCGGGGTTCGATCACGCCGATGGCGCCGGCCTCTTCGCGCGCTTCGCGTTCGGCGGCTTGGCTGTGCGAGAGGCGAGTGTCCGGGGCTCCCTTGGGAAATGTCCATCTGGAGCCGCCGTTGGTGTTCACCAGCAGGAACTCGGCGTGGGAGTTTTCCTTGCGGTAGCAGACAGCCGCCACCTGCAACGGCAGAGCAAACTTGGATGTACGTGCCGAGCTCATCTCCCTCGCTGATAGTAGTTTACTTTGCAGATATTTCGGGAATGTTAAATTGCAGCGAAAACGGTGCACCAAGAGCAGTTCTCGAGTTCCTGTATAGGGAAGGCAGGAACGGGTAGGGCACGGCTTCAGCCGTGCCGCTAGGTTCCGCAAGGGGTTCCGGCTTTAACCGCTGAGGGTACGCACTCTCCACCATCACGAGAACCGCTCTAGGTCCGTGGCCGGTGGGTAGTGGTCGGTGGGCAGTAAATCGTGGGCAGTAGGTAGCCGGTCGTGGGCAGTCGACCGTGGTCAGGAGGTAGTCGGCCGTGGGTAGCCGCTCATGGGCAGTCGATCGTAGTCACCCTTCGTAGTCAGAGACCAAAACGCAGTCCGCTCAGAGCCGCAACCTTGGTCGATTCGACCCCGCGGCTGGCGACGAGCACCTGGAAACTTTCTCCCATGCCGGCTGGGGTGACCAAGTGTTTGAGTTGGAGCGCGACTTTGGCTCGCTCCTGTGGCAAGAGGCACCCTTCGAAGGCGTCGGCGAATTCGTTCTTCTCTCCAATCCCCATTAGAAACTGCGATTGCGTGATCAGCTTCTCTGGGCGCATGCCGGCCTGCTGGACCCCGGCAGCCAGGGCGGTGAAGTTCACGTGCGCAGTCAGGTCCTGCTCGCCGGGAGCTTGATAAGGGTCAGCGCTGGCGGAGTGCTGGCGGTACGCCATTAACGTGCCGCGGTGGCGTCCGGCGAGTTGCTCGGCGCGCGTGTAGCCGTAGTCAACCGCGAGAAGGAAACCACGCCCCATGGCGTTGCCGATCGCGGTCATCCAGCGCTGCCCGGCGAGAGGGACTTCGACGCGCTCGCCGGTTTCGGGGTGGACGCTGTAGCGGTCAAGGAATTCCAGTTCTTCGGCGGTGGGCGATTGCCAGATTTCGGTCAGGCGGTTGCTTTCGAAAGCGAGGTAGAGTTTGCCTGGTGGGCTGAGGATTTCGACGGGGAGAGCGTCGAAGAACTCGTTGGCGAAGACGATGAGAGGGGTTTCGCGCGGGCAGGAGCGGTGAAGCGTGGATCGTTTCTCCGGGACTTGGTCGTCTCCTTTAGCCGCGGGAGACGCGGCGAGCCGCGTCTCTACAGATGCATCTTGCTGGAGCGCGGAGAGCACGGCTTTGCCGGTGGCGAGGTGATCGCGCAAGTTCTCAGCCAACTTCGAGCCCAGGGCCGGCGACGATTCCTGCAGCGTATAAGTCAGAACAGCAAAAAATCCAGGGAATTTTTTCCGCGACCAGTCGAGAACATCGTGGGCGAAGAGCCCGCGGCCGGGGCCGAGTTCGAGGATTTCGAGGCTGCGCGGGCGGTCAAGCGCCTGCCACATTTCCTCGAATTGACGGGCGAGAAGGCGTCCGAAGACGGCGTGCACGTCGCTTGAGGTGTAGAAGTCTCCGGCTTTGCCGAATTGCTCGGCGGTCCGCGAGTAGTAGCCCTGGGAAGGATGATAGAGGCAAAGCTCCATGTAGCGTGAAAATGGCATGGGGCCGCGCTCGCGGATTTCGCCTTCGATCTGTTCGCGGAGAGACAAGAGCTAGTCCTCACCGGCGCGCTTAGACGTGGGCGGTGCGTCTCGATCCTGCGGTGTGCGGATAAACATTTCGATGAAATAGTCGTGGAGGGCATCGTACAGCTGACGCTGCAGATGCCAGGCGAACTGCGGGTGGTCGAGATCGCGAGGATGGATCGGAAACACGTAGGTATGCACCGGTGCGACCGAGTTCTTTAAATTGATGAGAACTTCTAGGACGCCGTTGGTTTCACGCGCGGAAAACGCGAGGAGCGGATGCTCGTAGAGGCGCAGGTGATCGAGGACTTTGGTGAGCTGCGGAGAGTCCGACACGCCATTCATTCTACCCACGGAATCCCACCCTAACCCCGCAAAAAGCGCGGCGCTAGAGTGGGCACCCATTCTCTTACTCGTGAAAACGGCGTCCAGCGGCCCGTCTCTTAAGCCGCCATGCGCACGGGCTTGTCCTGATCGTGGAAGGCTCGCTTGATCGAAGGCACGGAAAGATAAAAGATCGTCGCAGCGTCAATTGCGGCGAAAACCGTCGGCAAAGGAAATCCGGCCAGAAACGGGAGTAGGAGCACCAACCCGACCGCGGAAAACAGAAGGGTCAGCAGGCGACCCCAATTCTGCATCTGCAGAAGGCCGTAGCCGGCTGCAAAGTGAAAGATCGCGACGACCACGATGATAAGGCCTGCCAAGTATCCAAAGCCGCTTAGAAACAGACGCATGGCATTGCCCTCGGCCGCAAAAACGGCGAGTTTGGCGGCCAATCCCGAGAACCCAAAGACCGACAATCCAACCAGGAAGTACATTACCCCGCGCAAAATCTGATAAAAACCGAGCACTGTGACGAGGAGGGGACGCATAGAACCTCCTGAACCGCACAGAAATATAGCACAGGAAGTCAGGTTTCAGGTGTCAGGTGTCAGGTGTCAGGTGTCAGGCCTTAGGTCTCAGGAAAATCGCAACTGTGAGCAGCGAGGGTCTTTCCTGGGACCTGCGACCTGACACCTGCGACCTTCGTTATTCGTAGCGCAGAGCTTCGATCGGGTCCAAGCGCGACGCCTTGATGGCGGGGAGCATGCCGCTGACGATCCCCACGAAACCTAGAATGGCGGTGGAAACGAGCAGCGTGGTGGAATCGATGATGAGGCGAATGTCGCCCTCAGTGGCGTTTTCTACGAAGGCGCTCCAGAGGGTGAGCGAACCTACGGACCAGGAGACGATGTAGGCGAGGACGACACCGGCTAAGCCTCCCAGCAGAGTGATGACCAGGGCTTCCGCCAGAAATTGCACGAGGATATGCCAACCCCGCGCGCCCAGGGCTTTTTCTACGCCGATCTCACGCGTGCGCTGGGTGACGGAGACCAGCATGATGTTCATGAGGCCGACGCCTCCGATGCCGAGCGTGAGCAGGCCGATGAAGCCGAGAAGAATCTTGATGCCGGTGGTGATGACGCGCAGGTCGAGCAGGTCGGCGAAGACGTCGAAGACATAGACGGCGCGCTTGTCCTTGGGGTCGAAGCCGTGGTGAAAGGCCATGGAGCGGCGGATGGCGTCGGCGACTTTCTGGTGGTCGCCTTCGTACTCCATGGCGATCCCGTCGATATAGTAGGTGTTCTTGAGATCGCTCATGGCGGCGAACGGGATGTAAACCCGGCCGTTCATGTTTTCGTCGCCGTTCTGGATCACGCGTTTGAGCACGCCCACGACCTCGTAGGAAATGCCATCGAGACGCACCTTCTCGCCCAGGGCGCTCTGTCCGGAGAACAGTTTTTTCTTGACGTCCGCGCCCAGAACGGCGACGCGGCTATGAGTGTTTTCGTCTAGTTCGGTGAAAAAGGCGCCGTCTTCTACCTCCATGCGGCGCATGTGAGAGTAGTAGGGATAGACTCCGTCCACCGGATAGCTGCCAGCGCGCGTTCCCCAAGCCGCCGTGCATTGCTTGTTGGCTTGCGGAGAGATGCGCTTGAGCAACGGCACTTCGCTTTGCACGTAGTCGAGATCATTGACGGTGAGCTTGATTTCGCTGCCGGCTTTGGTGCCGCCCGCCTGCAGAGAGGTGCGTCCTGGAAAAATGAAGACGAGGTTAGTGCCCCAGGAGCGGAAGGCGATCCAGAGGGCGCTCTCGAAACCCGTGCCGTAGGCGAGCAGGAGCACAACCGTGGCGATGCCCCAGGCCATGCCGAGCATAGTAAGGATGCTGCGGCGGCGATTGTGCTTCAGCGCGTTGTAAGCTTGGCGTGCGAGTTCGACAAGCATAAATACGATTTGGTAATTGGGTAATTTGGTAATTGGGTAATTTCAAACCCTAAATCACGTCCATTTTCGCGCTACCAAGTTAGTGCACCTGATCCCTCATGTTTCAAAATTACACAATTACAAAATTACACAATTACTCAATCCTCCTTACTCCTGGCGCAGCGCCTCGACGGGCGGCATGAGCGCTGCTTGGCGCGCGGGATAAAGGCCCGCAGCGATTCCGGCAACCGCGAGCGAGAGAATAGCGATCACGGCTGACGCGGGAACGATGCGCGGCGTATCGAATCCTTCGGGCGCGGGCAAGGCGGCAAGAACGGCGACGAGCGCGGTCGTGACCGCCAGACCAATGCCGCCGCTCAAGGCGGTCAGGAAAGCGCCTTCGACGAAGAATTGGGTTAGGACGGCGCGGTGCGTCGCGCCCAGAGCCTTGCGCAGCCCGATTTCGCGGGTGCGCTCGGTGACTGAGACCAGCATGATGTTAATGATGCCGATGGCGCCGAGCGCCAGCGTGACCACTCCGACTACGCCGAGGAACCAGTCCATGGCGTTGAAGATTTGGCCAACGCGCTTGTTGTCGTCAATGGTGTCCCAATCTTCGAATGCGTCGGTTAGCTTTGGGTCGAATCCGTGGCGGCGGGCCAAGACTTCATGGACTTCTTGCTTCGCCTCCAAGTCCTGCGCCGGCGTCACCGGACGATAGTTCAGGAACGAGATGGCATCTTCGCTGTTCTGGTCTTTCAGACGGAATAGGTTGCGCATGGTTTCGATGGGAATGAAAATGCGCGCGTTGGTGCCATTGTTGCCATCCTGGCCTACTTTGCTAAGCACGCCGATCACCTCGAAGCGGATGTCATTGAGCAGGATGGTTGAGCCGACGGCGGGCCTGCCCGGAAACATATTCTTCAGCAGTTCCCAGCCCACCACGGCGACGCGGCGGGTTTCGGTATTGTCCTCGTCGTTGAACCAGCGGCCGGGACCGACGGGAATGGTACGGATCTGGTTATATTCGGGCGCGACTCCGAAGACCTGGCCGTTGGTGGAACCGTAGTCGCTGACGGCGCGAATGTCTTCGCGGTTCAGGACCGGAGAGAGATTTTTCAGGGAGCGAGCCTCGCCGCGAATGGCGAGGTAATCCGCGTAGGTGAAGTGGTAGGTGCGGCCAGATTGCGTGCTGCCTTCCACAGCGGGAATGCGTCCGGGGAAGGTAAACATAATGTCCTGGCCGAGGTTCTTGAGCTGTTTGTCCTGGCCGCTGCGGAATCCTTCGCCGAGACCTACGAGGAGCAGCAGCGACCCGACGCCCCAAGCGATACCGAACATGGTAAGGAACGAGCGAAGCTTGTGCGCCCACAGCGTGGCGAGCGACTGGCGAATGATGTCGAGGAGCATTCGCATAACAAGACCCGGGCAGCGGGTCGGGGGAGGACTAGGCGCCTCTCACTGTATTGTTATACGGGGGTCCGACGGGCGGGGTTCCCCAAAAAGCACACAATATCGTTTGCTTAGACTCGCCAATTTGATTTCCGTCAACCGAGTCTTGTAGCTGAAGAATCTTCCACCCCAGTCAGCCCCGTCCGCTCACCCGGCGAGCAGAAGAACGTCTAAGCCGCTGACTCGGGTGAGCCGTGCCCATTTTCAGCCAGTTCCCAGGAATCCTAAATCGAAGGAGGTGTTTCACCATGCAGCGAAGAACTCTCGAAGGAACTCTGCTTTGCCTGCTTGTATTGGTCTGCTCGGGTTTGAGTATGGCCCAATCGTTCGTTCTCGATCTGCCGCGCCAGAGCCAGCGCGCTGAGATTACTCAGCGGATCGGGATCACTGACATAACAATCTCCTATCACCGCCCGCTGGTGAACAACCGCAAAGTCTGGGGCGGACTGGTGCCGTACGGCCAAGTGTGGCGTGCTGGCGCCAACGAAAACACCACGATCACCTTCAGCGATCCCGTCCAGATCGAAGGCAAGCCTCTCGACAAGGGCACTTACGGTTTGCACATGATCCCCAACGCCGATGAATGGACAGTTATTTTTTCCAAGAACTCGACTTCCTGGGGATCCTTC
>Ga0187818_10001025_pt1 | contig 10973 bp, 9 predicted proteins | sample NC_wetland_sal_i_14_FD_130581 | JGI IMG/M metagenome (GOLD analysis project Ga0187818, IMG submission 130581) | Wetland sediment microbial communities from Neuse River Estuary, North Carolina, USA - SO4_3 | ecosystem: Environmental > Aquatic > Freshwater > Wetlands > Sediment | place: USA: North...
CGCGGTGATCTGGGAGAACCCGTAGATCATGCTGTACAGGCCGAACAGCAGCGCCAGGGTGACCGCACCGACGCCGGGCCGGGCGAACAGCAGCACGCCGAACGCGACGGACACCAGCCCGGACAGGATGAACAGCGCGCGCGTGCCGGCGGCCTCCCCGCTGGCGAAACCGGCGAAGAACTCGGCGATGCCGCCGACCAGCGCCCAGGCTGCCACGACGATGACCAGGACGAACGCGGTGGGCGCGGGCCAGACCAGGGCGACCACGCCGGCCGCCAGGTCGATGAGCCCGAGCAGCAGGTGACCGAAGACCGGGCCGGCGTTCCGGCTGCTGAAGGCCCGGGCGGCCTCCATCCCGCCGGCCAGGAACGCGTAGACCGCGAACAGGATGACCAGCGCGAGGATCGTGACGCCCGGCCAGGCGATGGCGAGGACCCCGACGATGACGGCCAGTATGCCGAGCAGAATCAATGAAGTGGATGTGGACTTGAACATGACGGGCATTCCTTTCGCTTGCCTAAGCCGCACCATGTCATCTGGTAAGTCCGTGGTGCGTGTCACCCTCAGCAGACACGACGGTCGCGGCTTCCGGCCAACATGCGTCGCCTATGGATGCATAGCCGTGGGCTAGCGAGGTTCGGGCGGCGCCACCTCGGCGTCGGGCGCGCCCGCACACCCGGCGTACCTTCGGGTACCCGATGAGAACACGGGCGTGACACCACGGTCGTTCGGAATCATTCTCCGCGTCGCCGGCGCTCGCCATTTCGCCGTGAGAGCCGGGACATTAGGGTTGAGGGCCTGATCGCCAGGAGCGACGGGAGCGCTATGGACCGCGAGGGGCTGCGAGTGGTGCCCGAGGCCGCGCCCGACATCCAGGACGAGAACGCTCAGCCTGCGGAGCACGGCGCGCGGACCGAGACGGCACCAGGTGACCAGGCCCGGGCCACCGGCGGGCGGGGGACGTTCCGTGCGCTGCGTTCGCGGCCGTTCCGGCTCTATTTCGCAGGTCAGGTGGCCTCGGCCAGCGGCACCTTCGTGCAGCAGACCGCTATCGGCTGGCTGGTCCTGCGGCTGACCGGCTCGGCGGCGGAACTGGGCCTGGTGCTGGCCGTGGGCGGCGTACCGTCGCTGCTGTTCGGCCCGTGGGGCGGGACGGTCGCGGACCGGGTCGACCTGCGCAGGCTGCTGATCGGCACCCAGACGGCCTATGGTGTGCTCGCCGGCTTGCTCTGGGCCCTGGCGGTCGCCGGCCAGGCGTCCGTCGCGGCGATCGCCGCGATCAGCGTGGCCGGCGGTGTCGTGCAGATCGTCGACTCCCCCGCCCGGCAGGCCTTCATCGGTTCCCTGGTGCTGCCGCAGGACCTGTCCAGCGCGGTCAGCCTCAACGGCGTCGTCATGAACAGCGCCCGGGTGGTCGGTCCCGCCCTGGCGGGCGTCCTGATCGTCACGATCGGCACGACTCCGTGTTTCGCGGTCAACGCCCTGTCCTACCTGGCCGTGATCGCCGCGCTCGTGGTGCTGCGGCCGCTGCGGCCCGGCGCGACGCAGCGGCGCGCACCCGGCGGCGTCCGCGCGGGCCTGCGGTACGCGGCCAGCCGCCAGCAGCTCTGGCTCCCGCTGGTCATGATGGCCCTGGTCGGGTTGCTCGCCTTCAATTTCCCGGTCATCTTGCCCGTACTGGCCAGCCGCACGTTCCACGGCAACGGCGGGACCTACGGGCTGTTGTCCACCATGCTCAGCATCGGCTCGGTCGCCGGCTCGCTCGGTGTCGGCTTCATCCGCCATCCCCGCCGGCCGTACCTGATGGCTGCCGCGCTGGCGTTCGGGATATTGCTAGCCGCCACGGCCGGGGCACCGGACGTCGCGCTCGCCTGCCTGGCGCTCCTGGCGACCGGGGCGGCGGCCTTCTCGTTCGTGACCCTGTGCTCAACCACGCTGCAGCTGCACTCCTCACCGGCCTACCGCGGGCGGATCATGGCGCTGTGGGTCTACGTCTACCTCGGGACCACGCCGGTCGGCAGCATCATCACCGGCGCGATCATCTCAGCCGCCGGGGTCCGGGCCGCCCTGCTGACCGGCGCCGCGGCGTGCCTGGCCGCGGCCGCCATCGCCGCCCGCGTCCACACCCCGCCGCATCCGGACGAGGCGCTGACCGATCTCGCCAGTGCCTAGGCGGGGTCAGAACGGCGGGTCGTTGCGCGGGGCACCTCCGGCCTCGCGTGCCATGATTGCTGGCATGCCGAAGGCACACGATCCCGGACCGGGCTCCCGTGCCGAAAACCCGCAGGACGTGCAGGTCACCGGCGACCTTCCGATGTCCTTGACCACCTTCGTTGGCCGGGAACGAGAGCTGGATGAGCTCCGGTCGCTGTTCCGCGGGGGAAAGCGACTTGTGACCCTGGTTGGCATCGGCGGTATCGGTAAGACCCGTCTGGCGCTGGAGCTGGGCTTCAGCGCCGGCGACCTGGGCTGGGCGAGCGTCTACCTGGTGGAGCTTGGTTCACTGGCCGACCCCGGCCTGGTCGACGGCGCCGTGCTGGAATCGGTGGGCGGCGGATCCAGCCGCTCTCCCCTGCAAGCGGCGGCGGAGTACCTGCGCGACGCAAACGCGCTGCTAATCCTGGATTGTTGCGAGCATGTCCTGGATGCGGCCCGGCGTGTGGCCGAGGTGCTGCTGCGCAGGTGTCCATCCGTGACGGTTCTGGCCACGAGCCGTTCTCCCCTGGACCTCCCCGGGGAACTGGTGTGGCAAGTGCCCCCGCTGTCGGTGCAGAAGGGCGGCGACTCCGGTGAGACAGGGGCGTCTGATGCGGCCCGGCTTTTCTCCGACCGGGCCAGTTACGTGCAACCACGGTTCGAGCTGAGCGGCGATGTCGCCGGCGCGGTTGAGGCGATCGTTCGCCGGGTGGACGGCATCCCCCTGGCTATCGAGCTGGCCGCGGCACGGGTTCGTGTTCTTTCCGCTGACGAAATCGCCAGCGGCCTCGACGATCATCTGCGGCTGCTGCGTGGCGGTCACCGGTCAGATCCCCGCCACCAGACCATCCGGGCCTCGCTGGACTGGAGCCATGAACTGCTCACCGACGAGGAGCGCCGGCTGTTTGCCAGGTTGTCCGTCTTCTCGGGGGGCTTCGACCTGGAAGCCGCCACGGCGGTGTGTGCCGGGAATGCCGTCGTTCCCGGCCAGATCCTCGACGAGATCCAGGGCCTGGTCGATAAGTCGCTGCTGGCGGTGGAGCGCAGGGCCGGTGCCGCTACTCGCTTCCGGATGCTTGATTTCGTCCGCCAGTACGCCGCCGAGCGTTTGGCCGCGGCCGGCGAGGACGCCCCGCTGGCGGACCGGCACCGTACCTATTTCCGGGAGCTGGCCGAGCGCGCCGACCGGGAGTTGTGGGCGCTGGCCCCGGTCGGCCGTGCCCGTCTCGACGATGAGTCGCCCAACCTGCGGGCGGCCATCGATGATGGCTGCGCCCGGGTGCCAGATGATGCCCTGGCCATGGTGGGGGCGCTGGGCCTGTACTGGCGGGTGCGGGGGCGACTGGCGGGGGGGGTGACGGCGACAGAGCAGAGCCTGGATGCCGCCCCGCCTGAGCCTTCCCCTGGACGGGCTCTCGCCCTGGCCAGGCTGTCTCTTCTGTCGTTCTGGCTTGGCGATTTTGCCCGCACGCAGTCATCGGCGACCTCGGCTCTGGAAATGGGCGCGGCGATTGGCGATACCCGCTCGCAGGCACTTGCTCTGGGCCAGCTCGGGGCTCTGGTCATCCTGGGTGATCCCGGTGCCGGCGATCCGATGCTCCTGCGGGCGGCTGAGCTCGCGCGGGCCGCCGGAGACGACGTCGCGCTGTGTGACTCGCTGACCCGTTGGCCATCAGCTATTTCTTTCAGGACGATCCCGTCGCGATGCGAGGCCCGCTCGAGGAAGCGCTCAGGGTAGCGGAAGCTATCGGCTTCGAGGACATCATCCGCTGGTGTTTGTGGTGCCTGGCTCACACCGCTTCATCGGCCGGGGACCTGGCCGGCGCCCGGGCCCATGGTGAGCGGGCGCTGGCCATGATGCCCGGACAGGACCAGCTGAGCCGGTACTGCGCGGTTGAGATCTTGTGCCTGCTGGACGCCAACATGGGCGCAGCGGACGCCGCTCGCGAGCGGGCGGAGCCCGATTTCGAGCAATCCAGACAGGAAAGGCTCCGTCTCGGGACCGCGGTGCTTATGCACGCCCTGGCCGTCGCGGCCCTGGCGGCCGGCGACCTGGATCGAGCGGAACAGTGGGCTACGGGCCTCTACGAGCAGGAAGCTGAGGTCTGCTACCTGGCCTGGCACGCCCAGGAGGTCCTGGTGGCCGTGGCGCTGGCCCGGGACGACAGCGTACAGGCCAAAATCCATGTCGACAGGCTCCTGGCCGCCGCCGAACCGTTGAGGAACCGGCGTGCCCGGGCCGCGGGCCACCTTGGGCTGGCCCGCGCCCTGCTGCTTGAGGGTGACGACGAGCGGGCTGAGTCGGTCACGCACGACGCACTCAAGGTGCTCATGGAGGGCGGGTGGCGTCCGGGGGTTATCGACGCGCTCGATGTGGTCGCTGAGGTCGCTGTGTTCACGGGTCAGCATGGGCGCGCCGTTCGGCTCATCGCTGCTGCCCAGAAGGAGCGGGCCGCGCTTGGCCTCGTGGCCTTCCCGATGCTGAGGGAGCGAACGGAGCGGAACCTGGCCTCGGCCGGCACTGCACTGGGCGATGAGAGTCTTGAACGGGCGCTGCAGGATGGCGCCCGGCTGTCTCTCCAGGAGGCCGTGGCCTACGCCCAGCGGGGGCGGGGGGCGCATGCACCCGCCACGCACGGATGGGCCAGCCTGAGCCCGGTCGAGCGGCAAGTGGTCGAGCTGGCCAGCCAAGGCTTGAGCAATCCCGACATCGCCAGGGAACTGTTCATGTCTCGCAACACGGTGAAGGTGTACCTGTCGCGCGCTTACATGAAGCTCGGCGTGGCCAACCGGACCGAGCTGGCCGCGCTCGTTACCCGCCACTCGCACGGCCGCCAGCAGCGCTGAGAAGTCATACCCGGCAACGCCGAGAAGCCACACCCACCTGGGTGACATTCCGTAGCCGAGTCATCCATACCGTCTAGGCAGGCAAGGAAGAACAAACCCACCACGGCCTGGCATAGGTGACGGACATGAAGCAAGCACAGGCGGAACCGGTCCAGCTTCTCTCGGCGGCCAGGCAGGCGCCGCAGGGTCTTGAGCTGCGGCACTTGCGGTATCTCGTCGCGGTCGCCGAGGAGGGCACCTTCACCCGCGCCGCGGAGCGGTTGTTCATCGCCCAGCCGTCTCTCAGCCAGCAGATCGGGCGGCTGGAACAGATCGTCGGCACACCGCTGCTGGTCCGCGCCCGCGACAGAGTGCGGCCGACCGCGGCGGGTGCCGTGCTGTTGGATGCGGCCCGGGACGTTCTGGCCGCGATGGACCACGGGGTCTGCCGTACCCGGCAGGCGGCAGGCCTGGGACGGCCGCGGCTGCGTGTCGTCCTGTCGGCGGACCTGCCGGACTCCCTGGCCGTCCAGACCGCCTTCCGGCTGCGCTCGGTCGCCGATTCCGCCGGAGTCGCCGTCACCTGGATGGAAACGCCGCTGGACGCAGAGTTCTCGCCGATCTGCGAACACCGGGCCGACGCCGGCCTAGGCTGGCTGACGGCCAGCCCCGACGCGCTGCCTGCGCCGCTGGATGCCATGACCCTGGGACAGTTCGAGCCCGAGGTATGGATCGCCTGCTCGCACCCGGCCGCGCGCCGTGGGGTGATCGGGCTGGACGAGTTGGCCAGCATGGACGTCATCCACGGGCCACGCCGCGCCAATCGCGCGACCTACGACCGGTGGCTGGCGATCCTGCGGACCACGGATCCACGGTTCGAGTTCACCGACCCCCCGATGCGGAACTCGCTGCCGATGGCGCTGGCCTTCGCCGCTGCGGCCGAGGGTCCTGCCGCGGTCCTGACCAGCCCGGTTTCCATGGCCGACGTCGCGCCCGGCGTGATCCGCCTGCCCGCGGCCGCGGGCGCCGGTGAAATGGTCCGGGTCAGCATCGTCGGCCAGCCGCTCACCGCCACCGCGGCGCTGGTCTGGAATCGCGACCTGCCCCGCTCGTTGCAGCAGATCCTGTTCGACGCCGCCGCCGACGCGACCCCGCCAACAGCGGCATCCCTGTCCCGCGCGAGCTGATCACAACCCGGCACCCTGGATCGGCGGAAGCCACGGCACCTACTCCTCCGGAGGCCTGCGATGCCGTCAGCGCTCTATGACCTGAGCATCAGCGCCGCCAGGTGACCCCGGCTTCGAGGTCAGCTGGACGCTGGCGCATCTGCCTCTGCCCGGTCCAGCGCTGGACGACGTCGCGCATGATCGCAGGCCGCCACGATGACAGAATGGTGGCTGGCGGCTTGGGGCAGTTGAGGTGACTGACATGGCCAGTGTGGTAGATCAGCCTCTGACCGGCGAGCTGTTGGCGGCCGCCCAGGCGGTGGGCTCTCAGCTCACGGGAGCGGCTCCGCTGGGCGTGGCGTTCTCTGGTGGCGTCGACTCCTCGGTCCTACTCGCCTTGGCGGTGAGGGCACTGGGCGCCGACCAAGTGGTCGCCATCCTTGGCGTGTCGCCCAGCCTCGGGACGGATGAACGCCTGGCGGCGCATCGGGTCGCTGAGGTCGTGGGCGCCCGGATCGTCGAGGTTCAGACCAGGGAGGGGGACAACCCTGCCTACCGGGCCAACGGCCCCGATCGCTGTTTCCACTGCAAGGACGAGCTGTTTACCAGGATCGAGGATGAGGTAGCCGGCGCCTATGGCCTGGCGGCCGTGGCCTATGGCGAGAATGCCGATGACATGATGCGCCCCGATCGGCCCGGGTCGCGTGCGGCCAGTAACCATAGGGTCCTGCGGCCGCTGGCCGATGCGGGACTGGGTAAGGCCGCGGTGCGTGCCGTCGCCAGGGCGCTGCAGCTCCCGAGTGCCGACAAGCCCGCCGCACCCTGCCTGGCCTCCCGTATTCCGCACCATCAGGAGGTCACCCAGGCCAAGCTCGCTCAGGTCGAGGCGGCCGAGAAGGCACTGCGGGTCCTGGGCTTCGCCGAGTGCAGGGTGCGTCATCATGGCGAGGTGGCCCGTATTGAGCTTCCCGCCAGTGAGCTCGTGCGAGCCGTCTCCGCCCCGGTGCGGGGGCAGATCCAGGCCGCTATCACTGCCGCCGGCTTCCGGTTCGTCGCCGTTGACCTGGCCGGCATCCAGTCCGGTGCCTTCACGATGTCCTTGCTGCCGGTCGCGCGTGGATGAGCCCTGGCAGCCCGATGAGGCTACGGCGGCGTTTATAGAGCTCGACCATGACCGGGCGCGCCGCCGTGGCTACCCCGAGGCCGTGTACTGCGAGGGCAAGACGCCCGGCCAGGTCAGTGCCGCGGCCCGGGCCATCAAGGCAGCCGGTACGACGACGTTGTTCACCCGTGCGGATCCCGCGCATACCCGGGCCGTCCTGAGTGTCCTGCCGGATGCCCGCCACGACGAAGACGCGCGCGTACTGGCCTGGCCGCCTGAGCCTCCGCCTCCGCGCGGCGGACGGGTTCTGGTGGTCGCGGCCGGTACCGCCGACTTCCGGGTGGCGCGGGAGGCCCAGCTGACTGCTGTCTATCTCGGCCGTGCCGCCGATCTGGTCACCGATGTCGGCATTGCCGGGCTGCACCGCATACTGGCCCGGCTCGACCAGCTGAGGTCCGCTCGCGTCATCATCGTGGTCGCCGGGATGGACGGCGCGCTGCCTGGCCTGGTGGCCGGCCTGGTTTCCGCGCCCGTCATCGCCGTGCCGACGTCGGTCGGCTACGGCGCGTCCCTAGGCGGCCTGGCGGCCCTGCTGACCATGCTCAACTCCTGTGCGCCCGGCGTAGCCGTCGTCAACATCGACAACGGCTACGGTGCCGGGCACCTGGCGGCCCAGATCGCGGCCCCGGCCTAGGCCGAGCCTGCCGGGACTGGCCTGCCCGGAACCAGGCCTGCTCGCTCCGCGGCCGCCACGGCTTCCTCGAGCACGCGCCGGACCGGGACGGATCGGTCCGCGGCGACCTGCACAGCATCGTCGAACTCCGGTGTCGCATGGACTACCTCGCCGTCACGATGCGCGACCTTGAGGCGAATCCGGCCACCCGCGACCGGTACCGGCACCCAGAATCGGTCAAGCGCAGTCCTGGTGACGGCGACCTCGCGTACCCCGATGGTGCTGGTCAGCTCGAAGATTAGCCGCCGCAGCGCATCACGCCTGTCCACCGGAGTCAGCACGGCGAGGGTGTGGGCCGGGCGTCCCTTCTTCATCACGATCGGGACCAGCCAGGCATCAGCCGCGCCAGCGTCCAGCAACGACGCCAGGACAGTTGGCCACACGCGGGGGTCCATGTCATCGACGTTCGTCTCCAGCACCGACATGATCACTTGATCATCCGGTGGCCCGGGCCGATCCGTTCGGTCCCCGAGGACCACGCGCACGACGTTCGGCCGACCGGGAACGTCTGCGGTGCCGGCTCCCACCCCGACCGCGCGTACTGACATGGCCGGCAAGTCGCAAGATTCCTGCGACAGCGCGGTCAACAGCGCCATGCCGGTCGGGGTGGCTAGTTCCCCCTGGCCACCGGACAGTACGCGCCAGCCCGCCGACATCTCCAGCACGGCCGGCACGGGAACCGGGAGGTCGCCGTGCGAGGCTGTGACCCGGCCGGAGCCCAGCGCAACGGCGCTGCAGGACATTGAGGTCACTCCCAGCCAGTCCAGCGCGGCGCACACGCCGACGACGTCCGCGATCGAGTCCCAGCCTCCGGCCTCATGGAAGTGCACCTCGTCGGCCGCGACCCCGTGTACTCGCGCTTCAGCCTCGGCCAGCCGCCCGAACACGCGCCCGGCCCGGTCCCGCACCGAGGCCGTGAGGTCCGCCCGTTCGAGCAGCGCCTGAATGTCGCGCCAGGTGCGATGCGGGTGATCCTTCACCGTAGGGTGCACGTCTACTTTGGTGGCGCGCATCCCGGCCCGCGAGACCAGTGCGGACGTCAGCCGGATCGATTCCGGAATCACGGCGTCCGCGGCGCCCTGCAGGTTGGCCAGGGGCACGCCGACATCGACGAGAGCCGCGAGCAACATATCGCCGGCCACACCTGACGTCGCGTCCACCCAGGCATGCCTGCCTGCACCGGCTGATGTCATAAAGCCAACCCGAGGCGCAACCACCAGGGAAGGCCGCTGCTCACGAGGTCAGGACGGTCGTCGCCGGGTTCTGTAGGCGGTTGCGGCCGGTTGATCGCGGTCCTAGCCCCCGCTGTACCCTCAGACTTAGCTCTAGGCACTTCGGGAGGTCTTGTGCCCATCGAACAGGCAGAGTTCGGCCGTACCGGCCACCAGAGCAGCCGGGTGATCTTCGGCGGGGCGGCTCTCGCGCAGGTTTCCCAGCGGGTCGCGGATGAGACCCTGGACGTCCTGCTCGCCCACGGGGTGAACCACCTGGACGTGGCCTCGTCCTACGGTGAGGCGGAGGTGCGCATCAGGCCGTGGCTGCAGCGCGAGCCGGGCCGGTTCTTCCTGGCCACCAAGGGCGATGAGCGCACCGCAGCCCGGGCCCGCGAGGAACTGCACCGGTCCCTGGAGCGGATGGGCGTCGACCGCGTCGACCTGTGGCAGCTGCACGCCCTGGCCGATCCGATCGAGTGGGACATCGCCCTGAGCCCCGGCGGGGCGCTCGAGGCCGCCATGGAAGCCCGGGAGGAGGGCCTTATCCGGTGGATCGGCGTGACCGGGCACGGCAGCCAGATCGCCGCGACACACCGGCGCAGCCTCGAGCGGTTCGACTTCGACTCGGTGCTGCTCCCGTACAACTTCGTCACCATGCAGAACACCTACTACGCCGACAACTTCAACGCCCTTTACGAGACTTGCCGCCAGCGGCGGGTCGCGGTGCAGACGATCAAGGCGATTGCGCTGCGTCCCTGGGCGGGCCGACCGCACACCCGGGCGACCTGGTACGAGCCGCTCGAAAAGCAGGACGACATCGACCTCGCGGTCTGGTGGGCGCTGAGCCGCCCCGGGGTGTTCCTCAACAGCGTGGGGGACTTGGACCTGCTGCCCAGGGTGCTCGACGCGGCCAGCCGACACACCGCGGCGCCCGACGACTCGGCGATGAGCGCGCTGGCCGAACGAACGGCGGCCGAGCCACTGTTCGTCTGACCGGAAGCGCTTGCTGCGGCGGATGCCGCTACGGCTGGGGTTCAATATCGAGGTATCCGTCATAGGCGCGGATTGTGACGACGAAGTGGTGCAGAAAGCCTTCAAGGCCCGCCAGGCCGAAGGGATGCGGCCAGGGATCACAGAACCAGACCGGCGCGTCCCAGGGGAACTCATCGGTACCGTCGGTCACGGTGAGGTTGACGCGGGCAAGTGCGCCGACCGTTTTGAGCCCGGCGACGAAGAATTCTTCCGTCGGTGTGTTACCTAGCTCTATCCCGGCCAGCGGCGCGAGTTCGGCGCTCATGCGAGTTCGCAACGCACCAGTGTCGAGAAGGCACTCCATCGGCGCGGCGAGCAGTCCTTCCAAGGCGATGTCCACGACGGGCCGCGGTGTCAGCTCGCCACCGCTTGCTGCGGGAAGCGCCCGGAACGTGAACCTCACTGCGGCGCCGCGCCTGTGACGGCCTGCTCAGAGTCCGGGACCCGGAACATTGACTGTGCACGCTGGCCGTGCTGGGCCAGCCAGGCTACGACATCCTTAGGCGAGGGCGCGGCGACAAGTACCTCGTCCCCGCGCACGGCGACCCATAGGCCGATGAACGGGCGTAGTGCCTCGACCAGGGTCGTCGGCCAGGTAGTGGCCCGGCCGGACACCGGTCCCGATGCCCCGGTCGCCCGATGGGCCGACGCGTAACGCCCCCGGGAGCTTGCTGCTCGTGCGGCGGGGAAACCGAGCCGGGTCA
>Ga0187818_10001026_pt1 | contig 10972 bp, 8 predicted proteins | sample NC_wetland_sal_i_14_FD_130581 | JGI IMG/M metagenome (GOLD analysis project Ga0187818, IMG submission 130581) | Wetland sediment microbial communities from Neuse River Estuary, North Carolina, USA - SO4_3 | ecosystem: Environmental > Aquatic > Freshwater > Wetlands > Sediment | place: USA: North...
AGCACGGGGTTGATGGCCTCCACCGGCTGCCCGTCCGGTGAGGTGCAGACCCGGCTGCTCCTGGGTCAGTTCGACGAGGCGCTCAAGGCCGCGGCCGAGTGGCAGGACATCTTCGGGAAGGAGAATTACTTCCTCGAGCTGATGGACCACGGCCTGGACATCGAGCGCCGGGTCCGGGACGGGCTGGTCGAGATCGGCCGGAAGCTGGGCATCCCGCCGGTCGTCACGAACGACTCGCACTACACGCGCGAGCCGGACGCGCAGGCGCAGGACATGCTGCTGTGCATCCAGACGGGCAAGACCCTGGCCGACCAGGACAGGTTCAAGTTCGAGGGCACCGGCTACTTCATCAAGCCCGCCGCCGAGATGTACCGGCAGGACAGCAGCGACCTGTGGCAGGAGGGCTGCCGTAACAGCCAGCTGCTGATCGCGGACCGCGTCGACGCCAGCGGCATGTTCGAGTACCGCAACCTGATGCCGCGGTTCCCGCTCCCGGAGGGCTTCGACTCCGAGGCCGAGCTGTTCGCCGCCGAGGTGTGGAAGGGCATGGACCGCCGCTATCCGGGCGGCTACGACGAGCAGCGGCGCAAGCAGGCCGAGTACGAGATCGGCATCATCTGCCAGATGGGGTTCCCCGGCTACTTCCTCGTGGTCGCCGACTTCATCATGTGGGCGAAGAACAACGGGATCGCGGTCGGCCCCGGCCGCGGCTCCGCGGCGGGCTCGATCGTCTCCTACGCGCTGGGCATCACCGACCTGGATCCGATCGTGCACGGGCTGATGTTCGAGCGGTTCCTCAACCCGGAACGCCTGTCCATGCCCGACATCGACGTGGACTTCGACGAGCGCGGGCGCGGCGACGTGATCAGGTACGTGACCCAGAAGTGGGGTTCGGACCGGGTGGCGCAGATCGTCACCTTCGGCACGATCAAGGCGAAGGCCGCGATCAAGGACTCCTGCCGGGTGCTCGGTCATCCCTACGCGCTGGGGGACCGGATCACCAAGGCGTTCCCGCCGATGGTCCTGGGCAAGGACATCTCGCTCTCGGCAATTTTCGACGAAAAGCACGAGCGCTACGCCGAGACCGCCGAGCTCCGCTCGATGTACGAGGGCGAGGCCGAGGTCAAGCAGGTCATCGACACCGCGCGCGGCATCGAGGGCCTGATCCGCCAGCCGGGCGTGCACGCGGCCGGGGTGATCATGTGCGCCGAGCCGCTGACCGACCACATCCCGGTCTGGACCAGGCACGCGGACGGCGCGGTCATCACGCAGTTCGACTATCCGACCTGCGAAGACCTCGGCCTGCTGAAGATGGACTTCCTCGGCCTGCGCAACCTGACGATCATGGCCGATGCCATCGCGGCGATCGGGAAGAACCGGGACATCTCCATCGAATTGCTGAGCCTGCCCCTGGACGACAAGCCCACCTACGACCTGCTGGCGCGCGGTGACACGCTCGGCGTGTTCCAGCTGGACGGCGGGGCGATGCGCTCGCTGCTCCGGATGATGAGGCCGGACAACTTCGAGGACATCTCCGCCGTGAACGCCCTGTACCGGCCCGGTCCGATGGGCGTCAACTCGCACATCAACTACGCCCTGCGCAAGACCCGTCGGCAGGAGATCACCCCGATCCACCCGGAGCTGGAAGAGCCCCTCAAGGAGGTGCTTGCGCCCACCTACGGCCTGATCGTCTACCAGGAGCAGGTGCAGAAGGCGGCGCAGATCCTGGCCGGCTACTCGCTCGCCCAGGCCGACCTCCTGCGCCGCGCCATGGGCAAGAAGAAGAAGGAGATCCTGGACAAGGAGTTCGTCCCGTTCCAGGCGGGCTGCCGGGAACGCGGCTACTCCGACCAGGCGATCCAGGCGATCTGGGACGTGCTCGTCCCCTTCTCCGGGTACGCGTTCAACAAGTCGCACACCGCCCCGTACGCCCTCATCGCGTACTGGACCGCGTACCTGAAGGCGAATTATCCGGCCGAGTACATGGCCGCGCTGCTCACCTCCGTAGGCGACGACAAGGACAAATCGGCGCTGTACCTGAACGAGTGCCGCAAGATGGGCATCAAGGTGCTGCCGCCCGACGTCAACGAGTCGGTGGCGACGTTCGCCGCGGTCGGGCGGGACGTCAGGTTCGGCCTGGCGGCGATCCGAAACGTGGGCACGAACGTGGTGGAGGCGATCATCGCGGCGCGCAAGTCGAAGGGCGGGTTCACCGCGTTCGCGGACTTCTTGCGCAAGGTGCCGCTGGTGGTGTGCAACAAGCGCGTGATCGAGTCGCTGATCAAGGCGGGCGCGTTCGACTCGCTCGGGGACGCGCGCAAGGGCCTGGTGCTTGTGCACGAGCAAGCCGTCGACGCCGTGCTCGACCTCAAGCGCAACGAGGCGATCGGGCAGGACTCGCTGTTCGGGGACGATGCCGAGGCGGAGGCGGTCTTCGACGTGCCGGTCCCGGACGGGGAGTGGGAGAAGTCCACGCGGCTGAACTTCGAGCGCGAGATGCTCGGGCTCTACGTCTCTGATCACCCGCTGTTCGGCGTCGAGCACATCATCGCCGCGGAAAGTGACTGCTCACTGTCCGACCTGACGGGCGAAGACACCGACCGACCCAGCGGCGGCCGGCCCGACGCGCAGATCGTCAAGGTGGGCGGCATCCTGTCCGGGGTGCAGCGGAAGGTGACCAAGCAGGGCAACCAGTGGGCGGCCGCCACCCTGGAGGACCTCGCCGGGGCGATCGAGGTGATGTTCTTCCCCCAGACCTACGCCGCCTACGCCGCCTCGATCACCGAGGACGCGGTGGTCGTGGTGAAGGGCCGGGTCGACCGTCGAGACGACGCGCCCAAGCTGATCGCCATGGACCTGACCGTCCCCGATCTGTCGGTCGCGGACTCCGCCCCTTTCGTCGTGTCTCTGCCGGTGGCCAGGTGCGTGCCGCCGGTGGTGGAGCGGCTCAAGGAGGTACTGGTCACCCACCCGGGGCCGACCGAGGTGCACCTGCGGCTCCGCGGGCCCGAGCGCACGACGATCGTGCGCCTTGACGACCGGCTCCGGGTCGCGACCTCGCCCGCCCTGATCGGCGACCTCAAGCAGCTACTCGGCCCGGCCTGCGTCAGCTAGGCTCCGGGCCGATCAGCTGGTCGAGGAACGTCCGGTACATCCGCAGCGTCTCGCGCAGCGTCTCGGTATCGGCGGCCGATGTGGTGTCCCACCGGCCGCGCAGGCCGCGCTGCCGTTCGGCGATCGCCGCCTCGAGCCTGGCGGCCACCTGCGCGAGGACGTCGGCGGCCTCGGTCACCGAGGCGTGCGGGTCGTCGACGAACTTGTACTGGATCCGGTGCCACTGCGCCCGGACGTCCGTCGAGTCCGTGATCAGGTTGGCGTACCCGCTCTCGCCGAGGCCGAGCGTGGTCCCGGACTCGCCGGGCCGCAGCTCCGCCTCCGCCACCGCAGCAGCCGGAGCCGCCACCGCAGCCGGAGCCGCCACCGCAGCCGGAGCCGCCTCGGTAGCCGGAGCCGCTTCCGCAGCCAGAGCCGCCGCGGCGGCCGGAGTTTCCGGGGCGTCCGGAGCGGCGTGCCTGCCCGTGGCGCCGTCCGGCTCCTCGGCCAGGGCGATCGGAACCGTCGGGATCGACCCTGCGGACGGCCGCGGCGTGCCGAACACGGCCGGCTGCGTCATCGAGGGATCCGTGGGTTCATGGCTATCCGGAGCCGCCTGGTCGCCCGGCTCTTCCCCTGCCTGTCCGGCTGAGGCCGAGGGGGCGGTCTCAGACTCAGCCGCCGGAGCGCTCGCGCTGGCCACCGTGCCCTCGGCAGTACCGGCGGCGGGGTCATCAGCGGACCCGTCCTCCTCGTCATCCCAGTAATCACGCCCGGCGTCGGGGCTGCTCACCGCGACCGCCTCGTCCGTGCGCGCGTCTTCCTCTTCCTGGCTGGCGGGCTGCTCGGGCTCATCGGACTGGGTGGCGGCCGCACCGGGCTGATCTCCGCGCAGCGCCGAGGCCACCTTCTGGAAGTGGGTCATCGGCGGGGCCTGGCCGGCCCCGGGCGCGCCGGACTCGGAGTCCGGCACGACCTCGCCGCGGACCACGTAGCCGGCGGGCCGCTGCTGGCCCCACGAGTCCTGCGTCATGGGATTCCCCTTTCTTCCTGGTGAGGGCTAGCGGGCCGAACCCGCGGTACGGGCGCTGCGTGGTGCGGGAATTGCTCGCCGGTTCAGGCCGTTGGCCGGCGCACCGAGCAGATCTTCGAACAGCGCGCGGCAGCGGATCAGGGCCTTCCTCAGGTCTTCCGTGCTCGCGGACTCCAGCTTGACCTCGCGCACCTGCCGGTACCCGTGCAGGCCAGCGGCGTGGTAGACGGACAGCGCCTCCAGGCTGGCCTCGAGGTCGTCGACCGGGTAGCCGCGAGTCCGCATGACATCCCAGATCAGCGTGTCGGCCCCGGACACGGCCTCGGCCGGTGAATCGACGAACTGCTCCTGGATCGCGGTCCAGTTATCGATATAGCTCGCCTGCCGCTCGGCCGGCAGCGGGCGGATGCCGAGTTCCTCGGCCCGCCGCTGCCGCGCGGCAAGCTCGGCTTCGGCCTTCTTGCTCCCCAGTTCCTTGACCAGGCGGTCGTATTCGGGACCGAACTGGCGGCGCATCCTCGCCCGCCGCATCTGGGCGACGGCGGCCGCAGCAACGGCCGCCACGACGATGAGCGCGATGACGACGACGATCGCGATGATCGCTCCACTCGACATGACTACCTCCCGTGAGGGTCGAATCGCCCATCCGACTCCCCCGGTTAGGCCGGGCTAAACAGGACAGCGGGACCGGAAACACCGGGCTCACGGGCACCCTCGCCCCATCGTGTCACCCGCTCCGGCGGGTGCGCCGACCGGCCCCCCGCAGGAATGACGGGTACGATCATGCGGAGCGAATTCGGCGTTGAGGGAGGACCGACGAAGGGGCGACTGGCGGCGTTCGCGGTGGCGCTCGCGGGCAGCGCGGTACTCGGCGTCGTGGCCGGGCTCATCTGGGCCACCGTCGCGCCGCGGGCGCTGCTGCAGGAGGTCGCCCGCGGCGAAGCCCAGCTCGTGAACACCGAGAGCAACGCGTACATCTCCGCGGACGCCTGGTTCTGCGTGATCGTCGCGGTGGGCGGGCTGATCACCGGCGTGCTCGGCTACCGCCTCCTGGTCCGCCGCGCCGGCTGGGCGGCGGCCGCCGGGCTGGTGCTCGGCGCGCTGGCCGCCTCGCTGGTCACGCTCTGGGTGGGGGACAACATGGGGCTGGGGACGTACAACCACCAGCTCGCGACCAGCGCGGTCGGGGCCTTCTTCAACTCCTCGCTCGCGCTCGGGGCCAAGAGCGGGCTGGTGTTCTGGCCGCTCCTCACCTCGCTCGCCATCCTGCTCGCCGAGACCGGTGGCCGCGGATCGGGCAAGCCACTGGCCAGCGTCGTCCGCCCCGGCGATCCCGACTGGCCCGGCGGGCACGCTCCGTAGACTAGGCGAGTGATTTCCCGAATCGACCTGCGCGGGCGCGCGCCGGGTGACCTCAGCCGTTCCGCCCTGGCCGGCCAGCTGCCGCGGGCCGCCACCGACGTCGAAGCCGCCGTGGCCCAGATCCGCCCCGTCTGCGATGACGTCAGGCGTCGCGGCGCGCAGGCGGTGCGCGAGCACACGGCCCGCTTCGACGGGGTCGACCTGGCCAGCACGCTGGTGCCGCCCGAGGCGCTGGACGCGGCCCTGGCCGGGCTCGACCCGGAGGTCAGGCGCGCCCTGGAGGAGGCGGTCCGCCGGACGAGGCGGGTGCACGGCGCGCAGCTCCCGGCCGAGACCAGCACCCAGGTCACCGGCGGCCTCACCGTCACCGGCCGCTACATCCCGGTCGGCCGGGCCGGGGTGTACGTGCCGGGCGGCCTGGTGGCCTACCCCTCCTCGGTGGTGATGAACATCGTCCCGGCCCAGGTCGCCGGCGTCGGTTCCATCGCCGTGGCATCGCCCCCGCAAGCCGCCCAGGATGGCCTGCCGCACCGGTCCGTGCTGGCCGCGTGCGCCCTGCTCGGGGTGCGCGAGGTCCACGCGGCGGGCGGGGCGCAGGCGCTGGCCATGTTCGCCTTCGGCACCGCCGACTGCGCGCCCGTAGACGTCATCACCGGACCGGGCAACGTCTACGTCGCCGCCGCCAAGCGGGTACTGCGCGGCGTGGTGGGGACCGACGGCGAGAACGGGCCCACCGAGGTGGCGATCATCGCCGACGACAGCGCCGACCCCGTCCACGTGGCCGCCGACCTGATCGCGCAGGCCGAACACGACGAGCTCGCGGCCTGCCTCCTCATTACCCCGAACGCCGATCTCGCCGGGCGCACCGTGGCCGAACTCGGCCGCCAGGTCCGCCAAACCAGGCACCGCGAGCGGGTCGAACAGGCGCTGCGCGGCCAGTCCGCGTGCGTCCTCGTCGATGACCTCGACGCGGCGCTCGCGGTGAGCGACGCGTGGGCGCCCGAGCACCTGGAGATCCAGACCAGGGACGCGGCCAAGCTGGCGGCGCGCGTCACCAACGCGGGCGCGGTGTTCGCGGGCCCGTACGCGCCGGTGTCGCTGGGGGATTACCTGGCCGGCTCCAACCACGTGCTGCCGACCGGGGGCACCGCGCGGCACACCAGCGGCCTGTCCGTCTTCCCGTTCCTGCGGCTGGTCAACGTCATCGAGTGCGACCGCCAGGCGCTGGCCGCCACGGCGCCGCTCATCGACGCGCTCGGCGGCGCGGAAGACCTGGGCGCGCACGTGGCGGCCGTCCGGGTCCGCGTGCCGAAGGAAAACGGGCCGGAGTCAGCGAAATGAGGGAGTCACCACCGCCCGTTCGGGATGACCTGACCGACCTGCATCCGTACGGCGCGCCGCAGATCGACGTGCCGATCCGGCTGAACACCAACGAGAATCCCTACCCGCCCAGCCCGCGCCTGCAGCGGGCCATCGCGGACGCGGTGGCACGGGCCGCCGCGACGCTGAACCGCTACCCGGACCGCGACGCGGTGGAGCTGCGCAAGGACCTGGCCGACTACCTCGGGCACGGGCTGACCGCCGGCCACGTGTGGGCGGCCAACGGGTCGAACGAGATCATCCAGCAGCTCCTGCAGGCCTTCGGCGGCCCGGGGCGGCGGGCGCTGGGGTTCGAGCCGAGCTACTCCATGCACCCGCTGATCACCAGGGTGACCTGCACCGAATGGGTGGCGGCCGACCGCGACGAGGACTTCGGCCTGGACTCGGGCCGCGCCGCCCGCGCGGTCGCCGACGCGCGGCCCAGCGTCGTCTTCCTCACCTCGCCGAACAACCCGACGGGGACCTCCGCCCCGCTCAGCGTGATCACGGCCATCTGCGACGAGGCGCCCGGCCTGGTGGTGGTGGACGAGGCGTACGCGGAATTCGCACGCGAGGGGTCGCCGAGCGCGCTCGGCCTGCTGCCCCGCTACCCGCACCTCGTGGTCTGCCGGACGATGTCCAAAGCGTTCGCCATGGCCGGCACCAGGCTCGGCTACCTGGCCGGCGCCCCCGAGGTCATCGAGAAGCTCCTGCTCGTGCGGCTGCCGTACCACCTGTCCGCCGTCACCCAGGCGGTGGCCCGGGCCGCGCTCGCCCACGCCGGCGAGCCGCTGGCCACCGTGGCCACGCTGCGCGCCGAACGGGACGCGCTGGTCGGCTGGCTCAGGCAGCGCGGGCTGGCGGTGGCCGATTCCGACGCAAACTTCGTCCTGTTCGGCGAGTTCGCCGACCGGCACCTCCTCTGGCAGGCGCTGGTGGACCGCGGCGTGCTGATCCGCGAGGTCGGCCCGCCAAACTGGCTGCGCGTCTCGGTTGGGACGCCGGAGGAGATGGCCGCGTTCCGGACGGCACTTGACGCGGTAATGGGAGGGTCGTGACAAACCGAACGGCGCGGGTGGAGCGCGTCACCCGCGAGACGCAGATCCTCGTCGAGCTCGACCTCGACGGCACCGGGAAGGTCGAGGTCGGCACCGGGGTCCCCTTCTTCGATCACATGCTCGCCCAGCTCGGCAAGCACGGCTGCCTGGACCTGACCGTCCGCGCCGAGGGCGACATCGAGATCGACGCGCACCACACGGTGGAGGACACGGCGATCGCCCTCGGCCAGGCGCTGCGCGAGGCGCTGGGCGACAAGGCGGGCATCACGCGGTTCGGCGACGCGCTGGTCCCGCTGGACGAGACGCTGGTCCAGGCCGCGGTGGACCTATCGGGGCGCCCCTACGTGGTGCACCACGAGCCCGCCGGGATGGCGCCGCTCATCGGCACCTACGACACCACGCTGACCAGGCACTTCTTCGAGTCGCTGGCCAGCTCCGCGGGAATCTGCCTGCACGTGCGGGTCTTCGAGGGCCGCAACCCGCACCACATCGTGGAGGCCCAGTTCAAGGCGGTGGCCCGCGCGCTGCGCACCGCCGCCGCGCCGGACCCGCGAGCCGGCGGCATCCCGAGCACCAAAGGGGTGCTCTAGTGGCGTCCCCCCGCGAGCCAAAGGGGCGCGGTGCTGCCTGGACTGAGAAGCGACGAAGGAGCGACGAGGGAAGGCGGCACCTTAAAGCGCCCCGGAGGCGAGCGGGGAGAAGAGTGGTCGTGCTCGACTACGGGTCGGGGAACCTGCGCTCGGCGCAGCGCGCGCTCGAGCGGGTCGGCGCCGAGGTCCAGGTGACCGCGGATGCCGACGCCGCGCTGGAGTGCGACGGGCTGGCCGTGCCCGGCGTGGGCGCGTTCGCGGCCTGCATGGCCGGGCTGCGGGCGGTGGGCGGCGACAAGCTGATCGCGCGGCGCGCCGAGCTCGGGCGCCCGGTGCTCGGCATCTGCGTGGGCATGCAGGTCCTGTTTACCGCCGGGGTGGAGCACGGGGCCTGGACGCCGGGCTGCGCGGCCTGGCCCGGCACGGTCGAGCGGCTGGACGCCGGCGTGCTCCCGCACATGGGGTGGAACACCGTGTCCGCGGCCCCGGCCTCGGCGCTATTCGCCGGAATCCCGGACGGCACGCGGTTCTACTTCGTGCACTCCTACGCGCTGCGTTCGGCCGGGGCGGTCGACCTGGCCGGCGCCGGCGCGCTCGTCTCGTGGGCCGAGCACGGCGAGCGCTTCGCCGCCGCCGTCGAGCATGGGGTGATCTCCGCGACCCAGTTCCACCCGGAGAAGTCCGGCGACGCCGGCGCCGTCCTGTTGGCCAACTGGCTGGGGACGCTTTGACATCCTCCCCTGCCTGAAAGCGAGGGATTCCAGCCGTTCACGTCCGGTTAGGAGGCAAGCAGTTGAGGTTCGCGGTTCGCAGGCCCGGCATTCCGGAGGCCTCCCCGCGCAGTCACCGCATGCCCTGCGGCGATGTTCCGTGCCGCGTTCACGTCAGCGTTGAGCGTGAAATTGCAGGCCACGCAGCTGAAGAGGGCTTGGCTCTTGCGGCTCTCCGCTGCGACGTGCCCGCACGTGCTGCAGCGCTGCGAGGTGAACGCGGGATTGATCTTCTCGACACGGCCGGGGGCCTTGTCCTCCAGCCTGCGCACCAGCAGGCCCCAGCCCGATCGCAGGATCTGGCGGTTCAGCCCGGCTTTCTGGCGGACACGCCGGCCCGGATCGACCGATGTGCCCCGGGCGGACCGGGTCATGTTCTTAATCTGGAGGTCTTCCAGCCTGATCAGGTCGAACCGCCGGGCGATCCGGGTGCTGGCCTGTTCCGCCCAGTCCTTGCGCCGATCCGTCTGGCGGGCTGTCAGCCGGGCGATGGCCAGCCGGACCCGCCCGCGCCGGTTCGAGCCACGCCGGGTGCGGGCGAGCTTGCGCTGCAGGCGCCGCATCCGCTGGCGCTCCTGGGCGGTCAGGCCGGGGACGTGCAGCAGGTCCCCGGTCGACAAGGCCGCGGACACCGTCACGCCCAAGTCGATGCCGACGACCTGGCCGTTGCGCGGCGCCGACACGGGCTCGGGGATCACGGCGAACGCGACATGCCAGCGTCCGGCCCGGTCCATGGTCACCCGGTAGGACTTCGCGCCCGCCGGCACCGGCCGGGACCAGCGGAACCGCACCCAACCCGCCTTCGGCACCCAGACCTCGGCGATCTTCCGGGACAGCCGCCGCACGTCCCACTGTCGGCCGCGCTTGCCCACGATCCGGAACCCCTCATCCCGGCCGGCCTTGCGCCAAGTCGGCCGCCGCGCCGGGTTACCCGGATCGAAGAACGCCTTCAGCGCCTGGGCGAAGTCGCGCAGCGCCTGCTGCTGCACCATCTGGGAGCCGGCAGCCAGCCACGGATTCTCCCCGCGGGCGGCGGTAAGCTGTCGGCACTGCTCCGGGTAGCCCGGCGCGCCCGCCCGGCCCGGGCGCCAGTGCTGGTGCTGCTCCACGGCCAAATTCCAGGTGAACCGGGCGTGGCCGCAATGGTCCCGCAGCACCGCCTCTTGGGCGGGCGTGGGGAGCAGCCGGTACCGGGACATGCGAACATACTAGCGAACAGGACCGACATTTCCGGGGAGGTGAAGCGGTGTTTCCTCCCCGGCCCGAAGGCCAGGACCGCCACGCCGCGATCCCGATGACCGCCCTGGAACTGCTGCCGGCCGTGGACGTGACGGACGGGCAGGCGGTCCGGCTCGTCCAGGGCGTGGCGGGCAGCGGGCGCGAGTACGGCGACCCGATCGAGGCCGCGCTCGGCTGGCAGCGGGCCGGGGCGTCTTGGATCCACCTCGTGGACCTGGACGCGGCCTTCGGGCGCGGGTCGAACGCAGGCCTGCTGGCGGACGTGGTGCGCCGGGTCGACGTGGCCGTCGAGATGTCCGGCGGCATCAGGGACGACGACTCGCTGTCCCGCGCCCTCGGGTCCGGCTGTGCCCGGGTCAACATCGGCACGGCGGCGCTGGAGAACCCGGACTGGGTGCGTTCGGTCATCGCCCGGCACGGCGACCGGATCGCGGTCGGGCTGGACGTGCGCGGCACCCGGCTGGCCGC
>Ga0187818_10001027_pt1 | contig 10972 bp, 8 predicted proteins | sample NC_wetland_sal_i_14_FD_130581 | JGI IMG/M metagenome (GOLD analysis project Ga0187818, IMG submission 130581) | Wetland sediment microbial communities from Neuse River Estuary, North Carolina, USA - SO4_3 | ecosystem: Environmental > Aquatic > Freshwater > Wetlands > Sediment | place: USA: North...
CGCCGCTGCGACGTTGCCCTCGCGCATCAGTACCTGGGCCTTGCCGGCATGGGCCAGGGCGAACCCGGGGTCGGCGGCGATGGCGCGGTCAAAGGCCTCGAGCGCGCCCGGGTAGAGCGTTAGCGCTAGATCGCAGCCCTGAACGTAGGCATCGCGCGCGGCAGAGGAGGTGATGGACAAGGCGAGGCCGTATCGATCCGCCAGCATGATGGTTCCCCCTCAACTGTGTCGGCGGACAGCATACGGTGCCGTTGACCTCGCGCGAAAGGGGTTCGCCCGCCACAAACGATGCGCCTGGTTTCACCGTCCCCTTCAGGCCGCCGCGGGGCCGCGGCCCGGAATGGCTATCGAGGCCGCCGCCGCTCTTGGCGATGCGCCGGGGGCCGAGCCGGCGCTGCGCGACGCCCCGGACTCTACCGGATGATCGGCGCCACCGGCCACGCCGAACGCCTGGGGGCGGGAGATCGCGCCTTGAGCGGAGACCCAGAAGAGATTTCTAGTTGGCCGGCGTCGCGTCGCCGTAGACTAGCGCGCTTTAGGGTCGAGAACGGGGAGGAGGATAGACGCGTGTGGCCTACGAACCTCTTAACCGAGAGACTGAACCTCAGATGGCCGATTCTTCAGGCACCGATGGGCAGCGCGAGCACGCCGTCATTGGCGGCGGCGGTGACCAATGCGGGAGGGCTTGGCGGTCTCGGCATGTGGAATCGAAGCGCCGAGCAAGCCGCGCGCCGCATCGCCGGGTTTCGCCAGCAGAGCGGCGGCAGCCTCAACGTCAATTACCCGATTTGGCCCGATCCAGGCTGTGCGCCCGAGATCAGCGCGGCGATGCGGGAACATCTGCAGGCCCGATACGACGCCCATGGTTTGGGTCGCGTGCCCGAGCCGACAGGCACAGTCAGTGACGTTGGCCCCGAGCACGTCGCGCTGTTGCTGGAAACAAAGCCGGAGGTCGTGAGCTTCCATTTCGGTTTGCCGGACATCGAGGTGATCCGCACTCTCAAGTCGGCGGGGATCTTCATCATGTCGAGCGCGACGACGGTGGCCGAAGCGCGGTTGCTCGAGCAAAGGGGGGTTGACGCGATCATCGCGCAGGGGACCGAAGCGGGGGGCCATCGCGCTACCTTCACCGGTGTCGACATGAGCATGCAGCCCGGCTTGTTCTCACTGCTACCGCAAGTCGTCGACGCGGTGCGGGTTCCGGTCATCGCCGCCGGCGGGGTGGCTGACGGGCGCACCGCAGCGGCCGCATTCATGCTCGGCGCCAGTGCTGTGCAGATCGGCACCGCTTTTCTGCGTTGCGAGGAAGCCGACGTGCGTGACGCGCATCGGGCCGCCCTCGCCGCGGCGGACGATGCCTGTACCGTCGTCACCGATGTGATCAGTGGGAGGCCGTGTCGCTATATCCGCAACGAGCTGATCGACGATCTGTTGGTATCCGGGCTGCAACCGCTTCCGGTCCCGGCGCAACAAAGCCTCACCGCGAGGCTGGGTGACACAGGAAACCGCGAGTGGACGGCTCTGACGGCCGGGCAATCGGCGGCGCTCTCACGAGCCACGAAGGCAACAGAACTGGTCGAGTGCTTGGCCGAGGAGACGACGCAGCGTCTGCGCGCCTTCGCCTGAAGTCCTAAAGCAGTATTCGATCAAATCCGATCAGCCATTCACCGTCATTCCCGCGCAAGCGGGAATCCAGGGCAAGCAATAGCATTAGGTCCCGGATCAAGTCCCGCGCAGGCTCTGGGCCCCGCTTTCGCACAACGCCGTCGCAACGGATGTTGGAACAGGGTGATTGGTCCTTGCTGGACGCGGTGCGCGGCCGGCCAAGGATGTGCGCGACGTTGACGACACCGGAACCTGACGTGACCGCAGAGGCAAGGCCCAACGCCGTCCGACCGACAGACGAGATCGTCGATGTTCTGATCATCGGCGCCGGCGCCTCCGGTATTCGAACCCGCGTGACAACCCCGGCTAGCGTACTCGCCTATGCTAAAGTCGAACTCGTCGCCTGCCGGCCGGGGGGCCGACCGCTCACTCATCTCCGCGTAGGCGCTGCGAGGGTTTTCGAGCCGATCGGCGTGTTGGGTCCTCTTCACCGATCCGGGGGCCGCGCTCGGTGCTCTCTGCTCTTGTCGCCAGAACGATAGGCGGATAGGCGGAATGCCCACTCCGGTTGCCATTGCGGTCACCTCGCGCCGTTGGATCGGCTTCGTCGCGATGAGCATCGGCATGTTCATGGCGGTACTCGATATCCAGATCGTTGCCAGCTCACTGCCCGAGATTCAGGCGGCGTTGTACATTCCGCTCGATCGTCTCGGCTGGGTGCAGACCGCTTACCTCTCAGCCGAGATCGTGGCGATCCCGCTCACCGGATGGATCACCAGCACCTTGTCGACGCGCGGCGCCTTTGTCGTTTGCGTTCTCGGGTTCATCGCGGCGAGCGCGGCGTGTGCGGGGGCTAGCGGGTTCTGGTGGCTCGTTGCGGCGCGTGTCGCACAGGGGTTTTTCGGCGGGTTCTTGATCCCGCTGGTCTTCTCGGCCGTGTTCCTGATGTTTGCTGACGGTCCCGCGCGGGTACGGGCGACGATGATCGCCGGATTGATGGCGATGCTGGCGCCGACACTCGGACCGACGGTCGGCGGCTTCATCACCGATCGCTATTCATGGCATTGGCTGTTTCTGATCAATGTGCCACCGGGAATTGCGGTGGCGGGACTGGCTGCCTGGGCAGTTTCGGCCGACCAGGGCGAAGGGCGCCAGAGTGGCAAGACCGATCTGACCGCGGCGCCGCTACTGGCTGTTTTCCTGGCCGGGCTGCAGGTCGTGTTGAGCGAGGCCGCGACACAGGGCTGGAGCAGCCCAGCGATGCTCGTGACGATGCTGCTATCCCTTTGCAGCGGTGCAATCACTGTGTGCCGCTGCCTAAGACATCCCGTGCCGCTGGTACATCTGTCGGCCTTCCGGCAGCGTAATTTCGCTCTGGGCTGCGCGTTTAGCTTTGCCCTCGGCGCCGGACTGTATGGTGCGACATTTCTGCTGCCGCTGTTCCTCGGCGTCGTCCGCCACCACGACCCCCTCGAGATCGGCCTGATCATGATGGTGACCGGCGCCGCGCAGCTGATAGCCGCGCCGATAGCGACGCTTCTCGAACGACGCAGCGATGCGCGACTGTTGACTGCCTGCGGCTACGGGTTGCTTACCGCCGGGCTCATCGGCAACGGCTTCCTGGAGCCGGCAGACGATTTCTGGGGCCTGGCCTGGCAGCAGGCGGCGCGCGGCACGGCATTCATGTTCTGCCTGCTGCCAACCACCTCGTTGGCCCTGGGCACACTCGCGCCGGCCGAGGTGGCAAACGCGAGCGGCCTCTTTAACCTGATGCGCAATCTTGGCGGTGCGATCGGTCTGGCTGTCATCGACACGCTAATCCAGCAGCGGGTACCGACCCATATCGCCACGGTTGTCCATCAGCTGCAGGCAGGCGATCCGCAGACTGCACGATTCGTCGGGCTGCCGCTTGACCAATTCACCGGACGCCCAGTCGGCCCGGTCGACCAAGGGACGCGCGATCTCATCGCGCCGCTGGTCGAGCATGCCGGTCTCACGCTGGCGCTTAACGAGGCGTGGCTCATGCTGGGAGGAGTTGTCCTCCTATCGCTCATCGCCGCGCCGTTCCTGAGCCGGCAGCAGCCAACGGCGGATTAGCGTCAACCTCGGCGGTTCGATAGGCCTTTGCGGCGCGCCGGCGTTATCCTCATTCCGGGGCAGATGGCGGCGGCACCAGGGGCGCCGATCAGCTGCCGCCGACACCGCGGCCGACCATCTTTTTTGGATCGACGATTTCGTCGAACTGTGTTTCGTCGATGGCGCCGGATTGGAGGGCGGCCTCCTTCAGGCTCAGCCCCTCGGCATTCGCCTTGTGGACGATTGCGGCCGCCTTGTCGTAGCCGATCACCGGGCTGAGCGCGGTCGCCAGCATCAATGAGCGCGCGACCGCCTCATCGATGCGCTTCCGGTTGAGCTCAGTCCCCTCGACCGAGAACGCCCGCAGCTTGTCGCAGGCATCGCCGAGGATGCCGGCCGAATGGAGAAAATTGTTGATGACGATCGGGCGCATCGCGTTGAGCTCGAAATTGCCCTGGCTGCCGGCGAAAGCGACGGCATTGTCCTCACCGATCACCTGGATGCAGACCATCACCATCGCCTCCTGCTGGGTCGGGTTGACCTTGCCCGGCATGATCGATGAGCCCGGCTCGTTCTCCGGCAACAGCAGTTCGCCGAGGCCGCAGCGCGGCCCTGAGGCGAGCCAGCGCATGTCGTTGGCGATCTTCATCGATGCCACGGCGAGACCGCGCACCGCCGCCATCGCCGCGACCATGGCGTCGAGCGAGCCCTGCGCGGCGAATTTGTTGGGCGCGGTGACAAAGGGGTAGCCGGTCAGCTCGGCGATCTTCGCGGCCATGTCGCGGCTGAAATTGGCCGGCGCATTGAGCCCGGTGCCGACCGCGGTGCCGCCGGCCGCGAGCTCGAACAGCCCGGTCTCGCAGGCGCGGATGCGGCCGAGCGCGTCGCGGATCTGATGGGCCCAGCCCGACCATTCCTGACCCACGGTCAGCGGCACAGCGTCCATCAGGTGGGTGCGCCCGATCTTGACCACGTCGGTCCATTCTTTTGCCTTGGTCTCGATCGCCGCGGCCAGCGCCTCGGCCTGCGGCAGCAGGTGCTCCTCCAGCTCGAGCACCGCGGCGATATGCATCGCTGTCGGGAAGGTGTCGTTCGACGATTGCCCGAGATTGACGTCGTCGTTCGGGTGCACCGGGGATTTGCTGCCGATCTCTCCGCCGAGCAGCTGGATCGCACGGTTCGCCAGCACCTCGTTGATGTTCATGTTGGATTGCGTGCCAGAGCCAGTCTGCCAGACACGGAGCGGGAAATGCTCGTCGAGCCGGCCGCCGATCGCCTCGTCGGCGGCGCGCACGATCGCCTCGGCCTTCCAGGGCGCGAGGCGACCGGAAGCGGCGTGGAGCATGGCCGCCGCCTTCTTGACGTAGCCGTAGGCGTGATAGAGGCGCCGCGGCATGCGGTCGTCGCCGATCGCGAAATACATCAGGCTGCGCTGGGTCTGCGCCCCCCAATAGCGGTCGGCCGGAACGTCGATCCCGCCCATCGCGTCGATCTCGTGCCGCTGGCCGGTGGCGTCGATGCCGATCGGGATATCGTGGATGACAGGGTGCGCCTGAACGGTCATGCCATCGATCCTTTTCCGTCGCCGGCTGTTGCGAGAGAGCCGAAAAACGTCGCCTTGATCGAGGCAAAGGATGCACGAACGCGGCAAGGGATGCACGGCGGACGAGGGTACGCTCAGTTGTGCGGAACGATCGAACCCGTCGAGTGTTGATTGCACCGGGATCGTGCGACTTAGAGGAGAAGCAATGTCGCGGGCTGGGCGGTTGATCGTGCTCTGGGGCGCTGCGCTGGCGCTGGCCGGCTGCGGCGTGACGCCGGGGTGTCGGGCGGTGAGCACCGGGGCGCTGGGAGCTGGGACCGGCGCCGCGATCGCCGCGATCGCCGGTGGGCCGGTCGGCCTTGGCGCGGCGATCGGCGGGGCGACCGGGGTGCTTGGCGGCGCGGCAACCCCGCCGCACGCGGCCTATCTCGGACCCTCGCCGTTTTGCTACTGATCGGCTGAGACCGCGACTACCCGAGGCAGGCCAAGGACATGACTACGCGAACGACTCGGTGATCGCCGAGTAGACTAGCGTGCGCAGGTCGCGGCGCAGCGTCAGGCGCGCTTCGCTGCCGATCACCTGGGTCATGAACACGACGGTCAGCGCTTCCTTGGGATCGATCCAGAAGGCAGTCGCCGCTGCGCCTCCCCAGAAATATTCGCCAACAGAGCCGGGCAGGCGGGTTTTCGCGACGTCGACGTTGACCCCGCAGCCGAGCGAAAAGCCGACCCCGGCATAGCCGGATTCGCTGAACATCCCAGGCAGCGCCATGTCGGCGACCTCCTGGCCCTCGGGCAGGTAATTGAGGCTGAACAGCGCGACCGTCTTGGGGCTGAGGATCTGTACCCCGTCGAGCGTGCCGCCGTTCAGCATCATGCGACAGAACCGCAGGTAGTCATGCGCCGTCGACACCAGGCCGCCGCCACCCGATTCGAGCATTGGCGGATTGGCGTAGGTGCTCTCCCGGGCGTCATCCTGCAGCTTCAGCCCGCCGCCCTTGAGTTCGGGCTGGTAGCACGAGGTGAACCGTTCGGTCTTGTCCCCCGGCACATAGAACGCGGTGTCGCTCATGCCGAGCGGCTCGAATAGCCGGGTGCGCAGGAACTCGCCAAAGCTCATGCCGGACAGCTTTTCGACGAGGTAGCCCAAGACGTCGATCGACACCGAATAGTTCCACGCCGTTCCCGGCGAGAAATCGAGCGGGATTTGCGCCAGCTGGTCGATCATCCCCGGCAACCCGCCAGGTGTCTGACGGTCGACCACCTTGGCCCTGCGATAGGCGGCGTCTACGGCGCTGCGCATCATGAAGCCGTAGGTGAGGCCCGAGGTGTGGGTCGCGAGGTCGACGACCTTCATCGGCCGCTGGACCGGTGTCGTCAGAAAGCCCGGCGGCGCATCCGGCAAGAGCGACGGCACGCCGCTGGCGTAAACGGCGAGGTTCTTCCAGGCGGGGATGTGGCTCTGGACGGCGTCGTCGAGGCCGATCAGCCCCTCTTCGACCAGCATCATCAGCGCGACCGCCGTGATCGGCTTGCTCATCGAATAGATGCGGAAGATCGCGTCCTCGCGCAGCTTCTTGCCGCGTTCGAGGTCCATGTGGCCGCAAATGCCGGTATGGACGAGCTGACCCTTGCGATAGACGTAGGTCAGCATGCCGGGCAGATAGCCGCCGTCGACATATCGGCGCTTCATCACGTCATTCAGCCTTGCCAGGCGCGCCGACGACATCCCTACCGTTTCAGGCTTCATCAGTATCCTCCCTCAAGGCGAGCCGCATTTCGAGCATAGAGTCCTCCGAGGCCAAAAGCGAGCAAGCGGCGCGCGGCGGTCAGCCCAATGCGCCCGATTGACGGAGCGCGGCGATCCCCTCGGGCGACATGTCGAGCAGATCGCGCAGCACGGCATCGGTGTCGGCGCCGAGGCCGGGGGCGGGGCCGGAAATCCGGCCGAAGCTGGCACGCCACGGCAGCCCGGGCAGCACGCCGGCGCGATGCCGCTCCCAAAAGCCGCGCTCGCGCAAGTGATGGCTGTCGACGAGGTTGACGGAGTTGGCCAGCGCCGCCGCCGGAATACCGGCATGGAGCAATTCATTGGCGGCTGCCGCGGCGTCCCGCGGCCGCGCCCAGGCGGAGAGGGCGTCGTCGATTGTGCGTTGCTGCTTCACCCGCTCGGCAAATCCGAGCTGGGCCAGCGGTGCCAAGGCCGGGATCAGCGCGCACAAGCATCGCCATTCCTCGTCATCGGTGACGGCGAGGCTGATCCAGTGGTCGTCGCCGGCGCAGCGGTAGGCGCCGTGCGGCGCATGGCGCTCGGAGCGGTTGCCTGCCGGCCGTGACGGGGCCCCGAGCTGCTCCGCCAACAGCGGCTCGGCCATGGTCCACAGCATCGCCTCGAGCATCGAGAAGTCGATCCGCGCCACGCCGCCGAGGCGTCGTCGGTGCCAGAGCGCAGCGGCAGTGATGAAGGCGAGCATCAGGCCGCACATCGGGTCGAGCCACGCCAGCCCCACTCGGGGTGGAATGTCCGGGTGGCGATTGAGCCCGGCGAAACCGGCATAGCATTGCAGCAGCGTGCCGTAGGCCACGGCGCGCGCCTCCGGACCGGTGCGCCCCAGACCGGAGGCCGAGACATAGACCAGGTTCGGATTGACCTGCCGCAAGGCGTCGGCGCCGAGACCCAGCCGGTCCATGACGCTGGTCGCAAAGTTCTCGACCAGGACGTCGGATTTGGCGGCCAGCGCCCGGGCGACGGCGATCGCGTCGGGCTTTTTGAGGTCGAGCACGATGCAGCGCTTTGCCTGGCCGAGGACGGTGTGCAATTCGGACCCGCGGCCGGGGTCGCCGCGCCCCGGCGCCTCGATCTTGATGATTTCGGCCCCCATCGCTGCGAGATAGCGTGTCGCCGTCGGCCCGGCGATGACCCAGCTGAAATCGAGCACGCGGATGCCCGCGAGCGGCATCGGACCAGCGATGCCGGTCGACGGGTCAGGAGTGGGTGCATCCTGCTCGGGCTTCGCAATGCGCAGGCCGAAGGGCGGCCCCGGTACCTCGATCGTTCGCCCGCCGATCTCGATCGGTCGATAGAAGTGGCGGTGCGCGAGCTGCGCCGAACCGAGCTGTTCCACCGGCTCGCGCAGTGGGAAGCTCGGCACATGGGCCGCCTGGGCCAGGTCGGCGATCGTTTGCTTGTCGTAGCCCCGACTCCACTCCGACATCAGGGCGTAAAGCGCATCCCAGTTGGCGACCCGGCCGGATTTGGCAGCAAAACGCGGATCCTTTGCCCATGCCGGCGAACCCATCACGGCGACCCATGCGGCCCATTGATGATCGTCGCGCGGCGAAATCGCGGCGTATCCGTCGCGCGCCGGCAGAATGCAGACAGTGGCGCCGTTGCCATCGGTGAGCCGTTTGCGCGACCAGCTCTTCCCGGACAGCGCGGCGCGCGCCAGTTCGGTTATTGCCAGCGTGGCGAGCGCTTCCTGGATCGATACATCGACCAGAGCGCCCCGCTCCACGGCCATCACCGCATGCATGCCCGCGCAGGCGGCGGCGATCCCGCCGATAAAAGCAGACTGTTCGCCAACCGGGTGGATCGGCGCCTCGTCAAGGTCGTCAACCTGGCCGGTCAGCATCCGGGCGATCCCGCTGGCGAAGAGCAAGGTCAGGTCGCTCGCCGGGTCGTCGGCTTGCGGCCCCTTCTGCCCGAATGGCGAAATCGCGACGATCGCCGCGGTCTGGTTGAACCGGCGAAGTGTGTCCGGGTCGTGCTGTCGCGCGTAAAGCTCGCGCGGCCGCCCTTCGCAGACGATCAGGTCGGCTGCCGCGATCGCTGCGCGTGACGCAGCCGCATTGCCCGAGACGACCGTCTTGCCGTGGTTGAGATGGCGGGCGAGGGGTGTCGCAGCTGCGGGGTCTATGCAAACAACCCGAGCGCCGATGTCGGCGAAAAGACGCCCACATACGGCAGCGGCTAGCCCGCCGCCGATCTGCGCAATCTCAAGTCCGGCCAATACCGACATTTCAAAGCAATTCCAAACCCGCTTCCGTCGCACGGTTTTCGCCGAATGCGCCGCAAACCGCAATGTTGGCCTGGGTTGCGGCGACCGTGCTAAGCTCGCCGCATGCGCGCTAACGGGGTTGCCGGGTCGGTCGCTGCCCTGCGCCGGAAGCTTCGGGCCATCGCCTCGGTAGCTGCTGACGCGGGCGCCACGGCATCCGAGAAGGCCAATGCCGAGGCCTTGAAGAACCGCCTCGAGCAGCGGCTGCGGGAGGCCGGGGTCCCCGCCGGCGACTGGACCGACAAAGCCTTTCGTCTCGGCCGGTGGGCTCGGGAAATGCGGAAAACTGCATCGCCCGCAGCTACGGACGGCGATTGGACGGACCATGCCCGCCGGCTCGGCAAAGCGGTGCGGCGGGGCTACAAGAAATGGTCGTCGGAATGACCGCTCCCGGCACCGGTCGCGGATGAAGACCGGCCCGGTCGCCTTCCGCCGCGCCGCATCGGACGATTTGGCAACGATCGTCGCCTTGCTCGCCGATGATCCGATCGGCCGCGACCGCGAGAACCCCGCGACGACATCGGACGCGAATTACCGCAGCGCTTTCGCGGCGATCGAGCGCGATCCCAACCAGTTTCTCGTGGTTGCCGAACGCGACGGGCAGGTCATCGGCGTGCTGCAGCTCAGCTTCATTCCCGGACTGACCCGGCATGGCATGTGGCGCGGCCAGATCGAGGGGGTGCGCGTCGCCGTCGGCGAACGCGCCAACGGCATCGGGCGGGCGATGCTCGAGTGGGCCGTCGAGGAATGCCGCAGGCGCGGCTGTGGGCTGGTCCAGCTGACCTCGGACAAGCGCCGTTCCGCCGCGCACGGTTTTTACGAGGCCCTTGGCTTTGAGGCGACCCATCAGGGCTATAAGCTCCCCCTTTGATCACAACCGGCGCCAGCCAGGGAGAGCGATGTGGCCATCGATTATCAAAAGCGCGACGGCGTCGCCTACATCACGCTGAATAATCCAGCCAAGGCTAACATCCTCGACAAGGCGACCTCGGACGAGATCTCGGCCGCCTGGATCGATCTCTGGGAGGACCGCGCGATACGCTGCGCGATCCTGACCGGCGCCGGCGACCGGCATTTCTGCGGCGGCCACAACCTGGCGCCGCGCAAGAACATCACCCCCGAGGAACGCGAATACCTGCGCACCCAGCGCATCTTCTGGCCGCTCGCCGGCACCGTGCACGGGCAGCGGACCGGGGTCGACGGGCGGATGGGCGACCATTACCCGCGGGTCTGGAAGCCGGTCATTGCGGCGGTCAACGGCTGGGCCGCGGGGGCGGGGCTCTACATCCTGCTGTCGTCGACCGATATTCGCATCGCCAGCGCCGAGCATGCGCGGTTCAAGTTCGCGCTGACCACCCAGGGTTGGCTCGGCCACGGGCCCGGCGCCAGCCTGTTGGTCAAGCAGCTCCGGTATATCGACGCCATGAAGATGCTGTTGACCGATGATCCCGTCGATGCGGCCGAAGCACTGCGCATCGGGCTCATCAACGAGGTGGTGCCCCACGCGCAGCTGATGGAGCGGGCGGAACAGATCGCCCGGCACATCGTCACGATGCCGCCGGTGGCGCTGCGCATGATGAAGGAGTTCGTCGTCCGCTTCGGCGACTTGCCGACCGACCAGGCGTGGCACGTGCAGAACCTGATCAACAACTTGCTGATCCAGGTGACGACCGACGGGGAGGAGGGGCGC
>Ga0187818_10001028_pt1 | contig 10966 bp, 8 predicted proteins | sample NC_wetland_sal_i_14_FD_130581 | JGI IMG/M metagenome (GOLD analysis project Ga0187818, IMG submission 130581) | Wetland sediment microbial communities from Neuse River Estuary, North Carolina, USA - SO4_3 | ecosystem: Environmental > Aquatic > Freshwater > Wetlands > Sediment | place: USA: North...
ATGTTTTTTACGATCAATCCAACATCGTTCGCGAGTCGATCGGTAGTGTGCGCGACGCGATCATCATCGGGCTAATCCTTTCCGCGGTGATTATTTGGTTGTTTCTACGAGACTGGGGTACGGCATTGGCTACGGGACTCGTAGTTCCCGTGACCATCCTGGTGACTTTCCTCGTGATGAAGATCATGGGGCAGACATTCAACATGATGACTTTGGGAGGCCTGGCGGCAGCGAGCGGACTCGTGGTGGACACCGCGATTGTGGTGGTCGAGAATATCGTTTTGCATCGCGATGGCGGGGAAGGACCGCTGGAAGCCGTCAGCAGCGCCATTAAAGAACTGACAGTTCCGCTCGTGGGCTCTACGCTGACTCCCATTGTCGTGTTTTTGCCTCTCGTCTCGATCACGGGCGTCACAGGGGTTTTCTTCCGCGCTCTGGCAATCGTAATGAGTGTTTCCTTATTGATTTCCCTGGCGCTTGCCCTGGGTTGGACGACCAATCTGGGCACCTTTCTGATTAATCGTAAGGAAATCCCTGAAACAGCCGGAGCAAACCGGGGACTCGAACGTGAAAATAAATTCGCCGACCTTTCACAAGAGGAACAGCTAAAACGCATGATGGCTGCGGAAGAGGCCTCGCTGGAAGGAGGATGGTTCGGGCGCATCATCGGGTTCTATGAGCGCTGGTTGCGCCGTGCGCTGGAGCATCCGGTCTGGCTTGGCGGCTTTTGCGTGATTCTGGTCGCGGTTTCCTATGTCTGTTTTAATCAGCTCGGCAGTGACTTGCTTCCCCACATGGATGAGGGCGGCTTCATCCTCGATTACGTCATGCCTCCTGGGAGTTCTCTCCAGGAAACCAATCGTGTTGTGACGCATGTGGAACAGATCATTCGCGGAGTTCCCGAGGTGGAAAACACGTCGCGGCGGACTGGATTGCAGTTAGGGCTTGCTGCCGTGACGGAACCCAACACCGGCGACATTGCGGTCAAGCTGAAGGACAAACGCAGCCGCGGGATTGACGACATTATCGACGAAGTCCGATCCAAAGTGACAACCCAGGAGCCGGCACTCGACGTGGAGTTCACTCAGGTTCTCCAGGATATGATCTCGGACCTCACCGGCGCTCCCCAACCCGTAGTGGTCAAACTATTTTCCCCGGACCCGGATGCCCTGGCGACGTGGGCGCCTCGCGTGGCGGACGCCATGGGCCGTATCCAAATCAACTACAAGAAACCCGTAGTCGATATCGAAGACGGAATCGACAACACGACCAGCGGTCCGGCGGTCGTGTTTACCATCAATCCGGTAGCGGCCGCCAAGGCGGGCTTCACTACCGATCAGCTCACCACGATCGCCTCCGCCATCGTGGACGGCGAGCCTGCCACGACGCCGGTCATTATCAACGAGCGGCCCTATACGTTGCGCGTTCGTTATCCGGCTGCGAACCGGGCTTCTCTGGAAGCCATGAGCAACACGATGATTGTCAATTCCAACGGCGGAACAGCCACTCTCGGGGCCCTCTCGACGATCAGCGAGGTGCCTGGCCAAACGGAAATTCTCCGCGACAATTTACAGCGGGAGAAGGAAGCCACGGCGCGGCTCCAAGGCATCGACTTGGGGTCCGGCGTGGCCGCCGTGCAAAAAGCGGTGAACGATTTGCACTTGCCTCCATCAATCCGCGTGGAATACGGCGGCACCTATCGGGAGCAACAGAAATCGTTCCACGACCTCGTTGTGGTGCTGCTGCTTGCCCTGGTGCTGATTTTCCTGGTGCTTCTGGTCGAATTTCGGTCCTTCTCGGCGCCGATCGCGATTCTTTCTTCGGCAGTTCTTTCCACGTCGGGCGTGTTTTTCGGGTTGTATATTACGAGCACCGACTTTAACGTCGCGTCCTTCATGGGGCTGATCATGGTGGTTGGGATCGTGGCCAAAAACGGTATCCTGCTGCTCGATGCCAACCAGAAATTCCGAGCGATTGGATTCTCGGCGGAAGAGTCCATGGTTCAGGCAGGTCGGCGTCGTCTCCGCCCCATCGTCATGACGGCCATGGCCGCCGTGGCGGGCATGCTGCCGTTGTCCCTGGCGATTGGGGCGGGCGCGGAGATGCTGAAACCTCTGGCGATCGCAGTCATCGGGGGAATCCTGATCTCGATGGTGCTGTCCCTGATTATCACACCGGCGATCGAATACTACATGACGCCGGACAAAGAGGCCGTAGTCGAAACAAGTGCGCCAGTGGCAGTGCAGTAAGGCCGGATCGCTTCGCAAATGAATTCTTGACACAGGACCACGTACGTCTATTTTCACGAAATGAAACGATAAGGAGACACTTCGCATGTCACGAGAAAAGTTTGCAGGATGGTTGCGCCGGACGAGCCCGATGATTGGTCTGGCATTCATTGCAGTGGCTGTAGTTTATGCAGCTCCGCAGGCATCGGGCTATCACATCCTCAAGAGGATGCCGGTCGGAGGTGAAGGCGGATGGGATTACATGACGGTAGACTCGGATTCGCATCGGCTGTATGTCGCCCGCGGTTCGCATTTTATGGTTGTGGATGACACGACGGGGAAGGTCCTCGGCGACATTCAGATCGCCAATTCCACAAATTCACACGGCATCGCGCTCGCTTTGGATCTCGGCAAGGGCTTCACGAGCAACGGTGATGCAAACACAGTTTCGGTGGTTGACTTGAAAACGCTGAAGGCCGATTCAGTCATCAGCATACCAGGGAAAAATCCCGACTCGATCCGTTACGATCCCGCGACCAAGCGCGTCTTCACCTTTAACGGCAAGAGCATGGACTCAACGGTCATTGACGCCACGAACGGGAAAGTCATCGGAACGGTCAAGCTCGCGGGCAAGCCGGAAGAGGCCATCCTCGATGGCAATGGAAACATGTTCGTCAATATCGAAGACAAGAGTTCCATACAGGAATTCGACACGAAATCCTATGCGATCAAGGGCACATGGCCGCTCGCACCCTGCGAGGGGCCTTCCGCCATGGCATTTGATAGTGCGCACCACCGAATTTTCGTGGCGTGCGACAAGGTTATGGTCGTGGTGAATTCGGACAATGGGAAAGTGGTAGCATCCCCACCCATTGGCGGCGATCCTGACGGCAACGGTTACGATCCCGGTACGGGGCTGGCGTTCGCCGCTTGCCGCGAAGGGCTCGTTTCCGTCATTCACCAGGATTCAGCGGACAAGTACAGCGTCGTTGGCAATATCACCACTCAATTTGGCACTCGCACGATGGCGTTGGACACCAAAACGCACCGTGTCTACACGGAGACCGCGGATTTCAAACCCGCGGGGGCGCCAACGCCGGACAATCCGCGGCCGCGTCCCACACCGATCGCAGGATCGTTCGTGATCCTGGAAATCGGCCAGTAGTCACTTTGAAATAGAACGCGCCCTCGGCTCTCAGGAGCCCAGGGCGCGTTTTTCGGTGTGACTAGCCACACGCGGACGGTGGCGCAGGCTTCAGCCTGTGGGGGCTCGTCCAGGCAAGGGCCTCACCCCACAGGCTGAAACCTGCGCTACTTTCTCCGGCGGCTTACTTTTTCCACAGCCGTTTCATGGTGCCTCCAGACTAGCCAAATGAATTCATGAGCCCGAACATTTGCGCGAAGCGTGTTTGGTATATACTCTCGATCAGCAACCCAAGTCAAAATCGCATTTTCCATTAGGAGCAAACGCCCATGAAACTTTCATTGATTCGACGCGCCCTTGCTGTGCCGGCGGCTTTGTTGATTATGTCGCTCGTCGTGGCGGTGTCGGCACGCGCCCAGGCGCCTGTCGACGACAGCAAAACTGTAGTCAAGACAAACAAGATCACGGACAATTTCTATACGGTGGACGGCCGCGGCGGCACGATCGGCGTGCTTGTGGGGCCTCAGGGGACCTTCATGGTGGACACGCAATTCGCTCCGCTCACCGATCGGATCGTCGCGGCGATCAAGCAAATTTCGCCAAACCCGATTCGCTTCGTGGTCAACACGCACGTGCATCCCGATCACACTGGCGGCAATGCGAACATGGGCAAGTTGGGCGCCACGATCTTCGCGCGCGACGAACTGCGGGATCGGCTGATGAACCCCGCCCCTGGCGCAAATGGCCAACCGGGCATGCCCGCTCCGGCCGAGGCGCTTCCGGTCGTGACCTTTGAAAACAAAATCACGTTTCACATGGACGGAGAAACCGTGGACCTCATCCCAGTCCGGAGGGCGCATACCGACGGCGACACGATGGTGTACTTCCACAACGCGGACGTCATCATGACGGGCGATTTCTATCGCTCGATCGGATATCCGAATATCGATCGTGTGAACGGCGGGAGCCTCGATGGAATGATCGCCGGACTCGGTCAGGTGGTCGCTCTCGCCGGGCCGAATACAAAAATTATCCCAGGCCATGGCGCGATCGTTGACAGGAACGCAGTCATGGCGCACAGGGACATGATTCTGGGCGTTCGCGCACAAGTTGCGAAGCTGATGCAGGAGGGGAAGACGGCGGACGAGGTTGTTGCCGCGCATCCCACTTCTGATTTCGACTCGAAGGTCCTGCCGGCTGCGCCAAATGGGGATCGAAATGCGGACCGGTTCGTCGGGCAGCTGTACGCCGAATTGAAACCAGCCAAGTAACGTGGCGCGATATGCTTCTGAGGCGCAGGCTTCGAACATTAGGGCGTGGATAGTTTATTTTGTCATTCCGAGCGAAGCGAGGAATCTCTCTTCGGTTAAAGCCGAGTGAAAGAGAGATTCCTCGGCGCGCGGCGCGCCTCGGAATGACAAAATTGTGGTTCATTCACAGCCTGATAAGTACGGGCTAATTGTAGCCTCCCACCGCCATGCCTACCCTCGTTCTTGAATCTTTACAATTGCTGAAGGACTACGTGGGCCGCGAAATCGCCACGACTGGCTGGCTGCGCGTGACGCAGGAGCGCATCCGGCAGTTCGCCGAAGCGACAGGAGACCGCCAATGGATTCACATCGATCCTGAACGCGCGCAGCGCGAATCGCCCTATGGCGCCGCGATCGCGCACGGTTTTCTGACGCTTTCATTGATGAGCCAGTTCATGACGGAGGCGATCCAGTTGCCGGGAGACGTGCGGCAGACCATTAATTGCGGGCTGAATCGTGTTCGTTTTCCGGCGCCCGTTCGCGCGGGCGAAATGATTCGCGCGCGCGTTCGTTTGCAGTCGTGCAGGGAGTTGCCGGGCAGCGTTGAGGCGGTTTTTGGCATTACGATCGAAGCGGAAGGCGCTGAAAAGCCGTGCTGCGTCGCCGAATGGATCTTGCGTTACTACGCCTAACAGCGCCGGGGAAACACATCGAGAATGCCTGCCTCAGTTTCTCTTCTGCGAATTCATCGAGATGAGGATGATCCAAGAAAGATCCAAAACGTAAAGCGCAATTACGACGTTGCCCAGCCAGATCGCGGCCGCATTTTGCGGCATCAGTTGAATTGCCCCCCAAAGCAAGAATGTCGCGGCGAGAAGCGCATTTTTTAGCAATTCCATCCATCGAGGGCGGATGACAAGTTGCAGGATTAGGAACGACGTGCCCACCAGCAGCAAGGGTGCAGCTGAAATCGCAACCGCCGGAAGCCTTGCAAGAATTCCTAGTTGCGTATTGCCGATGAGCAAAGCGACGCTGGCGGCTAGCGCCAAGATCGCCAGGCCATAGCTGATCCCACGCAAAATATTATTTGGCATTGATTAAGACGCTCCCCTCGATTCGATGTAATTCCCAATCCACTCTTCCAACTCTGCGTCCACGCCCCAGCCTGCCGGGAATCAGTTCGATGGCGCGGCGTCCTAACAATATGGAGCACCGTCCATAAATAAGTCGTGAGGAAAAAGAAATAAGATGCGACCGTGCCCGAAATTTGCCACTCGGAAATGGGGCGCCGAAGCGGAAGTCGCAACACACAATGACGGTTTGTGAGTTGCTTTCTGGTTTGCCGCACCAGCGAAATACTCCGCGGACCCTCTCTCACGATTGGAACGATTCTGGTATCCTCGGGGGCGTGCCCCGCAAGCCGATTTGCTTTTTTTTCGCGCTGATGATCGCGGCCGCCCAGGCATTTTCGGCGCGGTCGCAATCGACACAGGCCCCCGCAGCGCCGGGCCAACCTGCGCCGCAACCTTCGACTCCGGTTCCACAGCAATCGCTTACGGAACCGGGACAGCAAACGGTAGCGCCAACAATTCCCCCAAAAAAATCTTTGGCTGTTGTGATTCTGGATCCGGCGCATGGCGGCGCGGACCCTGGCGCGCGCGGATCGAACGGCATTGTGGAGAGCGATGTTGTCCTCAGCTACGCCCGCCTGGTGCGCATTTCGCTGGAGGCCCAGGGATTGCGCGTCATTCTCACGCGCCAGACAAATGATGACCCCTCTTTCGACGAGCGCTCGAAACTGGCCAATGGCCAGCGTGGGAGTCTATTTATCACGCTGCACGTTTCGTCCACGGGCCAACTCGGAACGGTCCGTGTGTATTCCCTACCGGAACTGCCGGCGTCGCAAGATACCGCCTTCGCGCCTCGCGCGGGACTCTTGCCCTGGGATCGGGCGCAAATCAATTTTATCGATCAAAGCCGGAGGCTGGCTGAACTGATCCAGATTCAAATGGCGCAGCGTTTTCGCGGCTCATCGGAAACTCCATTCGAAGCACCCGTGCGGCAATTGCGAACCGTGGGAGCGCCGGCGGTGGCCATCGAGATATCGAGCGTCAGCGCGCCAGACCGCGCCCCGCTCGACCAAATGGGACCCGGTCTAGCCGATGGCATAGCGCGCGCGATCGCCGCGTTTCGAACGATCTATGAGGCTGGAGGCAAATAGCGCCTTGTCAAAGGGACTCAAGACGACAATCGTAATCCTCACTGTGATGGTGGCGGTTGGCCTGGTCACGCTGCCGGGATTGCGCCAGGCGCTGCAGAGATTGCGCAATACTCCGAGGACCGAGGAGCAGGCGCGCCGCGAAGTGATGAGGGAGCCGATTTCGACGCCGACCGATGTGGAAGTGCAGGCTCACATGTATTGGATATCGGCGTCTTCCCCGGCTTCGCTGGAGCCAATAGCCATTCAACTCCCGCTTTCCGCCGATCCCGTCGAGCGTTCCAAGCAACTGCTCAACGCGCTAATCACGCGGGCTCCAGCTCCGGAGAAACGCACCCTGCCTGTGGAAGCGAGCTTGTTAGCCTTCTACATCCAGCCGGGCGGGACGGCCATCGCGGATTTCTCGGACGAAATTGTTTCGGGGATGCCGTCGGGAATTCTCAGCGAGCAGTTGGCCGTGCAATCGATCGCCCTGACACTGGGGGCAAACATGACCGGGATACGTCAATTGAAAATCCTCATCCACGGACAGGAAGCGGAGACGCTTGCGGGACATCTGGACCTCCATGGGCTTTTCCCGGTTCTTTCGCCCCCGTCCGCCACCAGCCCTACCCCAGCTGTTCCATTCGCACCCATTACGGCAGCGCCCTCCCCAAGAGCGCCCGCCATTTCTGGCGGCGGGCAAACCAAACCGGCAGGTCCGGTACAGGCGTCTCCAACGCAAGGGAAAAAAGAACCACAATAATTTTGATTTCGCGGAAGCAGGAAATTTGGAACCTCCTTCCGCTGGCGATCTTTCGGTTGAAATTTTGCGGCAGGATGGCATCCGCAAGACAGGCTTAACAGTTTACGGAAAAATAGCTTATTTTGTCATTCCGAGCGAAGCGAGGAATCTCTCTTTGGTTGAAACTCAGGAAAAGAGAGATTCCTCGCTTCGCTCGGAATGACAAAATTGTGAGTTGTTTCGCAGCCGGTGAAGGCTGTCCTACCGCTACACAAGCGGGCCGGGCCTGTTCTTGTAGCGCTTCACGATGGCATCGGCGCTCATATAGGCGAGCGCCTGGATGGTGAGCGTGGGATTGAAGCCGCTCATCGATGGAAACGTCGAGCTGCCGATCACGAAAAGGTTCGGGATGTCCCACGTTTGGCCGTAGCGATTCACGACCGAAGTTTTCGGGTCATTGCCCATGCGCGTTCCGCCCTCATGATGCGCGCCCGGGGCGCCCGGACTGAGAGCGGCGCGCCACACTTTCGTTGCGCCCATGGCGTGGGCGATCCCTTCCATCTTCTGCATCAGGAATTCGACGCGCGCACGTTCGTTCGGCCGCCGCCAATCGTAGGTCACGCGCGGCGCCGGCATGCCCCACTGATCGCGCACGTCCGGATCGAGATCGATGGTCTGATCGGCATAGGCGAGGTTTTCGGTCTGCGCATTGATGGCGCCGTAGCGCGCGAAGTATTTCGCGAAGAAATCGCGATACGCCGCCCCCCACTTTGGCGTCCCGGGAGGCGGGTCCATGCTCATGGCTGTGCCAATCGGGCCGGCCTCCAGATCGGCGGGACCGATCGAAATTTGCGCGCCGCGAATGAAGCCCAAGCCGCCGTGGTCAAAATTGTCAGCGTTGAAATCGTCAATTGTATGTTTCTGAGCGCTCGGCCCCATGTAAATGTTGACGTACCGGTCGTCGTATGCGGCGAAGACCTTCGCCATGATATGAGCCATGACGTGCTTGCCCAACTGGCCGCTCGAATTGGCAAGGCCGTTGGGGAATTTATCCGTCTTGGAAAGAAGTAGCAGGCGCGTATTGTCGTAAATGAAGGGAGCAAGAATCACCAGCTCCGCTTCGATCGTGTTGTCGGAGCCGTCGGGACCGTAGTAAGACACTCCGGTGGCGCGCCCGCTGTTGTCGGTATTCACGTGGTAGCAGGTCGCGCCTGTGAGCAACTTGAAATTGCCGGTCGCGTCGGCTTCCGGCAGTTTGGTGACGAGGATGCTCGACTTCGCGCCAACGTGGCAGCCGAACGACTGGCAGAAGCCGCAGTACGTGCAGCTGGCTCGATCATGATACGGCTGCGAAATAATTGCGCGGGGAGAAGAAAACGGGTGGTAGCCCAGCTTGCGGGCTCCTTCCGCGAACAGGACGCCTGATTGATCCATGAGCAAAGCCGGGAGCGGATATTCACGCTTGCGTGGCGCTTCAAACACGTTCCCGCCGTCAATCTTCTTGCCCTGCAAATTGCCAGCCTTGCCTGACACGCCCAGCTCGTATTCGGCTTGATCGTAGAAAGGTTCGAGATCGGCGTACGCCACCGGCCAGTCGGCCAGCGAAGAATCTTGCGGGATTGCCGACGCTCCGTATTTCTCGATCGTTTGAGACCGCGCACGGAAATCGTCCTCATGCATTCGCCACGAGAGTGTGCCGTAGTGGACGGTCCCTCCGCCCGCTTGATTGCCGTAATTCAGCACGTTCATCGGGTGCGCGCGCACGCCTGTATTGGGCCGCCAAGTGACGGGCTGACGCTTCCAGTTCGGGCGAAGATCCTGCCGCTGGAAATAACGCAGTTCATCGTGCGGATTGAAGTCCGCGGTAGTCAGGCGCGGGCCGCGTTCCAGGCCAACGACTTTCATTCCCGCTTTGCCAAGCTCGGCCGCGAGGATCCCGCCGACCGCACCCACGCCAACGATGACGACATCCGTTTTTTCGGTTGCCATGGCTTATCCCCTCCCCGCTGGGCCCTTCGCAATTGTTTGCAGGCCGACCATGGGCTCGCGTGTGAACGCTTGCGTGTTTTGCAGGTCCGTCGGCGTGAATACCGCTTGCGCGCCGGGGAAACCGACAAGCCGCCAGCCTACAAAGTCCCTATTTCCGCCGTACAGCGGGTCGGCAAACATCCCCTCCATCGTGTGCGTCCGAAGGGTGCTGAAAAACTCCCGGGCAGTCGGATAGGAGAACCCGGTTGCCTTCCCGTTTTCGAGGGAAGCGATAACTTCATCCTGTTGTTCAGGGTTGAGGCGCACGAATGGCTCTTTATAGGTGCCGCGGCAGTACGCTTCGAGCTGCGCCAAACCGCGCCGGTAGAAATCCTGCAGCTCGGCATAGGCGCCGGCGAGCGCAAGATCGATGTAATTGAGCACGTCCGCGTCGCGCGCTCCCGGTTTGTCCGGCGCGCTGGGCATGAGCCGTTCGGTAAACGCCGCGATTGTGGCGGCATCGGCGTGATTGAAGAACGCGCCATGCTCGCTGCCGCTCGGATGCTGCGCTCCAGAAGTTGCGGCGCCTCCTTCCATATGCTCATGATTCTGGGCGATCGCGTCAGGCACAAGGCCCGCGCCGGCAGCGGCCCCTGCGCCAACCGCCGCACGCACCAAAAATGCGCGGCGAGATGCATCGTGTTTTGTCATGGTTGTCGCACCCCTTCCGGGTCACAAACGGATGTTCTGTGGGATGACTTACCAACTACAGGGGAGACAATATCAATTTTTGTGGGCAAAGTCATCGGCGACGCGTAGGAAGGTAGCGCCGGCGTCCCGCCGGCTCCTTGCATTTCTCTTGAGCTCGAAAATTGCCGGCAGGATGCCGGCGCTACCAAAACCAAACTATCGAAGCTATAGGACCTTTTTGAGAATGAGACGCTGTCAACTCTTGTCTATGGTTGACAGTGGCGTTGGTGGCGGGCAAACTCGGGGCCATGTCACGAGGAGGAAACTTGCGAAGCGATGGACGCGCGCACGATCAAATTCGTCCTGTCAAGATGACGCCGGACTTTATCACGAGCGCCGAGGGGAGCGTACTGATTGAGATCGGGAACACGAGGGTGATTTGCACGGCGACCGTGGACGATGGCGTCCCTTCGTTCCTGAAAGGCCAGGGCAAGGGATGGGTGACCGGCGAGTACGGCATGCTTCCGCGCGCGACCGAGCAGCGCACGGCGCGTGAATCGATGCGCGGAAGGCCGTCAGGGCGCACACTGGAAATTCAACGTCTGATCGGGAGATCCTTGCGCGCGATCATCGACCAGGAAAAGTTGGGAGAAAGAACCGTATGGCTCGACTGCGACGTTATCCAGGCGGACGGCGGCACGCGAACCGCTTCGATTACCGGTGCGTACATTGCGCTGGCGCTCG
>Ga0187818_10001029_pt1 | contig 10961 bp, 8 predicted proteins | sample NC_wetland_sal_i_14_FD_130581 | JGI IMG/M metagenome (GOLD analysis project Ga0187818, IMG submission 130581) | Wetland sediment microbial communities from Neuse River Estuary, North Carolina, USA - SO4_3 | ecosystem: Environmental > Aquatic > Freshwater > Wetlands > Sediment | place: USA: North...
AGCTCGATCTTCGTCCCGGTGATCTCGCCGACGTAGATCTCCACGAACCCGGTGGGATGGGCGAGCGTCACCTCGATCTGGTTATCAGGCCGAGGTCGCCAGTACCCGGTCTCCGTGCCCAGCGGCGCGCCGAGCCGGCCCTCGTCGTCGAGGCGCCAGGTCCTGCTGGCGTAGATGAGGAACGGCTTGCCGTTGTGGCTGAAGCTGATCTCCTGGCCGAACCTGAACGATTCGATGGTCGGGTACCCGCCGATCCCGGCCCCTTCCCAGCGGCCGAGCAGGAACTCCAGCGGCGCCAGGTCAGGATGCGTTTCCATCGCGCCCCCCGGACAGGTAGGCCCGCGCGGCCGTGTACAGGCACGCCGCGGCGACGGCACCGAAGGTGCAAATCAGGATCGCTGCGCTCATCATGCCGTGCATAGGCCGCAGTGTACGGGCGTGCGGCCCCGCCCGGGCCCGCGGCACGCCGGATCCGTACCGGTCTAGAGTTCTGCCATGGCAGAGCGCTCCCTGGTCATCAAGGTCACCGCGGGAAAGGACGACCCGGAACGCTGCAACCAGGCCTTCACGGTCGCCGCGGCCGCGGTGGCCAGCGGGGTCCCGGTGTCGCTGTGGCTGACCGGGGAGTCCGCCTGGTTCGGCCTGCCCGGCCGGGCGGGAGACTTCTCGCTCCCCCACGCCGCGCCGCTCGCCGACCTGCTGGCCGGGGTGCTGGCCGCGGGCACGGTGACGGTGTGCACGCAGTGCGCGGCCCGGCGTGACATCACCTCCGACGACCTGATCGGGGGCATCCGGATCGCGGGGGCGGCGACCTTTGTCGCGGAGATCATGACCGAAGGCGCCCAGGCTCTCGTTTACTGATGCCGCGCCCGGGGGCAAACCCCATCTGCCGCGGCACTAGCCGACTCGTTAACCGGGCTGGGCGGCCAGCCGCTCGCGACGCAGGTTCAGGACCAGTTCCTCCTGGCGGGGGTCGATCGCGGGGAGGGTCCCCGCGACCCAGCGCAGGAGCAGGTCGGCCAGGCCGGGGTTGCGGACCAGGGCCGGGCCGTGCAGGTAGGTGCCGAGGACCCGCCCGGAGTACGCACCCTCGGTCCCGTCCCCGTTGCCGACCCCGGTCAGGACGGTGGCCAGCGGCTTAACCCCGGGGCCGCGCACGGTGGTCCCCTGGTGATTCTCGAAACCGGTCAGGCGCTCCACGTCCAGCGCGGGATCGACGTCGGCCGTGATCTCCCCGACCCCCCGCCGCTGCCCCCGCCCGCTGCGGAGGTCGAGCAGCCCGAGCCCCGGGACGGGCTCCCCCTCCGCCCCGCCGAACTCCGTGCCGATGATCTGGTAGCCGGCGCAGACGGCGAAGACCACCGCCCCGCGGCCGGCCGCGGCCGCCAGGCCGCCGCCCGCCCGCAGCCGGCGGGCGGCCAGGACCTGCGGCAGGTCTTCTCCGCCGCCGAGCAGGTAAATGTCGCCGTCCACCGGGACCCGCTGATCGGAATTGACCTCGGCGATCTCGACTCCGATGCCGCGCAGCCGGGCCCGGCGAGCCAGCACGAGCAGGTTGCCGCGGTCGCCGTACGTGCTGAGCAGGTCGGGGTAGACCCAGACGAGCCGGATGGCCGACGGTCCGGAGCCGACTCCGTCTGGCATGACACCTGCCCCCGTTTCAGGCCGTCCGGCCGAGCAGCGCCCGGATCTGCTGGAAGGCCGTGTAGTTGGCCAGCACGTCCATGGACGGGCTGCGAGCGAGATCCACCGCCTCATCGACCGTGCTGACGATGCGGAACGTCACCTCGTCCGCTTCCAGCCGGACCGCCAGGTCCAGCTTGCGCTCCCCGCCCACGAAGACCTGCCGTCCGCGCAGGCGGCGGTAATCCACGTCCCACAGCCATGAGGTGTCCTTGCCGTCCGGCCCCTGGGCGTTCACCGCCAGCATGACCGGCACCGGGGCCGGCGCCAGGATGTCGAGCGCCTCGAGCCACCCGGCCGGGTTCTTGGCCAGCAGCAGCCGCAGGGCGCAGCCGCGCCGGTCGACCTGCGTGTACCGGCCGGCCACCGACTGGACCGGCCGGATCGCGCTCAGCGCCTGCGCGACGCCGACCCCGAACACGTCCGCCACGGCGAGCGCCACCACCGCGTTAGACCGGTTGGCCCGGCCGGGCAGGGTGAGGTCGAGCGGGCGGGACCGGCCGGTCGGGTCGATTACCTCGTCGTCGGCGAGCACCCAGCTGACGGGCGGGCGCCGGTTCGGGCATTCGCCGCAGTGCCAGTCGTCGCCGTCGCGCTGCAGGTGCGACCCGCAGTTGGGGCAGCACCAGGAGTCGTCGTGCCACCGCTGGCCCGCCGCCACCCAGGTGACCCGGCGCGCCTGACCGGCGGCCCAGGCCACGAGCGGGTCGTCGGCGTTCGCGATGACCCGGCAGTCGGGCGCGCCGGCCAGCGCGGCCCGCCACCGCCGCGCGAGCAGCCAGATCTCCGCGGCCCGGTCCATCTGGTCCCGGCTCAGGTTCAGCAGCGTCACGATGCCTCGATCTCGCGCGCCCGTCGCCTCCAGCATGGCCGGCATGTGCTTCTCGTCGACCTCGAGCACGGCCATGGTGGCATCGGGCGCCTTGGCCAGCGCGGACACCAGGCCGGCCTCCATGTTCGCGCCGAACGCGTTGGACGCGATCTGCTGCCCCAGCGTTCCGAGCGCGGCGGTGATGAGCCTGGTCGTGGTGGTCTTCCCGTTCGTCCCGGTGACCAGGACGATCCGCCGGCCGCGGGCCAGCAGGGACAGCAGGTCCGGCTGCAGCCGCAGGCCGATGATCCCGCCGATGACGGAACCGTCCCCGCGGCCGGCCAGCCTGGAGGCGCGCCCGGCCGCGCCGCCCACCGTGGTGGCCAGGCGCGCGCGCAGGGGAAGACCCGACCGGGAGGGGTCCAGCGGGCCGAGAGTGCTCATCGGCCATGATGCTATCCGGTCGCCACCGGGCTTAGGTCCGCGTACCAGGACGGCCTGATGATCCGGTGTGGCCAGGAGAGCACCACCTCCAGCCACCCTGGTTCCGGCCCGGGCGCGCCGACCCCCATCATCCGCGCGGCGTAGCGCAGGCGCGCCTGCGCGCTGAGCCCGATCGCGGCGGTCGCGAGGTCGACGTCGAAGCTCCCGCGGCCGTCCTCGCCGAGCAGCGCGATCCGCGCCGACCGGCGGTTCCGCGCCGATTCCATGGACAGCGGGTGGCGCTGCAGGCCGCCGAGGCGGTCCCGGACCCGGATGCCCGGCCAGTCCGGCAGCCCGGCCAGGCCGAAGTCCAGGGGCGGCGCGATGTCGTCGAGGCGGATCGCGCCCCGTCCGAGCGGGTTCAGCCGCTCGGTCTCGTGCAGCCACCGCAGCTGCGGGATGACCCATAGCTGCCCGGCGCGGAACGGAACGTCGGCCGAACCCTCCAGCATCCGGTTCGCCACCGCCGCGGCCACCGCCAGCAGGCACCGCGGGTCGTAGTACCGCCGCAGCGCCGTCGCGCGCGCCGTCACCGCGACGTCGAGGATGGTGGCCAGCACGCACTCGCGGCGGCGCGGGCTGAGCGCCCGCCAGGCGGAGCGCAGCTCGGGAGGTACCCGCGGCAGCGGCCTGCCCGTGAGGAAGGCGAGCACCAGCGTCTGCGCCCAGAGCCTGAGCCACACCTGCCCGTCCTCGTGCGCGAGCAGGTCGGCCGCGGATAGCTCGTACCCGTCGCACGGCCGGTGCTGCGTGCACTGGCCGCCGCACGCGGCCGACCTGCGCCCGCGCAGGACCTGCGGGCCGACCTGCCCGGCCTGGTCGGCACCGGGCGCGGCCGTGGCCTGCCCGGCTCGCGCGGGCGGGATGCTCCAGGGTTCGCGGGCCACGACGACCTGCGCGCCGTGGGAGTGCAGGTCCCGCAGCATCCGCCCGAGCCATTCGGCGGCCAGGGGCCCCGGCCCGGGACTCCCGGGCTCGGTCACGACGATGGCGAAGCGCTGATCCGGCCCGGGCCGGCGGTGGTGCTCTGCGTTGCGGCGGCCGCCCCGCGCCGGGCCGCTGCCGCCGCGCCCGTGCAGCGTCTCGGCGACCCTGATCAGCAGGACGCCGGACAGGAAGAACAGCGCCTCGGAGTCGGCGAGGCCGCTGGCCAGCAGCACGATGTTCCCCGTAAGCAACCGCCCCGCGTCGGCGGGGTGCCCGCCCTCGAGGAAGCGTCCCGCCGGCCCGGCCCACAGGGGCTCCAGCCTGGCCTGGACGAAGCCGCGGACCGCGGCCCGCGTGCTCCGGTCGTACCCGAGGTCCTCGGCGGCCGCCAGGATGGCGTGCCGTAGCTGGTGGAAGGCGGGGACGGCCGCCGGTGCCACGATGGCAGGCGGGGCCGCGCCGGTGAGGGCGTCCCAGCCGGAGTTCGCGTACGCCCGGCGCAGCCCGGTCCTGATCGCGGTGGCCACCGGGTCGGGCAGCGCGAACGCGGCCTCGAACAGGCCTGCCACGCGGTCGGCGTGCGCCTGGACGGGATAGCCCCGCTCGGGTTCGAGCGGATTGACCATGACCGGGGGCACGTGCGGGTCCGTGAGGTCGATGACCACGGCGTCACCAGCCGCAGCGGACAGGGCCTGACCCGTTCTGCCGGCGGATCCGCGCAGGGCCAGCGCGAGCCACGGCACGCGCGCCGCCGTGAGCTCACCCAGCACCGCACCGATCTCGGCGTCCCGCTCCGTCGGCATAGTCACCCTGAGTGAATATCAGGTCACCGTCAGGAGCGCCACCCATATCGACAGGTGCCTCACGGCCGTCGCCTGCGCCAGTCCAGGCGCCGCGGCGGCGGCCCGAGGTTGGGCGGAGGACGATCGTCACCCGAACGCCAGCTCGCCGGCGCCGTCTGCTCCGGGCTCTCCTTCCCCTGCGCGGGGCGGGGCAGGGGAACCGGCGCGGCCGGGGCGGGCCGGGCGCGGAACTCCTCGAGCGTCATCGTGGTCGCGGCGCTGAGCCCCCCGATGCCGGGATTGGCGTCGGCCATGACCACCTGGCGCCCGGCCGGACCCGCGTAGGTGATGATCATCGCGCTGACCGGAAGCTGCTGGAGCTGGTGCTGCTCGACGAGGAATTCCCTGGACCGCTGCAGCGCGAGGGCGAGCGACTCGCTGTCGCCCGTCGCCGTGGACGTGGTTATCCCCCACGCCGTGCTGGCGTTGATGCCTTCGCTGACCGATTCGCTCACCCCGCTGCCGCGCGACGTGCCGGCCTGCGCGCTGCGGGAGAAACTGGCGGGCCAGGGCCCCTGGCCCGTCCAGCCAGAACCGGTGCCGCGGGTCGAGCCCTCACTGGTCGACCACGAGTCGGCGACCGAGCTCACCGAGCCCGTGGTGCTGGTGTACGTGCCCGCCGTGGTGTCCGTCACCGTGAGCCCGATCGTCTCGGTGAGCTGGGAGAGCACGAACCGGTGCTCGGTGCCCAGCTGCTCGCTCGCGGCCTTCGCGTCCTCGGCGTTACCGAGCCTCATGTACGCGACCGCCGCGTTCCCGCGCCCCAGGCGCTGCCTGACGTGCGGCGGGATGGAACGGTACGCGAGCACGAGCCCGGTACCCGAGCTCTCGCACGCGTCACAGAGCCGGTCGAGCGTATCGCCGCGGAGCCGGTCCGCGCCGAGCACGAAGAGCGTGTGCTGCCACGGCGGCACCGGCTCCGCCTCGCGCAGCGCGTGGGTCAGCGCGACGGTCAGGTAGGTACCGAGAACCTTGCCGTCGAGTACGCCCGCGCGCCTGCCCACGGCGACGACGCGCAGCGGGCTGCGGGGCAAGGGCACGGGCGCCGTGCCGGTGGCCGCCAGCCGGCGCAGCTGGGACTCCAGGACCCAGGCGCGCTCGACCACCACCCGGTCGGTGGCGCCGCGGCCGAACATCGCGGTGAGCGTGTCGACCTGCCCGGCCGTGATCAGCCCGGCGGCCACGTCGTCGCGCGGGTCACCGACCTGGGCCAGCGCGCGCAGCGCGGCCGTGACGCCGGCGACGGTCGCCGTTCCGCCGAGCACGTCGATGACCCGCTCGAGGATGGCGTTGTCGAACGAGAGGTCGCGGGTCGAGCCTTGCTCCTCGGTCGCGCTGACCGCCAGTGACAGCACGTCGGCCAGGGCCTGGGTTCCCAGTCCCGTGCCCAGGTCGAGCCGCGGCAGATCCTCCGGAAGGACCCAGACCAGCGGATCGATGCCGCGGGTCCGCGCGAACGCGATCAGGTCCTGGGCGGCCGAGCCTTCGGACAGGTCAAGGACCGTGACCTCGGCGCCCGCCGCCAGCCGGGGGGCGGCCACCGTGGCCAGCATGGCGGCCCAGCCCGAGAGCGTGCCGCCCGCGACGTCCACGCGGTGGATGCCGCCCGGCGGGCACACGGCGTACCAGCGCTTCTGGTGCTCAAAGGCCGAGCGCATCGACTGCCATTCGCGGACCCGCCTGGCGTGCTCGGCCTGCCCCGCGAAGAGCCGGCTTTCCTGGGCCTCGCGGATCCGGCCGATCCGGTGCTGCTCGTCGGCCATCCTCGCGCGCAGCGCGCGCGCACCCTGCCAGATGGCGTAGCCGCTGACGGCCGCGATGAGCACCCCGAAGATCACGCCGAGCCCGGCCACCAGGTCGTTGAGCCAGCCGACCGCCCCCAGGGCGAACGCCGCGACGGCGATCGCCACGGCGAGGGCGAACGCCGCCCGCAGCGGCCGGTTGAGCAGGTTCTCCTCACGCCGCTGAGCCGCCGCCCAGTCCGGGCTGAGTCGTTCCTGCTCCGGCGGGACGGGCCGGCGGGGCGGCGGACCGGGCTCGGGAAACGGAGTTGCGTACTGCCAGCCCAGGTAGAGGCGTTCGGCCGGGCGCGCCGTCACAAGCGCTCCCGGCGGATCCGGGCCGGGACGGTCACGGCGCGCGGTACCAGCCGCGGCGGGTCCCTGACCGCGAGCACGAACTCACCATCGCCCAGCGAAGACGGATCGAGCGGCGCCACCGAAGCCCCGGCGCTACCGGGACTCGCGACTTCCAGACCCGCGCCCGACGTGACCGGAACGGGGTAACCCGCGGCCACCGCGAGCCGCCGTGCCACCGCCGCGTCGGTCATCCGGTGGACCACCAGCACGTTGGTCAGGCCGGCTAGTTCGCCCGCCACCTGCGCGGAGGTGGTAACCGCGAGCACCGGCAACCCCGTAGCGGGGCCGCGGGCGATCATGTCCGTCACCGCACCGGCCGGCATCGAGCCGCACTCGGTCAGCCAGACGAGCCCGTCGCCGTCGACGTCCATCGCCTCCAGCGCCTCGCCCGCGGCCAGCAGGTCCTGGCCGACCAGCCGGGTGAGCATGACCGAGGCGGCCGGGTCCGCCGTGCCGCCGAGGCAGAACAGCACCGCGCCGCGCTCGGTCACCGTCCGGCGCAGGTCGATCTCCCCGGCCGGGCCCTGACCGGACGGGCGCAGCCACCGGCCGAACGCCGACGCCCGCAGCTCGCGCAGCGGCCGGGCGAGCGGCGCGATGGTCGCAGGCTCGGCCAGCAGCAGGCTGACCGATACGCGGGTTCGCTCCGCCAGCACGTCGCGCCGGGGATAGCCGGCCGGCACGTGCTCCATGCGCGCCCGCAGCGCCGACGGGTTGAGCAGGTGGATGATCTCGTCGAGGACGGGCACCCTCGGGTCACCGGGCGCCGCGTCGAGCAACTCGAAGACGTCCTCCAGGTACGCGGCGCAGCTGCGCCGGTACTGGCTGCCCGGGCCGTCCCAGTTGATCATGCCCATGACCAGCGCGGCCCGGTGCGCGGGATCGCCGTGCCTGAACGGCTCGTAACAGGCGGGTGCGGTTGGCGCGCCAGAGATACCTTGGCCCGCATCCGCGTGGTCGTGACCGAACACCTGCAGCGGAGTTCCGGCCGCGGCGCACACCGCGGCCAGCCGGCGCGGTACACCCGGGTCGGCCGTGAGGTCCACGGCGAGCACCGGCTTACGCCGTCGGGCGGCGGCGTGCACCAGCTGAAAGCTCGTGGTGAGCACGTCCGCCTCGGCCGTGCCGCACACGCCCACGCCGCCGGCCGCTTCCGACCAGGACAGCGCGACCGGCGCGCCGGATCCCGCCACCACCCCGAGGCAGCCGCCGTCCCCGGTCACGACGCCGCCCGCCTGGATGGCCCGCCTGGTCGCCGCGCGGCGGAGGGCCGCCAGCAGCCCGGGGCGGACGGACGGCACGTTCCACTCGTCCGTGTGCAGCCAGCTCACCCAGCCGGCGAGCGCCGCTTCGGCCGAGCCGGCCAAGATGGCCAGGGGAAGCTGCCGCGGCAGCCAGCTGCCGATCCCGGCGAACGCCGCGTTAAAGTGCAGCAGGTGGGCCCCGCCGGCCCCGAGGTAGCGGACCACCCGGGCGGGACCGTCGGCGAATCGGGCCGCCGCGACCCGCGGCCCCTCGGCCAGCGTCCAGGCCGCCCCGACGGCCGCCGGGGCGGTGAGCCACGACAATCGCCACCTGGTGACCTTGGTGACCAGCCAGAAGACGATCGCGAGCACGAGCGTGAGCTGCGCGAACACCACGTGGGCCAGCACGATGAGGACCGCGCAGGCGGCCACGATCTCGCCGCGGCGGGGAAGGCCCCTCGGGATGAGGTAGCGGGCCCGCCGTGGCCTCCGTTCCGCCTCTGCGGTGACCCTGGCCGGCATCTCGATCCAGGTTCCCAGGTGCGACGGACGTGTGTCCAGTTCCGGTCAGGGCGTGGTGACCGGTGCCTCGGCGGTATCGATCGCGACCCTGAACAATTCCGGTTTCAGCATCACCACGGTAAGCCCGCCCGGGGCGCCCGCGTCGGAGTCGCCGAACCTGATCGTCACGGTGGTCACCGGCTGGCCGGGCGACAGCCGCAGGCTGCGGGCCACCGCGGGCTGGGGCGGGCTCATCTCTACGCTCACCGCGACGGCCGGCAGGGCGGTCAGCCCCGCGCCGAATGACGAGAACCGCTCGTCAGGCTCCGGATCGGCATCCGTATCGGAATCCGCATCCGTTTCCTGATCGGCCGCCGAGTCGGGCAGATAAGCCGTCGTCACGGCGACCGGGTCCCCCGCGGCCGACCACACGCAGCGGATCACGCGGATCGGCGCGCCGGTCGGCAGGCCCAGCGCCCAGGCCACGTCCTGCGGCGCCTCGCGCCGCGATACGTGCCGGGACTGGCAGGTGATCGCCCCGCCCATGGGGTCCAGGCGCGTGCCGAGCCCGGCGGCCCCCTCGATGGGGATCCAGTAGTCGGCCGGACTGGCCCGGTACAGCTGGCCGTCGGGCAGCCGCCGGACCAGCGACCGGCGGGCGAGATCGGTGATGGCGGCGTCGATCTCGGTCAGGCTGACGTTGTACCTCCTGGCGAGCGCGCTGCGCCGCGGCAGCCGCCAGCCCGGCTCGCGGTGGACGAGCGCCGCCGCCATCCGGTCGGCCAGCACGCCCGCAGCCCGGACCGGCGCGCGCATGCCCTCCGTGCTGGCCTCAGCTCCGGGCGTCAGCGCGTGAGCCGGCGGTGAGGCCGGTTGCGCGGGGATTGGATCCTCATTTCCCGCGGCGCCAGCGGTCATTCCGCATATCGCCGCGATCGGGCTGCGATCAGCCGACCAATCAGGATGAGCAGCAAGACGAACACCAGCAAGATCAGTCCCGCATCGTAGGAGAGCTGGTTGGCCGAGTTGATCGGGGAGTTGGACGGCGAGAACTCCCACACCGCGTAGGTGAGGAACCCGAGCGGGGAGTGGGTTAGCGCGAACGACGGGTTGGTCGTGGACCAGCCGGCCGTGAACAGCAGCGGTGCGGTCTCCCCGACTGCGATCGCCAGCGCGACCAGCATGCCGGTGATGATCCCGGGGATGGCCGACTTGATGACGATCTTCCGCAGGGCCCAGCCCTGGGATATGCCGAGCGCCTCGGCCCCCTCGCGGTAGCTGGACGGCACCTGGGCCAGCGAGGACTCCGTCGCCTTGGCGATGTAGGGGATCGTGATCACCGAGAGGACCAGCACCGCGGGCAGCAAGCCGTAGCCCCAGTGGAACTGCACCACCAGCACGACATACCCGACGTAGCCCAAGACGATGGACGGGATGCCGGCCAGGACCTCGTAAGCACCGCGGAGCAGTGGGCGGCTCCTGCCCCTGGAGAACTCCGAAAGATAGAGCCCGGTGAGAATGCTGATGGTACCGCTCACGATCAGCACGCCGACGGTGAGCACCAAGGTGCCGAGGATGGCGTTCAGCAGACCGCCAGCGGTGCCGGCCCCGACGGTGTCTGAGGACACCGCGGTCCAGTGGAAGTGCGGCAGTGCCTTGCCGATCGTGGTGATGATCAGCCACAGGGTCGGGCCGACCACCAGCAGGAGCGCGAGGAAGCACGCCCCCCAGAAGAGCGCGTTGCCGACCCTGCGGCGGATGGGTACCGAAGGTATCTGGCCGAGCGAACCCGCGGTCTGCCGGTGGGCGGCCATCAGATACCAGCTCCCACCGGCAGGGCCGTACTTGAGACACGCCGGACGAGCAGCCGGGCACCGATATTGGTGAGCAGCGTGATGACCATGAGAACCAGCCCGATCTCGGCGAGGACGCTGAGCGCGTACCCGGTGGCGTCGGTGAGCGCGGCCTCAAGCGTGAGGACGATCGCAGCGGCGGCCGTGATCATCGTGTCGTAGAGGTTCGAGGGGAACGACCCGAACGACGCGCCGCAGACCATGGCGACGGCAATGGTCTCGCCGAGGGCCCGGCCGAGGCCGAGCACCACGGACCCGACGATCCCGGCGCCCACCCACGGCAGCGTGACCCTGCGCGCGGTCTGCGCGTCGGACATGCCGAGGGCGAGCGCACCCTCGCGGGGCAGGATCGGGACCTGCCGGACCAGGTCGCGCGTGGTGGCGGCAATGATCGGGATCACCATCAAGGAGAGCACCAGCCCGGAGGTTAGCAGCCCGTAGCCGCTGCCGGTCTTGCCGGCGAAGTAACTGAGCACCGG